>Ga0182005_1000099_pt1 | contig 65806 bp, 59 predicted proteins | sample Sormic07211103_1_FD_123021 | JGI IMG/M metagenome (GOLD analysis project Ga0182005, IMG submission 123021) | Rhizosphere microbial communities from Sorghum bicolor, Mead, Nebraska, USA - 072115-103_1 MetaG | ecosystem: Host-associated > Plants > Roots > Rhizosphere | place: USA: Nebraska... | reverse complement strand
TGGCTATGGACTTACAATCACGAACGGCCCAACATGGCACTTGGCGGCATCACACCAAAACAGAAGCTTGCCTTGGCCGCATAACCTCTACTTTTAGCGCGCTCTAAAAATGGGGGGATTACCGAGGGAAACCAGATGGCCACATATGAGCAGATCCGCAGCGACGTGCGAAGTTCGACCGGCAAGACAATCCAGAACTGCTGGATAGCGCACGTCAAAGAATTGAACGGCTTAGCACCTAGAGCTGCCGCGAACCGCAAGTCGCTCGAGGAACGCGTGAAGCCATGCCCGGACCATATGCGGCCTATGATCGAGGCGTCGATGCGACGACTCGGCTTGCTCAAATAAATAGTAAATTACCGTATAAACGGTTTATATAATAATGAGAAAATTGCTTTTTTGTTCCCTTGCGATGTTATGCACTCATGCCGTTGCCGAGGAAGATTTTCGTTCGCTTGAGAAAAAGGCGATGAACCGCGACTACCAGGCGCAGCGCAATCTTGCGTATGTCTATCAGGCGGGCGAACTCGGTGCACCAAAAGATTTTTGGCAGGCTTGCGTGTGGCGCACTGTAATTGTCCACTCTGGTGATGCTAGTGTTGACCGGAGCGATGCGTCCAATCTCGACTATGCTTGTAATAAGCTGACACCCACTGAAAAGGTCGCGGCTACTGAAAAAGGTTTAGCGCTGGCGAAGCGTCTGTACAAACGATAGGGAAGCGCATGGCATACGACTTGAACAGACCCCTTATCAATCGATCGGCACTGCCGTTGTACGTCGCAGTTGATTCGAACGTAGCGTCAGACTATGGCAGCAAAGTTCGTGCCGTGGAAATGAGCAATGCGGAGTATGACGTGCGGTACAAGAAGAATGCGGCGACCTCGAGGATGAAGCCGCCGCCTAGCCACCATCGAATCTTTCTGGCTATCTCGTCGTGCGTAAACTTGGGGCTACCGAGGAATACGAGACGTGGATGCCGGACCATGTCTTTGAAGACTTGTACGCGTCCGGCGATACTGCATAGGAATTGTTACGGGCCGCCTGAAAGGGAAAAAGCATCAAAATTGTGAAAATTGATGACAAGTTTTGCGTGCATATCAAGGCGCAATTGGACACCCTGAATACGGACTTGGGTAACAAGAGTCCTTCGCGGATTGGGCGTAACCTGCTTGTTATGTGCTTTTACAATGGGTCGGCTTCTTTCCCTTGCGATTTTGGGAACAGATTTCGATGGGTTTTATGTTGATGCTCCGCCGCACTTCCTGCTGGCGGAGCATTGCTCGGTCCCTTCAGGCCCGGTATCTGGGCATCACGTCGAAGCTCCTTGCCCGCTTTGTTTTTAGCTTTCGCTACAGACGGTTCGATCTCTTTTTGCTGATGGTTGAACTCCTCAAGGCTTCGATCAACGGCAGCGTTCACTTTTTCCTCCACCTCATTTTTTATCGTTTCTTGTTTGTATCCTTGTGCGCCTGCCGCCCCTTGATTCCTGCGATGCGCACCTACCGTACCATCAGTGACCTTGCCTTGGTAGCGCTGATGTTCAGCCTCCAGCGACTTCCCGGACAGTGCAGGGGAGGATTGCTGCACGTCCTCGAGCTTGGTTGACACCTGTGATAGCGTTGGCATCGCATCAAAGCTGGTTTCCGCCAGATAGGTCGCGGCCATGCGTGCCGCATGGTCTGGATCGGTCTGGTAAAGCATGTTGAAGGCGTCGAGTTTTCCGTCCTGGTGCAACCGGTCTGCCAGGTAGCCGGTATAGTCCATCGATGAATGCAGCCATTGCTCTTGCACAGTGCTCGCTTGATGGGAAAGACTGAATGCTTGCGAATGCGCTGCCTCGGCATTGCGAGTGTGCTGGGTGGCCTTGGTCAGCGCTGCTTCCTCACCCTGTACCGATTCCGTGCGGTTCTGCTTACCCCACTGGTACGCTTCGGACGTGCGGAACTCCGACGAGAGTGCTTGGTCGGTCGAGATATTTCTGCTACGTAGCTGATCTTTTGCGTAGTTGACCGCAGCTTCGAAGTTCTTGTTTTTTACTGCGTCGTCCATTTTCTGAGAACTGACACTCGTCTCGGCACTGGTCGATCCCTTGACCGAGAACGGTAAAATTGTTGGCGAGCCTATTGAGGCCTCGACCGAAACCTTGCCGCCAGTGGCGAGCGTGCCAATGAGGCGCTGTCCGACGGAACTGTTGGCTGACAGGCCGAGCCTTTCATTGACGTTTTCAGCGATCTGCTGGAGCTCCGATACGGCCTGACCGCTGCGGGTGCCGTGAGAGGCGTCGTTCGTGTTACTGGCGCCATGCTGGTCGGTGAACGCCTTGACGATGCCCATGCGCTCTACCAAGGCAGCGGTGCGCATCTGCGAAGCTGCTGTTGTTTCGCGCAGTGCCGTCTCTTCGCGCTGGCTTGCTTCGCTGTTCAATGCGTTGCCGATTTTCTGGCCAAAGTTCGCACTTAACCCGAGCGTGCTCTGGTTGCCCTGGAAGCGGAAGGTGCCATCGCTGCCGAAAATGGAGGTGCCAGCAGCCGAGCTCAGGCGGCTGAATCCTGACGCCATCGTCGGCGCCGTGTCGTAATGGTTGGCATTGACGTTGTTGCGAGCGACCGTATCGAGAGAGACGTTGCCCTGGCTGATATTGCCAGTGGCGACGCCGGTTGCTGCACCGTCGACCGCCGCCTTCGACGGGCTCATTATGGCGCTGAACAAGGCCGACCCGCCAACATCGCCGCTCTTGACCAGGGCGTACGCTATCACCGGGAGGCAGAGCGTCAGATAGCCGGCGATCGCGGAATCCGACAGACCGCGTTGGCTCATCTGGCCTATGTTCACCAGGTTGACCGCAGCACTGGCTGTCGTCGATTCAGCGATGCCGACAAGCGTGGCGCGGGAGGCGCTGGTCATGGCGAAACTCAGGATCGCATACAGCGGTGGAATCAGTTGTACCCAAACCAACGACATCACGTAGGCCTTGAATAATTTTCCCGCTTGCTCGCCAGCGACGATCAGCAGCAATATCACGATGGGAAAGACTGCGTAGCAAATCAATTCGATGACATTGCGGATCGCCGGCGCCGCGCGCTCGGCAACCCTGGCCATCGTCAGGTAGTTGGTGTTGGCGGTTACCTCGGCTTGGGCCTGCGCAGCACCGACAATCGCGGCGCTTGGCGCGTCCAGGTTCTGCGCCGAAATCAGCTGAGAATCGCGCACGGCGTTCAGTGTCATATTCTGGCGCAGCATGTCGGTCGATGACTTGGCGATGTTCGTCAGGCGCGTGTAGGCGCTGGTAATTTGCGAACTCAGTGCGGCGCCGGCTGCTACATTGTCAGTCGTTTGCGAGTTGAGAGCGCGGCCGCGCGCCTGCATGGTCTGCGTGATTTCGTTGCCCCAGCGGGTATTCAGGTCATTGTAGGCGGCGGCGCAAACCATGCTTCCGTTCGGCGACGTCGATATCCTTGTGCTGTGGGTGTTGGAGGTCTCAGACATCGCCGCCCACGCATCGTCCGCCCGCGTAAAAAGGTCTTGCGGTATGCGGCCGTTGATGATGTCGTAATAGGTACAGCTGTTGATGAAGGTGACCAGATCATCGCGGAACGACGCATTGATCGGCACCGTTTGCAAGGAATCGACCAAGATCGTGTTGCCGAACATGATGCCATGTTTCTGGAATTGCAGGTCGTCGGGAAGTGCGAAGACGGCCTCGAACGTGCGTGTGAGCGTGTCGCCGATGTGCGAGGTGACGGATGCGAAGAATGCCAGTCCGATGGGCACATTCGAGCGGACGGTGGGCGGCGCGCTGCCAGTGCGGTCGATCAGCACCACGTCGGCCTTGGGCACAAGCAGCAGCGAATGTATCAGCACCACCAGCATCAGCCAGCGGAAGAATTCGACCGGGTCTTGCGTCTTGCCGGTTGCCAGGCCCGCAACAAAGACCAGGAAGGCGAGCATGGATATCAACCGGAAGACGTCGAGGTAATCACCGCTAGCAGTGATGGCGGCGATGCCATCCATCAGCGTGGCCAACTGGTCGACGTTAAAATAGGCGTAGACGTCAAAAGTTGCCATGGCATGCCTCGCTATCTTGCGCCGGTCGCAAAGCGCAGATTGCCCGCCAGGCTGGCCGGCAGATTTGCCATCAGGTTGCGTTCCATGTAGATCACTTCTTCCGCGATCTTGTTGACCGATTCAACTTTCGAATAGGCCAGGCGCACTTCTTCGCGCGCATCTCCGCGCAGCCGGTCCACGTTGGCGGACATGGTTTTCATGTCATCGATGGCGAGGGCCGGCGCACCGGCCGAGGCTTGCGAATACGCTTGCTTGATCTGGTGGGTAGCCTGCACGATGTACTGGTAGGCGTATTCCGCAGCAATCAGGTCGGCATACTTGCCTATCCAGATTACATCGAGGCCGACATTCGGTAGCGACGTCGATACCGCCAGTGCCTTGTACACCGGCAGGCCGGTGATGTTGATGAAGGAGATCTCGTCAGGAGTGAGGGCGACGTTGGCTTTGAACTTCTCGGCAATCGCGATCAGCTTGCTTTCAACCTTTTGCGCAAACGGCGTGACCACCAGCTCGTCATCAGACAATACCAGGCATCCTTCCAGCGTCGTGCTGTCGACGCAGCCGTAGACGGGCAGCTTCCCATTCTCATTGCCACGTATGAATTGATGAATCGTGATTGCTTTCGGTTCCTTATAGAGCGGGGCTACGTCTGCTGACTCGGTGGGCGAGATGATGGTTGTACCCGACAGCGCCATCAGTATCTTGCGGTCATCATTGTCCAGGCCCGAAAGGCGGGATAGTGCGCGCCAGGCTATGTTGCCGGGTTGAACCTGGACTCTGGTGGCTGGATCGGAAACTGCCGAGATTGCTTCGTTGACCTTGCCATTATCGCCTTGCACCTCCGCACGTGCTTCGCTGTGGTCGGAGAAAAGCCCCGTAATTGGCGCCGTCACCTTGGCGAAGTACTGGGCAGAGCGCTGCCAGTCGCCGCTCGCGCCACGTGCCAGTGCTTCGCCGGCTTCGCAGGAATTGATGTTGGTACCGTTGAGGTCCTGCGCGGTTTGCTGGAGCTCGGTGAGGGTCTTGTTGATTTGCGGGCTGATCGAATCGAGCGCCAGCTTGAAGGCGTAGGAGACTGCGCTCGAGCCGATATTCTTCATCATGCTGACCAGCTGGGCTTTTGAGATGAACGAAAAAGAACCCGCATACAGGTCGATGCCGCCGCATCCCATTTTCAGGCTGGGCAGTTGGGCGGCCACGGGACTGTAGTTGCGCTGCGGTACGCGCATGAAGAGATTCCCGCCGGTGACCATGTTCATGCCCTGGGCGCGATAGGCGCCGGGTCCGGTGACATTTCCAAAGGCTCCCATGTCGTCGAACAGTTGCTGCATGCCGTTGTCGCCAGCGCTTGCTGCCTGGGTGAGCAGGGCTGCCGCCACGGCGCAGACAGCAATTTTTTTCCTTTTCATGATCAGTACTCCTGGCCTGGTTGGGTTGAGGTGAGCACATAGATGCGTTCGGCTAGCTCCTGCAGCGACAGCACGCCATACCCGATCGGCTGGATACTGCCAGTGCGCTTGTCTGCCAGGAACACGGCCGGAACGGTCGTCACGCGCAGATTTTCGGCAGAGCCATTGTCGAGCCTGGCGTTGGGGAACTCGGGCAGCATGCCGCCGTCGAGCGATACCGGGAAGATCTCCATGCCGGAACTGCGCTGGTACATGCGCAGGATGGGCGCCAACTGGTGGCAGTAGGGACAGTTGCTTCTGAAGTAAAAGAACAGGCCGTGGGTTTGTGCCAGTTGCGCGGAGACGGCAATACGCTTGCTGTCACGCTCGACGTCATACGTGTTGATCGCCATGGCGTTGGTGGGGCGGCTGCGCAGACTGTAATCGAGTTCTGGCGTGGTCCAGACCGTGCGGCGGAACACGTCGGAAAAGCGGCTGGCGCGGTCCATCGCATACTGTTGCAGGAACAGGTATTCCTTTACCGCAGCCGGGCTTTGCTGTTCCACTGCGATGTCCAGCAGGCGCTCGATCTCCTTGCCCAGCTGCTTGTTGGTCATGTGCTCGTAGCGCTGCGTGGGCGCGGCTTTTGGATCGTCCTGCGGTTCATCTTTCGCTGGTTTCGGCAGCGCATACCAGAGGAAGCCGCGGTTAGGGTCATTCCAGGTCGAGCCGCGCCAGTAGGTCGCGGGTTCCTGGTCCGCGCCGGCCGCGCCGGCGGCGATCAGCAGCATTGTCATCATGAGCAGCTTCATTTGCTTCTCCGTGCGGTGTTGGCAGGCGGATGGCCGTCGGCGCAGACGTTCATCTGCGTCGACCAGGTGTAGGGAGCTGGCTGCGCGGTGCCGGGTGGCAGCGCGTCGTACTGGGTAAAGTCCAGTTGCAGCCGGGCGCAATCGGCTTGGTCGAACAGGTAAATCCGCTGCACAGCCAGGTGCAGCGCGCCGGTGGCGTTGAGACGGCGCCGCGATTCTTCGGCAAGCGGACCGCCGATGGTGGCCTTGGCGCGGCCATCGGCAATTGCTTGCCGCACCACCTGGGGCGCTTCCTGCTGCGGCTCATCACCGGCGCCGGCAGCAGCCGACACGGCCGCCAGCAGTGCTATCAATCGGCGTTTCATCGCGTTCTCCTTTTTACTTTTACTTATTTATTTGCCGAAGTAGGAATCGACCTTCTGCGCCGCACGACTGCGGACATCATCTTCGTTTGGCGCCGTGGGAACGACGTCGGCATAGAATTCGCTGAAGTCGACAGTGGACAGGTCCATGGCCTGGAACTGTGCGATGGTGATTCCCTGGCACGACGGCGCTTCCGGCGTGCCCCAGCCATGGCCTGGCTGCTGTGTCCTTGCCGCCTCGTTGATCAGCCTGGAAATCTTGCTGTTGAAGCAGCAGTAGGTCTCTTTGCGCTGCACACAGATGCGGGCCAGGTCCAGGCTGATTTTTCTGGAGCAGTAATCGCCCACGTGGTGGCACAGGCGGTTGTTGCGCTTCAAGGCCACCAGCACGTCTTCGCTGTCGCAGGCCAGCATCTGCTGCACCACCATGACCGAGATGGTGAGCGCCAATGCCACGGGGTCAAAGCCCAGTACCAGCGTGGACTTCATTGTTCCCCCTGCAAGGACGTCGAACGCGTAGGCGCTGCCGCCGGCAATGGCCAGGTTGGTCAGTCCGCTGGCCGGCTTACTGGCGCCTTTGCAGCAGTTTTTCAAAGCGCTTTTCGCGCAGCGGCTGTCGTGTCCCTTGAATACCTGGAACGTCGCTTCATCGACGTACACGCCGGCCTCGCGCGCCACCTCCATCCCGGCTACAGCCTTGGCGAAGTCAGGATCGGGCACGGCGCCGGTGTCGAAGCAGTTGCCCTCGATGCAAAATTGCTGGGAACCGCAGTCAACGCCGGTGCTGCTGCTTGCTGGCTGCGTCTTGCACGCATATTCGCGCTGCTCGCTGATGCATTGGAATGCGCCGCCGACTGTCACGCCTTCCGCGCAGACCGAGCGCTTCAAGTCGCAGCCTTTAGCGGCGATGGCGCCGCAGGTGTCGGACACGCCTTCTTCGATGCAGGCGTAGTGGATCGTGTTGCGCCAGCATGGTCGTGTCACTTCCATGCCATCGATGTCCACCGTTGCCGGTCCCGACGAGCAGGTCTGGCTCACGATGCCGCATTGCCTGGCTGCGGCGGCGTCGAACGACAGCAGCAGGGCGGCGAGGATCAGTAAGAGTCGCATCGTGGTTCCTCATTGGGTAATGGCTGGGCCGTTGCTCAGGGCTGTACACGCGCTGTCATCCCAGCGGTCCTCGAAGACCGGGACACTGGCCTTGACGATAAAGCGCCCGGCTGGCGTAAAGCAGTTGTCGGGTGTGCGTGGAGCATCCGCGCACGCCTGCACCGGCCGGCGCGGCGGATCTAATCTCGCTGGCGTCGGCGGCGCCGTGCAGGCAGAGGCATCAAACCCATGCCGCACCTCGTTGCCTGCGCAATCGCGGTGCCAGATGGTGACTTCGGTTCCGGTGCCGTGGCCGAAGTCGGCGCATGAGCCGTTCTCAGTACGGTAGGTGCTGGTGATGGGCAGCGCCAGGCGGTCGCCGCGCACCTGGCCTGGCGCGCAGCGGCCGTAGCGGAGATCGGCGTTGGCCTGATTGGCGTAAGGCTGCCAGTTGTACGTGACCGACAACGTCGCGCTGCATTGCGTTTCGGTCACGACGCGGTCGATGTCGCAGCGCTCGGTTTCGATGCGCTCGGGCGTAGTGTTTGTTTTTTCAGTGCAGGCGGTGTAGTTCCCGCTCAGCCCCGACATACCTGCAATGTGGGCTTGCGGCGCGTTGCGCACCTGGTTGCCACGAACGATCAGCGGGTCGTTCTGCTTGTCGATGGTGTAGGCCTGGCGCTCGCTGGGGTTGCGCGCGACGTAGTTGACGGTATCACACTCGGCGTTCTTGTAGCCGTCGCTCCCCGGAACGTAGGCGGCGCACGCGGTCACCTTGTCGCGGCCGGGTGCAGCAAGGTTGGTGCCGTACAGGCCCGTCAGGTCGCTGGTCGTGGCGCTATCCTGGCCGGGTACCTGCGTCAGCGCGTTCGGCTCGATGGCGTTCTTGATGCCGGCATTGGCGGGTTTATAGGCCTTGCCCTCGGCGAAGGCCTGCTCCTGCGTGGTCTGCGCCTGCGCAGGATGTAACCAGGCGTACAGGGCCAACGCCAGTAGTGGGCTTGCGCGATTCATGGCGCGCCTCGCACCTGTTTGAGCCGTTGCTCCGCCAGCCTGGCGAAGCGCGGTGTGGCTTGCTTGGCAAGATGCTCGAGCGCGTAGTCAAGCGTCACATCCCCGGATACGCGAACGAAAGTCCCCTGGGCGTCGCAGTCTTTGCCGCAGGTCTGGCCTTGCGCTGTCGGCGCGGCCAGAACGAAGCTGGGCACCTGGTCGACGTTAAAGCGGCGAAACAGCGTCGGGTCGATCTGGAACTGGGCGCTTGGGTGTTGACGGATGACCGTGGCTGTCATCTCTGCCGTTTTTGTCAGCGATCCGTCCACCACGCCGCGCAGCACCAGCGTCGCGCCCGCTTTGCCTGCCTGCGCCGCCAGCCTGTCGAGGGAGGCTGGCGGCATCGACAGCGAGACCAGCACAAACAGCGCAGCTTGCGGTTGCTGTGCAGCACCGTAGCGCTTGGCGATGTCGCTGGGGTCTGGCGCCGGCAGCGGGGTAGGGAGTGGGCCCACAGCGCCCACGTCGGGTACGGCCTGGCGAAGCTGGCGCGATTGTCGGTCAGCCTTGTCGATAGTGCTTGCCGAGTGAGCGGCCTGCTTGGTTGCCTCGCGCGCGATGACGTCGTCGTTTGGCAGTTGCTGCGCCATGGCCGTCGTTGAGGCGGCAGTTACCAACGCCATTCCGAGGGCGCAGCCGGTTCGTTTAATGGATCGCATGGTGCTCACTCCTTCCAATACAGGCCGCAGTCCAGACTGCTATTTGACCCAACCGTAGATGCGCTCGCAGCAGTTGCGCTTGCGGTACATCATGTAGGCGAAATCCTCGCCCTTGATCGGGTACTCCTTGCCGGCGCTCCACAGGTGGGTGGTGCGGCCCAGTGGCTGGCAGCATCGGCCATCGATGCCCTTGCCCTGAGAGCCCGGGTACAGCATCGAATACTTGTAGATGCGCTTGTCCAGTACCGGCGCCGGGTACATGCCGCACCAGCCGGGGACGCCGTTGCCTGCGAAGGCGAGAAATTCCCGGTGCAGTTTCATCGCGTAGCGTTGCAGGATCAGGGAAGACGCCTGCACGCCGCCGACGTGCGACTGCACGTGGCCATTGAGCGGATACATCGAACCCTGGCAACCGCCGCACCATTGCAGCGCCGCGAGCGGAAAGCCCACCGTGGCGGCGGTGCAGTCGGCGGCGCAGGCCGCTTGCGCCGCCGGGTTGGCGAACAGGAACACGTCGGGGTTGAGCATCACTGCCAGTTCGTCGTCGTTCCAGGCGGGATCGAGTTCGGTCACATAGGCGAGATCGAAGCCGCCCTGTTCCAGGCAACTGGTCTCGGACAACACCTCGAGCCAGTACAGGACCGGGTTCACGTACCAGTGCGCCTGGTAAATCGAGGTGTTCGACGCGCGCCGGCTATAGTTACCATGAGAGACGGCCGGCATGGGCGCGGAAAAGCTGTCGCCCATCGTGGCGCCGCCCAGCGACGTGAAGCACCAAGGCGTGCGCGTGACATCGACCTGGCGCGCCGGTTCCCAGAAGCCGATGCTGATGCCGATTTTGCCGAACGGCGGCGGACCGCAGGCGCAAACCGGTGAACCGACGTTCTCAATATCCTCCTGTCCCATTTGCAGGATAGGCGCGCTGCCAATGGTGATCGGGAAAACACACGACCAGCAGATGTCGGTGATCGGGTTCATGAACTTGCCGCTGCAGGCGGCGCTGGCTGGCTGCCACGCCATGGACCACCACAGCACGGCGGCAGTGAGCACGAATTTAGAGAGCGATTTCATCGATTCTCAACCTTTTCCCATCCTGTACCACGATGGCCGGCACATGCCGTATGCCCAGCTTGCGGATCAGGGCGCTCTGTTGATCGAAATAGACTGGCGTCTGCCATTGCTTCATCAGATCGAAGTAGCTGCCGCCAACCAGGATCGGCTTGGCCAGGCCGGCGCGCCCGTCCAGGTAGCGCTTGGCGAACGCCACCTGGTTCTTGTCCCTGGCGTCAAAAAATACCAGCGGGCGGCTCAAACTCACGCGGTCGAGCGGGTTGATGGTGGTGCCGGCCGCCACCAGTATCCGGCCGCTGTCATCGGTGATGTTTTCCTCGACCACGAAGGTCGGGTCGTAATACACGGTGCGCGACTTGCTTGCCATGGTGACGGAGCGCAGCGGTTCCGGATTGTGCAGCTTGTGCCTGATTTTTTCGGCTTGTTGCTGCTGGTGGCGCAGTGCTTCGCCGCTGGCTACCTTGGCGGCCACGCGCTGCTCGATCCACGCCAGCATGTCCGGTTCGCGCACCGGATAGGTCGGGCCGATCTTGCCGTAGTCCGTGGCCCGCGCAGGCGTGGGGGCAAGGACAGTCACCAGCATCGCCACGTGAAGGAGATTAGAAGATCGCATATGCTGTCCCCACGATGCGTGACGTTGCAATGAGCCCGGTGACCCGGTAGCGGCTATCGAGGCTGTCCGGATGGCTGGCGGCGGCGTAGACATACCCTGCCGGAATCACGCCCGGAGCGATCGGCGCCAAAGGCACGCCGCGCCGGCTGACAGGCTTGGCGTAGCCGGCGAGCTTGCCGTCGATGTACACCGAGCGCTGCGCGACCGTCACGCACTGGCCGGGCAGGCCGGCCACGCGCTTGACGAACAACCAGTCGCGCCGGTAGAACTGGTCGCGCTGCCACTCGAACGCCACGTACTGGCCCACGCGCGTTGGCTGCGTGCCCAGCACCACCAGGTACATCGATTCGGGCAGGCTGTTCGACATGTTCAGCGCCAGGCGGTAATGGCAGAAGGCCCAGCCAAAGATCGCTGATGCCAAGCCATATAGCCACCAACGGCGCCGCGCATGGCGCGCCAGCACCAACAAGGTAAAACGGATTCGGGGATAGGCCGGGATAGTCATGTGCCTCTCCTCAGCCGCCGATGGCTGGCATGTCGAAAAACGATGGACCGTTCACGGCGTCGCGCAGCTCGAACCAGTAACCGAAATCGTCGTCGTGGGCAGTACCCGTGGCGTCGCCTTGCTGGAGCCGTGCCAGCACGATTTCCAGCAACTCGATCAAGTCCGTCTTGCTGCTATGCCGCGTCCCCTGAACCCTGACGGTGAGCTGCTGCAGAGGGTAGGCTTGGCCCACCCCGTCGTCGTGTGCCATGGCATCCTCACTTCCTGCCCAGCCGGGCCATGAGCGCCGGCGTCAGGTCTTCCAGTTCGCCAGCGACGACCGCTTCGCGCATCAGCAGCACGCAATCGCATTCGGCGCTCAGGGCGCGTACCTCGCGGTCCAGTTGTTGACCAAAGTCGCGGGTCCGCGCCAGCGCACTGGTCCTCGTAGCCGGGTCGGCGCCCTTGTCGGCCAGCAGGGCCACCGTGTGCTGCTGGTTGGCGCGCACCACAGCTGCCAGGTCGACCACGGCGAGCCTGCCGGGGCCCGAGCGTCCGTGCAGGGGCGGCGCCAGGGCCAGCGCCAATGCGACCAGCGCTGCTGCTGTGGCGCACACGCTGGCGGCGACCCACGGATTGATTGGCACCACCTCACGTGAGGTATTCATGACGCGCTCCCGCCGCGCTGCGCGCGTTCCTGCAGCACCGCGTTGATGGCTTCTGTTACGCCCAGGCCCGCGTCGCGGTGGCGCTGGATATCTTTCCAGTCAGTGGGGTCGGTGCTGTAGGCCAGCAAGGTGAAGGGATCGACGATCAGGCGGCCGATGCCGGCGCCCATCGGGCAGCTGATGTAGATCTCCGAGTACAGGCCCTGTTCCGTCTTCAGCGACATTACGACGCGCTTGGTGGCCTCGTCGAGTTTGAGCTTGCCGCCGCGGTCGAGCTGCTCGATCGATTCCTTTTTTTGCTTGAGCAGGAACAGCCAGTCCGAGTTTTCCAGCGCGGCCTGCGACGCCGGATTCTTGTAGTAGTCCATCACCGACTGGGTCAGAGTGCCGAAGGCGCCGCCGTACTTGCGGGCGCGCCGGTAGCCCACCTCGATGAACTTGCCGGAGTTGGCGCCGTCCATCAGATCCCAGGCTTCGTCGATGATGCAGATTTTTTTGCGGTCGCGCCGTTCGTGGTACATCGCCTGCGTGATGCGAAACATCATGATGAACAGGATCACGCTTTGCAGGTCCTTCTTGGAGTTGAGTTCCTCGAGTTCCAGCACCACCAGCTGCTTGCTGAAGTCGACATTGCTCTTGCCGGTAAAGTAGCGGCCGTACATGCCTTCGCGCGTGTACGGGAACAGCTGGTCGCCCAGCTTGCGCGCATCGCGGTCCTTGCTACTTTTGAGCGCCTGGGCGATGTCGCTCACCTCCATCGCATTGCCCTTGAGGCCCCATTGGTCGATGATGGCGATTTCGATCAGTGAGCGGTCGTGGTCTGTGAGCGTGCCGGAAGGCGACGCCATTTGCGCCACCAGCGGCTTGATCATCTCCATGTCTTCGATGATGTCGACGATGTTGTCAAACGGGTTGACGCAGATGGTCAATTCAGCCTGCTTGGCAAATTCGATAAATTCGCCGTTGTAGCGGCGGCAGATTTTTTCGTAGCTGCGGCCCACATCGATGATGAATACCTTGGCGCCCACGCCCAGGTACGACGTCGCCATCTCGTTGCCGAACATCGACTTGCCTGAGCCCGACGACGCGGCGCACGAAAGATTGTAGTTGCCGCCCCGATTGTCGAACAGGTCGATCGCCATCAACTGGCCGCGGCGCCCGATCAGGTTGAACACCGGTGTGCTGGTGCCTTTCCACTCGGCGATCAAAGGCGCCAGGTTGACTGCGTTCATGCTGGTCTTGCGGCAGCTCAGTCCCTTGCGCTTGTAGAATTTCTGCATGGTGGGCGTGTACCCGAGCGGTAGCGAGGTCAGGATGCCTGGCACCTGCATGTACTGCATCGCCACCAGGTTGAAGCCGCGTGCGCGCCAGATCGAACGCGCGGCCGTTTCCGCCGCCTCGATCTCGCCGGGCGGCGCCATTAGCAGCACCTGGTGGTACATGTCCACTTCGCCCATGCCGGCTGCATAGGAGCGGTTGACGGTGTCCCAGTCGCGCTTCTTGTCCTGGAACTCCGGCAGAAAGCGCGCCATGGGCGAGCTGGCATTGGTGGTGGCGCGCGCGCCCTTGATCTGGGCGACATTCTTGTGGTCGGCCTGTTCCAGTACCTGGATGCCCATCGTGATAACGAACGGGCAAGGGTAGCCGAGCTGGCCCAGGTAATAGTCGCCGATCAGGTTGCCCATGGCCCAGAGCGGAAAGTCCTTCGGGTAGCCGGTTACGCTGTACAGGCGGCTGTGCACTTCGCTGGCCTCGCCCGGCAGGCCGTAGCGCAGCGATTTGCCGTCGTCGGTTGGCACGCAGACCGTGTCCTGGTCGACGATCTGGTGGCGTATCAGGCGCCCCGGATCGTAGGACTTCCTGTAGTGGGCCGAGCGGGTCAGCAGCTTGTTCGGGTTGGTCAGCTCGTAGCACCAGTTGATCAGGTCATTCGGGGTCCAGTTCCAGCAGTCGAAGCTGGCCGCCTTCAGCGTTGCATGGACGCCGTCGCGCATGCGCACCAGTTCTTCGATCACCGTGACGTCGCGCGGGTCGCAGTGGCGCGCGATCGACAGCACCAGCCGGAAATCGCGCACCAGCATCGGGATGTGCGGAATGAGGCGCCGGGCGGTGCCACGCATGTAGTAGTCGATGCGGTGGCGCGCCATGGCACGGAAGATGTCCGCGCTGCGCCGCTCCCCTTCATCGGGCGGTGCCGATTCGCCATTGTCGCGCAGCAGCGCATATAGCTTCATGCGGTCGATGATGCGCGATCCGCCGTACAGGCTTACCTGCATGAAGGTGCCGCCCGGCGCTTGAGCGATGATGGGCGCGAGCACGTTGATCATCTCTTCGGTGGCGCCGGTCTGCGGCGTGAGTTCGATCACCATGCCAAGCGCTTCGCTGCGTCCTTTCGGATCGCGCTCGCCGGTGTCGAGCACGAACAGGCCGTCGACCTCGTCGTAGGCGCAGTGAGGCAGGAGGGCGCGAAAGCTCTCCGTGTTGGTGATCTCGCGCATGGCGCGTAGGGGTGACGGTTGGTACGGCTCTTGGTCTCCCCGGGACAAGGTGTCCACCATGGGAGCGAGCAGGCTTTTCAGGCCCGAGGTGATGTCCATGTCAGTCTCCGGTATCGGGTGGGACGACGGCCGCCTCGCGCGCCGATTGCTGCGCACCGGCGTCGTCGCGTACGTTGGCCAGTTGGCCGGCTGCCGTGCCCCTTGCAGTGGCACCAGCATCGGCCGTCGGCGTGCGCACAGCGCCCAGCGGCTGCAGGCGCCGCATGGTTCTCTGCACCGTGGCGGCGCGGCTATGCTCTATCTGCCACTGGCCGGGGTCGATCATCACATAGAGGTAGGACTGGTCGTGCAGGGTATCGTCCTCGTCGCGCCACGGCGCGATCCAGACGCGCAGCATGCGCGGCTGGCTGCGGATCGGCATGCCGGCGGCGAGGACGGACAATGCTGACGTGCCCGGGCGCGCGGGTGCACCATCCGTCGCAGGTGCCGGTGCCTTCCCAGCAGCGCGCGCCGAAGACTGCAAGGCCGGCAGATTGTTCTGCTGGGCGTTGGCGTAGACGCCGCTGACCGACGTGCACGAAACACCGTCGGGCGCCTTGCACGCGAACTTCTCGTTCCCGGTCAGGCCTGTCATCGACATGCATCCCGGTAGCAGCGTGGCAGCCAGCAATGAGCAGATGAGTCTTGAATTCATGGCAGTCTCCGTTTCATGGGCGCGCTAGGCGATCTTCAAGTTCGGCAGCAGACATGGCGCCGGCGGCGTTGCCGCCGTTGCCAAACAGGATGTACGGCGTGCCGCTGATGCCTGACCGCTCGGCCAGGGCGACGTTGCGCGCAATAGGCGTGCTGCACGCTATCGAAGTGAGCGACTTGGCCGGCTTGGCTGACCGGGGAGCCTTGCCCGTCTGGTTGAAATCGCGCCACGCGGCCGCGCGGTCTGCTTGACACCAGATCGCTTGCGCCACTGCGGTGGCCTGCGGGTGCAGCGAGGCGAGCGGAAACAGAAAGGTGTAGACCGTCACATTGTCCAGTTTTGCGAGTTCCTGTTCCAGTTGACGGCAATACGGGCAGTGGGGGTCGGAGAACACGGCCAGTTGTCGCGCGCCGCTGCCGTGCACGGTCTTGATGGCGTCTGCCAGCGGCAGGTCCTGGAAGGTGAGCCGGTGGCGGTCAGGCTGATCTTCCTGCAGTGCGCGGTCCTTGCTCGCTGCGGTCAGGTCGGTCTGGGTCTGCATGTCGTACAGGTGGCCAAAGATGAAGTGCCTGCCCTCGTCGGTCATGTAGGCGACGTTGGAACCCATCCACACCTCCCACAGTCCGGTTACCGGGGTGCGGACGATGGCGCCAAAGGTCGTGGACGGGTAGCGCTGTGACAGCAACTGGCGCATTGCCGCCTCCGCCGTTTCTGCGGTATCAACCTTCTCGGCCGCCTTGGCCGGGTCGGCATGGGCAACGTGCGGCGCGGCAGCAGCGGCGCCGGTAGCGTCATCCGGCGCGGCACTGGCAGCGCAATCGGGCGCGGCGAAGACAGCGTAATCTTGGGCGGCGCCTGCAGCGCAATCTGGAGCGTTGCCTGCGGCGCCGCAGCTGGCCAGCAATGCAGCCATGGTTAGCAGCACGCGCGCGCGGGTGCTATTCGTGTTCAGGGTCGACATCGACTTTAACTCCTTGAGTGAGGACGATATCGACCACGCGACCGGCGTCGATCTCGATGACTGGAAACATTTTTTCTGCGAGCTGGATGTAATACGTGGCCAGGCGATCGAGCGCCCGGCCAACGCCGCTGCCTATCCCGGACTGGAACTCCTGGCCCGGCTTGATCGAGTTCGTCGATCCCAGCGGGGACACCGACTGCACCGACGAGGACCGCTCCAACCCCGTGCCGATCCCCGCCACCACGCCGGCCAGCAGGGCATTGCCCAGCACCTGTCCCTGCTTGCTGACCAGGCGCCCGCGCATGCCGGCCTTGCCGTCCTCACCGACGATGTAGCCCTTGATCGGTACGTCGAGCACGTTGCCGTCTTTTGACACGCATGACAGCGACTCGGTGCGGATGTAACCGCGTTCGCTGCTCAGGTCCCCGTAGCCGGCGCCCGTGATCAGGCACTGCGCCCAGTCATAGCGGTAGCGGTTGGGCAGCACCGCCAGGTCGTGCAGTTGCAGCAGTACCGGGTGGGGATTGGACTGCGACTGGCCTCCGGTCGGTGCGTCTAGCCCCGAGAGCAGGATGGCCTGGCCGAACATGCCTGCTGGCAGATAGTTTTGCGCGGTCTTGCGCGCTGCCTTGGACTCTGGCGAATTGGCCGCCGCCAGAGCAGGACCTGCACCGCGCACCAACTCCGGGCCCCGCCCGAGTTTTACGGTCAGGATGCCGCCAATGGGTGGCGACGCCGCGCTCCTGCCACCCTGGCCGGGTGGCTTTTGACCTGGCGCACTCGCTGCTTGCGGTGCTGGCTTCGGTGGTGTCTGCCCGGGTATCGGTGCCGAGGGCGTGCCGGCCGGGTAGCCGCTGTTCGTCTTGTCGATCTTCTTCTCGTATTCGGCCAGGCGCCGATCAAGGTCGGCGTCGCTCATTTTCTCCGGTGTCTGTTCGGACGTTTTGCCGGCCGCGTTGTCGCGAAAGCTGCTGCCCGCACCGCGCGCGGTCAGGATGCGGTTCTCGTTTTCCAGTGTCGCCAGCTTGGCCTCCATCGAGGCCAGGCGGGAATCCGAGACGCCGCGCCAGGCATCTTGGGGATCGACCTTGTCGCCGGGCGCGATGTAGCTCTTGGTCTTGATGTCGGCCTTGGATGTGACGCCTGCCTTCGGCGCCGTATCGGAGGTGAAGTAGACGCCGACGGACGCGACGGCGAGGATGCCGAGCAGTACGCCACCCAGCAGGAAGTACTGCCTGCGCCGCGCACGCGTGGTGGGAGAGGGCTTATTCATGTTGGGCCTTCCGGCGGATGATGTACAGGCGGGTTGAGGCCTGCGGCGCCAGGTTGAGCTGGTCGAGCGCGATCACGTGCATGCCCGGGCGGTAAAATTCCCGTTCATCGAGCACCATCGGCGCTTGCGAGACATTGGCGACCACGTAACGCTCACCGACCATGTCGCCGCTGCTGTACCTTGTTTCGAGCAGCATCGACGCCTCCTGCCAGAGGTCGAGCTTGCGGCCCACCTGGGTCACCTCGATGTCCTCGGGCAGCTCGTCGCCGGCCATCACGCTGATAAGCCGCTTGACCGATTTATCGTAGGCGCTGGACTTGAAATCGTTGCGGGCCAGGGCGCTACGCTGCCGCGGTTGCTTGATGATGATCGAGTCGGCTGGCGCATCGACGATCTGCAGTACCAGGGTGTAGGTATTGCCGGCGTCGGTGGTCAGAAAACCGTTAACCGGTTTGCTGGCGCCGTCCGGCACCGTGAGGAAGACCTGCCCGGTTTCCTCGTCGGCGTCGATGCCTAGCTCCCCCTCGCGCACGCGCAGCGAGGCGACGCGGCCGTGATCGACCGCCAGCCGCGTCATTTCCTTTTTGGAGAGCTTGGCATAGAGGGTGCTGCCGTCGCCGCCTTCGACGATCTGGACGGCCATGGCCGGGGCGCAGGAAAACGCCAGCGCAGTCGCCAGTGCTATCACCACTGCCACCGACGCGCGGGCAGTGCGGCTATTTTTTTTCAGCGAAGGGATCATCGTTGTCTGCCTCGTGGTGGTTGGTGATGTAGAACCGGCCGCCGGCGTGAACGAAGTCGATCACGTAGGACTGGCGGCGCGGCGGAAAGGGTTTGCCTGAAACGATGGTGACCAGGTCGCCCGTTATCGCGACGCGGCGGTTGCGCATGTCCGTGTTGATTTCCCTGACCGAGAACATCGAGCTCGATCCATCGCGCTTGACGCGCATCTCCTGCAGGTCGCAGCGTTTCTTGTACGTGTCGCGGTCGCGCGGCAGCACGTAGGTCAGGTACTGCCTGCACGCGGTTTTGACGGTTTCGGGCGTGACGTTCAAGGACAGGCCATTGATGAATTGACCGAGGTCTTCGTAGTACGACTGCGAGGCGTCTTCGCTGCTGATCCAGAACGGGCGCGTGATTTCCGGCGGCACGAACGCGGTCTTGGTTTCGCCGGTCTGCGCGAACACCGTGCTGGCCAGGATGATGATGGCGACGATGCAGCCCGCCAGCATCCAGCGCAGCGTGCGGTTCTTGTTTTGCTCGTCCGAGAGTTGGCCGAGGTAGGAATGCTTGTCCATGGTCAGCCTATGAATTCACGGGTGGACGATGGCGGCAGCGAGGGAAACGGAAACACAATCTCGCTGGGCAGGTACCAGTACATGATGTGGACCACATACATGCGGTGCTTGCCGGCTTTCTTCTTGCTGTACCAGCGCGCGCACCAGACGCCGATCACCACCCCCAGCAGCAGAAAGCCGGACAGAATGCCAAAGACCACGCCGATCATGAAAATGATGGTCTGGTCGAAGTCCCACCACAACATCTTGGGCGGCTCGTCGTGCTTGGTGGGGATGGCGAAATCCATGGCGTCACCTCAAACGACCGCGGTCAGGATGGATTCGATCAGGGACGGACCGAAACCGATGATCAGTGCCAGGACCAGGCCGAAAATGGCCGGCATCGGGTTCTGGCGGGCGGCGGAAAAGCCGGCGCCGATCAGGAAGGCCGCGATGGCAAAGATCTTGCCGAGGTAACCCTTGGCCCAGCCGACGATCAGGTCGTAGGTTTCCTGGAATTCGGTACCGGTCACGCCCGCGTGGGCGCTGCTCATCAGTATCGCGATTGCCGCCAATGTCAGCGCCACGCTCAGATGACGTTTGCTCACCAAGGGCGAGCGGTGTTGGGCGATTGTGTTCACTTTGCATTTCCTTTCATGTGGACATCAGCAGGGGGAGTAAAACGTACCGTTCCCCGCCGCTGCATGGCCTGTTCGGCGCGTGCAACCGGGCGTGGAGCGGCGACCTCTTGGCGCTCGATGATCTGGGCGCCGGGAGCCTGGTGCGCGACGATGCTGCGCATCGCCTTGGCGCGGGCCGCGATGACGGCATGCTGTCCGGCAGGCGGTCCAACGAAATCCGAGCGGGCGGTAATCTCGACGCGGGACTGTGGACGTGCTTGCGCAGCATCGATCAACGCATCCCGGTCTGCATCGCTTACCCGCGAAGAATTGAAGGGAAAGCCGATATCGACGGTCCGCTTTACGTCCTTCTTGTCCCCAATGCCGGCGGCCACGGGGTTGACGGGCGTCGCTGTCGGCGCTGGCAGAACAGCTGTCTTCACGCTCGGCACGGGGCAGGACGGCACGGCGCAGTACACGTACCGCGTGCTCTGGCCAGTTCCGACCTGGGTGATGTCGAACCGTGGCGCGGGCAGTGCTGACGCTCGCGGCGCCGCCGCAGTCACTGGCGGCAATGCGGATGTACCGCACGCGCACAGCGAGGCCGCCAGGCACGCGATCAGCGCGCTGCGTTCAAGTGTCTGTAAATTTTCCATGCGTACTCCATCCGTTTGGATTCACTCGCTGCGTTGTAGGCGCCTACGGCTTGCCAGGTGTCGCCGAAGCGGCTCACGTTCTTGGCGAAGATCCATGCGCCCACGTGGACGTTGGTGCAGGGTTCAAGCAGGTCTTGCTCGGTGATGCCGAACTGGCGATGCAGCATCGGCAGCCAGCTGCTGTTGATGCCCATGCAGCCGATGTCGTAAGTGCCGTTGCTGTTGACGGGATGACGTGCGATACATGCGCTAGATGACTCTTGCTGGGCAAGTGCGCGCAGGATGTCGGGGCGGGGCAGATCGAACCGCTTGCCGGCGTCGTCGAAGCACTGGAGAGGAATTTCCTTCGCGCTTGTACAAGCGACAGTGGTGAAAAGGAGGGCGGCCACAAGAAAGCGGCCAGGCAGAAATCCCTGCCCATCCTTTGCGTTTTGGAAATTCGGGCGCATCTTTGGTCTCCCGGTTATTGTTTTGCGTCGAGCAATGAAATTCGTATAAAAGCTCGCGTTGAGAGCCAGTTTTGATCATTCAAATTTGCGCGTCAAGACAATCTTGGGGTTTGAAATTTGCGTTTGATGGAAGTCATGGCAGGCGACTTCAGCCTTTACAGCGTAGGGTTCGACTGCTAGTGGCGGCACGATATTTTTGAGGAAATTGTTTAGCGGGATGGCGGCGTGGGAGTGTTCCTGCAGGACCAAATCCGGCACCACTTGAGGCGCACAACTCAGCACTTCAGCAGTGATGAGGCTTCAGTAATACGGGCAGGCGAACGTCGCTGGAGGTGATGGAGCGGCGCAGGCTATGGGACGCTTTGGAAGGGATAGTCCCATCGACAGGCTTCACGCCGATCCTGCTATGAGCGGCATCTCGCCGGATTCCGGGTGCCACACCCAGGCAGCCATCTTGCTGCCATCGATGAGTTCTGCCAGCGCCACCGCGTAGTCGTCGCTATTGCCCGATGGTGGAATATACATCGCGGTCGGCGGCTTTGTGTCTGCCAGCACGGCAGTGGCGAGCGGCCGGTTCTGCGGCAGGTTGTAACGCAGTCCTTTCAGGAACCGTCTGCCATCGGCGGTCAGCATGTCGATCAGGATTTTTTCCGCGCGGTTCTCGAACGGCAGCCAGTTATCGGTGGTGACCATCAAGGCCATTTCTTCGATGGTGGCCACGCCAGCCTGGTTTACGCCGAACGTCGCGATGGTGACCAGGTGGGTGCCGTCGATGCTCTGCCACAGGCTCAATTCCTGGTCAAAGCGTTTGAGCAGGCGCTCGTGCATGCCCGGCCCCAGCACGAAGGGGAAGTCCGCCGAGTGCCGGACAACAAGTTTGTGCCCGTTGCGTGACGGCGCAAAATCCTTGACTTCGGCGATCAGCACCATCAGCCTGCGCTGGCCCTGATGGCCGCCTGTCTCGGCGACTTGCGCCAATTGAGCGGTACGCCGATGCGCGATGGCCTGTTTGCGTTCGAGCGTGAACGGCTCCGGGATATACACGATATCGGACAGGTCGTGCCCTTTCACCTGCTTATGCCGGACCGCTTGCAGCAGGTACTTGCGCAGCACGGCCCAATTGCGTTTGCCATGCATGGCGGGCGACCACTTGTGAAAGCCTGCTTGCTCCCACAGGAAGTGCAGCAGGGCGCGCAACGACAGTTTCTTGGAGTCGGTCTTGACGCTGTTCCCATTACTATCGCCAGGTTTGGGTGCCGCACGGCCGCTCGCTTTTGTAAGCGCAAACTGCAGTTTCAATGTCGTGGCGCTGAGGTCCGGTACTTCGATGATGGCCGACCCCAGTACCTCGCCAAGCCCTGATAATTCCGGCGGCGGCTCGTACGAGGGGCAAACGGGATCGTGGTCGTCGGCGGAGTAGGGCATGCGCTTGATGACATAGCGCTCGTCGATGCGCGCGACGTACATGTCGACCCCGCCCGGGCGGCACAGGCATTTCGGACGTTGCCTGGCGCCATAAGCAGCGCCGAGCAGCGTCTCAAAGTTGTCGTCGCCTTTTTCGACGGTATCGCCGCCGATTTTGTAGAGCGTCATGTAATCCCCGCAAACAATATTGCTCGGGAGAGCAGTAGGCCCACGATTCGAGTGGACGTGAATTGATGATCGTGCGCCGACTGTGCTACGGCGATTTGCGCTGTATGCTATTTTTGATTAATCGCTTCCATCTTGCGGAAACATTGCGGTCCCGCTAGATTGGCTTGCTACAATTGATTTCACCAGTTCATTGTTGTCCAGCATAAGCGCTAATCTGCCCAGTTGCTTTCTCCAGCGAGGAAAAAATATGCACGCAACCGATCCCGATCGCAATTCTGCTTCCATCGTTGACGCAGTGGGAGCACTGCTACTGCGCCACGGCGTCCCGGCGCGTCAGCGCAGCAAGAAGCTGGCGGAAATTCTGGGCCTTAGTTATTCGCAGGCGCACCGCAAGCTTAATGGCGGGGTGGACTGGACAATCGGCCAGGTGCAGACTGTGGCCGATTTTTTCAACGAGCGGCTCGATACTGTCGGTTTGGGAGGGGCGGGCGGTGGTGGTTACGCGAACGACGCCTCCCGGGCGACGCTGACGATGGGTGCCGATGGCGCCCCGTATCCTTGCCTGGTGTGGATCGGCGAGCAACTGAGCACCAGTGCGAAGGTCGACTTCGTCGTGATCGGGGCGGGCGAAGGGTGGGCAGTGATTGAAAGTTCCAGGTGTCCTGACGATGTGCCGCGCTACCGCGTCAACAAGCTGGAAATCGTTGTCGAGAACCCATTCGCGCCGACGGTGGCGATCGTTGACGATGAGCGCGGCTTTGCCGATAGCCTGTGCGATTATCTGAACGATAGCGGCTTGCGTGCCGTTCCCTTCTATGACCTGGCGTCGTTTGAGCGGTCAATGGAGGAACGCGACTACGATGGCTATGTCATGGATTGGATACTCGGTGAACGCAGTTCGGAATCGCTGATTAAAAAAATCCGTTTGTCTGAGGCGGACGGCGTGCCGATCTACGTACTCAGCGGGAAGGTCGCCAGCGGGCATGTTGATGAAGCCGAAGCTGCGCGCGCGATCAGACAGCTTGACGTGCACTGGCGCGATAAGCCGATCAGGATGGCGACGTTTGCTGCGGAATTGCAAAAGAGCTTGGGCGCGTAGATGGCTTGATATAACGGCTTGCAGCCGCCGTTATGACAGGTCACGGCTTTATTTTGTGCGCACGTTTACACGGCGAACGAATGCCCCACCCTGATGCAGCCGGCGGCATTCCATAAACCCTATCAGGAGCAAGACATGAAATTAGTTCGCCTTTCGGCCAATGACTTTGCGCGTATCGCGTCGCGAACCCGGTTGGGGCCGGCCGCAACTGCCATGGCTTCCGGCATTCTGGTTGAGCGGAGAGGCTTGGCTGAGGTCGCTGCAGAGCATGGCGTAACTAGGCAACGTGTATTTCTGGCGGTGGAGTCGGTTCGCAAGGAGTATTCGAACTCGCTTGAACAGTGTGGAAGCTTAGCTGTAGAACTTGAATTGCCCCACGCGCTGGCCGTGCCGCTTGAGCAGTTTGTGTTGGCTCTCGGCGCTCAGGAAAACAGCGAACTTAAACTTGCGATGGTCAAAAGATTGACCACGGCGGTCGAGTAGGAGTAGCGGAAGGGAAATGTCTTGCTGTCAAATAGTTGTTGAACAGTTCAACAAGAGTGAATACACCGCTGGTGCGCCAGCTAGGTTTTGCCGACCCCGATCGTTCTCGACTAACAGGCCAAGCCGTTCTTCGAATCCCAGTTGTTCAAGTCAAGTTCCCTCTGTTCGGCGAAGGCGTGTGATATGCCGAACAGCTTCTCCCCGAGTAAGCGTCCGCTCAGCGCCGTCTTGAGTGCAGGAGGGATTTGATCGATGATGGCGTCACACCGCTGGGAAGCGGCGTGATCTCAAAGGGCTGCTGGCAGGTTGCAGTTCCAGGGCAAGAAATCATCAATCCGGTTGACGGGATGATCGGCGATATGCGTCAGCACGTGACGCAACCAGGCTTCGGGGTCGACATCGTTCAGCTTGGCGGTGCCGATCAGCGAATAGATCGCCGCGGCGCGCTCACCACCGCTGTCGGCGCCGGCGAACAAGTAATTGCGGCGGCCGATGGCCACGCCACGCAAGGCGCGTTCGGCCGCAGAGTTATCGATCTCGATGGCGCCGTCGTCGCAATAGCGCAGCAGCGCGGGCCACAGCTTGAGCGCGTACAGGATTGCTGCCGCCGTGTCGGACTTGCGCGATAAAGTATCGAGCGTGCTGCGCAGCCAGCGCTCCAGGTCGTCGAGCAGTGGGCGCGAGCGGGTTTGTCGAACTTGCCTTCGTTCGTCGGGTGGTTTGCCCCGGATCTCGCTCTCGACCACATAGAGCTCGGCGATCCGGCGCAGCGCCTCGGTGGTCAGCGGCGTTGCGCGCGCTGCGTGCAGGTCGTGGAATTTGCGTCGCGCGTGCGCCCAGCAGGCCGCTTCGCGGATCGTGCCGTCGTCGAACAAGGCGTTGAAACCGGCGTAGGCATCTGCTTGCAGCACGCCTTCGAACTTGGCCAAGTGAGTCTGGGGATGGATGCCCTTGCGGTCTGGTGTGTATGCAAACCAGACCGCTGGCGGCGTGGTGTCGCCGGAAGACCTGTCGTCGCGCACATAAGTCCACAGGCGCACCGTCTTGGTTTTGCCGTTGCCGGGGGCCAGCACCGGGATCGGCGTATCGTCGGCATGCAGCTTCGACGCCGTCAGCACATGGCGATGAATGGCATCGACCAACGGACGCAGCAATGCGCTGGCGGCGCCGACCCAGCCCGCCAGCAGCGCACGATCCAAGTCGACGCCCTCGCGCGCGTAGATGACGGACTGGCGATACAGCGGCAGATGATCGGCGAACTTGGCCACCAGGATGTGCGCCAGCAAACCTGGGCCGGCGATACCGCGCTCGATTGGCCGGCTTGGCGCCGGCGCCTGGACGATGGCGTCGCAGCAGGCGCATGCCAGCTTGGGGCGCACATGACGAATCACGCGGAAGCTGGCCGGCACAAATTCCAGTTGCTCGGCCATGTCCTCGCCCAGCGGCCGCAGGCCGCCACCGCAGGCCGGGCAGACATCGGTCGTCGGTGCATAGACCTTCTCGTCTCGCGGCAAATGATCGGGCAACGGCCGGCGCACCGATTTCTTGCGCGGTGCCTGGTCGGCCGCCGGCATCTCGCGCGCCGCCTCCGCCTCGTCGGCCTGCAAGTCTTCCAGCTGCAACTCCCGCTGCTCGATCTGGTGGTCGAGCTTTTCCGACTTGCGGCCGAACTGCATGCGCCGCAATTTGGCGATTTGCAGCTTGAGGTGCTCGATCTCGACGGCGCGCGTGTTCAGTTGTTCGCGCAGCCCTTCCACCACCTCGTCTTGGGCGAGCAGCAGCGCCTTCAAGGCGGCGATGTCGTTGGGCAGGTCGGCTGGGCTGAGCATGCGCCAAGTTTACGTGAGGCTTGGTTCGTTTACAAGGCCGACGTTGGTTTCCAGGTCCGTTCCGGCCGCCGCCAGTCTATGCCTTCGAGCAGCATCGACAGCTGCGCTTGCGTCAGCGCCACCGAACCGCTGGTAGCCTGCGGCCAGATGAAGCGACCGCGTTCAAGCCGCTTGGCCAACAGGCACAGACCATCGCCGCTCCACCACAGTAATTTGACGAGGTCGCCGCGCCGGCCACGGAACACGAACACGTGGCCGCTGAACGGGTCTTCCTCAAGCGCCGTCTGCACTTTGGCAGCCAAGCCATTGAAGCCGGAGCGCATGTCGGTAGTGCCGGCGGCAAGCCACACCTTGGTACCGGCGGGCAGCCCGATCATCGTAGCACCCGATCCAATACTTGGGCCAGCGTGGCTGCGTTGGGTTGGCCTTCGATGCGTACACGGACTTCGCCCAGCTCTAGCACGATGGTGCCGCCGGCGTCGCCATCGGCATCGGCGTTGTTCGGCGCGGGCGCCGACGGCGCCAGTACCACCGGCAACAAGCCATCGGTGCGCATTAATGCCGGCACATCGAGGCGCCCTTGTTGATACAGCCGGCGCCAGCTGAACACCTGGTTGGCGTTGACACCGTGGTCGCGCGCGATGCGCGCGACCGAGGCGCCCGGTTTGAGCGATAGCGCAACCAAGGCGCGCTTGAACTCCAGCGGATGCTGGCGATAGTGGCCGCGTGCGTTCTTTGAAATGGTCGGTTGAAAATTTGTGTCCATAATCAGAATTTGTGGGCACAAACACTGTGCCAAAATTCGATCATGAATAACGGCGCTCAGGCAGTCCAGACGACACTGGGAAGACGCTTACCTCCCCGACCTCGGTGCCGTCGCCGAAGAAGTCTCGCGCGTCAACCCCATCGTTTCGATTTCGTAGCCGAATCCCACTTTCACACCCGACCGCATCAGAGAACGAAGGTTGGGCGAATGCCTATCCGCACTGCCTGTGCATTGTTAAAAGGAGGCGGTTCGGCGGCAGTCATCTTAATGGCAGAAGAAAGACTGGCCGGCCGAACGGGTGATTGACTGTCAGACCACCGCTTGCTATGCGAGCTCGGGTTGCGCTAACTCTTTGCGATAGACTTCGTGGATGCGTAAAGTGGCCGCAGCTTTTCCTGGGACTCGCAAAACGACTTCGTCCCCAGCAGTGGAGCCCAGCAAGACCTGCGCCAGAGGCGTCCCTTCCCCTATCAATCCGTGATTCAAGTCCGTCAGCAAGGATGTTATTTGAACTGAGAGATGCACCTCTGGACTCCCGATATTGAAGTACGTTACGAGGTCTCCGACGCGAACTTCAATTTCATCGTCTGCAGTTTCGAGAACCATCTGGAACACCTCCAGACTAGGGGGCAGTCCTTCATCTGACGTTAGCAATTCAGCGTCTTCATAGTCCTCCTCAACTTCATCGTAGCTTTCGCCGATGGGGAGGGGAGTCGACCGAAGCTCGTCAAGGAAGCTAAAGAGGCGTTCGGCTTCCAGTTGTGGGTTACGGAACCAATCGGTCGACCAAATACGCCAGATGCGGCCACGCCATCCCAATCCTTCAAGAATTTCTTGTCGAATTCGGTCTCGGTCGCGCACCGTTACTCCGGAATGGTAGCTCGCTCCATCGCACTCTATGGCCGCCAGGAAGACGGACTTGTAGTCAGGATGGCGAACAGCGATGTCGATTCTAAAACCGGCAACACCCAATTGAGGCACTACTTCGTATCCCTTGCCCTTCAACAGGTCGAGAATCGCCACCTCAAAATCGCTATCTGGCGGAAGGTCTGTCTCTTCATTTTGCGTGAGCACGTTATCCCGCGCGAAGAGAAGATAATTACGCAGAGCCTTCGTACCTTCCGGAGTGCTCTTGTCGACGACGATGTCTTCAGGGCGCATTGAGCTAAAGACTACGACCGACTTTTTCGCACGGGTGAAAAGCACATTAAGCCTGCGCCATCCACCACCCCTGCTGATGGGACCGAAGTTCTGTCGAACCACGCCGGCCGATGCAGGGCGGCCAAAAGTGGTGGAAATTATGATGCAGTCGCGCTCATCACCCTGCACGTTCTCAAGATTTTTCACGAATAGTTCCATGCCTTGGGATTTCCAATGCATCTTGAAATCGTCAGCGCCGCTGACCGTCTTTAGGCGTTCTTCAAGCATCTCTGCAATCAGCTCCCGCTGCTTTACGTTCAGCGTTACCACTCCGAGCGAAGTGCCTGGCCGCGTTTGAATGTGAGAGGCGACAGCTTCGACAACTTGGCGAGCTTCGATAACATTCATCTGGCCTTCGTATATCCCGTTCTTCACGTAGTGGTAACGCAGTCCCAGTTCTTTGCTTTTTCCGAACGGAGATGGAAAGACCACCAAATTGCCGCGATAGAAGTTTTGGTTCGAAAACGCGATAAGCGACTCATGCTGGGAGCGGTAGTGCCAACGCAGCGTGCGTACTGGGTGGAAGTGACTGATGCAGACGTCAAGTATGCTTTCCGCATCCACGGCTGCAGCACCTTTGCCGCTATCGCCATCGTCCTCTGGAGTCGCCATGCGCGCGAAGAATGACGTAGGCGGGAGCTGTTTAGGGTCACCCACGACGACGAGTTGCGAGCCGCGCGCAATCGCTCCCAGGGCCTGTTCCGGCTTCAATTGGGATGCCTCGTCCATGATGACGATGTCGAAGTGCAGTTGACCTGGCTGGAGGAATTGCGCCACAGCCTGTGGTCCCATCATGAAACATGGCTTCAATGATTGGATTGCTCTGCCCGAGCGGCTTAGTAGTTTGCGCAAAGGCACCCGAGGCCGCTGTTGCGGAATAAGATGCTCGAGGAGCCGGAGTTCGGTTTTATCATCAACGCGGACGCCCGAAGTGCCTTGTGGGGGCATGCTAGCTCGCATGCAATCGCGCGCGACCTGCGCCCCCCGCATTTTGATTACCTCGCGGTCCAGCGAAATAAAGTCTTTCCTTACCGCTGTATGACGCGTTCCGCTGAAGGTTCGCAGGCCTTTGTTCTGACGGAAAACTTGTTCAGCTATCGATGCATAAAATCTGAAAGCGAACCCATTCGTCAATCGCTTTGGAGATAGCGCACCCGCCTCGACTAAGGCGAGGTAGTCCATCAGGCCGGCACGTCGGCAAGCTTCGCGTGCTTGCACGTACTGCGCCCAAGGTAGCAAGCTTGAATAGTTTTTTAGAGCGTTTGCGGTCCGTTTGGCCAATCCTTGAGCGAAATCGGTGATGTTATCGGCGTCGCTACCTGCCCATTGCGTAATATTTACATCACCGAAGTCGCTCAAAGATTGTTCGAACTCGACCAGCTCCTGCCAGCCCTTGTTGATAGCGATGATTGATTCTTCAATGGAAGCGTGGTTCGCGACAGAGTCTGCCGACAACAGTAGCTGTTCGATTGGGGTAGGCAAGCGCGCTGCCAGCAAAAGTGTGCCGTAGGTGTGGGCAGCGAAAGCAGTGGCGAGATTGGTGTCGCGGCCTCTGTATGACGTTCCGAAGATTTCTCGGCCATCCGTGTGGAGCGCGAGTGAGCGCTCGACGTCAGGAATTTTCGCGGCATCGGCGATTGCGATGACTCCATCCCTGAGCGTCGCGTTCGACCTGACCCATTTCGTCATGAACGCGATGGCCGAATCGAGCATCTCCGCAGACTCGTCGTATTCAAATAGTCGTTGGTCCCAGTTGGCTTGCTCCATGCGCACTGAAATTTCTGGCGCACCTGAGTGTATCGAAGCGTCTATTGCCGCTACCGTGTTCAAATCGGCTATAGCAGCTGTCAGGCCATTCGTCGCGCTGGTCACTTCGATTATGTCAGGGCGTGCAATTTTGAGAGGGTCGAAGGACGCCTCGGTTATTCGGCTGTCTGCAAACTGCTCGCTCGATTTCACCAACCAACTGGCTACCGTAATGAGGTCTTGGAACGGGGTCGCCTCACCATTGAAGGCAGCGCCAGCAACAGTTTTGAGCCTCTCATCGTTTTTCCACGCCTCGTGCCGCTTCGTGTACTTTCGAATGGATTCGAGTTCAGCGAGTCTCTGGTCAGACGATGGCTTGAGCGTTTTATTGCGCGCAAGTCGCTTGTGCAAGCCGACTGCCTTCCGCCAGCTGCCCTGGAATATTCGATACCACGCGCTGCCTTCTCGCAAAACTGCGATTGCTTCTGATAGCTCGCCGTCCGAGGGTATTGAATCCATGTAGACTGATTCTTCAAGCTTGCTAAACGACGATTGAATCGAGGTGAGCTCTTCGGCCATCCGCTTAAGTGTTTCGAGCGATGTCGGGTGCATCAGGTGTTCGCTGCGCAGATGTAGCAGCCCTGTCGGCGCAACTTCCAAGACCGAGCGCACAATCTGTAGCTTTTTCACGTCTTCAGCCGACCCGTCAAACGATAGGCGGAAAATTTCTGCGATGCGCTCCAATTCTCGGAGCGCCAATAGGCCGGCGGCAGCCGCAGGGCGCAGCTTATCGAGCATGTGTTTAAACTGCTCGCGGGTCCGTTCTCCGAGCTTGGTTACAGCTGCTTGCCTGAGGATTTCCTCGCCTTGCGCAACGTCGACGGCAGATGGGGCCGAGTTTGCAACCAGTGCTTGGTCGCGACTACGCTCCAGTGCGGATAACAGCTCCTGAGCCGCGGACAGCTCCTTAAGGACCCCAATGGACTTCCTTCCCTGTTCGTCGCTAGACGGGAAGAGGGTGGGAAGCAGATTGAAGTTGACTTCATCTGGGTCCGCCGGCGCCAAATCTGCCAATACCGAAATTAGCTTTGAAGCGGTAGCGTTGTCCAGTGGGATTTCGTCTGTGCCAAATATGTCTAGCGCGCGCTCCAGGCCGCTTTGGAAGTCTTGGAAGCGGGCTCGATAAGTCGTAAGGATTTGCTGAATCGGAATGGCGTGGTGCGGCGTCAGCTCTGTCGGGAAAAATCCCCAGAAAGGATGTGATTCGTCGAATTTTTCGATTGCCTCAAACTGTTCAACCGTGTATTTCAGCCTATCGTGAATACCCGCGAGCTCGGACGAGGTCGTCACTGCGGCAGGTAAGTATTCGAATGTCGCTAAAGAAGCTGACTCATCACCGCATCGAGCGCGGTTAAGCTCAGCTCTCCACATAACTTGATGCAGCGAGAGAGCAATCGCATTTCCGTCGGTGTTGCGCATGATTTCCATGTGGGAGCGCAGCTCGTCCTTCTTTTCTTGCAGCTGACTCACTAGCGCTGGCAACTCCCCGAGCCGCGGCACTGTCATTTCAAGGCGGTGCTTTAAGTCCTCAAGTACGCGCTTCTTATTCGTTTTGTTGCTATGCAGCTCGAGGACAAAATCCTCCAGTCCTGCTTGCTCCAGTCTCGACTTAACGACCTCAAGCGCTGCCAACTTTTCAGCGACGAAAAGTACAGTTTTACCAGCTTGCATAGCCGCGGCGACGATGTTGGTAATGGTCTGGGACTTGCCGGTTCCTGGCGGGCCCTCAATAACCCGATTCTTACCTTCCAGAACGTCAATAAGCGCACTGTGCTGGGAACTGTCCGCATCGTAAATTAACGGAACGTCGCCGCGTGGATGGGCATCGATGTCGTATTCACCGGCGTAGGCCGGCTCTCCGATTGATGAATGGTTACCTTCGAATACTTGGCGTATCAAAGGATGGTCAAGCAGTGCAGATTTTCCTGATGCATCTGCCCAGGTCTCAGGCGCGATGTCTTTGACCATCAGCATGTTTGCAAACGAGAGCAGCGAAAGCGTAATGCGGTGCTGGACTCGCCAGCCTGGCAGTTCCTTCACCGTTTCCGCTACGCGAGCCAGGTAGGCGTCGGCTGACTCATCCTCTTCGTCCCAATAGGTCGGTAGGTTGAGCCCAAAATCTCGCTTAACCTTCTCACGTAACGAGAGATTGTCCGTCAGTTCCTCGCCGGAACTGACCAGTGTGAAGCTGGAATACTGACCTTCGTCCGAAATTGCGACGGTCACTGGCACGCATAGCAAGGGGGCTTGATAAAGCTTGTCGCTGCCGGGGTTATCGGGAAACTCTAGGAAGCCGAAGACGACGTATAGCATGTTCGAGCCGGTTTCTTCGATGGCCAACTTTGCCTCGCGCGCCAGCTTTCGACCGTGCTTTCCTAATTCGTCGCCGTAGTATAGTGTCTGCAGCGCGGCCGTCGACCTCGCCCGGCTGCCCGGCGCAGCCTTTACACTTGCGAGGTCGTAAGCCGTACTTTTCCCCATTCGGGCGGCATAGACCTTCGCATCCGGGCGAACCATCCGACCGTTTTTTGTCTCCCAGTCGGAACGGTTAGGTTCTGGAACAAACTCAAGTTTTACACCGGTCGCAGTTTCGCCAGCGAGGCGGTCAAATACCGCACTGAAGTCGCTGTCGACGAACTGGATTGTTTTGCCCGGGCCGTGCTTAAAATTGATTAGACGATTCCTGCCTGTGAGGTCTAAGAGCCGCAGCCGGAGTTGCTCCAGTGCCTGGGTGATGGGCAGCCCGGAAACCGTCAGTGGCATTTCTATGTTCGCCTCGATGGATTCCTCAGTGTGGAAATCGTCTTCAATCATATTAAACTTTCAGTATTTACATCTGGCTCTTCGCTTGTGTCATGTATCCGAGCGTAACTGTTAGTTTAATACACGGCTGTTGCTCACGTGCTATTTTTTTATATTTTCCTGAGCATATGCTTTTCGACCTCTCGGCGATATTCTTCGACAAGGCTTGGCCAGCAAATTACGTTGACGGTGCTATGCTCATCTTCCAGCGTGATGAAGACCGCGCCCTTCGCCGTACCAGGTCGCTGACGGATTGTTACGATGCCGCATGCACGCGCGAGCTGGCGGTCCGCAAACCCTATCACCACATCGCTTGTGACGAAGCGTCGTTCGGTTAACGCTTCATCCGCGAGAGTTCGTCCCATAGTAATAGCTTTCGACTGGGATTTGTTTGCCGGCGCCTTTAGCAGAAAGCTACGAGAGGGTGAGAATTCACGTATTTTTGCATGTATCCAACATGATATCCTTCCGGCAACATCGATTTTAGTAACCCGAAGCGTGTCTCCAAATCGAGGAACCACAATGAGTCTGTTCAACAGGATTAAGAGCGCTTTCGTTGGTAGCGAGAGCCCACCTCCAGTGGATAATAGTCCTCCGAGTACGGCTATCCAAGACTGCAGCCAGCGGTCCACTGTTACGGTCGAGGCGGCCTTTAGAGGCGAGCCGGTGCGCCTCTTAATTTCAACCAGCACGTCCATTACCGAATCGAACGGCGCGTATGGTGCGACGGCAGAGCAGCTTAGCCGTAAGCTAGACGAGTATGTCTACGTATTTTCCCCCGTCGTACCCGCAGAAGAGAATTTCTCGCCATGGTTCTTGGGTGACTCATATCCTTCTTACGCGAAGCAACGTGACCAAACGAGGGGTGACTGGATACATCCATTCATGTCGCCTCAAGTCGCTGCCTTGCCAAGTGTTAGGTCGCTAATCAGTCAAGGCGTGAAGGGCCACAAGCGTCTTGCGGTAGCCCTCCGTGCTCTAATCCGAGAGAAACGAAAAGCTAAGGAAGACCATCGGGAGCTATTGGATGCCCTCTACGGGGTCGCAGTGTTAAGCGATTTATTGGGGTCACTGGGTGGCGAACGGCCGACGTTCTTTGCCGATTTGACCAAATACGTTCCGTTTGATGAGCTGCTCCGAGTGCGGTGCCAGTACGCTTGGATGGGGTATGCGAAAGTGCCTTCACTTATGAAAACAGATGTGAAATGGTTGATTGCTGAATTTGGTGAACCATCGGTGCATCACTCATTTGAGCCACTATTTGACACGCTCAGGCGCGATGCGGTTCGACGGTTCTGCCGAGGTGAGGTAACTCGTGGCAGCAAAACGCGCCTGTCTCCGACGGAGATAGAGGCGGGACTGATGCAGGTACTCCGCCGGAAGTTGGAATTCAGCATATCAATCGATAACGAGAATAGCGCGCGTTCAACAGCGGTGTCTACGCGTTCCGACCGGCGAGCAGAGGGGCTACGAGCCCTGGAAAACGTATGGGAGGCCACCAACTCTGACTTCGTAGTGGCTGATATCGAGACGACAGGTCTAGATGCTGATGCTTGCGAAATTTTGGAGTTAGCGGCCCTAATGGTCAGTCCGGTGGGCCTTGTAATTTCGGAGTACTCGTGTTTAGTCCGGGTCCGTGCGAGAGTGCCTTCATTTATAACCGAGCTGACCGGTATTACTCAGGAAATGGTACAAGAGAACGGCATATGCGAAAGGGACGCCCTTGTTGGCTTCGCGTCATTCGTTGGGCAGCGGCCGATGTTTTTCCATAACTCGACGTTCGATACGAAATTCTTGGTTCCAGCTTTCGAGCGGAATGGAATGAATTCTATGGGCCCTGTTATGGATACGTTGCCGATAGCACGTGCTGCGTGGCCCGACATGCGGTCACATAAGCTCTCCACCCTCGTCAAAATTATTGATGACGCGCCCACGCCTACACATCGCGCGCTGTCGGATGCGCACGCGACGCTCGCCGTCTTGCTCGCAGCACGTGCGCTGGCCGACCACACAGCGGTACCACGGGGTACTGATGCCCTTCATAGTAATCCTTCCACCGGTTCGTACCTGTAAAGCTTCTGCGGCAACTTGCAAGCATGAACGTTACTATCCGAGCTGTCACTTCCGACCCATCACAAACCGCCTTTGGCTTCAAAGCCGGACGGATGTACGCAGCTGCCGAGGTTGACGCCGGACTCGCATGCGATTGTGTTTGTTTCGGATGTGGCGCCACTCTGGTCGCCAAGAAAGGCCAGAAAAATAGGTGGCACTTCGTCCACCACAAGGTTGAAATTGGCGAGACTTGTGCTGAATCTGCAATTCACGCCGCGGCTAAACAGGTACTGCTGGAGCAGAACTGGCTGACAGTTCCGGAATTGACAATCGTCGTTTCGAGTCAGACCAAGCTAGGTCTCATGATGCAAGAGTCGAGCACTCTTTGCGAGCGTCGCACCGTTCGGTTTGAGCGCTCACTGTCTGAGGTGTGGGAGACGAACATTCGCCCCGATGTAGTTGGCTATCGAGGGGAGAAAAAACTCTTAGTCGAGATGTATTTTCGGCACAAAGTCGATACACATAAGTTAAGAAAAATCGCTGACCTCAAGCTGCCCTCGATTGAAATTAACCTCGCGGATATGGACTTATCGACTGGCTTCGAAGCGATTACACACCGTGTTATTTACGATACCGCATTCAAATCCTGGTTGTTTTTTCCCAATGAAGAAGAAGAGCGGCATCGACTCCGCATGCGTTTGGCAAAGAGGATACGGCGAGCGAACAACGAAGAAAAGGCCAAGGCAGCAGCCGATAGAGAACGCGAGGCGACTCGGCAACGAAAACTTCATGAGGACAGGACTCGGCGTGAAGCAGCTGCGGAGCGCTACCGACAGATGTCTCCGGAGGCCAAGGAGGAAGACCTGCGGGAGCGCCTAGGTATTGCCGGTAGGTGGCCCTACTATCTGCGGAAGGATAGTGTCGGCGGTAGCGCTATTTCCGAGAAGCCGATGATATGGCAGGCTGCACTTTTTGCTCGGTTCATCTTCAATAAAGCTAACCTCAGCTACGACCTCAAACAAAGCCTAATTTTCAGTTGGGTACTGGGTAGGTTCGACACCGGCAACAGCTCTATCGAGTCGGTCAATCTGGAAGTCAGGCGCTACCTCGGCTACCTATGCGCGTGTGGCTTTCTCAGAAAGCTTCCGTTCTACCATCATGAAGATCAATGCTATGTAGTCGTTCATGGTGAACTGGCGCCGCCTAAGCGAGTTGAGAAGGCGAAGGAAACTCCAAACCAAGTTCCTATAGCTCCGAGACCTACCCCTGTCGCGCTTGGCACGCATGAGCACTGGATATGGCGTGCTAGTTGGCCAAAATGGAGCGATATTTCCGATGAGGCCGCAAGGCTTATTGCCAGTTCCGAGTACGGGGAATTTCTAGAAGCGCTTCTGCAAGAGATATCTCCCGTCCGGCGTCCGAGTGAGCCTATTGAGTGCGCGGAGCTAATGAGGGTGCATGGAGTTCCACAAGACGCGGTGATGTCATTCCTTGAAAAGCTTGGGCTCGTACTAAAGAGCACGCTCCCTGGGCGCCGTACCCGGTCATGAAGTCCCGACCAACGTCTGCACGCGGTTGCCGGTACGACGTTCACGGACAAGATTCTGGCGATAGGAACAGTGGGCAAGTCCGGAATGGGGACGCCGAAGGTCGTCTCAGGTGGTTTTGCGCTGACTTATGCTGTGAACGCGCGGGAAGGTCTACGCCGTCCGCTGCTTTCATAAGGAAGCAAAGGGCCTAGAACGTCGGTATGCGGAAATCTCGCACGCCTTGGCGGCCCTCGAGTCTAAGTATTTCGTAGAGTTTGAGTATCAGGTGCACGGTTTACGGGCGAACGGAGCTACGTATCCGCTAGTGAAGATGGCTTGGGCAGCTGCCGTGCCACCCGCATGTCAATGCCGCCCGGTCCTTCACAAATCTGTAGTGCCGACTTTCCTTGAAATTGTCTTGTTGATGGTCATCGCGGCCGAGCTGGCGTGCACACGCATGAACTGCTTTTGTGGACTAGGTCCTTGTATATATCGTATAAACGATTTACTTTGTTTTGTGCTCGACGGCGCCGCCGACCGTCCTTGGCGCTGTGAGAAGCTAAGCTCCACGATGTCCCCAAACACTTTATTCAGGCTATTGTTGCCGAGCGATGTGGTCGGATACTCAGGCCCCCGGGGCCCTTCTGGCTATTGTAGAGGTTAATAATAGCCGCTTTGGTCCAGCGCTTCTTGAATGTGAGGGTGGGAGAAGACCTGGTGCTCCGGGTATAGGGAACACGACTCAGCGGTCGAATCGACTACGCCTCGCGGCGCCATGTTCGGGAATTTGGCTGTTGCCAAACGCCTTTCGCAGACGGCCCAACTTCTGGCACAGAGCAGCTCGCTCCAGGTGTCAATGATGATGGGGAAACGGGGCTTTCGGAACAGGAAGTTCATCCGGCGCCAAGAAGTCGCGCTGTTGGCTCACAGGCTTGAAAAACCCGTCGGCCAATCTCTATTGATTTGCTCGCGGCGCCATCGCCCGTTGCCATGTCCGTCGAATCCGCCGGTGTTGGTCAATGCCCGGAGGGTATTTTCGAACGATGTTGGTGTTACATCGTCTTGTTTTGCGCTGCAGCTGCGCTGATGCCAGACGTGGGAAGCACGGCCACGCTCACGGCTGTACGCCGACAACGAGGTCGCGTATTGCGCCTGACACCGTCAAACACCAGTAGATTCCCCGGATGCTGACTCCAGGGGCACAACGGCTCTTGAGAAAAACAATTGCGGTGGGACGTAATGCGTGCTTCCATTGCGTGGATGTGGAATGCGGCTACGCCGTCACTTTCAGAGACGAACATACGTAGCTCATCTAACGCTGCCATCGCCATTTCTCGGTCTCCGGCCGCTCGCGTTGTCGATTGGCGGCATAGTAGCTTGTCTAACACCAGAAAGGCCTCTGGTGTGCCCGTTCCAGTGATGCAGCTGTTGGAGAGTTCGATGAAGGGAGCACGGGCCGAGTCCAGGTCAAACCCGCGTCCCAGGCATGCCGCAGTTTCCTGTCGAAAATCGGGCCCTGACGCATCGAGCACCAGCGCAATCCAGAACCAAAAACGATACCGCGGTGTCTCGTTCATGCCGTAAAGTTCTTTTACCTGCCCACCATTTTCAAGGGCTGTAGTACGGTAGACGCGGCTCGCGGCATCAATCGTCCAAGGTGTCGTTCGCTTAGGGGTGGGAAGCGGTGGTGCAGGCTTTCGTAGCGCCGATTGGACAACCTTTGGGGCGGGCCGAGGTGCGGGCCTAGCTGAGTCGCGGACGGCTAGGAGATGAGTTGCGGCGGATTTCACCGCCAGGCGTGGAGTTGTGGCGCTGCTTTTGCCTGCGGATGGTTTGGTGCCTTGTTTTGTCACGGGAATTCGTCCGGGAGTTGTCGGTCGGCCCTACCGTGTCGGTCGGCCCTACCGTGTCGGTTGGGGTTCACGAGAAACTTATAGCGAGGGTGGAGGACATTTTCTACCGCCGAATACGTGAACAATTTTTGGGAAGCGTGGCATACACGACTGCTTTCGAACAAGGAATCGGCTGGGTTACTCCCAAATCGGTGCATATCCAAGAGAAAAACCGGTCTGCCTAAGTTAAGTTGCGAAGCATTCGCTGTAACTAGCATCAACGCGTTCATACCTCGCCGGAGACACCCATGCACTGCCTCCACTTGCTTTGGCGCTTGCGTATCCCCACGCCGCTATTTGGCGGCTAACCGGAGCATCAACAACCAAGCCGGCGAGCTGGCCGATTTCGGCAATGGCATCACTACGCCGCGCCAGCCGCTCTAGCCAGCGCTCAAGGTGTGGCCGCGCCGCCAAGGTGGCTGACTTGCTTCGGTTGCAGGATGGGTGTGCGAGCACGAAATTGTGCGCCAGGTCACGCGGATATTGGGAAAAGGGCACGAAGTGGTCGACGTCGCCGGCAGTCAACAAGCCAGCACAGTAGAAGCAATTGGGCCCATCGAGTTTTCTCAGTCCGTCGGCCATCACCACAAGGGACTGGCGCGAGGTCGCAAAGAGGAACTTTTCGAGGTCATCCGCCTCGCCAAGAATCGTATGGTTCCTGGGGTTTCCTTTGATGTGACCGACCCAATGCGAACGGGCTAGTTGCTGTACGAGTGGGTGAAACCGCCTCAGGCTGTAAGCGACTCCAGGTTTGAGTCTCACCCTGCCGGGGCCAGCTCGTTCGTAGAGAAAATCATTCGTCGTTCCGCCAAAATTCTGGAGGTAATTCAGTGGTTGTGCTGACACTACCCGCGCCACCGTGGTCAACAGCGTCTGGAACTCGGGGAGGCTCTGGGCAGTTTGATATGTCCCTACATCCTGCGTTGCCCGGAAGGCGCCAATAGCGGAAATCACCGCGGCCTGCGCACCATTGTTTTGCACCAAAACCCCTGGCGAAGAGTCGGGCAGTCCCTTGCCGTAGGGGAGCGCTTGGCGCCAGTACATTTGAATGAACCGCTCACCAATCTGGCGAGTCGAAAGTACAAGCTCTCGACCATCGTCTGCTCCGATTTCTACCGCCAAGTCCGCGAGGGCAATGAGGAGCGCGAATTTGTAGGTCGCAGTGAAATCGCCCTCCGCGAACACACGTTGAATATTAGAGAGAAAGCGAAGTTGGTCTTCGGCCGATGGGCTTGATAGCTGCACCATGCCGTAGGCTACCGTTGGGACCAGTAGTCGGCCTTGGACGGGATAACCCATCGCACGCCGCCGCGTGGGTCATCCTGGTCGCCGCTATACCGCGGTATCAGGTGAATGTGCAGGTGGGGAACTGTTTGACCAGCGACTGCGCCATCGTTGATGCCGATGTTATAGCCGTCGGGCTTGCGCGTCTCCTCGGCCAGCTCCTTCGCTTTGTCGAGAAGGGTTAGTAGCGCTGCACGTTCGGGAGGTGTCGCGTCAAAAAAGGAGCCGACATGGCGTTTAGGGATGATGAGGCTATGACCGGGAGAGACGGGGTAGCCGTCCAGAATCAAGAGGGCGTGTTCGTTCTCTTCGACTACGCGGACTGCGGGAAGGGCACAAAACGGGCAGGGCTTCTGTGCGCCGCTGGTGGAAGAGGTAGTACTGTCGGTCATGCTGCGATTCTCCGAAATGATGCGCGGTAATCAATCGGTTCGAGGTGCAGCTGCTTCGAAACGTCGCCGTGCAGCATGTAAAGCATTGGGGCCGCACGAAATTGAAATACGCGGTAAAGATGGAAAGCTTCCCCGGTCTCCTGCGAAAAATCGAGTTCGTTGCGGCTGATGATGAACGCGGACGAGTGGGCACCGTTCGTCGTCTTGACCTCGATGTAGCGCGGTTGGTCCGTGGCATCGTAGGACAGTATGTCATAGCCGGCGCCATCACCAAGACGGTCTGATATCCAGTCCACCCTCTGAAACAGTTCTGCTCGGCCGATGTCCAGCAAACGCTGCTGCTCATAGCCAAGAACCCATTGCTCGCCGGCGCGGCCGAGCTGGCGATTGGCTTCGTCCCGGGCAGCGAAGTCGATTTTGCGTGGCATCCGGACGCGCGGAGCCTTCGATTGGAGTTGCACAACGAGCTCAATCGCAGGGGCGTCCACGAGCACCGCTCGAAACTCCTTCTCAGCTGGTATCTTTACCTCCTCAAGCGCGTCGACCACGTGCCGCACCAAGTCGCCTCTATCGAGGATGAATTTCTGAACGGCTTTACGAAGCAGGAGTTGACTGTTCCCTCGTGGCTTGTAGCCTGAGATGAAGGGCAGGTCCATGCCATGTAGCACGGCGCTGATGTTTTGGTGTTTCAGTTCGACCGATGCCTGGGTGCGCCCCTTAAGTGCCTGACGCAAGGCGGCGTTGCGTTCCGACTTGTTGAATCTCTCCTGCTTTGCTTCCAGGAGCAGCATTTCGAAGTAGGCCGCAACGGTAGCGTCCACTTCTTGATGTGACCAGTCTTCGCCGATTAGGACGACCTCGAACCCAAGGCACTGCAGTTTGGGCGCGACGGTGGCCTCGCCGCCGGAGAAATCTGCTGGTTTCAGTGGGCCCTCGTCTGGGTACTGGAATCCGAAAGCGGCACCCACGATGGCCTTCGAGTCGCAAAGCTCGTCGTTTGCCGGGTTTCGAACTAAGAAGTCGCGCGACTTTCCAAATCCATAGCGGTCTAGGAATCCAGTTCGCCCGAGTGATGAGAACTCGTCCAGGGCACTTTGGACCGCTGTTGGGCTCTGGAGGCGGGAGAGGGCTGATGCCACGGCTTAGTTCTTGATTCGGAATTGTTCCTTATCCTTGCCATCAAGCCAACGCGGTGCACGGCCACGGCCTGTCCAGGTTTCACCCGTTTCAGAATTCTTGAACTTTGCTGCGACCGTGCCCCTGGCTTTGGGCGGCTTAGCAGTGCGTGCCGAAGAGAGGTCGTCCACGGTTACGCCGTGCAACTGCATCAGCTCTTTGATTTTCTGAATCGCGCCATTGATTTCAACTTTGCGCGCTGCTTCAGCGAGTGATTGCAATTTAGCGATTTGTTCAACATAATCTGCATATGATGCCATTGGGTCCCCAAGCGTGATAGATGATTGATACGGTTTCTAGTGTACACCCAATGTAACATGCTAGATTAGATTTGACTAACACGGCGGGTTACTAGCTCGCTGCGGTTGCGGGTTCATTGGCGCGCTTAAAGATGAGTGGAAATTTCTGGGCGGGTGGATTTCTCGCCGTTTCCTGGCCGTACGGAATCGGCCATAAAGCGGACTCAGCTCGGGTCGATTTTTTGATGGTGTAGCGCAAGAATATAGATGGCACGAGACAATGAACGAGCGACCCCAGGGTTTCATACTGCGCCTTCGAGATGCGTTAACTGCGTCTTGGGACAAACGAACAGCTTTATGTGGAAGCGGAAGAAAGAGGTAACCCGGCCCTAGGGCAGTGCTATCCTTCTTCGAGGACCGTGCCGCATTATTACCTCAAGGTGGAAATTATTAAGAGAAAGGTCTGGACTGGGAAAATTCTTGAGATTCACTTTTGGAATGGGCTGCGCATAGACGATGAGTGGTACCACATTGACGTATGTGGTTCGCTAAAAAATATCCAGACCGGGAGTTCACTACTTTGGGAATACTGGAAGGGCTAATTAACGCTCGAATGCTCAAGCAGTTTGGCGAGCTGGAGTGAAGCGATGACTAAGCCGCACCCAGCAGCGCAACAATAGCCACAGCGGCTAAAGACTGCACAAGCACCAAGGATTGCCATCACGCGACCATATATCGTTCCGCTTGCGGTCAAATAATTCATTGGCTGTATCATATTAGCTCCAGCGTGTTGTCAACTGCTTGAGAATAGCATCCTATAATCACACTTGCTCAGGAATAGGTTGCAAACTTCGGGCAGTCAACTGCGCAATTTAGTTAACGCCCATCGCTTCGATTTCTTCTCTGGTGTCCAAAGATGCACGGTCATTCCTTTCGGCGACGTGCCTTTGAGCTGGTAGTCCGAGCGACCAAATAGTTCGGCCATTCTTCTAGAGGGGCTCAAGCATCGACCGACCAAGTAAGTCTTCTTTTTTTCTTGGGCCCAGTTCTTTGAAAATTTGTCGGCATGCGGCCAGCAGCCGTATCTGCGGAGCTCCGGTCGAATCCAAAGAAAAATCATCTCACCGAACGTCTCTGGGGCCAAGCGTTGGTCGTTGTGGTCCCGCAGCCAAAGTATCCCGATTGAGACTTCCCCTACTTTGAGAATGAAAATGTCGTCAAGCGGCCGTGTCGGTGGTTGACCAACAATAAAAGGATGTTGGTGTGTGTCGTGTTGACTTTCTCTCTTTGAAACTTTTAAGCACCGTTCGATAAATCGCCGGACATCAGAGGTTTTAGCAACGGTACCTTCAGATGTAGCTTTGGCATATGAGGCCACCAGGAATTCGATATCTTCTTCGGTCGCCGCAACGATGAGAGGTGCCTCGCCGGCAGCTAATTTTGCTTGCGCTGCGGATAAGCTGTCGACGTCCTTAGAGGACTTAAAGAAACCCAATATACTAGCTATTACCACTATCGCTCCTCCAAACTAGTAGTGTTCAGTTCCTTTGCCAGACAAACAGGCGCATGTGTCAAAAGTTACTGGCTACCGATGTTGCAACATTAGCCCATATTTATCCACGTGGCAACATAGCAGCGACGTATGCCGCAACTGCCCCACTCGATTTCTTTCCAGTTGTCATTTGTTGGTATCATACCAAGATATCGGTTTGCCCTAAGTGCGGACTAAAGTAAAAACTATGAATACAACTATCAAAGGCGACCTGCTCGAAAAATCCATTTTTGGCCTCTTCACTTCTTTCGTTGAAAGCGGCCAATTTTGGGGAAACTCGAGCATGAGCAAGGTGTTCCATAAAAAGGGCTACTTCTCTAGAGACAGGGAGAAGGACATCATCTTCGATGTCGCAATCGAGGTTTGCCTGCCTGGTGCTGACAGGTTCTCGCACGTGACGCTGATTGAATGTAAAAATTACACTCACTCTGTGCCCGTAGACGATGTTGAAGAGTTCTATGCGAAAGTACAGCAAGTGGCGCCGGCGAACGTCAAAGCTGTGTTGGCCAGTACCGCAGCTTTTCAGGAAGGAGCTGTGAAATACGCGAGGTCTAAGGGCATCGGACTTCTTCGTTATTTCGATGCCTCAAATTTCAAATGGGAGCTACATCGTTCGCCGGCCGTTACCGCATACAAGCGCGCAGATTTTTCCGATGAGCGTGTGCTGGAGGGGCTGACGTCGCCACAATTTGTGAGCAATACCTACGACATGTACATGATGTCATCTGCCGGACCAACAAACTCGGCTTGGGACTTTTTCGAAGGTGTGCTTCAGGATTCTGGACTGACATCTCGAGAGCTGGCGATACTGCGAAATCCCCGCGGACGCCCCCAAAGGCTCGTGCCTTTTCTAAACCAAGAATATCTTGAGGAGAAGAGCCTAAGCGTTCTCCGAGAAATAAACTATGGTGTGAGCGCGATATCGCTCGATACAATATGCGAGCTGGAAGCGGCGCGAAGTGGGATGGTACTCAAAACAGGTGTTCCGATGAGTACTTCCTCCAGCAAATATCCACCACTTGGGCAAATCTCCTTTTCGCCATTGGAGATTACTTTGTACGAACACCCAGTTGCGAATCCGGGACGAGACAGATTTACCCTGGCTCATGAACTTGCCCATCACTTCCTGGCGCACCATAGATACATGACGAGAGAGTCGTGCGACGAGGGCGACTTCTCACTCGAGCGGCTAGGTGGAGTAGTCGCCGTTGATGTTGCGCGTCTAGAATCGCAGGCCAATCTATTCGCTTCATGCCTGCTGATGCCAAAACGAGCGTTCATCTCGAACTTCAAACAGATAACCGAGTCGCTTGACATCACGAACAGAGGTTTCGGTGCGCTGTACTTGGACGACCAGCTCTGCAACTATCAAAGCTATCAGCGTGTGACTGGGGAACTGATGTCCTATTACGGGGTGTCGCGGGCTGCAGCCACGATTAGATTGGCTAGCCTCGGATTGCTTCGAGACGCACGCATCATTTATGGCCAATATACAGACTAACCCGGCCGTTGCCGGGGCGGAAATATGGATGAGGCGGAGGCATTGTTAGGCGCAATTGCTGTAAGTGGCCTTTGGGGCTGAAGATACCGGCTGTGTTCTGGGGCAGAGGATACGGTGGCGGCCAACGGACGTCGGTCCATGGTCGTAAGACGCGCAGCCAGATTCCTTGTCACCATCGTCTAGTTCAAGCAGCACTTCTTGAATTTGCGCCCGCTGCCGCAGTGGCAGCGGGCGTTCCGTCCAAGTTTTGCGCGTTTGATTCCTTGTGTGTATTGATGAAGCACATCTTGAGCACGTGCCGCTGGCTTCGTGTTCGCGGTTAGCCGGTCCATCTCCTCCGAGGGCTCCCAAGGAAAGTCCAGCGTTACACTAAACTGGAGCTCCCCATCCGGATTCACGGAGACTCCAAACCACTGCGCCGCACGTTCCTTGTACTTGCGCTTGGCGCAGTGTGTCTCTAGCACCGCAAACGCTTCAGAAGACAGCGTCGGATTGCAATGGAAGCTAATCCCGCCCGGTGGCGTGCTCGACGCAAGCGTCACGTCGTGTCGATTCCCGTCGAATCGCGCCTTCCGCGTGATGGCATCTAGCAAGCGGTGGACATTCATACACGCCTCTTCGTTCATCGAAAGCAGGCGGAACCCGAGTTCTAGCGTCGCAGGGTCCGCCTTGGTTTCAATCTCATCAATGAGTCGCTCGTAACGGGTTCCGCGCATCTTCGTAAGGATGCCTGCCGGAGTGTCGTCCCCTGGCTGGTTATCCCTGCGGACCAGCATTGCAGTGTCCAGGTCTTGAGCGATTGAGTCCTCGAGCATAACGGTGTCGTAATTCTCGTCCAGCCATAGATTCAGCTTCAGGTGGTAACCGAGCACGGTGAGTTCGTGCCCGGTCATCAGCTTGTCCGAAGCGGCAACACGTAGCTTCACATAGCTTAAGAGTCGCAGCGGCGTCGTTAGCATCTCCGTCAGCGTGTCGAGAAAGAACACGTCCATTACGAAAGGAGACCGAATTACATCGGTGGTCTGGATTTTCAGAAACTGGCTGGCCTGGAAGGCCAGCGCAGGATAGTGTTCCGCCAAGAGGCTGAACAGAAAAACCTCTTTGATGCTTGGGGGTAATTCAACTTCTCTTCCCTTGTCATCGACCAGACGGCAGCCCCTAGCGACAATCTCGTTGGCGCAAGTCCATCCCTGGTCATAGGAATCTTGGATGGCGGCAGCGAAGTCCTTGCTCAACTGGTTGTCATTTCCTTTTCGCGCCGCGATAGTCAGCTTCTTTGCCTTTGCCTGCACGATGATGAGCCGGTCTGCGTAAATGACCAGAACATCAGCCTCACCCACAATGTCCTTGCCACGATGTAGATTCACATTCGTATGGACGTGCTCGCTGCCGAAGACCCCGGCAAGCCGGCGTGCAGCGAACTGCTCGGTAAAGGCGCCGCGATGCTTGGCGAGCGTCGGACGGTAGGACTTGTCGTCCCACATCCAGAAGAACGGAGACTCGTACAGTGCCTCACAAATAGCGTAATGCGAGAAAAGCAGCACTGTCCCGCGGCCGGTCGGAAGCAGCGGTCGAGCGGCAACTTCATTGAAATCGCCCACCTCCCTGAACGCTGCGTTGTTTCCAGTGTGGAGGAAAGCACGGAAGAACGATTCAGTGACGTCCTGTGCAATTCCACTGCGGACCACCACTTCATCCAACGAGAACTCGAACGCGGGCAGCCAAGTCTCAGGCTGGGTATTGGTAGTTCCGATGTTCACTAAGAGCTGTGTCCCCTTTTCGTCCATTAACGTGCACATCGTCTTAGCGATGGTCATCGCTTGGCCGGAGGTGAAGCCTTTGGTCTTAAACATCCAGTCGTCATCAGCTCCGTACTTCTCGGGCGCAAAGTCCCGGTACTGAAAGGCGTAGGCCGACTCAGTGCCATAGAAGATGGGCTCTCGCATCCCCGGGCAACGCCACGGGTCTGGCGGCTCGGTCCCCGCCTTCATCGCCTCGAGCATGTCCGCAAACATCGGGAAGGACATCGCGTTGTGAAGCTCCAGCATGAGGACATCGGTGCGTTCAACGTAGCTCCTGACCACATCGGACGTCTGCTGAGACAGGTCCAATGGTTTCTTCGCCATCAAGCCAATCAGTGTCGTCACTTCAGTCCGAATGAGTCGCTCTCGACTAAACAGTCGGTTCATGTCGGATGGCTTCAGCCTGTCCTTGATATGGATGACATTGTCGCGATGACAGATGTGTGCAACCGCATGAACGTATCCGGGCGACGCGGTAAGCGTGGCCAGCTCTTCCAGAACCTGGGACTCATCACGTGGCTTCTCCATAGTCTATCCTTTCAAGTTTGCACTCGGTGGTGCGTTCGTCTCGCGATGCGTCGACACCCACGCCGTGGACTCCTTCACCGGGCTTGAGCCGCGCGTCAGGTGGAGGTGTCCTAAGTTCCCCGAGGAGCAGAAGTACAAATCGTTGGCGTAGCACTTCTGCAATTGTAGGGTCAAGTTCCCAGCACTTTGCGAATTGCCCGGGCAAAGCCCGCGTCGAACACCGTCCGTCTGGGCTCGTTGACGATTTCGCCGTGGCTGCTTTCCCTTAAGCCGCGTTCCTTAAGGTAGCTGGCAGATACCGCCTTCTGCAAGACTTCGAGCTCGGACGGCATCAGCTGCTCGGACACGGCCAGAACAGCTACAGGCTGTGTTCCGGGGGCAGCGGAGACAGTTGCGCTCAGGGGACGTCGGTCCACGGTTGTGCTTGAAGTGGAACCGGCGCGTGTCCATCCGCGAAAGCAGATTGACCGGTACGCCACATATTCCCCACCGCTCACCTGACCAGCACGCCATGAACTGGTGGGGATTTTTCATAGGCGCCGTAGCCGCTCGGCCGCGACAATGTCGTCAGGGTCCAGAGATAGAAATATTGGTCAGGAGGCGCTTCCCCGGAAATTGGAGCAGCCTCAACCTCTGCGACAAGAGCGGTTCCGCAAAAACCACTGATTTCTGTGGGGTGGCCGGGTGACCATCCAGCGTTCCAGTATACGCTAGTTGCATACTCACTCCCTGCAACTAACACCGTAAGTTCTCCTCCGCGCGGCTCGACGTTAACATGTTGTTTGCCGCTTATGACCGGGAAGTACAGCCGGGCCGGATATAGGTCTTTCTGAAGATATCCCACTCGCTCGACGCCATGGATTGCCGCCATGGGCGCGGATTGCGTTTCCTCATCAATTACTGCGGCAAGGTCAAGGCTGGAAACCCTGCTACTTGTGCCCCAAGCACTAGCAACAAAATCGCCGTAGGCGCCGTCCCAATTCTGTTTCATAGACCTGTCGGCCAATGCATCGGCGTCGATGGTGTTGTTACCCCATTTACGCCAACGAACAATAGACAGCTCAATAACCTCAAGTGCTGTTATAACTACCGGTGTCACCATCGCAAGTAGTACTGCTTCAGGTTTCGTTGCCGTTAACTTCTGACACGCTTCTTCGATAAACTCAGTAACAGATGCTTGGTCAATGACGCGGGCACGGCTAAGTTGCGGCATCCAAACGGGGCGAGATGGTCGCATGAATGCCGTGGTGGGCTCAAGCGGGAGTACGAAGCAAGCGAAATGAAGTGCGGTTTTGTGGGGCATTCGCCAGAAGTTAATTGCCACTTCCAAAGTTCGCTGGAAGGCACTTAGTACTCGCAAGTGTATTCGTGAGGCAAAGCACCCCGTTCCTCTGTCACCAGCTGGGCGAACGAAATAGACCAAGTCGCCAGGGGAGGGCGCATCCGGGTAAGCCCCCTCGGACACAGCCCATTCGAAGGCGAGTTGATTCACAAATGGCAGACCCGACTTTGACTCTAAGTCGCGCATTAGCGTCAAGTAAATCCCCGGGACGCCTGCTCCTTGAACTCGCGTGAAACTAGCTGGAATCTCAAAGTTAGCCGGTGCAACTTGTAATGGCAATGCGCGCGTCCGCTTGGCTTTTTGACCTATGTCTGCTAACAAGCGCTCCGTTAGTAAAGACGGCTGCTGTACTTCTGTCGGTAGCTCGGAGAGGGTAACCCCGCCGCGTTTGAATGCCATCCAAAAAATGCTTACAAGCTCAACGGTCTCAGCCTCCAGTCGAGCTTCGCGCACCGCCTGAAGTAGTCGTTGGCGGACTTCCGCCTGTGTTGATGGTGATAGCAGAAGCATGGCCAACTCTTGCATCGCCCACCAACGGGTCGATGCGACTGGCCATCGCAGACGCGTCATTAGTAACTCTAGCTCGACATTGACGTCGGGAAGGGGGGCCGCCCAAAGCGGTGCACTGAGGCGAAGTGTTCGTGTGTCCTCTTGAACGCATCTCACCATGGTTTCTGCAAACTGAACCGCCTCAGCCGTTCTTCCTTGTAGGCCGAGGAAGTAAACCATTACGTCGCTTGGGATTACGCGGTTTTGTTTTGGCTTATCGAGCCAACTGAAGGCGGATTTTAGGAAGAACTCATCGCAACGCTTCTTGTAAGTCTTCACGATTTGGGCTAGGCGCGCTTCGGTCTTATCCAGCCGCTCTATGTTACCAAGCCAGCCACCTCTGTAGAGTTGTGCTTGAACGATGTAGCGGAAAGCTTTTGCACTACCCTCGAGCCGCAGCTTGGTCGCAAATGCGAGGTCGAGGAGTTCGCTCATATCATTGTCGCGGCATGCTTCAGATAGCAGCATCGGCTCCAAGACTGCAATCAGTTGTGAACCCTGTCCTTGGTCCTCCCAATAGCGGTACCATTCACACAGCACGTCCGCTCGAACGCCGTAGTGGTCTCGAAGGTCGACAATAAGCTGCGGCAAGTCCGCTATGGGGTAGGATTTGACATCTCCTGTGAAGGGTTTGAAGTCGGTCCCAGAGCCCTTGGATGCCGGCTCATCTATGCGCCCGGCATCAGCCCCGCGGTGCTGCTCGACTTCGGCCGACATCGCAACTGCGACGACATCGCCACTAGCGGCTGCTGCGCGCAGGGAGCTGACAGCCTCAAGATGAACGCCCGTTCGGAGGACCGCGCTTGTGAATACCGATTCTGTCTTCGCGGTCCGGAGGAACGCTCTAAGGCTATTTTCGGATTCCGACCAATCACCTTTTTCGGCATGCTCGCGACATTTTGCAACTAGAGCTTTTCTGTCTAGATTTGCAAGCAAGTCGTCCGCGTGGGCGGTGACATGTCGCGTTCCTTTGCCGTCGGTGAACGCCGTGACTTTGTTTATCTGTGGCGAGACTTCTGTCAGCAATCGCCTGGCTTCATCAGGCGCATGTGGCACCAAGTACTCAAGTGCATCCATTACCTCAGATAGTGCTGGGTCCTTACGCTGCGCATATCCGAGTGCGAGCTCCCAGGTCGTTCGGCACAATTCCACTGCCAAGGCCGTAATTCCATGTCTCAGTGCCATTTCGCAAAGCTCAAGCATTGCCATCATTCGGCTGCCTGTTTCCTCCTTGACTTCCGAGGCAAATCCGGAGAGCTGAGTCCGAATGAAGGCTTCGGCTGCATCGTCAGAAAGAGCTTTCGGCAAACCGGAGACATACTGGGTTCTGAACTCAGCAGCATCGAACCACACCTGGCCCATGGCGAACCGTATGTCAGCCACATCAATTAACGGGCTTTCCTCGAGTCGGACTGACATTAGTTGAATATCTACCGCAATACGATGAAGAGACCGTCTAAAGTCGGAAGCTCCTTGGCCGAGGTCGTAGCTTTGGTCGTACCCGGAAAAGCCGATTGCGCTGAACGATTGGTACAGTTGAGAGAATTTAATGATATGACCAGCGGCCCAGAGCCTCGCGAATTCGTGGCCTATATCGCCGAGTCGGTCTAGATACTCGGAAACGCGCTCACGATTCTTGAAGCTTGGGGCTTTCAGTGAGGTCGCGGTGTTGCCGGCAACCAGCTCTAAGTGTGCCGCACTGAAAAACCACTCATGTGCCAAGGATGCAAGTGCTTCCTGGCTCTCATAGTATCCCCCTGTTTGCCAATCGTACTCGAGCGGTTTGACCCAGACGTTGGAGTGCACGCCTGAAAGCTCACGCAAGCATCCGGACACGGGACCGCTTGAAAGCAACAAGAACTCAGTCCAACCAGATAGGTCCACCTCGGCGAGGGCCGCAGCACGGAACGCCGCGTCGCAAACAAGCTGCTTTCGTTCACTGTCGGCCAACTGGACTGCAAGTTCTACCAAGCTGCGCAGATTATTCCTGTCGACGTTCGCTTCCAAGAACTTTCGTGCCATCGGAATCCAACTGTCGGCCAACCACTTCGCCTCGTTTTCCGGAGTAGAGTCCAGAACTTTCAAGTCGGCTAGCGCCCGTGACAAGTAGAGCATCCTGCCTTGGGCATCGGAGCCGCGGTTCTGCGTTCCGAATCGACTTTCGCCCCTGTGCCGCCTTAGCGCTTCATGCGCGCAGTCGTTCGCAGCCGAGGTGTTCCCGCGCGCTGCGAGCGCTAATCCTAGCGCGGCAACGTCGACTACACTCGTTTCATGTCGCGAGGCGAACGCTTCGTCAATCACATTGTCGTCAGGTGCTAGGGTCCATGTACAAGCTTTTAATCGAGCAGCATCCTCGCCCATGAGCTGGTACGAAACGCTATTGAGTAGTCTGTACTTCAGGTGTCGAAGCCTGTAGGCGTCAGCATATTTGACGTTTCGAACAGCTTGTTCCTCCGCATCCTCGAGAAGCATCTCGAACAATTGCGGCGGATAACCTTCTTGTAGACGCTCCAGTACCCAGTCGCGTCTAAGACCGGCTATAAGTTCATCAGGACTACCTCGTCTAGATTTAACTGACCAAAGCCAGTTGACGCGCAGTGCGGTCGGAGCAGTAGTCTCCAACCAGGTTTCTACAAAGCCTGTTAAATGATTGATTCGCTCCTCAAAGCTGTCGCTCTGCTTCACGAATACAATAAGACTCTCATGGAAGGGACGCAACCCTGCCGCTGAGGCGTGCAGCAAATGCTCTACTGCGGCTACCTCCGGGCTAGAGGAACTCGACAGTGCCGCAATCTCTGCGAAGGCGTGCTTCGGCCAGAAAAATGGAAACTCGCAAACGAGCCGCAAGACGTCCTTTTGACTTGCGGACAGCAAGTGCCAGAGCGAACTATAGTAAGTTTTCGCGTCATGGCTAAGGTCCCCGGAAAGCTTATCAATACTCCATACCGACAACTCTTTACCAGTGCGAATTAGCTCCTCTGTGGCGTAGATGACGTGCAGAGGGTGGCCGGCAGTCCGCTCGCGCATCTTCACTGACGCCGCCTGCAAGTCGGCTTCGGCCATCGGCTTCCCGCTTCGTACCTGAAGTCGTCCCTGATGCACCTCTTTTCGCAGGTACTGAAGTACGGCATCGGCTGACATGGCTGGAAGTTCCTTCCACGTGGCCCTGGGAGCCTCCGTCAACAACCGATTCGGCAGTTGAATGTCGTCCACAGGCTGTGTACCCACTACCAGTACCAGGTTTTCGCATGTGGGCAATAGCTGGTTGAAAATTTCATCAAGGGCACGCTTGTCGTGCCCCTGGGTACGCCACACATGGTCGAGGCCATCGAGTATCACGACAAATGGTTTGCCTTCACTCTTATAGTGCGAAGCACAGGCATCCACTACGGACGCTATCGCTCTATCAGGCGCGACGACGTCACCGTGAAATTCCTTGACCTGACCAAGTAGCGATTCTTGGACAGCAAAGCTGGTATAGCGGTCGCTGGAACGGTCTGTCGCCGATAGGTAGTAATGATGGCGAACAAACGGTATGTCGTCTTTCTGGAGTAACTCGCACACTTTGCTTAGATATGTGCTCTTACCTCGGCCAGGCGGGCCGGTCAAAACAATTGGCTGTTTCGGCGCCGCCCGGAGTAGTGTCATGAACTCCGTATGGAATTTGGTATCCGGCACCCGGTAGCCCCTCGGAATAACGAAGTCCTCCGGCAGTGGCTCTGGCGCTATTACAAGCAGCGTTGCCTGAAGAATCTCGAAAGTAATCCAGCCGGCTGGCCCCGGCTGCGTCTTCTCGATGGACCAATGCACCGCCCGGTTCTTCAGCGTTTCAATACCTTCCGATGTCGAATGTCTCCTCAGCCTCTGCGTCACATAGGCCTCCATGCTGGAAAAACCCTTGTCGCTGTGACGAATCGCGAGCGCGTCAAAAAGCCGTTTCGCATTGGCTTCTCCGCCTAGGTCCTTTTCTATCTTGGTTTGGACATCCGATGGCGCAAGCTTGTAGTCAATAAATGAGCCACCACGAAGGCACGTTTCAATTGCCAGGTCAGGGATTCTGTTCGTAAGTAAGCGAACGTCTCCGGCATTTCCTGCTCCCACAGCGTCCAGTGCATCAAACCATTTACGCAGATTAGTACGCGATGTCCCGCCAGCCTTGCCGCTTTTCGTCAGAAGCCATTCCCAGTCAAGTGCATGTTTATGTGGCGATGGCGTGAACTTTACTTGCCAAAGGTCTACTCGACCATCAGGTCGCTCCGCGACCAAGTCGTCTAGGCCTTGAGGTGCGACGGCGTCTTCATCGCACTCGAAGCGGACGCGGACGTAGCGTGTTGGAGAGTCTAGCCAATCGCAAAGGAGATTCACGCCTTGCAAAGTCTGGTACACATATCCCGCAGCGGTGATGGCGGTTTTTTTGATTTCTGAGGTCAATGGAAGCTCGAATCCTAAATGTTCACTGATGCCGTTAGCGTAACCTGAAACTGGGCTGACTTATAACTCCTGGAGCGGTTGAGTACCGGGTCCGCCGCGGTCTCGATTTATTTCCCACTTGGCGCGAAGGCTTAGATGTTGCGTCCGGTTGTAGCGGAGTCGTCGTCGCGCTCCTCCCTCGTAATTGCTCTTTGAATCGCAACAACGGCAGCACTATCACCATCGACGAATGACTCAATCAAGGCGCGGAGGTCATTGCTCGTCCCCACATGTGTGCCGATATATCCAGACTGAATCAGGCTGAATAGTGCGTCCTGCCGCATGAAGTGCCCTTTAAGTGACCTGTAGCTGATTTTAAGATTGCCGTTTTTGTTTTTAAATTCGGGAAGTCCCATCAATTCCTCCATATGGTCAAGCGGAATAAGGACGTTCGACTTCGACGACGAGACGACGTTTCGTACGAACTTGAAATAGAACCCTCCGCCGTTGAGGCGGTATCCCTTATTATCCGAATGGTGCGCGAAAAGACGCATCTTAGCTATCTGGCCCGGAAAATGGCGTTCTTTCGTGTAGTGCCAGTCCGAGTTTGCTTCATCGGAGCCGCGGGTCGCCTTAAGCATCTTGTATTGAATCAGAATCGCATTGTTATGGTGGCTATTAAGATAGATTAGGTCAACGCCCAAGACATCTTCCAAAGGCTTCCTATTGGCAGTGAATACCTCTAAAGTCTCATTACCATTGCGAAATGATGCCCGGCCAGTGATGTCCAAATGGGTAAATTCATAGCCAGGTACTGACACGGCATCGCTTGCAATGACGTCGTCCTCTCGCACTCGTACCTCCTTTAAGGTACTCTCGTTCTGCGAAATTTCGAGCTGCGCAGCTATAGCGTCAGCCTTTAGACCGAAGGCCTTCAACGCCGTTTGTATCGCGTCTAACTGCGTTCTTTGATTCTGCCCACGCGTTCTGTTAGGTAAGCCGTTCGCCACTGCCTCAATGCTACGATGATTCGAGGTAGATGCAGCAAGACCTCTAAGTAAGACCTGGCTCACCTTAGGAGAAAGCTTGACCAAGTCGGATTGGCCTCCCAGGGCGCGCTGAAAGTCGCCATGTTGGCGCCTTTCACTCACCAGTGTGAGCAACGCGGCCTCGGTAGCGGGTTGGATGGGAGAAGCGCGGCGTACTCGAACTCGGGTTTCCAAGCTAGCTACAGCATCGCGTTGGCCGAGAATACATAGGAAGGCGGCCGGCGTAGCCGGGCCGGTGCCAAACCGAGGAGTCAATTCCCCCAAGATTATGCAGACGCTGTTCTGCACGACGTCTTCGAAATGACCATGCGGGCGAATAAGTGTGAAGTCCGTGATGCCGTTTTTTTTGTCTTGCAACTGGTCCAATGTGGAGCCCAACCGGAAGACGACAATCGGATGTTTCGCGACCACGGCAAGCAACTCCGTCAGCCACGACGGCTCAGCTATCGGCACGGTTTTTCCGGTCATAGGTAACAATCAAAGGATAGTCCATAAAGGAGACGCCACTTAGCTGGCGCCAAATGGTGGGGGTACGCCGCCAAGCAATATACCGCTTTAATGTTAACGATTCAATACTGAAGTGGCGAACTCCAAACGGAGGCACTATGGCAAAGAAAATGACAACGAGGAACAGCAGTTCGGATATCGGAAACGCGACAGGGCACTCCCGGAATCAACAAACAGTATGACCAGAATCATCGAAATGCCGGCAGGCAGCTCCAGAGAAGCCAGCAGTTGTAGCAGGAGAAGACGATTGGGATATCAGCGCTGAAAGTCAAGGTGGCGGGCGGCTGAGACCGCAGACGTGCCTTCCCTCCATCTCGCTTCTGGGCCTTGGCGCTAATCCGGAATTAGTGCATCGATTTTTTCCGCGGACAATGGAGGGGCATATTGGTCAAGCCGCTCCAGCCCTTTTTTTGTAATGACGAACAGCCCCTGTTCGTCCAACGACACCAAGTCGCACTGAGCCAGTAAATATAGGGCGTGTTCAAGCAGGTCTTGAAGTTCAACTGGCTCGTAGAGGCGGCCTGCATGTAGCGCGCGTTCAAGGCCATTGTCTCCATTGAAAAAACGGAACCGATTGTGGAAGTCTTGACTTCGACGTCGCACGACTCTGAAGTGCTGGGAGATGATGTCGTACTGCACGACATGAGCGATTAGCTGTGCCGGCGATTTTTCGGCGAAGCTGCGCACCTTCCGGCAGAACTGTGCGAGCGGCAGGTCTTCAGTGCCTTTATGGGTCAATAGGAAGTGTGGATTCTTCTCTAGCCTCTCCACCTCAAGCGCGCAAAACACCAACGTATAGTACGCCTCGTACAAAGCTTTTGACGCATCCTCTGCGGTTGCGAATGACTCGACGTCGCGCAGCCGCTCTTGGAAATCCCAAAGCCTAAGCTCAGGCACTGTCGGCGCAGCCGCTCCCATAGTCGGAAAGCTTCCTCTCAGTTCCTCGAACATATCGATTGCCGCGGAGACATTGGCCCGATGCTCCAGCGGCAAAGCTTCGGCTAGTTGTTCGCTTATACCTCGCGCGCAGTCTTGTATCTGGCGTGGCGTTTTGCTGATTTCGGCATCCTTGATCCAGCTCTCTACGCAACGCACCCAGATGTCCATCGCCTTACGAAAAACCTGTCGCAACTGTAGGCTAGACCAGACGCCATGAATTGCCTCCAAGTGGGTCAGGTCCAATGGCTTTCCGTTGCGTGCTACGCCAGAAGCCATGGTATGCCGCACCGCATCCATATCAACAGCTTGCCTCTGCCCATTGCTACTTCCGCTAGTTTCAGCGGCGAGTGCACGCAGGGTCAGTGTAAGTCCAGCATGCCGGTTTCGCCAATTGGGAGCGTTGAATCGATAATCGGGAGCAGGGTAGTAATGCTGAAGAAAAGCTTCCTTTTCTCCTGCTGAGGGCTCGAGCAAATCAAGCATCTCACTCATTTGCTCAACCTCCTTGTATGAGACCATGTTCTCACTTAAGTCCGCAAGCCAGTCTCGCATTGGATGCTTGGAGGTTGCGGCCTCGTAAGCCGACGCCATCTGCTTTCCAGCTTCTGTGAGATGGTAAGTTCCTTTAATTTCAGCTGACGTCTTTACGAACGCGTAGCCGTTAATCAAACTGGGGCGATATTGTACAGCCTGCAGGAAATGCGCGCCTTCGCCAATCTCTGCATCGGGGTCATTCTCAATGGCGATTCGGGCGTTGTTGTCTAAGAGCTTTCTAAATCGCAGCTCTACGGGAACATCGTCGTCGCGGTAGACGCGACCACTACCTGCCAGGCCTTTGTTACCTTGCCCCCAGTAATGCCACGAAATGAGGAGTTGGATTTTCTCTAGTCCGATGTTAGTGAGTTCAAGTAGGGAGTCCGGTTTTTCGCGCTTGGTGGTCTCTTCAATGATGCCAATCATCCAGCACAAGGCGCTGTATACGCGGATGAATCTCACGACGTTGTTCACAGCAGGGAAAGTCGTACGGTAAAGCATTTCGTTCACCGGCGATGTGCCTAAAGGGTCACCACCACCGGTGACTGGCGGGGTTTGGCCGAAGTGAGGATGGTCAAGCATATTTACTCGTCGTGAAGTCTGAACCCAAGCCGAGCCGCTGCAGCTCGGTAACATGAAGGCCGTAGAAGATTGGTGTCTGGCACCTCGGTTCAAGGCATTTAAAGTAGCGGTTTAAGCGCAGGGAGCGCATGTCATCCGAGCTGATAGAACAGTTGCAGACCGGGCAGCTCGGATTACCTTTCTCAATGCTCTGCACGACCGCAAACTTTTTAGCCCCGAGGCGTTGATTTTTCGACCGTGCTCGTAGCTCAATAAAGGCCGAACGATAATTGCTTGGTACCGCGAGCGAGGTCGCGCCATAAGCGAACAAGTCTCGGAGAAGTCCGGTCAATTGCTCTGTTAGTGTAGTAGCTTGCGCAATGCGTTTGGCGCAATTGACTACAGCTGCATGCTCTGTCGGCGGAATGCGATTGAAACCCTGAGAAGACAAGCCCAGTCTGGCCGCGTCTTCAATGTCGGACGCGGTAACAACGCGTTGTGCAAATGCCTGAATGGCCTCGTTTAGCACTTCTGGTGGCGTGTCGGGATTGTAATGCATGGCGGCACAAGCTAACGCACAGAACCGCGATAGCATGGCGTTTCGGTTTCGCTCGCTGTAGTTAAACGCCGAGAATTTTACCAGCCAGTATTCGGCGGCTCGACGGGCAATATAACGTGCATCGCCACGGTCAACTCCAGCGTACGGTAACGGCGTACTCAAGGTGCGTTTCAGTGCTTGGCCAGCGGAGAGCTCGACGGCGAGCGCCGCCATTCCAGACGAGTTATCGAGTTGTAGAGCCTGCGGCACTTTTTCGAGCAGCCTGTTAAACAGGTCTTCGCCTGTTAGGTCAGCGTGATGCTTCTTGTTTTCTGCTGACTCATTAGGACGATACTCCGACTTAGCTGTATCAAGTAGAGTGATTTCACTTGCCATGGAGCGATTTGATGTCGCGTGCAATTTTGATTGCTCGTCCATTGGCGCTTGGCCCGGGGTGGGCAAGTCACGATTGAGCCAGGCGTATGCTGCGGCCATGCTCATGCGCGCGATGTTAACCGTCGAAGCACCGTAGTTGGTCTCAATAGATTCCTGGAACCAGAGCTCGTAATCGTCCGCTGTTGTGACCTGCGGCGCCGTCGGGCCTTCAGGGCTTTGATTCTTCGCTGCTTGTTTTGTGCCCGAACGGTAGGAACCTTTACCGCGCGCGAGCAAGCTATCCATCCATCCGAAGATAGCCTTTAGCTCGTCCTCGCTGTATTCGCCGGCAAATAGGTTGCTTGCTGAGCGAAGCAACTCCCGGTCGGCCGCCGAACCGCTGAGCGCATACTCCATGTTGAGCCAGCCCCGGACACAAACTTCCAGGTCATCGAGCTGGATGACCAACGCGTCTTTGGTGTTTGGCACTGACGTCATCCGAACTTTAAACGAACCATCTCCCTCCACCGCGATTTTTTCGTTCAAGGCGATACGCTTCTCGCCGTCCCAAATCGACATGTCCATGATTCGAGCCGCTTTTGTCGGAGCAAGTGTGCCCTCAACCCAGTTGGTGCTTGTCCAGGACGCCTGAAGCGCCAAAAGAACTCCTTCACTTTCTTCGTCCTTGAAATCACACGGCTCAAACTTAGTCGGAGTAACCTCAACCCAATCAAAAAGCGAAACTGGCAACTTGCGAACTAAGGCAATCTCTACGTTCTTACATGTATCGAGGCTTTGTATCGTGGCATTCACCGAGCCGGTCATTAGTAAGGAGGCTTCGGACGAACGTATCTCAAAGTGTTTGGCGTGGGCAAACCGGTCGCCGTCCGCAGTGTCGACAACTACGTATTGAACACCTTCAGGCAGCTCTAGGCCCTCTTCCTCGAACGGCGCTATCCGGAAGCGGCTGCTGAGCGCAATTGAGATGTCTTCGACACCGACATCGGCAGCTAAGCGGGCGATGGGCCCGCCCGACGGCGCATGGTATGGCGCCAGCACCCTAAGAAATTCGGGCTTCTCCAACGTTGCCATAGCCAAGTTGCCCAACTGCTTTGAGGCAGACTGATGCAAACTGTGGACCAGCCAGGTCGAACGCGAGTCGTCGTCGATTGGTAGCGTGGTTGCGCCCTTTAGACGAGCCCTAGCTTCAAATTGCGCTATAGCCTTGCGATTCTCAGACGAGAATGAATACCGCTTCTGAAATTCGGCCAAGAAATCTGCAAACTCTGTGAACACGAGCGGGTGCTGCTCACTACGGACGCTATCAAAGATTTCAAGATTTTTCCCTTGGCCGGCATGCGTCAGGTTTCCGCTTCCAACGACCAGAACGTCACCATGTTGAATTTCCGAACCTTGAAAATATGCGACCTTCGGGTGGAATATTCCCCGCCCGCTCATCGGAACTGGGATTACGCGATAAGCGGTGCCAGCATATTGACTGGCCGCCTCTTGTGTCGAGTCGATGGCCCGTCGACAGTCAACCAATAGTTCTACCTCCTCGCATCCGCTGCGCATCAAGGCTGGTAGGGCAAATGTCTCAAACCACGAAACGCTGAACGTGTAGGTCGTAAAAAGCGCGCGGCGGGGACGGTGCTGCAGTATTTGATTGAGGAGGGATGTTTGCATTGACCTGATTGTGTTGGCGCGCGGCAATGTACAACAATAGCAACTTGACAGGCTGATGTCACGACTAAAATATCAAAACCTCACCACAAAAAAGATGCCGTTCCCCCAATAGTGCTCCTTATGGATAAAAGACTCAAAAAGCTCATTGCCGATTATCAGGCCCGCGTGCGCCAGGCCGTCGAACTTATGGCTCGCTCAGGAATTCCGATTCCCGTCACCTCAAACGACTGGGTCGAGAACAGCATCCCCTACTGCGGCAAGCTAAACGGCGATGTGGAGTATTTCAAGCATGGCATCGGATGTGAGGTCAAGTTAGCGGCTGGCCCGGTTGAATTTGACTTTGGCAGGCTAGGGGAGATAGACGGTTTCGATGCGTGGCGCCTTGGCAAATTCGCGGGTTCAAGTTTGACGAGTTATGGGTTCGAATCAGAAGTCGCGATTGAAAAAAGCTTTGAGGCGGCCGTAAAGTCGGGCGAAGTAAAATCTCCCTCACCGACTCTCTATTACGTGGCCGAAGCCGAGCGCATGCTGGCAAGTGAAGTGTGTCGAGACATTCCCGGAGACTTATTGCCCCACTACGACCAAGACAAAGTGGTAGCTCTTAACGTCCACAGCTTTTTACCAGCTGACTTGATGCGCAAGAATTATCAGAAGCTCGCAAGCAAGCTGAGGAAAAACAACTACCTTAGTCTAAAAGACGAGCTTGAGTACCGAATCTACTTTTTGACGTGGTTAGGGTATCTTTCCGAAACGTGCTCAAAGTTCGATACGCCCACTATGTGTATACTGCTTGCAGAGCGTCGCCCCGGGGCGTTTCGCGAACTCATCGGCCAATCCCAAGAGTTAACGCGGCTTATCAAGCTCCACATCAAACCGCTTAAAAAGCTTCGCAATAATGTCTTTCACACCCGTGAAAACGTAAAGCCGATATTGCAGTTTGCGACTGACGAAATGGGACGATTATCTTGGGCTGGTGAACTGCATTCGGGTTTTGCGCAGTTCTTCTCCATGTATCGAATACTATGCGAGGAGCACTATCTATCACGTGGACGCTTGGACGAAAGTCAGATTCGCAAACAGCAGGCTCGCAGAAAGGCGCAGAGGTCTAAGCAAGATTGAGCAAGGCGATGAAATTCGTATTGCATCATGCACGGGGAAATTTAGGCACTATGCTAACGTCTAGCCCACGGGTGCGTGGGGTCGTGGGACTCAACACTGACTTCAGCCATGTAGCCAAATTTGCATATAAATGCGACGACTAAGCTCCTTTTTAAGCATCCAACAGCATGCGAAACAGGAGATTCGATTGTCCACGGTATATCTTACTTTTGAAGAATTGGGAACCCGGTTGAAAGTGACGCCGGCGACCATTTTAAGAAGACTGAGGCGATGTCCGTGGGGCTTACCTCCTCCAATCCAACAAACTCAACTTAGAATCCTACGATGTCGCAAGTATGATGTTGAATGTTAACTCGAAGAACGCGGGAAAATTTAAAGCTACAGCGGCTGGAAGGCGACTCAAGCAAAGCTGAGAGCGCCTTTCGATATACATTTCTAATAAGTTTTCGGAATGGTTAAATCAGTCACGCTCGCATTCGCTTGACCGAGATTCGCCACACTTAACACGGCGTTACGGAAGAAAGCTTGATGTCCCACGAAAACGTGATGGACAGGACTGCCGCCGAGCGTCCGTAAATCTTGAAATTTGTTGGACAGAGCCGTCTTGCATATTGTCGACAACGTCGGACCATTATGCGAATGCACGAATGCACGAATGCACGAATGCCCTGTGGATTAGCGGTTCTTAGCGAAATGCGCTACCCAATTGCGATATAGGGAGGGGTGTCCATTTCCCGTGTATCTCACACGTGTGGACGGTCTACTCGCTCACTTATGTGCAGGCGATGCTGGTGCAACTTTGCTTCTTTGGCGCCTATTTCCTGGTGTCGCTGCCAGCAGCGCGAGTCGTGCGTCGCATCGGCTACCAAAAGGGCGTGGTAGCCGGCCTAATTGTCGCGGCAGTGGGATGCACGCTGTTTTACCCAACCTCACGTGGCTCGTACCTGTTGTTTTTGTTTGCCCTGTTCGTGCTCGCCTCCGGCATCACGATATTGCAAGTCGCGGCCAATCCTTATGTCACTGCCTTGGAGCCTGGGGAACGGCATCGCGCCGCCTCACCTTGACGCAGGCCTTCAAATCGCTGGGAACAGCGATTGCGCCGGTGCTGAGAGGCATGCTCATTCTGGCAGGAAGCGGCGCCGGTAGCGATCCTGTGGCAGCTACGGCGCCATCCCCGCTGGCGCAGGCTGCCGTCGTTCAGGGGCCATACCTAGCGCTGGCCGGTGCCTTGCTGGTGCTGGCAGTGGTGTTTGCGCTGGGGAAACTGCCGGCGATACCGGAAGCCGTCGCGGTCGAGAGAGTGTCGCAATCGATTTTCTCCCCCGGCGCCTGGCAATGGGCGTGGTTGCAATCTTCATGTATATCGGCGCCGAAGTGAGTATAGGCAGCTTCCTGATCAATTTCCTGGGCGAAGCCGATGTCGCCGGGCTGGCGCCGGAAGTTGCCGCGCACTATGTAGGGTTGTATTGGGCGGGCGCCATGGTCGGCCGCTTCATCGGTGTGGCGGTGATGTCCAGATTCAGCCCGGGCAGGGTGCTTGCAGCACATGGCGTCGGCGCCATTGTGCTGACACTGATGGCCAGGTTTTCCCATTCGATGTTCGCGATGTGGGCGATCCTCGCAGAAGATTGATGAATTCAATCATATTTCCAACGATCTTCAGCATGGCGTTGCACAAGCTCGGTAGCCGCACCGACGAAGCATCCGGTATTTTGTGCATGGGGATTGTCGGCGGCGACGTTATTCCTTTCGCTCAAGGGATGTTCGCCGATGCGTTCGACCCGCGTCTGTCTTTTATCGTTCCTGCGCTGTGCTACGGTTTCGTGGATTATTACGGGTGGCGGTTCGCTGATATTTACCGACGCTGAGTATGATTATTTCAACGCTTACTGATTTGAGTGACAGGTGCCCTAATTTGCGCCACATGGGCCGGATGGCCTATTTTTTTTCAGAACACTTTCTTGAGCGGGCAGGATGAGGCAACGACTACAGAACAAATCCCTAATTTCCTAGCTGAACTGTACTGTAGGTCGCATGTACCAGTTGGTAGAATGGATTTTCGAAGCACGCTGCTGTCAAGCGCCTTCGATTTTATTTTTTTATTGGGGCGTATGTGTGAGCGTATTAACGCGGCAGAATTTCGTAAAGGTGGGCGTTCATGCAGGTCTCGGGGGATTTTAGTAATTCCACCGTCGCATAACTAATGATTACTGAAGTGCCATAAAGTTGATGGTATTTTTGATGGTATCGCTTTCACACGAATTACAAATCTTCATTATAATCAATGGTTTACGTCGCCGGAAAATAATCGAGTGGGAATGATTTTCTAATCGGCAGAGGCCGGCAATTGCTGGCAAACTGATCCTTCTAAGCCCCTGATTTTCAGGGGCTTTTTTATTTTCGCTGGCAGAATCAGGCAGGCTCGGGAATTCTAGAGCAGCGAAATCTGATGGTAGAACTAATGGTATCGGCATTTGCTGCATTCGCTCGGGAGCAACGTATACCATCAGCCCTTGCTGAGTTCGTGATGGTACAAATGATGGAATACCTAACTCTAAGTCATTGATTCAAAATGATTTTTTAATGCTCAAAACGCGGATGAGTTCGTGATGGTATTTTTCTCGATTTTCAGTGATACCTGTCAATTTTTCATGAACTTTTTAGCGCTATAAGTGTCTGAATCTTAAAGGTATTTCGTCATCCTGATGGTATACATTTGGAGGCTATATGCTGACAAAGGTTCTGTCGCATTGGCGGAGCCGCTGGCGGGATCAGGTCGACTGTGGCGCCGAAACCTGCGGATTACTTTGCCATGCTCAGCTTCAAAGGAATGCGCTTTCCGATCAATGTGATCTTGGTTTGCATTCGCTGGTACGCCGCTTATCCGCTGAGCTACCGGCACATTGAGGAGATGATGGGCGAGCGCGGCGTGTCAGTCGACCATTCGACGATCAGCCGATGGGCGATCCGCTTCTTGCCGATGATCGAGAAAATGGCCCGCAAACACAAGCGCCCGACCGGCAGCAGTTGGCGCATGGATGAGACCTATATCAAGGTCAAGGGCGTCTGGAAGTATCTGTACCGCGCCGTCGACAAGCAGGGCAAAACCGTCGGTTTCCTGCTTACGGCCAAACGCAATATGGCGGCGGCGAAGCGTTTCTTCGACAGGGCCATGGTCGCAGATCTCGCGGATGGCTAACTTATGGTTAGCCATGAGCGAGGCGCGCAGTGACTCACGCTCGTCGAAGCCAAGATATTAAAGTTGCTAGTTCTGCTATTTTTCTGTAACCTGCGCAAGACTGTTTCGGGGTAGTTCAGTGGGAGAACGCTCGGCTCTGGACCGAGATGGCGCTGGTTCGATTCCAGCCCCCGAACCCAAGTAAAGGACTATGAACTAGTGCGGAACTCTGATAACGACGATGTGCCTCTTGGCAACGGTGAGGTAAATCCTGGATATACAGCAAGTCAGTTGGCGAAGGCGCTGCTGGTAAGTAAGCAAACCGGCAATGCGGAACTGGCTGAAAGAGCGGCAGACCGCGTGACACGTTGGCAGAATATCCTTTCTAACATCCTTAGTGGTGCTGCGCATTACGGCAGTCGGACACCATTACCGGATACGCCGGCGTGGGCTTCGTTGGAGGTGGCTACTGGAGGATTTGCGACGGGGCGGCTCCTCGCTGGTGGGCCGCTTGAGGTTTATGAAAGGGACCTGATCGAGCGCTTGTCAATCCCGGAAAACGATGAGGCCAGGCTCAGGCTCAACGCATATTATCTGACGGACCAAGGCATGGCTGAGCTGACGTCATGGCTTGATAGCGGTCTCTACTCAATCCGCTATCCTGAGGAAGGCGCCTTACTCGCTGTTGCGTGGATTTGCAAGGCGGGACATGCGGAAGAGGCTCGCCAGGTTCTCAGCGCAATTTCTCCGTTCTTCCCAACGTTGCGCTTTTATCCGGTTCCAGACTTTCGCTCACATCGATTCGACGCGGGAGTATTCGTACAAGACGTTGCCGCGACGCGTGAGCAGCTCCGCAGAATTTCTCCACATGCGGCTATATTGGCTCAGCGCCATTCGGTGCAGGCGTGGGCACCGCTGCATGACCGCCTGCTCGCGTTGTTTGCCGAAACGATGTCTTCTGACGACTGGCCTTGTCAGGTCTGTCCGCCTGGCTGGGAAGAGCGTGCCGCGAAGCTGCTGGCGGAATTCGATGAATTGGCAAACAGCAGCAAGGTGGTATCGAAATATCGTAAGGCAGGTAGCCATTATGTTCATTTGCGTGACTACCTTCGGTCTTGCATTGTTTCTTTTGCGCAGCTTTCCCCGAAGGATTTGGGCCGCATACGTCACATTTACCGGTGCAGTGTGGCCAAACGCGGACATCCGCTGTCGATAAAAAACCTGGAGGTCCGCCACCGACAGCGCGCCGAAGTTGCGGCACCGTTGTACTCCGAGATTGCCCATCTTGTGGAGCAGCGGTTGCGGCCTCTTAACCAGGACGACGGCCTGGACAATCCAGATATCTGCAAGACTGCAGTGACTGAAGGCGAGGCTACTGCATCGGTTCCAGCAGGTACTACGTTACCAAGGTCGGTACTGCGCAAGATTGATCGCTGCATGAAGGAGTCCATGGAAGAACTGATCCGCCGTGGACTGATTTCTTCTAGCGAGATGATTGCAGGTGTGTTGCCTCAACTTACGTCTGGGCTGCACGGATTGGGGATCGAGGATTCAGGACTGCGGCAGCTCTATGCCTCCATTTATCGCGCATTCCGGCGACGTCGTTCCCTGTTACTGTTAAACCTCGAAAGCCAAGTACGTCTAGGTGACCTGCCGTGGGTGAGTGCTATCGAAGCTTTCCGTCGCAAGGATCTTTCCGATGCTGCTGCAGCGCGCCAAGCCTTGGAGCAAGTCGTCCTTCTTGCACTGGAACATTTCCCGCACGCGATTTTGCCAAACAGGCTAGTGCGTGAAATGGCCGAACTAGCGAAGCGGGCTGGTGTGGTGATCCCTCTTGTCGAGGAGTTGGCAGCCGATATTTTCATGGGCACGTTCGGCCCAAAGTTTACCGACTCGGCCAAGCTGGCGAACAGCATGCTACAAGGCTCGCTGTATGAGGACTATTATCAGATTGATGCAGCGAAGATCACCAGTCTTCAGAACAGCAACGTGAGCGCGACGTCTGTTTGGTCATGGACTAAGCGGGAAGTAAAGCAGGATTTTGCTCAGCTTTGCGCCCAACGTGCAGGTGTGCCGCTCGGGCAATGGCGGCCTGCTTCGAACGGTATGATTATTGAACAACAGCAGATCTTGACAACACAAAATTTGGCAGCATTGATTGCTGGTCTGGATCTGCGACGCTCATTGGAGGGGCGCTTCGCGGGTATGGCTCAATCTTGCTTCCGATGGATAGCGTCCCGTAACCAGATGAAGGTTGACGACTGGCATGCGCAACTCATCCTCATCAAGAATTCGGCTTACGCATGGCGTCAAATGGTCTTTTATTTGTCCATGCTGCCAGAAGCAGATATGGCACTAGCGCTGGCGTGGATGGAGAAGTACTTTGAAAACCAGTCGGAGCAATTCCAGTTACGCTTCCGAGCTGTATTTGATGGGCTTAGAGCGTGCGTGCCAGGAACGCATCAAAACCTCCAAGTGCATGACCGGGGCGGGCCGTTCCTCGGCTGGTCTGATAAACGACATTGGCTTATAGGGTGAAGCCGGCACTTGCAATTCTGTCCCATTTGTCTGGCGTCAATTAGATTTTCCGCTGACGTCAATTAAAGTTGCCGCCCTTATGCAGCCATCGCGGTCTTCGCGATAGCCGACTTAGTTCGTTTCGCCGCGCTGGCGCGATCGCTTTCCACGCCCATCAGATCAAGTACGACGCTGTGGTGCACGACGCGATCGATGGCGGCCATCGTGGTCATCGGGTCCTTGAAGATCCGGTCCCATTCAGAGAACACGAGGTTGGTTGTGAT
>Ga0182005_1000098_pt1 | contig 66185 bp, 46 predicted proteins | sample Sormic07211103_1_FD_123021 | JGI IMG/M metagenome (GOLD analysis project Ga0182005, IMG submission 123021) | Rhizosphere microbial communities from Sorghum bicolor, Mead, Nebraska, USA - 072115-103_1 MetaG | ecosystem: Host-associated > Plants > Roots > Rhizosphere | place: USA: Nebraska... | reverse complement strand
CTTCTTTATACATGCCCTGTACTTCTTCCACCACCTTATCCAGGAAGTGATATACAGCCGGCAATGCTACGTTGATCACGTTGTCATTCCAGTTTTGTACTGAGCGATATACCGACTGATCTTTAGGATCTGATAATAAATATTCTTCTGCTGCGGCCTGTTTCCCGGTCTTTGCCAGCTTTTCATAGCGCGCTTTCATTGCTACTGTCGCCGCACGTGCATGACCCGGTGTTTCTATCTCAGGAATCACACGGATATGACGCACCGCCGCAAAATGCAGGATGTCAATAAAATCTTGTCTGGTGTAATAACCACTGCCTGCCTGGTTACTTACATCCGGACCAGACCCATATGCAGGTATTAAATGATCTTTTTCATCCAGCGTATGACCACGATGTGCTCCTACTGTTGTCAGTTCTGGCAGGGATACGATTTCCAGTCTCCAGCCTTCATCATCTGTGAGGTGAAAATGCAGCACATTCAGCTTATAAATCGCCATCAGATCCAGCAAACGATAAATGTCATTTTTGCTATGAAAATTACGGGCTACATCAATCATAAATGCACGGAACCCAAAGCGTGGACCGTCTTTTACATTCACCGCAGGGATGCTTATTTTTTGCTGTACACCGGCCCAGGCATTCCCTGGGAACATAGATTTCAGGGACTGAATACCATAGAAGATACCTGCACCTTCACCCGCTTTAATCTGTACACCGGCAGTAGTTACAGTGAGTGTATAATCCTCAGGAGCCAGACTGGCATCTGTTGATAAAGTAATGGTCACATTACCACCATTTGTTACCGCTGGTTCCTTACCAAATATAGTTTTCAGTTCAGCTGCGAGATATGCGCCTTCTTTTGCAAAAGCAGGATCTGCGCTGATTGTCACAGCAGGTGTCAGTACCAGTTCGCCTGTACCATTCGTGATCTCACGTGGTGTAGGGAATACTTTCGGCAATTCAGCTGCCGGTACATCTACTGTATTTTTATTTTGTTCGAAGATATCCTGAGGCGTGATCAGGCCAATCTTATCGCCCGGAAAACGCAGGTATTGTTTAGGTTGTGTGGAAGGCCGGACATTCAATGCAGGTACACCATATCCTTTGGCAGGTTCTTTATCCCATACGAGATATAAGCCATCCGGCGCATCTGTATAGTTCACCGCCCATGCATCGGCGACCAGGGCGACACGGATAGAATCGCCGGGTGCAATGCCTTTACTTTCGCTGGTAGGTGTCAGTTTATACAGGTCCCCATTCACATGTGCAGCACTTACGCCACCGGTGGTAGGACCCGGATTCACAGATCTTACAAAGTTGAAATACAACTGCCAGCCCTGGGCAGGAAGCGCCGTACGGCCTGTATTGACAATCGTGAATACAGACAGGAACTGTGCCTTTCCCTGATAGTGATTTTCCCCTACTTCCCAGGATACTTTCAATTGCGAAGCGTCAAATGGCGCCTGTGCCCAACTTTTGGTGGCAGCAGCTGTAAACAGACCAGCTGCCAGTAAAAACCTCCTTAATTGCATATTCAGTTGATATTAATCGCCCTAATATAAGGCTATACTGCTGCAAAACAAACAGAATAGTTACCAAAGGAAGGCCTGCGGTGTTGGACCGATATATATAATTTCTCCTATCTTTAACTACTCATCAAAAAGGAAGCTAGTTTATGAAAGGATTTTTTGCTTTTACGATAGGCAGTCTCGCGCTGATATGCTGTGGCGGTTATTTCTTCCCCTGGATGCTGTGGCTACTCATATTGATCGTTCCACTGATTATCCTCGGATTTGTTGACATTTTCCAGAAAAAACACGCCATTATGCGCAATTATCCCATTGTGGGAAGAATGCGTTATCTGATGGAAGATATACGTCCAAAAATCTACCAGTACTTCGTAGAAAGTGACATCGACGGTAGTCCTGTGAACAGGGTAGACCGCTCTACTATTTACCAGCGTGCTAAACGGGAACTGAACTCACAACCATTTGGAACTCAGTTCAACGTATACGCCGAAGGCTACGAATGGATGTCTCATTCCATTCAGCCCCGCTCCTTCGACACCATGAACAAGGATCCCCGTGTTACGATCGGTGGTCCTGAGTGCCAGCAGCCCTATTCTGCCAGCATCCTGAACGTGTCTGCTATGAGCTATGGCTCCCTCAGTGCCAATGCAATTGAAGCCCTGAATGGCGGTGCCAGGATCGGCAACTTTGCCCATAACACCGGTGAAGGCGGCATTAGTGAACACCACCTGAACCAGGGTGGTGATATTATCTGGCAGATCGGTACCGGCTACTTTGGGTGCCGTGATGAAAAGGGCAACTTCGACGAACAATTATTTGCGAAGAATAGTGCCAGGCCACAAATCCGCATGATCGAACTGAAGATATCCCAGGGTGCTAAACCAGGCCATGGCGGGATCCTGCCAGCGTCTAAGAACACGCCAGAAATCGCCGCGATCCGTCATGTAAAACCACATACTACCGTAGCTTCTCCTCCTTATCATACCGCCTTCAATACGCCCCGCCAGATGGTAGCATTTATCAGCCGCCTGCGTACACTGGCAAATGGTAAACCTGTCGGTTTCAAACTGTGTATCGGTCAGAAATCAGAATTTCATGCTATCTGTAAAGCGATGCTGGAAACAGGTTGCTACCCTGACTTTATCACCGTAGATGGTGGTGAAGGTGGTACCGGTGCTGCACCTCCAGAATTCAGTAACTCTGTAGGTATGCCACTGATGGATGCACTGGCATTTGTACACGATACCCTGAGAGGATATAATATCCGTCATAAAGTAAAAGTGATTGCATCCGGTAAGATCCTGACTGGTTTCCACATCCTGCGTGCCCTCGCATTGGGTGCTGATGCATGCAACAGCGCAAGAGCAATGATGATGGCAATTGGTTGTATTCAGGCACTGATCTGTAATACCAACCGTTGTCCTACAGGTGTAGCCACCCAGGATAAATGGTTGCAGGCAGGTTTGGTGGTAGATGATAAAAAACACAGAGTAGCCAACTACCACCAGGACACGATTGAAAGTGCCATTGAACTGGCAGCTGCTGCCGGACTGGAAACACCACACCACATTACCAGAAGTCACCTTTCAAGAAGGGTGTTCATGAACCAGGTGAAATCATTCGAAGAGATTTATCCAGGTATGGAAACAGGATCACTGCTGAATACAGCAATGATGGAGCAAATTAGTATTGACAAATGGTAGCATAATCATAAAAAAAACGCTTCAGCTGTATTCGCTGAAGCGTTTTTTTTTAAACATAATTAATGTGGTTATTGAATGCAAATTGTAAATAATTTGGTTGGTAAATCCCCCGGCGTTAACCCTGATAAGTCAATTACAAAATCCTTTCCCACCTGCTTTACGCTTACTTTCTTTGCACATCCCAGAATGCTTACATGCACATTCTTTGACGGCATATAATTCCTGATCTTAACCTTCGGTACATACCCCGGTACCACCGCATACAAGGAATTCCCCTTTTGCGTAAAGAACATCTCTACATGTGCACGATCCTTCGCTGGTTTGATCAGGTTTGAAATACTATAATCTGACATGAAGTTGGACTCTTTCAGCTCAGGTATTTTCCCTTCGCTCCACTGCCTTGTTTCTTTCCACGTTTTTGTATCATAGATCGCTTCTCCATTTACATCCAGCCATGCACCAATATCGATTAGCCTTTGCTGCATGATCACAGGAATACGGCCATCCGCTGTGGGTCCTATATCCAGCAGCAGGTTACCGCCTCTTGAAACGATGTCTACCAGCATCAATGTCAGGTCTTCACTCTTCTTATAATCATCTACATTCTCCATGCGGTTATAACCATAAGACTGACCAATACCCTGACTTTCCTCCCAGATCACGCCCGGCTGCATACCGCTTCCATATTCAGAAGTCAGGTAGGTAGCACCATTGTGTTTACCACGTGTATTACTACCCCAGCGATCATCTACTACTACTTCATCCTTCACAGGAGATTCGTTGTACAACCATGCCAGCAGTGATGTACTGTGCCATGCCGTGTCAGACAGCTCCCATTCACCATCAGAAAAGATCACCGAAGGTTTATACTTCGTCACCAGATCTTTGAACTGGGGGATCATCACCTGATTGATATATTGTTGTTTATCTTTTTTCCAGAGGGGATTGAACCACTCATACAGGGAGTAATAGTATCCCATTTTCAACCCTGCCTTTCGTACTGAATTCGTCAGGTCGCCCAGCAGATCTCTCCTGGGGGTTCCCTGGGCAGCATTCCAGGTACGGCCCCAGCTTTCATTCGCCTGCTTGTTATCCCACATAGCATACCCTTCATGGTGCTTAGAGGTAAGCACTACATACTTTGCACCTGAACGACGGAAGATGTCTGCCCACTGATCAGGATTGAACAAAGAAGCAGTAAATTGTTTTTCTAAATCCTGGTAAGGCACATCCTTTCCATAGTTCTTATCGTGGAATGCGCGGGTCGCATCATGGGGCCCATCAGTGCGGCCATCCAGCTGATACCAGTACCATTCTGAATAACCACCCGGTCCTACAGGTGCATACGAAGGGACCGCATAAACACCCCAGTGTATGAAGATGCCGAATTTAGACTGATTGAACCAGGCGGGAATACCACGGGTTTCCAGCGAAGCCCAGTCGGCCGTATATTTTTGTTGTCCTATAACAGTGGAAGCGCCGAACAATAACGCAAACAGATAGATAAATAATGGTTTCATACTCAACAAAATAAAAAAAGCCGGTCACTTTCGCAACCGGCTTATCTATTTTAAATGAGATCATTTTTACATCTCCAGCGCACTTGCCGCAGCCTCATCCACAAACCAATGCAACTCACCATCCTGCGGTCTGATTAACTGTGAAGGGAATTTCTCTGCATCAAAAGTACCTTCAATCACACTCTTCAAAGTCAGTGCCTTTCCGTTACCAGTCGCCATAAATACAACACATGCCGCCTGATTCACCACCGGTGCGGTCAGCGTAATGCGGTACATATCCTGGGCTTGCAGCCAGAAAGCACTTACCCATGCCTTTTTTTCGTTCACGATAGGTAAACCGGGAAAGAGGGACAATGTATGTCCATCATCACCCATCCCCAACAATACGAGATCGAAGGTAGTGTCTGAATCCTTGAAATATTCCAGCAGAATTTCTTCATATGCCGCTGCAGATTCTTCCGGCTGGATGTCGGTACGCATCACATGAATATTTTCCTTAGGCACGTTCACGACTTCCAGCAGACTTTCAAATGCCATGCGGGCATTGTTGCGGTCATCTTCAAACGGCACTACTCTCTCGTCACCCCAGAAGAAATGAATTCTTTCCCATGGAATCATCTTGCTATACGGCTCCTTAGCCAGCAGGTGGTACAGCGACTTAGGTGTACTGCCGCCGGATAATACAAAAGTGAAGATATCCTGATCCTGCAATACCTCCTGGATATAGTTGCTTATCCATGCAGCCAGATTCTCGCTCAGTTCCTGTGTATTCTTGGCAATGTGTAATTCCATGTCAAATATTATTTAGACAGATTGATCCATGCATGTCCATCCCTGGCAATCATCGCATCCGCATCTTCCGGACCCCATGAATCCGGAGCATAGTTAGGGAAATCTACCGGCGTGCGGCTTTCCCATGTTTCCAGTATCGGCATGATCAGTTTCCAGGCAGCTTCTACCTGGTCTGCACGCATGAACAGGGTAGCATCTCCTTCCATCACATCCAGCAGCAGTGTTTCGTATGCTTCCGGTGCGTGGTCATCACCATACTGGTGATCGAAATTGAATACCATGTCTACTGGTTCCAGGGTCATAGACTGACCCGGGCGTTTAGCCTGGAAGCGGATACGGATATCCATTTCAGGAGTGATGCTGATAGTCAGACGGTTCGGTCTCCAGGTCTCTGCAGATTCTGATGGGAATGCAAAGTGCGGAGCCGGACGGAACTGCAGGGTGATGTTCGTTGCTTTCTGATGCAGGTGTTTGCCGGTACGTACATAGAAAGGTACCCCCTGCCAGCGCCAGTTGTCAATATGGAACTTTACGGCAGCATAGGTTTCAGTAGCAGATCCCTTAGCCACACCTTTTTCTTCACGGTAGCCAGGTACTTCCTTGCCCTTGATCCAGCCATTGGAATACTGGCCACGTACTGCATTCTCATGCACTTCTGCTTTGGTGAACGGACGCAACGCATTCAGTACATCTACCTTTTTATTACGCACCTCATTCGCATCGAATGACACCGGTGCTTCCATAGCGACCATACAGAGAACCTGCAGGATGTGGTTCTGCACCATATCACGCAGGGCACCTGACTTATCATAGTATTGTGCACGATCTTCCAGACCTACTGTTTCAGAAGCAGTAATCTGTACGTGATCGATATAGTTACGGTTCCAAACCGGCTCGAACAGTGCATTTGCAAAACGCAGTGCCAGAATGTTCTGAACGGTTTCTTTACCCAGATAGTGGTCGATACGGTAGATCTGCTCTTCGGAGAACAGACGGCCCAGCAGCGCATTCAGGTCATGTGCACTTTGCAGGTCATGGCCAAATGGCTTCTCGATTACAATACGGGTACAGTTCTTATCTGTGCAGAGGTTCAGGGCGCCCAGTTTCTGAGCGATAGAAGGCACCAGTTGTGGTGCTACTGCCAGGTAGAAAATAACGTTTGGATGCTCACCCCATTCTGCTTCCTTCTCCTTCACATAGTCGGTGATCTTGCTGTAAGCAGCCTGATTGTCCGCATCCATCTGCAGGTAGGTTACATGTTGTGAGAAATCATCCCAGTGACCATTCTGCTCATCTTTACGACGGGAAAATTTGTTGATCCCGTCCAGCAGGTGTGTACGATAGTCTTCGTTGTTATACTGGCTACGTCCTATACCCGCGATGGCAAATTTTTCTGGCATATAATCGTCCAGAAAAAGGTTATATAAAGCTGGCGAAAGTTTTCTGTAATTCAGATCGCCGCTACCTCCAAAAATAAACAGGATAGAGGCGGCAGGGCGTTTGTGGTTGCTCATAAAATTATGTTTTTTAAGCAGCGCAGCCTGACAGGGTTGTGCGCAATTCCAGTCAGGCTGCAACTATTTATTCTCCCCATACGGTATGGAAAGTACCGGGTTGGTCTATACGCTGATAGGTATGTGCACCAAAATAATCACGCTGTGCCTGTACCAGGTTGGTAGGCATGCGCTCAGTACGATAAGCATCGAAGTAAGACAGTGCAGACATTATACCTGCTGCTGCTACACCTGACTGCGCAGCACTTGCTACTACAGTACGGGTGTTACCAACTACCTGCTTTACGATAGCTGCAATCTCTTCACTCAGTAAGATGTTAGGCAATGACGGGTTCGCCTCATATGCGCGTGTGAATACTTCCAGGAGGGTAGAACGGATAATACAACCGCCTCTCCATACCTTCACTACTTCCGGCAATGGAATTTCCATTTCCAGTTCTTTGGAAGCCTGTGTCAGCATAGCCAGCCCCTGTGCATAGCTCAGGAGGATACCAAAACTCAGTGCATCGTGAATCTGCTCTACGCTCAGCGCAGGTGCTGCGTCGGAAGCATTGTAAATTTTTGCAGCTTCTACACGCTCGTCTTTGTAACCAGAAACGGTACGCATTGCTACAGCTGTATCAATCACTGGTACGGCTACAGGCAGTTCCATCGCATCCTGTGAAGTCCACTTACCAGTACCTTTGGAACCAGCTTTGTCAGAGATCACATCTACGAGGTGTGCACTGGTCTTATCATCCTTTTGCAGGAAGATGTCCGCAGTGATCTCGATCAGGAATGATTGCAGATCGCCTTCATTCCATTTTTTGAAAGTTTCATGCAATTGTTCGTTGCTCAGACCTTCCTTCTTCAGCAAGGCATAAGTTTCGCTGATCAGCTGCATGATAGAATACTCGATACCATTATGTACCATTTTCACATAATGGCCGGCACCTTCCTTACCCAGGTAAGCTACACAAGGAGTCCCATTTACCTTGGCAGATACTGCCTCCAGCATAGGTCTTACCTTTTCGTAGGCTTCCTTGTCGCCACCCGGCATGATGCTAGGGCCTGTACGGGCTCCCTTCTCACCACCGGATACGCCGATGCCCATAAAATGGATACCCTTCTCACGCAGATATTTCACCCTGCGCAGGGTATCAGTATAATGAGAGTTACCGCCATCGATCACTACATCCCCCTTCTCTAACAGTGGGATCAGTGACTCGATCACATCGTCTACCGGTTTCCCTGCAGGAACCAGCATCATCAGTTTGCGCGGACGCTCCAGCAATTGTACCATGGTTGCCAGTTCAGCCACTCCCTTCACGGTAGTGCCAGCTGTAGCAGCCGATTCCAGTGCTCCGGTCTTGGTTGTATCCTTGTCGAAACCAATAACGGAAAAGCCATGATCAGCCATATTGAGCAACAGGTTTCTTCCCATTACGCCAAGACCAATCATGCCAAAATCGAATACGCTTTGTGCCATAAATTATCGTGTAAAAGCCAAAAGATGAAGTAAAATTACGAATTATCAATTAGGAATGATACATAATCAATGTGCGCATCGGGAAAACCTTCAATTCCCCCGATAATATGTACCACTAAATTTTATGGTTACCAATCCAGCCACACCATACCTAACCCACAAATAAAAATGGTGAATCCTCCCAATGCATGCACATATCGCTCCAACCGACTGGTAGTCAGCAGCGAAAAGCCATAATACCCCAGTAGCACCATTGCCACCATCGTCAATAAAGTAAAGAGCGTAAATACCACGATGAGCAATACCATGGCGTAAGTAGAATGTTGCGCGGCCGGATATGTCAATAAAGGTATCAGTGGTTCACACGGACCGAGGCCAAAGATAATAAGCATAATCCACGGTGTCACCTTTCTCCGCTCATGCGGATATACGATTTGTTCATGTTTATGCTCATATACATATATGTCTCCGTTGTCGTATACATCAAAATGCTTGTGCACCCTGTTTTGCCAGGCACGCTTTAATCCCCATATTGTGTACAACAATCCGAAGGTTAGCAACGCCCATCCGGCAATTCCTCCCCGCAGATTTTCCAATCCGCTGATCTTTGACAATGACCATCCCAATGCAATTCCCAGCAATCCCAACAAGACAGAACTACCCACATGCGCCACACCACAAAACAGTGTCCATACCACTGTTTTACCTATTGACCAGTTCCTCACCCTACTCAGCGCTATGAACGGTATATAATGATCCGGTCCCGTCACTGTGTGCAGGGTGCTGATAGTCAACGCCGTGATAATGAGCAATTGTAGCTCCATATTCATACCATGATCATTTTAAAGTCTTCTTTCTTCCCCAGCCAGCAATGCTATCTTTTTAAATAGCTGGTAAAGCTGCTCTCCACCCTGTCCTAAAACCCTCACCAGCAAAGCCCCAGCGGCTGTTCTGGACACACCTCCACGGATACCTGACTCGGCGGACAAAAGGTCATAAATTCCTCCTGCCATCTCCTCCATATCCACTGCCACATCCTGCCAATACAGGGAGGCCTGATGGGTATATCCCTCCCACTGCCCCATCTCCCCTGCCGGTATCCGGGCAGGTTCCAGCAATGTCACATCCTTGAATACCAGCTTCCCTTCATAACGCACCTCCGTGGTACTCTGAAAATGCCGGCAGCGAAATATTTCCCCACTCAGCTTACGCCCACAAGTGATAATCTCTCCCCAGAACAGGCGACTGCCTTTCTCCAGCTGGATCTTATTCACCGCCGTGAACACGGCATTTTCATGCGGCACACTGGGATGTGGCAGATAAAAAAAACTGCTGCCCGCTCCTACATGCACAGAAAACGACTGCTTTGCCCCCGATTTCATCTGGAAGATGCGCTGATAGGATTGGGTATATAGGTGCAAACTCGTTCCTGCCACCACCTGTACCTGCATATCATATTCATCTCCATCCAATATTCCAGGCGATGCACTCATTAGTGTCAAATGTAATTCCTGCGAATGTTGCCCACTGATATCCGCCACCTTGAACGGGCGGGTGAAATAGCAGTGTTGCAAATACGTTTTGCTATTCCGCGCTGCGGTAGTTATCTGAAGTTCACTATACATTATGCTTCCAGTAGCGCGTACTTTTTGATCCAGTCAATTACCTCGTCCAATCCCTGCAAAGACATCAGGTTCGTAAATATAAACGGCCTGTCTACCCGCATCTTCCGGGCATCCCGTTCCATCACCTCCAGACTCGCGTTCACATAAGGGGCCAGGTCAATCTTATTGATTACCAACAGGTCTGAGCGGGTAATACCCGGACCTCCCTTGCGGGGAATCTTGTCTCCCTCTGCTACATCAATGACGAAAATAGTGACATCTGCCAGATCCGGACTAAAGGTAGCAGACAGGTTATCGCCCCCACTTTCAATGAAGATGATTTCCACATCCGGAAAGCGGGATACCATTTCATCCACGGCCTCCAGATTCATACTGGCATCTTCCCGGATGGCGGTGTGGGGACAACCTCCTGTTTCCACGCCGATAATACGTGCTGCAGGTAACAAACTATTCTTCATGAGGAATTCCGCATCCTCTTTTGTATAAATATCATTCGTGATCACCGCCAGACTATACGTTTCGTGCAACTGACGGGATAATCGTTCTATCAAAGCTGTCTTGCCAGCTCCCACCGGACCAGCTACACCGATTTTTATATATTTTCTGTTCTCCATTTACGACATGTATAACCTTGAATATAATTTTTCATGCTGCATACAACTGATGTCAAATGCAGGACTACAGCGGCCCGCCAGCTCACGGGGAATAGCCTGTGTTGTAGCAACCCACCCGGACAATAAAGGCAATAAACTATACAGGATCTCCTGGCCCTGTTGCTGTCCCAATGGCACCAGTTTTACGCAATTGGTGACCATACCGGTAGCCGCATTATAATAAAACGCCGTCATCGCTTCTTCCAATGGAATTCCCAACAGGTAAGCATATATACCAAAGACTAAACAATAATGACCGGTTGTTTTCAATGCATACTCCTTTGCAAATTCATGCTTCGCTAATGGCTGCATCAATTTAAGCAACCGCAATCCCAGTTTCTGACTGGCCTGTCTCATTTCTATGGGGGACTTCAATGCGGTGCATTCATCATCCAATTCCAGCAATAAAGGCAGGTCTCCTGCTTCTGCAGCCAGGTATCCCTGCCAGGCGAAGAAACCATCGTTGTAAATAAAATTGTACCCCAGCATATTGCGGATGTAAGTACCCGCAGTAGCGGCATCATGTACGATCCCCTGCTGCACATAGGTTTCCAGCCCATTAGAATGAGTGTAGGCACCTACCGGCAACGCCGGATCTGACAGGTGCAACAAATGTGGCAACCAGTTTTGCATAACTATGATTTAGTCGTCAGCTGAAGTATTTTACTGAATATTGTGGTAGCCGATCCATGTTCATGTGGCTGAACATTACTCCGCAGCATATTTGTCAACACCCGGTTTTCCTGTACAGGCTCATATCCTTTAGCCGCCAGCCAGCGGAATAACGGATCTTCGAAAGGCACTAATATTTCTTCATTCACAATGAATATAGGCAGGTGCTTATTCCCAATCTCGTAACAGATAGTTGCCATATCCAGCATAGTAAGCGGTTTGAGAACTATAGCCGGGGCAGCTTGTATACTCACGACAACGACTGTATGACCATCTGCCCAGAGAACATCTCCATCCTGTAAAACGGGCAATCCCTTCCATCCTATCTCAAGTCCATCCCGTGTATGACGGCGCATAATCTTCTTATTCGTTTCAAACCATTCCAGCTGCAACAGGTCAATGACCCGCGCACCGATGTCAAACGACTGCACGTTCCCCTGTATCGAATTTATCAGGATCATTTAGAATAGAAAATAACGTTGAGCTAATGGCAATACAGTAGCGGGTTCGCAGGTCACCACTTTTCCATCTACCGATACTTCGTATGTTTCAGGATTCACCTTGATGTCAGGCGTACTGTTATTATGGACCAGGTCTTTCTTACCAATATTGCGGCAGTTTTTCACCGGCAATACAATCTTCTGCAAACCATAAGTAGCAGCAATGTTATTATTCACCGCAGCCTGCGATACAAAGGTGACACATGTATTGTGCAGTGCTTTTGAAAAGGCGCCGAACATCTCCCTGTAGATTACGGGTTGTGGTGTAGGAATAGAAGCATTCGGATCTCCCATTCTGCTACAAATGATCATTCCACCCTTGATGATCATCTCAGGTTTAGCACCGAACAGCGCAGGTTTCCACAGCACAATATCTGCAAGTTTTCCAGCTTCCAGTGAACCTACATGTTCAGCAATACCATGGGTGATGGCCGGGTTTATTGTATATTTTGCGACATACCGTTTTGCCCTGAAGTTATCGTTCTCCTTATCTTCCGGCAGGTAGCCTCTTTGTTTTTTCATCTTATCTGCCGTCTGCCAGGTACGGATGATCACCTCTCCCACACGACCCATAGCCTGTGAATCAGAACTCATCATACTGAATACACCCAGGTCATGCAGAATATCTTCTGCAGCAATCGTTTCCGGACGAATCCTGCTATCAGCAAAGGATACATCTTCCGGCACACTTTTATCCAGGTGGTGACAAACCATGAGCATATCTAAATGCTCATCGATGGTATTCACTGTATATGGTCTGGTAGGATTTGTGGAAGATGGCAGAATATTCGGATACATTGCTGCCTTGATAATGTCCGGCGCATGCCCGCCACCAGCACCTTCTGTGTGATAAGTATGAATCACACGACCATCGATCGCCTGAATGGTATCTTCCAGGAACCCGGATTCATTCAGGGTATCAGTATGAATGGCTACCTGTATATCATATTCATCGGCCACCTTCAGCGAAGCATCTATCACAGCAGGTGTAGCGCCCCAGTCCTCATGGATCTTGAGCCCCAGCGCACCGGCTTCTACCTGTTCTTTCAGTGGTTCAACGGTCGCACAGTTCCCCTTACCCAGAAAACCAAGGTTCATGGGAAAAGCATCTGCCGCTTCCAGCATTTTTCGAATGAACCAGGCACCGGGCGTAACGGTAGTGGCATTTGTACCATCAGCAGGACCAGTCCCCCCACCGATCATAGTCGTAATACCGCTATGCAGGGCATGGGTAATCTGCTGTGGACTGATAAAGTGAATATGGGTATCGATGCCGCCGGCGGTTGCTATCAACCCCGCGCCACCGTGCACTTCTGTGCTGGCGCCGATGACCATGTCCGGGTCTACACCATCCATCGTATCGGGGTTGCCGGCTTTACCAATTTTTACAATGCGGCCATCCTTAATACCGATATCTCCCTTCACAATGCCCCAGTGATCAATGATCATCACACTGGTGATCACCATATCCAGCACACCGTCATTGCGGGTGGCAGTGGAGGATTGCGCCATACCGTCGCGGATTGTTTTACCCCCGCCGAATTTGGCTTCATCGCCATATACAGTAAAGTCTTTTTCAATTTCAATAATGATATCGGTATCTCCCAGTCTCACCTGATCGCCGGTGGTAGGGCCATACATGGCGGCGTAGCGCGCTCTGTTGATCTGGAGGCTCATGAAGGGTTATTTTTGAAGTTTCCGTCGTTGATTTTTTTCATGGCTTTTGCTTCCGAAATGGCGGTAGCAGTGGTACCATTTACGAGATTGTTCATGCCATAAGCATTTCTGGCGCCTCCAAGGCTCACCAGTTCCACAGTCTTTTCTTCCCCTGGTTCAAAGCGCACGGCGGTGCCTGCCATAATGTTCAGGCGCTTGCCAAAAGCGGCTTTGCGGTCAAAGGAAAGCATGCGGTTGATTTCGAAAAAGTGCGTGTGAGATCCGATTTGTACAGGTCTGTCACCGGTATTCACCACAGTGACAGTGGCAGTATCACGGCCTTCGTTGGCGTTGATATGACCGGGTTTTATAAAGTATTCTCCGGGAATCATAACATAGATTTTGGTCGTTATCTGATAGGGTGGTGTACAGTCACCAGCTTCGTACCATCTGGAAAAGTAGCTTCGATCTGGATCTCGTCTATCATTTCCGGTACTCCTTCCATCACATCTTCGCGGGTGAGGATGGTGGCACCATATTGCATGAGCTGTGCCACGGACTGCCCATCCCTGGCGCCTTCCTGCAGGCGGCTGCTGATTAACGCGATGGCTTCAGGATAATTTAGTTTTACCCCTCTGGCCTTTCGCTTCTCTGCCAGCTCACCAGCCAAAAAGAGCAACAATTTTTCCTGTTCCCGGGCTGTTAAATGCATACTTCTTTAGATTTTGGGTTGTTGGGTTAAATTACAAAAAAAGCCGGATGATCAATCCGGCTTTCTAACTTATTAAAATTATTTCTATGCAGAGTTCCTTCCTGCGTTGATGATCCCAAATGAACATCTTACGACTAATTTCTCGAAGATTTCCTTCAGACCATCCCCATTTCCGGTCTCATTCATCTCACGAATGCGACTTAATGCATACTGCTGAATTGTGAGTAGTGGCAATACGATACGTTCACGCATCTGTATAGACAACTGGTCTACCGGGTAGTGAGACATCAGTTCACTATGCCCTGTCAGTTTTAACAGGTAAGTACGTGTACGCTGGAATTCGTCGTGAATCAGGGTCCATACTTCACCGAACTGCGGGTGACTCTTATAGGCAGCGGTAAGTGGGAAATAACATTTCTTCATGGCCATTTCACAGTTGTCCAGCAGGGTACGGAAGAACAGGGAGTTCTTGTACAGGTCCTGCAGCTGTTCCCATTTACCTTCTTTTTCCATCTGTTCCATACTATAACCCACACCATAGAAACCAGGTACGTTCTGTTTGATCTGGCTCCATGCACCTACATAAGGTACGGCTCTCAGGTCATCCAGGTTCAGTTTGCCAGCCCCATTTCTCTTGGATGGACGGCTGCCGATGTTGGTTTCAGCATAGTAACGCAGCGGGCTCGCATAGTTCAGGTAATCCAGGAAGTCAGGGTGCACTTTCAGTTTGCTGAAAGCGTCGAAACCTGCATCTGCCAGGGTTTGTAATACTTCTTCCTGTTCGGCGGTCAGCGTCTTTTCCCGGCTGGAGAACAGTTCGTTGGCAATACCAGCATGTACAAGTTGCTCAATATTATACTGTGCAGAATCTACTGTACCGAAGTTGGAACTAATGGTCTGTCCCTGAATGGTAAGCTGAATTTCTTTGTTAGCAATGTTGCGGCCCATAGAAGCATAGAACTGATGGGTTTTTCCACCACCTCTTGCCGGAGGACCACCACGGCCATCGAAGAAGACTACATTGATGCCATATTCTTTGGAGATAGCGCTCAGCTCCTCCTTCGCTTTGTAGATGCACCAGTTAGCCATCAGGTATCCACCATCCTTGGTACCGTCAGAGAAGCCAAGCATGATGGTCTGTTTATTATAGCGCTGTTGCAGGTGTGTTCTATATTCCTGGTTGGAGTACAGGGAACGCATTACGGCACCTGCATGACGTAAGTCTTCGATCGTTTCGAACAGCGGTACGATGTCTACGCTCAGCTCATTGTTCTTCCAACCACTCAGCAGGAAGAGGCCATATACTTCCATTACATCCAGTGCGCTGGTAGTGTGGCTAATGATGTAACGGTGACAGCCAAACTCGCCGTTCGCGTCCTGAATCGTTTTGATCCCTTTGATGGTAGCCAGAGTATCCTGTTGCAATCCTTCTTTCACGATAGCAGGATCAGCAGCTCCTTTCACTTTGAGCAGGGCGCTGATCTTTTCATCGTCACTCAGGTCTGCATAGTTCTTTGGCAGGAGGTTGGAACCTGCCGCGATCTCTGCCAGCAACGGGCCATGTACGGAGCTGTCCTGGCGGATATCCAGTGTAGCAAAGAACAATCCGAACAGCTCAACCCGGGTGATCAGGTCATCGAGCAGGTTCAGGAACAGCGCGTTATTCTCCTCTATGAGGATGATACGCACCCTGTACAGGGTATCGAGAATATCCTGACGGCGCAGATCTGTCTTATGCCCAGGGATGAAGAGATTACTATATAATTGTTGTTCCAGTGCAGCCAGCTCATTTTCGATGCCTTTGAAAGTCAGGCGGCGCTTGAGGCGGCGTACGTCCAGATAATAACATTTTATAATACCTCCACGCAATGCATCAGCAACACGCAGGGTGATATCTGCATTTACAAATGGGTTACCATCGCGGTCACCTCCGGGCCAGAAGCCCATTCGGATCACCGGATTATTGCCATTGATAGCTGCAGGGAAATGATTTTTAAGGCGGGATACAATTTTACCAGCTGCAGTATAAAAAGTATTTTCCAGGAACCAGACCAGGCTGATAGCCTCGTCGTATGGCGTTGGTTTTTCCTTCTTGAAGAAAGGTGTCTTACCCAACTGCTTCAGGTAGGAGTCTACCTGAGCAGTATTATCATTGATCAATGCCCTCGACAGGTCATTGATAATACTTAATACATTACCTGGATAGAATTGTGTAGGATGGGCAGTCAGTACAAGGCGTACCGAGAAGTCTTGTAGCTTCAAAGCCAGTTCATCCTGTTTCTGCTCCGCTACCACTTCCGATTCCAGGTGACTTAGTGTACCTGTACCATTCATGTCGTGAATGTGGCGGAATGCAGCATCTTCCAGCGCGTCGAACAATACGACCTGACGTTCTGCATATTGCACAAAACGAAACAACATATCAAGCTTCTGCTGTTCATTTGCATTCGTGTACTGCTCGAAAAAAGATGTGAGAATTTCCTGCGGGCTTTTTTCCTTTCCGTATCCCTCTTCACAATGAATCAGGAATAACGAAAGAAAGACGCCGGTCTTCTCCACCTTATGGAAAGGTAGCGCAGTAAAAAGGCTGTTGTATAACTGGAATTTGGTGCCAACCAAATTCTTAAACAACTGTAGAGTATTATTTACCGGTGGTTCCATAACTGATTTTACTAATTTTAAATGACCCTTTGCCAACCGGGAGATAAAAGTAGTACAAAATAGTTATAAAGTTTACTAGAAAACCAGTTAAAAATATGCCACGGCATATAGCCGTGGCATGCAAAGGTTCCCCCGCGTTGCAGTTGAGCGCAAACGTTAATTCAACAATAGGTTCGGGTAAAAAGTAATTAGTATCTTAAAAAATTGTTATGCCTGGGGTGGGAGCAGTTGGAGATTAATTGGCGAGGGTAAATCGGATAGGGAGGCTAAACTGTACATTTACATACTCACCGTTTTGTTTACCGGCTTTCCATTTTGGCATTTTCTTTACTACCCGCACAGCTTCTTCTTCAAGGCCGCCACCTTTATTTGCACCAACAGTTTTCACATCCCTGATATTACCTTCCCTGTCTACAATAAACTGGACGAATACACTTCCCTGTATTTCAGTTTCCTGAGCAAGATGAGGATAACGAACATTGTCATGAAGAAATCTCGCCAATGCAGCTTCTCCACCAGGAAAAGCGGGCATCATTTCAACAAATGTATAAGGCTTATCAACATCAACATTACCGCCGGTAGGTGCTTCCACCACATGTCCTGTACCACCAGGCGTACCCAGTATAGAACCCATATCAACACCATTTATATCATCACCTTTTGTAGTTGACAATGCAATGGTTTTGTTACCAATACTATCTAATTTTACAACTTCATCCTCAGCACGTACTAATTCATCAATTGTAATGGTTGGAGTGGCAACTTTAATGGATGATACGGCCGGCGGCGGAGGTGTAGGAACTGCAGGCATTGGCGGAGGAATAACTTTATCCTCTGGTGGTGGCACTTCTAAATTTTTTAAAACAGTAGTTGTATTTGCCGCTGTTCGTATAGCCATTGGCATTGTATGGAGATTATTTCCCAATACATATCCACCAATTACTACTAAAGCGATGGAAGCTGTGCCCATCAAGGCTTTCCGAACACGCCTGTCTTCACTTCTGCGGAGTTCATACGCACCATAAGCTTTGTTACGGCCCTCGAAGAGAATGTCGAGGAAGTCTGCATTGTAAATGTTTGTTGTATTCATGTGTTGAACATTTACAATAGAGATGCCGGGTTAAAACAATTCCATAAGTTGAAGGAGAAAAATATTTTTAGCTTTAAAAAAATCCATTCCAGATTGATATCCGGATCGGGACACCTATTTTGCTAAAGGAAGTATTCACTATCTTATATAATATAATTTCTTTCGGATGTTGTATCTGTGCAAGATGCTAATATGCCAGGGGGCGCGGGGGGATAAGTTACATTATAATTTACCACCAATAAATCTGCAACATACCTTGCCCCGCAAACCTGTCCGGCATTTCTTTTTTCTATTTACAGCTTATAGCAAACAAAACTTCTGCGGCTTGTATCGGTTTCTATTAGTCTACCGATTCTGTAGACAAATATACGGTAACCTGTTTTATATTTCCAAATATGAACCGGCATTTTTTTAAAATTCTATTGAAATTAATAGTAGGCCGCCGTTTTGCTACCAATAACAGAATAACTAGATTTGATTTATGACACGCCTTATTCTGCCTTGCTTAACCTGCCTGTTGTCACTCTCAGTACATGCACAACAACCTGCAGACACCACTCTCCTTCCCGAAGTACAGGTCATGGCCTACCCGGGTAAACAATATTCGTTCTTACAGGTACCTTCCAGCAGCGCTGTCATTACTGAAAAACAGATCTTATTACAGCAGGGCACAACACTCATTCCCGCCCTGAATACCGTTCCGGGCATACGAATGGAAGAGCGTTCCCCCGGCAGTTATCGCTTGTCGCTGAGAGGCAGCCTGTTACGCTCACCCTTCGGGATCAGGAACGTCAAGATTTATCTCGACGAAATACCTTTTACTGATGCAGGTGGCAACACCTATCTGAATCTTTCCGATGCAGGTGCCTTCTCAGGTATTGAAGTATTGAAAGGTCCGGATGGGAGTCAGTTTGGAGCTAACTCCGGTGGAGTGGTACTTCTCCACCCGGCCGGTACACTTCCTGATACCAGCCATCTGAAAGCGGATATACAGGGAGGCAGTTATGGCCTCCTCCATGAAGAAGCCGGCTGGCAACACCAATGGAATAAATACAGGGTCAACATATATGAAGGTGTACAGCGCTCCGACGGTTACCGCCAGAATAGCGCCTTAAAAAGATATTATATACAGACCGCTCAACAATGGCAATATAATCCGCATAACAGCCTCAAATTGATTGCTTTTTACAGCGATATGGATTATCACACCCCGGGAGGTCTTACCGCCGCCCAGGCTACCGCCAATCCCCGTGCCGCCAGACCCGCTACAGCCACCCTGCCCGGGGCAATTGAGCAACATGCCGGCATCCGCAATAAAACAGCATTGGGAGGTTTAGTACACACTGCGCAGTTATCCACACACTGGAAACATGTATTGACTATCTACGGCATCAATACACACTTCGAAAACCCGTTCATTACAAACTTTGAAGCCAGAGATGAAAATACAGCCGGCGCCCGTACTTACATCGCCCTGCAGGATCAGCCTGTCAATGGTACCAATATACACGTAGACTGGACCACAGGTATTGAATGGTCGCAAACCAGTTCAGACATTGTGAACTATGGCAATAACAAAGGCAAAAGAGACACCGTGCAGGCAGCCAGCAATATTACTGCAGGTCAGCATTTCTTTTTCACCAGTCTCTCGCTGCGCCCCGGTACACAATGGATCGTAGAAGCTGCTTTGAGTGCGAACTATTTTAAATATAAATTTGAAGACGGCAGAAAGAAATTTGATCCGCAACTGATGCCCCGTGTATCTCTTTCCTATTTAATCCTGCCTGAATGGTCAGTACGTGCTTCTGTAAGCAGGGGTTATTCACCTCCGTCCATTGCTGAAGTAAGAGCAACAGACAATATCATTAATACCACCTTACAGGCTGAAACAGGCTGGAACTACGAAGCAGGCTTTCGCTTACAGGGCCAACGCCATCAGTACCAGCTGGATGCCGCCGTATTCTATTATAAATTACAGGATGCCATCGTACGCCAGTTGCATGATGATGGTACTGAATATTTCATCAATGCAGGGGGTACAGCGCAAAAAGGAATAGAATTACAAGGAATGACGTGGTTGACGAAGTGGCTGCAATTGAATGGTAGCTATACTTACAGCCATTTTATATTCAGTGATTACCACGCAGCAGGCAAGGACCTTTCCGGCCATGCATTAACAGGTGTACCGCGCCATATAGCCAATGCAGGACTGCTGGCACAATTACCCGCACATCTCTCTGCGTATGCACAATATACCTTCACAGATAAATTACCACTGGATGATGCGAATACTGCTTATGCAAAACAATATCATTTAGTGCAGGCAAAAATCAGCTGGCAGGCCATGCCACATGTATCTATTTATGCAGGTGCAGATAACATCCTGAACCAGTTCTATAGCCTGGGCAATGATCTGAATGCAGTAGGCAACCGCTACTTCAACCCTGCTGCCCTGCGCAGTTATTACGGTGGAGTGAGAGTCAGTCTCTAAAAGAGAAAGGGGCCGCCTAAAGGCCGCCCCTACACACATTGGATCAAAAAAAACAAAAAAACATAGATTAAACGAGTTGTCTGCTTTTATAATGGACCGCAGACAAAGTCCTCAGCCTTTCAGCTGCATATTCTGGCGTGATATCCCGCTGTGGATTTGCCAGCATCTCGTATCCTACCATGAATTTCTTCACTGTCGCAGAGCGCAGTAATGGCGGATAAAAATGCATATGCCAATGCCATTCAGGATGCTCACTACCATCATTCACCGGTGCCTGATGCATACCGGCAGAATAAGGGAATGATGTCTCAAATAAGTTATCGTAACGGATGGTCAGCTGTTTCAGAATATCTGCCAGTCCTGTTTTTTCATCTTCATTGAATTGTAGCACAGACTGTACATGCCGGCGGCTGATAATCATTGCTTCGTAAGGCCATACTGCCCAGAAAGGCACCAGTGCTACGAAGTGGGCATTTTCAGCTATGATCCTCACCTTTTCTTTTACCTCTTTGTCAAGGTAAGCAGACAGCAGGCTTTTGCCATGCTTGTCATAATACAGTTTCTGCTGACGGGTTTCTTTCTCCAGCTCCATCGGAATATTCTCTGATGCCCAGATCTGTCCGTGTGGATGTGGATTGCTACAACCCATAATATCTCCTTTGTTTTCGAAGATCTGGATGTATTTGATGTAATCTACGGCTTTCAGTGCCTCATACTCTTTTGCCCAGAGGTCTACTACCTGGCGAATAGCAGGAACGTCCATTTCAGGAAGGGTGAGGTCATGCCTTGGGCTGAAACAGATCACACGGCACAGGCCTTTCTGTGATTGTGCTACCAGCAGGTCATCCTCATTCACATCGCCGGTTGGCGTGTCGGACAATAATGCGGAGAAGTCGTTTGTAAAGGCGATTGGCCCTGTGTACGCTTCATTTTTGCTGCCATCGGCACGTGTATTGGTGGGACACAGGTAACAGTCTTCTACATAAGAAGGACGCTGTGCCACCGCAGAAGCTTCAACTTTTCCCTGCCATGGTCTTTTGGAACGGTGAGGAGAAACAAGTACCCATTCTCCGGTCAGGATATTCAGTCGGGTATGGGGATGAGAAGTTAGATCAAAGGTATTTTCAGACATTGCTCTTAGTGATTTCACTTGACAAGGATATCTGCGTGAAAGCAAGCCTTCACGCAGATGGAAATGGTATTAATTATTTACCAGGTTGTTAACAGTACGGCAACCGTCTTCAATGCTGGTCACATATGCTTTCAACGTAGTATTGAACTGTTGTTTGTAGCCGGCAGCTGCTCTTTCCAGCAGGGCTGGAACAGCAGTTTTCTTCACGATGTTGATGGTACAGCCACCAAAGCCACCACCCATCATACGTGCACCTAATACACCATTTTCACCGGCAGCGAATTCCGCCAGCCAGTTCAGTTCGGGGCAGCTTACATTATACAGCTTATCGAGGCCTTCGTGTGTAGCAAATACTTTTTTACCGAATGAGGCGAGGTCGTCATTCTTCAGATCGATACAGGCATCCTGTAAACGCTGAATTTCTTCCACCACATAACGGCAACGATTATATACAGTCGCATTCTTACCTTTTACATAGGCATCCAGCATATCCATACTTACATCTCGCAGACTGTTTACCTGCGGATGGTGTGCCTTTACCCAGGCTACACCCTGCTCGCATTCAGCACGGCGGGTATTATATTCAGAAGATGCCAGGGAGTGCTTCACCTGTGTATCCAGCAGAACGAGATTTACGTCGTCAAAGTTGAACGGGATGTATTCATATTCCAGGGAGCCACAATCCAGTTTGATCAGCTGTTGTTTTTTACCAAACATGCTGGCAAACTGGTCCATGATACCACAACGTACACCTACGAACTGGTTTTCGGCAGCCTGAGACAGGAGCGCCATTTCTTTGCGACCCAGCCCAAGGCTGAACAGTTCGTTCAGACCAAATACGGTAGCACATTCCAATGCTGCGGAGGATGAGAGGCCGGCGCCCAGGGGAACATTACCGCAAAATGCACATTCAAATCCGCTGATGATATGACCACCCTGCTGCAATTGCTGCACAACGCCCAGCAGATAATCAGGCCAATGCTGTTTCGTACGCTCCAGTTTATCCAACGACCCGGTGTAAGTATCATTCACATCCAGTGCATGCATCACAATTTTGTTGTCGTTGCGCTTGATAATGGCGAGGTAGATAGCTTTGTCAATAGCGGCAGGTAATACGAATCCATTGTTGTAATCCGTATGTTCTCCAATGAGATTGATGCGTCCTGCAGCTCTTACCATAATTGGTTCCTGATCAAAATGCTGCTGGCAATAAGCGTTAAGTTTAGCTTGCTCCACGTTCTAATTTTTTAATCAAAGTTATTGATCCTAATTTTTCCCTGTCAGTGATTTGATCACCGTGATCTCTTCCGTGCTGTAAGGTGTTCCGTCTTGTCTGAAGATGTCGTGGAACCAAACTTTAGGTTCTGCTCCGTCAGGCATAGGGGTATCCCAGGCATAGATAGTATTGGTCTTTCCGGATACAAGACCCCAGTTGTAAGCAGCTACATTTTCCTTTTTCAGGAGCGGCATAATGTTCGCGAAGAAGCTGTTACGGGCACGGGCCATGTACTCAGTACAGATCAGGGGACGACCATACTTGCGCAGGGTGTCGATTACTTCCTGGTGTTCCTTTTCGTCAGCATAGTTGTGATACGTGATCACGTCTGAATTGTTCAGTTGGAATTCGTTCAGCCTGGTGAGATTTTTATTCCATACACCTGAGCTGATAGGCTGTTCTGTGTTAGCTTCTCTGCCCCAGGTGAATACAAGTTGTAATAAAGGCAGGCTTTTCTCACCGTAGTCAGAATTGCCCGGTTCATTATAGAGATCCCACAGGAGAATACGTTTGTCTTTCCCGAAGGAGGTCATTACATCTAATACATATTTATGCAGGGTGTCGTTCAGCAATGGAGAATTCTCCCTGCGGATACCTGGATCCTGCAGCCAGCCCGAATTATGAATTCCCGGTTTTGGTGCGGGTTGAGTACCAATCGTATAAGTTTTATTCCAGCAGTCGTCGAAGAGTACAAAAATGGTGGAAATACCATAACGGTCAGCAATGCTGAGGTAGGTGTTTACACGGTCTTTGAAACCCTGCGGATCCTGTTCCCAGGCAGCATGATGCAGGAATACCCGCATAGAGTTCATACCTATAGAAGCAGCATAACCCAGGTCACGGCTGATGGTGGCAGTATCGAAGGTAGCCGCCTGCCACATTTCCAGCTGGTTGATAGCGTTGCTGGGAATGAAGTTGGCACCACGCTGCCAGGTATGTGATTTATACCATTTCTGGGCTTGTTTTTTGGACCATTGAGGCCTTGTCTGTGCTTGTACAACAACGGCCATCGTTGCAATCAGCAGTGCAAGTAATGAAACTTTTCCTTTCATGCTTTTTCAGTTTTGTGGAGCTGTATAGATGTTGGATTTAATAAGGGAGGTTATTAGATCTTTTTTCTATAGCCATGGAATTTTTCTGTTTAAAAAGTGGAATCACGATATAAAAATAGAAGATTTACGTAAACGATTACAATAAATCTTAAAAAAGGTTGAAAAAATTATTTAATACATTGAAAATGAATATCTTATTTTTGAGTAATCGTTTACATTAAAGGGCATTTGTCCCTTCATTTTCCAGCCCGTCGCAGGGGGCTACCGAAATTTGCGGAGGTTGCGAAAGCGGGCTTCGCTAAGTTAACCCTATTATCTCCGCATGGACGACTGCCTGTATACCGGCACCGGATCCAACACTACCCTCGACTTCACCAGTGTCCCCTCATTAATCAACTCCATCAGCAATTTAAACGCCTCTTTCCCCATCTGCACTGTTTGCTGATCAATGCTCGACAAACTCGGTGTTATATGCTCATCAAACGACTCATTCGCAAATCCAATTACCCCAAACGCCTCCGGCATATCTATATCCCTGTCTTTCAACTCCTTCACTGCCCCCAGTGCCGTAAAATCCTCCACTGCAAACACCGCATCCGGCGGCTCCGGCAACTCCAGAAAATGCTGTATCGCCTGCCGGCCTGCCGCTATCGACACGTTCCCCTGGTAAATAAGATCCGGCTCTACCTCTATACTATATGCCGCCAGCGCAGCTTTATACCCTTCCAACCTGTCTTTGAAGATCTTCAGGTGCTGCTGCCCCGTAATATGGGCAACCCGCTTATAACCTTGCCGGATCAGGTGCTCCGTGGCATAATAAGCTCCCTTGAAGTCATCCACCACCACCGAAGGAATATTCAGACTATCATTCGCACGGTCAAAGAAGACCAGGGGCACGCCCCGCTCCTTTATTTCCAGATAGTGATGAAAATCCAGGGTCTCTTTGGCAATGGAGGCCAGTATACCATCCACCCGGGTACTCAGAAAGGTCTCAATCCCCTTCTGCTCATATTCCGGTTGCTCATTGGACTGATAAATCAATACATTATAGCCATGCTGATTGGCCATGCTTTCAATACCGTGGACAACAGAGCCAAAGAAGTTGATTTCGGCACTCGGAATAATGACCCCAATAATATTGGTCCTGCCGGAGCGCAGCGACCACGCGATCCTGTCCCTCCGGTAATTCATCCTTTCCGCCGCTGCCTGTACCATCTTCCTCGTCTCCTCACTGGTACCCTTGCGGTTATTCAACGCCCTGGACACAGTCGCACCCGTCAGGTTCAGCTCCCTGGCAATATCTGCTATAGTAACTTTATGATTCAATAAAGGCTGTGTTTACTACTAAAGTATAAAATGATTATTTAATACAGCAAAAATAATGGGGGAAGGCAAATTCCGACCAAAAGCGGAATTATATTTCAACCATATTCATTGTATTACGAAATTGCTTGCATTATATTTATAGCAATCTAATCCTTACCAATGCAAGCAGCAAATCAACGCTTTTTACCACTGGACGTGTTCCGTGGTCTCACCATCTGCTTTATGATCATTGTAAATACTCCCGGTAGCTATGATCATGTTTTTGCACCGCTGGAACATGCCGCATGGCATGGATTCACACCCACCGACCTGGTTTTCCCTTCTTTCCTCTTCGCCGTGGGCAATGCGATGAGCTTTAGCATGCGCAAGTATTATGAAATGGGAAATGCCGCCGTACTCGCCAAAATATTCAAAAGAACCTTGCTCATTTTCCTGCTGGGATTCATTATGTACTGGCTGCCTTTTGTTCACCATACACCCGATGGCGGACTGGCCTTCAACCCTTTTCATGACACCCGCATCATGGGGGTACTGCAAAGAATTGCCCTCTGCTATTGCTTCGCCGCTCTCATGATCCGTTTCCTGCCCGAAAAAGCAGTATGGATTATAAGCGGCCTGTTACTGGCAGGTTATTGGCTCATCATGCGCTTTCATGGCGATCCTTCTGACCCATATGGTTTTAGTACCAATGCCGCCGTCCATTTCGATAAGTTAATTCTTGGTGAAAATCACATGTACCACGACAGAGGTACCATCTCCGAACCTGAAGGATTACTCAGTACATTACCTGCAATTGTGAATGTAGTGATTGGTTATTACGCCGGACTCTATATTCAGAAACGCAGGCCCAATACGCTCAGTATCCTCATCAGAGTAGGTTGTTTACTCATCATACTTGCTACATTCTGGAACACAGCATTTCCAATTAATAAAAAGTTATGGACCAGCTCCTTCGTATTATTAACCGCTGGCCTGGACCTGCTGATCCTGACGCTGCTCCTGTATATTATAGACATCAAAGGGCAAACCGGGTGGACCGGATTCTTCACCACCTTCGGTAAAAACCCTTTATTCCTTTATCTTTTATCAGAAGTGCTGGTTATATTCTTGTTTTTCTTTACTATTGGGAACGAATCGGTTTATGCCTGGTTGAATAACCACATATTCCAGCCAATAGCCCCAGGTAAAGTAGGCTCTCTCCTCTTTGCAATTACATACATGCTGTTTTGCTGGAGTGTGGGTAAAATTCTGGACAAAAAACGTATATACGTTCGTGTGTAAGAAAGGTGATATAGTATATTGCCTTATCTTAGCTTCCTGAAAAACCCAACGTGTTTAGCTTTGTTTTGAGAAACTGTTAGTCATGAAATAGTATGGAACTATCGTTAAAGGGAAAAACCGCCCTGATCTGTGGTGCTACACAGGGAATTGGATTAGCCACAGCCAAAGAACTGGCAGCTTTAGGAGCCGAATGTATCTTGATGGCCAGGGACAAAGAGGCCCTGAAAGAAATAATACCTACGCTCGAAGCAGAACATTTCCAGGAGCATAGTTATCTTGTGGCTGACTTCAAAAACCCCAAAGAGGTCGAAGAAGCGATCAAAACAGCCACAGAGAAACAGTCCATTCACATCCTGATCAATAATACCGGAGGCCCCGCCAGTGGACCGATCGTAGAGGCAGAAGTACAGGAATTCATAGATGCTTTCAACCAGCACCTCGTGAATAACCATATACTGGCGCAGGCTGTACTCACAGGTATGATTGGCGCAGGCTATGGCAGGATCATCAACGTGATCTCTACCTCTGTAAAAGCACCACTCAAAAACCTCGGCGTGTCCAATACCATCCGCCTCTCCGTTGCTGCATGGGCCAAAACCATGGCAACAGAACTGGCACAATATGGCGTGACCGTCAACAATATTCTGCCCGGTTCTACTAACACCAGCCGCCTTCAGTCCCTGATAAAGACGAATGCTAAAAAGCGGAATGTGGAAAGACAGGTGATCGAACAGGAAATGCTAAGCGAAATACCAATGAAACGATTTGGAGATGCAAAAGAAATTGCAGCTGCAATTGCATTTCTGGCTACTCCTGCCGCAGGTTATATCACAGGTACAAGTATCCCTGTAGATGGCGGTAAAACTCCTACTTTCTAAAAGAGCTTATAAATAAAAGCCCCGGCAAACGTCGGGGCCTGGTTCATCACTTTTTACTATTACAAAAATTGAACAAGTGTGTATCTGATTGTGCAAAAGTCTTTTATCTGCAGGCATAATCAAAAGCGGAAAAGGAAATTTATTTACGCAAAGGGGAAAAACAAAAAAGGGGGGCAGTCTGAAACTACCCCCCTTTTTTATTACTTATTATCTTACATCGAACCACAACCTGGTCACTAACTGATCCGCCCCCTGATGCGTTACTGCCGCTTTATAATTGGTTCCGTTCAGTGCCTGCTCAGATGAAGGATACGTTAATCTCAGCGGAATTTTTCCACTCAGTACCCCTTTATACGCTGGCGTCAATACCGGATAATCCAGTCTTCTCCATTCTGCAAATCCTTCTAACCCTTCTCCAAACAGTGCCAGCCACTTCTGCTCACCGATAGATTTTCTGTAATTCACCGCATCGTAAGCGACTGAGGGCTGTGCCAGGTAAGTAGCCACCGCGGCATCAGATACATTATATTGTTTCAGCGCCGCAGTCACTGCCTGCTTGTACAGATCTGCCGCATCACCACTCAGTAAACCTCTCTGTGCCGCTTCTGCCTTGATAAACAGCAACTCAGCATAGTTGAAGATCACCCCTGGAGCAGTAGTAGCCGTAAATACCGCACCTACATCTGATGTCTTATTAAGACCCAGCCTGGATGCAGAATCCGTAGCCAGACCATTGGTAACACCCACAATCGCATTCGTATCTTTTGGAAGCGCGGCATATATACTCAAACGGGGATCATTGTAAGCACGCAGTAAATCTACCACAGACTTACTGATACGGTAATCATTACGGGTCTCCCTGTTTTTCGCTACCGGGTTCTGGTTAGGAGATGCGAGGTACACCAGCTGTGCGGTCTCGCTGTTTGAAGCAATCAAACCACTGTTGTCAGCGCCGATCTCGTCGAATACCGCTTTTGCAGCGTCAAACTCCTGATCAGCTATTCTCAGTGCTATACGCAGTCTCAATGAGTTGGCGAATTTCTTCCACTTATTCATATCACCATTGTACAACACATCTCCCCCAATCGCATCACCAGCAGTATTGATCAGGCCTACGGCCGTTTTCAGTTCTGCCAGCAACCCCAAATAAATGTCACGCTGGTTATCGTATTTCGGAGTCAGGTATTGTTCAATATGCGCAGCCTGTGAGTAGGGCACATCGCCATACAGGTCTGTCAGCACCTGGAAAATCCAGGAACGCATGATAATACCTGCTGCCTTGTAATTCGGATTGTGCAAGGTATCGCCCAGCTGTATCAGCGTGGTGAAATCTTCTACCCCCTGCGCATAAAAGTTATTCCAGATAGTCTGAATATTGGTAGATGCCGGAATGTATTTATCCGGATCGGTGTATTGGATTTTTGCCCAGTATTGTACATACAGCAGGCTTGTTTCCATCGAAGCATCACTGCCCCAGTAAGTATCCACATTTGTTTTGATACCATTGGTAAGCAGGTAATCCGGCTGTGCAGATTCTGCTTCGTTCGGATTTTTGTTGATCTTTTCCAGCTCTTTGGAGCAGGATGTGAGTACAAGCGCGATACCAGATACCCACAGTATATATTTGAATAATTTCATGATCTGAGTTTTTGATGGTTCAATTAGAAGGATACTTTCAGGTTCACACCTATGCTACGTGTAGTAGGGATCTGCAAAGTTTCCAGCCCCTGTCCGTTACCAGTATTGAAAGCCGTTTCCGGATCGATGTTTGGTACCTTTTTGTCAATGTAGAATAAGTTACGTGCAGTCAGTGTCAGATTCACTCCCTGTAAGCCCCATCTGTGTGCTACTTCCAGCGGCAATGCATATCCTACTCTTACTTCTCTCAGTTTGATAAAGCTTGCACTGTATACGCTGCTTTCATTCAGAGAACTGTTGTACACTGCTTTGTAATAGCTTTCTGCACCCAGGATCGTTTCGTTCTTTTTACCATCGGCTGTCACACCGTTGAAGATGACGCCATCATGATGCACAGTTTCTCCGTTTGGAGCAGCTGCGCTATGGTTTTCCAGGCGAACCGCTGTCTTCCCGTCATTATTTGCATAATAGAAAGGAATACCACCATGCTCTTCATCTCTGCCAGGCATCGTCGATGCAAGCACACCTGTATAATTTCCTGTGTAGTTAGTACCAGACCAGATCTGCCCGCCCTGGCGGGTATCGATCAGGAAGCCCACAGAGAAGCCTTTGAAAGAGAAGTTATTGTTGATGCTACCACTCCATTTTGGGGTATAGTAACCCAGTATTTTTTTATCGCTGGCTATAACCGGTGCACCATCGCGGGTAATTATCTCACCCTTTTCATTCCGCGCATAAGCTTTACCATACAAGGCACCGTAGCGTTTACCTTTGGAAGCCAGCACCTGCATATTGCCAGAACTACCTAATACATAGTCATTCAGGAAACCTTCTTTGTCCAGCTCAATTACTTTAGAGATATTCTTCGCGTAATTGATATTCACATCCCAACGGAAACCTGAAGCAGTTGTAACCGGCGTACCACCCAGCATCACTTCCACACCGTGGTTGTTGATCTTACCAGCGTTCAGGATCTTTTTCAGTTCACCGGTAGAGGCACTTACATCTGCCAACAGGATCTGGTTGTAACTGCTGGAAGAATAGTAAGTCACATCAGCATGAATTCGATCTTTCAGGAAACCTGCTTCCACACCGAATTCTGTGGCCTGTGTAATTTCAGGTTTCAGGTCTTTCTTCAGGAATTTATCATTCACCGTCAGCATCGGATAGCTACCGAATGGCTGACTGAAAGGATAGGTATTCACCAGTTGATAAGGATCGGTATCCTTACCTACCATTGCCCAACCACCTCTTACTTTCAGGTTAGTCAGCACATTGCTTTGAATATGCAATGCATCGCTCAGTACTACGCTCGCATTCACAGACGGATAGAAGTAGGAGTTATTGCCTGCAGGCAATGTGGAAGACCAGTCATTACGCGCAGTCGCATTCAGGAATGCCCAGCTTTTGTAGGACAATGTTGCAGAAGCAAACGCACTGTATACTTTCAGACGGTTAAATACATTTGTGGATATCAGTGGATCGCGGGAGTTATTCAATGTATACACATCTTTCACGGCCAGCTTAGGCGCCTGCTGATAGTTATTTTCATATTGGTTAGTACGAATATTACCACCTGCCAGACCATCAATGGTGAAGTTGGTGTTCAGCTTCTTCTTCGCATTCAGGGTGAACTCGCCGTTGGTTTCAGTCACTACGTAATTGTCTTCAGTATAAGAACCGTAAGGCGTACCATTCGTGTAGTAAGCAATTTTGTACTTACGCTTATCATTGTAAGTATCGGTACCTATGCGGAAATTAGCAGAAAGCCAGCTGCTGATTTCATAGCTCAGGCGGGCATTTCCAAAGAAACGGTTACGCGCCTGACCTACCGTATTTTCATATTGTATCCAGTATGGGTTGCTATAATAGCTATGGTTCCAGTTGAAGTCAGTACCATCGGCATTTTTATAGTTTCTGAGCAGACGGGTATCTACCTGACGACCGAACCAGGTGAACTGCAGTGTCACGCTGTTCGCACGTTTACCATCGATACCAGGCAGGTTGTCAGCACCGGCTTTTACGTAGTTAGCATAAGTGCTCAGTGTCAGCTTAGGCGTGAGGCGGTAGGTAGTATTCACCGCAAATGAGTTGCGGGTGATACCAGTGTTTGGCATAATACCGGTCTGCCTGGTATTATTAAAAGAGAAGCGGTAATCTACTTTGTCATTACTGCCACTTACAGAAACACCATTGTTCAGGGTATAACCTGTCTGGTAGAAATCCTTCACATTGTCAGGATGTGCTACGAAGGGTACTGCCTCCCCTTTGGAGAAGAACTGAGGAATCAGGCGGCCGTCCATTTTCGGCCCCCAACTTTCATCATCACCATCGTTGAGTCCACCTCCTTTTCCATCTACATAGGAAAACTGACCACCGGCGCCCTGCCCGTAGCTGTTCTGGTATTTAGGCAGTACCAGCAGGTTTTCGAAAGTTGCGCTGCTGTTTACAGTTACGCCATATCCCTTGATACCTTTCCCGGTTTTTGTCCTGATCACCAGTACACCACCAGCAGCACGGGAACCATACAGTGCAGCGGCGTTCGGTCCTTTCAGTACGTTCAGCGATTCGATGTCATCTGAGTTCAGATCGGCAATTGCGTTTGCAAAGTCACGACCAGTACCTACACCCAGCTGACTATTATCTAGTGGAATACCATCTACGATAAATAAAGGTTGGTTATAACCAGCGATAGAGGTTTCCCCTCTGATCACGATACGGGAAGACCCCATGCTACCCTGGCTGCTTGTCACCGTTACACCAGCGATCTTACCTGTCAGTGCATTGACAACGTTCGACTCGCGGGCTTCAGCGATATCTTTTGATTTAAGCTCCTGCACAGCATAACCCAGGGAACGCTTTTCACGGCTGATACCGAGAGCGGTTACCACTACTTCCTGGAGTTTGCTTTCGTTGTTCTCCAGCGCGAAATTCAGGGTGCGGCTGCTGCCCACTGCCTGCTCAATTGCGGCGTAACCAATAAAGGAGATGCGAAGGGTATCTTTTGGAGATACGTTGATTGAATATTTACCGTCAGCATCCGTTTGTGTACCATGATTACTTCCTTTAACAGCGATAATAGCTCCTGGAATAGGTGTAGCATCAGTACGGGATGTGACAACCCCTGTAACCCGGGTGTTTTGTGCCTGCCCCCATTGATATGTGAGCATGAGAACCAGTATAATACCGGCGATTCTGCGTAGTTGGTTATGCATTGTATCAGATTTCTGGTAATTAATGACCATGACAATGCCTGGCCGGTTTAGAACCAGCAGTTGACATGACTCACAATTGCGTTGACGAATAATAATGAGTAGGAAATTGCTACTACTTATACAGCTTTTGTACGGCGATTGTTAAATACAGGGGCGAAATTAAGAAGGATTTTATTATCCTACAAGTATTATAGACTAAGTTGTTAATAAATTTGTAAAATTTATTCGCTTTTGAGGAAACCAGCTGCCTCCAAAAGCCGGTGGATATTGGGTTTGCTACTATAATTAGTAATTGGGGTTTTCAATTCTTTTGTAATCAGGCTCAGTTTGCTATACTTATCGCCAAATGCATTGGCGAAGGCATTGCCATAAATGAGGTTAATAAATCCGTGGTAGGGTTCAAAACGGCCATATCCCCTATCCTGCCAGAATTCATCCATCTTCTTATTAAAGGCCTCCAGGGCGGCACCGAATTCCTGCTCCGTAATTTTGGATACGGAGCCTTTGCGACGTTCTGCGTCTACGACTTCTTTCTTAAATAAAGTTATATAGAAATCCTTGCCTTTATCCTTTCCGATTCCATCTACTGCCTCGTTTAGTCCTTTGTACCCGTCTTCGCATCCATCGGCACAGTACATCAGTACAGAATCGCCAGAAGCCGTTTTCTGCAGGGTGGTCACGAAGTACAGCCCATCGAATGACTGGAAGATCAGATAGGTCCGGTCATTTTTTTCCACTTTCTTCAGGATCTCCAGGTGTTCGGCTTCCAGGTCGTTTGATTTGCGGCCACTGATTCCGCCTTGTTTCGAGGCAGGATCGGTACGGTCCAACACAATTTCGTCACTGCTGATGGTCACATGGACCGCAGGCGTAGTGCCTGTGCTCCATGTATACCAATCTCCTTTCTGGGCCATAGTGGCCGATATAAAGAAAAATAAACAAAAGCAGCTACTGATTACCCGTTTCATAGCAGTTATTCACTTTTTTGCATGAGGTTATAAAGGATCTTCTTCTCTCCTTCATCCAGTTTTATGCCGGTTAATGAATCGGCGGGTATAAAGTGTCTTTTAAAGGCAATGATGGCCGCACTGGTATCCTTCACGTCATAGCCGAAAAGGCGCAGGGCCTGTTTGGTATTAAAATCTGCTGGCAGGGTCACATTGGTGGTATCGTACCAGAGACCAAAGCCTTTTTCAGCCAGTTGCTGCCAGGGGAAATAGCGGTTTGGATCATTTTTGCGGGTAGGCGCAATATCCCCATGACCGATAAAATTTGCTGCGGGAATGTTATACCGGTGTTTTAAGGTATCCAGTAACACCATCAGACTGTTGATCTGCTGCGGCTGAAACGGCACATGCCCATTGTTATCCAGTTCAATACCAATGGAACAGGAGTTCATATCTGTCACATTTCCCCATTTAGACAGGCCGGCATGCCATGCCCGGAGGTAATCGTTCAGCATTTGCACGACAGTACCATCCTGACAGATTACATAATGAGCACTTACACTGGTGCGGGGCAGGGTAAAGGTCCTGAAGGTACTATCGCAGGTACCCTGGGCAGTATGGTGAACGATCACGTAATTAGGCTTCCGCATATTGAAGTTGGTGGTCCCAATCCATTGACCTGTAACCGGTTCCGCTCGCAGGGTGCGGGCGTAAGTTTTGGCTTGCTTACGGTATACCTTGTTAGTGGCACCGTACGGAGAATGTGCGCAGCTGAATAAAATAGCCGGAAGGGCTAAGGCAAGTAATAGTCTGACCTGTTTCATAGCTAACAAACATACAATTTAAATACCACGTTCCTGTAAACAGGCATTACCCCGAATATATAGCCACACCGTCACTATAAGGTCACCAAAAGGGCACCAATATATCACCTCAATATCCAAAGGATATACAAGTGACCTTTTGGTGACCTTTTAGTGACGGTTTGGAGATGGGTTAGTACTGTAGTCGGGTTATAGCCACACAATAAAAAAGCCCACTCTTCCGAGTGGGCTTTCTATCTGTAATGATATTATATTATCTTATTTAACCTCCTGGGTCATAGAATAAGGCACATCTTTATCAGAGATACCTCTGCTCTTATTAGGAGTAGCATCCATATCGAAGTTGATAGTTGCCCCCTTCATCAGCGCATCATAATCCAGCCAGTTGTTAGTCAGGTTTTCACCATTGAAGGTTGCAGATCTGATATAGCGGTTTTCTTCGCTGTTTCTCGGCGCATTGATCACGATTTCCTTCCCATTTTCCAGTTTTACGGTTGCTTTTTTGAACAGCGGCGCGCCTACTACATACTGAGGAGCACCCGGTGTAACCGGGTAGAAGCCCAGTGCACTGAACACATACCATGCAGACGTCTGGCCATTGTCTTCATCACCGCAGTAACCATCAGGAGTGGCAGAGTACAGGCGGTTCATCACCTCTCTGAGCCAGTACTGGGATTTCCATGGAGCACCTGCATAGTTGTACAGATAGATCATGTGCTGGATTGGCTGGTTACCATGGGCATACTGGCCAAAGTTCATGATCTGCATTTCGCGGATCTCATGGATGGTGAAGTTATAGTAGCTATCGTCGAATACCGGAGGCATGGAAAATACGGAATCCAGCATCTGTACGAAGGTTTCTTTACCACCCATCAGGTTGATCAGGCCCTGTACGTCGTGGAATACAGACCAGCTATAGTGCCAGCTGTTACCCTCAGTGAATGCATCTCCCCATTTGGTAGGGTTGAAAGGAGTCTGGAATTTACCATTCTCATTCTTACCACGCATCAATTTGCTTTCAGCATCGAATACATTGCGGTAGTTACGCGCCTGTTTGGCAAAACGGTCAATTTCCGCCTTTGGACGTTTTAGGGCCACTGCCAGTTTCCAGATGGTCCAGTCATCGTAGCAATATTCCAGTGTACGGGCAGTGTTCTCATTGATCTTCACATCATAAGGCACATATCCCAGTTTGTTATAGTATTTCACTCCTTTACGGCCTACTGATTCCAGCGGACCTTCGTTGTTGGAGTTTTTGATAATGGCTTCGTACGCAGTATTGATGTCGAAACCTCTTACACCTTTCAGGTAAGCATCTGCAATCAGGGAAGCAGAGTTGGAACCGATCATACAATCGCGGTGACCAGGGCTCGCCCATTCAGGCAACCAGCCACTTTCTTTGTAGGCGTTCACCATACCTTCCATGATGTGAGCGTTCATAGAAGGGTACATCATGTTGAAGAAGGGGAACTGGGCCCGGAAAGTATCCCAGAAACCATTGTCCGTGAACATATAGCCTGGCAGTACCTGGCCATTGTAAGGGCTGTAGTGTACTACGGCACCTTTCGCATCGTATTCATAGAACTTACGTGGGAACAGCATAGAACGGTACAGGCAGGAATAGAAGGTACGGGTCTGGTCAGATGTACCACCTTCTACCTTGATACGGTTCATTTCAGCATTCCATGCAGCTTTCGCCTTGTCTCTGATAGCTTCGAATGTGCTGCTGCCTATTTCCTGGTTCAGGTTCAATACTGCCTGCTCAGGGCTGATGAAGGAAGAAGCAACTTTTACGTTCACCTGCTCTCCTTTTACGGTGGAGAAGCCGATCACGGCACCTACGTGGTTCTCCTGTGCTTCTGCTACACCTTTGGTCAGCTCACCATTCTTGAAGGTAGCGACATACGTGAAAGGCTTGTCGAAGGTGAGAACGAAGTAGTTCTTGAAGTTAGCCGGCACACCACCACTGTTTTTAGTGGTATAACCAACAATCTTGCGCTCCGCAGGCAATACCTTGATATAAGAACCTTTGTCCAGCGCATCGATCACCACGAAAGCACTGTCTTCCTTACCGTAGGTAAAACGGATGGCGGCCGCTCTTTCGGTTGGAGTGATCTCTGTGGTCACATTATGATCCGCCAGGTATACACTATAATAATATGGTTTTGCTATTTCCGCTTTATGCGAGAACCAGCTGGCTCTGTCATCTTCTTTGAATTTTACGGATTTGGTTACCGGCATGATGGCAAACTGGCCATAATCGTTGATCCATGGGCTGGGCTGGTGGGTTTGTTTAAAACCACGCAGTTTGTCCGAATGATAGGTATACGCCCATCCGTCGCCCATTTTGCCGGTCTGCGGCATCCAGAAGTTCATACCCCATGGGCAGGCAATAGCCGGATATGTATTACCAGTTGACAAGGAACCCTTAGAATCGGTTCCCATAAGAGGATTGACCCATTCCACCGGGTCTGAGACGCTGTTCACAGTCTGGGCCTTTGCAAAACAGGATGCCAGCAAAAGGGCCGGAATGATGAGTTTTTTCATGTTGAGAGTGTCTGGAATTTTAGCATGATAAAGGACGTAAAAATAAGTTTTCGCGGGTTAAAATACAGTTTATTTTATAAATGGAAGAATAGCTGTACTGGCGACCGGAGATGGGCTAAATTGTTTTAGCTATTAATCCCCAATAAGGCCACGATATTAACTTTTCCTTAAAAAGTAAACTTTAAACCAACCGCAGAGTCCAATATAGTCGTATTGTTTAAGTATCACATTCATTGAAAATCCATCCTTCTCATGAATAATAGATTTACGCTGGCCGTATTGTTTGCAGGTACACTGTGTGCAGGATTATTTTCTGCTTGTAAAAAAGAAAGCAAAGCCGGAGGTACAACTACCACCACCAGCGGCACTGCTACCTCGGACGAGGACTCACTGAAGTACCTGATGTATAATACCATGCAGGTGAGCTATGTAGACGGTGGCAGAAGTACGACCACCAATCTGCCTACCTATTACTGGTATGCTAATGTACCAACCCTGAACCCACTGAGCAGCACCTATGCCAATGCTGATTCCCTGCTGGAAGTCATGAAAGGATATGCTGTAGGAACAGGCTCTACCGTGCTGGACCGGTATAGCTTCCTGGACAGAACAGGATCCTTGTCCTCCTCCCTGCAGGATGGTGTATCTGGTTCTCTGAAGAAAGTAGCTGCTACATCCGGCGATTATGGGATGGAAGTAAGTTATGTGTATGCCGATGCCACCAAGACGACGACTTACCTGTATGTACTCTATGCTGATAAGAATTCCCCTGCGGGTCTTGCTGGTGTACAGAGAGGTGACAGGATCACGGCTATCAATGGAGACACTGATATATCCTACGATGGAGCTTCCGGTACCAATACCACTAAAGTGAGCAATGCGCTGTTTAACTCCACCTCGGTGACACTGAAGGTACTCAAGGCAGGTACGTCTTCGACTACCGCCACCTATTCACTGGCGACTACCTCTTATAATATTAACCCGGTACTGTTCGATACCACTTTTACCATCAATGGGTCTAAGGTGGGGTACTTTGTGTTTTATACCTTCACCAATACTTATACCAGCAAAGGGGTAGCTTCCAATACCAAATCGATTCTGGATGCCCTGTTTACAAAATTTAAATCGGCAGGTATTACGAACCTGATCGTGGACCTTCGTTATAATGGCGGTGGTTCTGTTACTACGGCGGAGTACCTGGATAGTGCAATTGCGCCCGCCAGTGCTGCCAGTAAGACCATGTATTACTACCTGTATAACGATAAGCTGACGGCAAACCTGGATAAAGTGGGACTGGAAGCGAGTGTGAATTTCCCGTCCTCTACAGGTGGCCTGGCATTGGATAACGTATTCTTTATTGTAACTGGTAATACAGCCTCTGCGAGTGAGATGACGCTGAATAACCTGAAACCTTATATGAATGTGAAGCTGGTGGGTGAAACGACTTATGGCAAACCTTGCGGGTTTATTACATTTACGCTGTCCGACTATGATAGTGCCGGGAAAGAGCAATACCTGGCAGATCTGTATGCAATTAACTTTGCTACAGAAAATGCGAACCATACCGGAGGGTATTATTCTGGTATTAGTCCTGATGCTTCGGCAGTGGATTATATTGATGTGCCTTGGGGTAATTTGAGTTATGATGATAACCTGGTGTCGATTGCGAATTATCTGACTACAGGCAGCTTTAGTTCAAGTGGCAGATTGTCTTTGAATAATAATGGAGGCATGCTGAAGGTGTCTAAGACACCGCTGGCAACAAAGAAATTCAATGGAATGGTGGATTTCAGGATTGGGAAGAAGCTGAAATAAATAACTTACCGCTTTTTATAACGAAAACCGCTTTCGCCGTAGGTGAAAGCGGTTTTCGTTATAGGAATTGGGCCTGCGGCCGGCTTGCTATGTTATTACCGGTGCTGATCGTAAAAATTTGGTTTTATAGCATGCTGTAACACAGCTATTTCGTCTTGTGTCAATGCGGCCGACCTGAATACCCCCGCCGCTTCCTCCAGCTGATTCTGCGTTCTGATGCCCACTACTGCGGCAGCAATCGCCGGCTGGTGCAATACAAACCGCAATGCCGTTTGTGCCAGCGTGCGATCCGGGCCGGAAAAGTTCGCAACAGCCAGTGCTGCTTTTGCTACTGCAGCAGCGTCGTAATTCAGGTATGGCTCCGGATGCTTACCAGCGAGCAGCCCCCTGGCCACCCCTCCCCTGGCCAGCACCCCTATATTGTTTGATCGTAATATCTCCAGGCAGGTCTCCTCCGGTCTGCGGTCCAGCAAACTATACTGCATCATCACACTCACGATATTGGACTGGTTGATATATTCCCTGATCACATTCGGGCGAATAGAGGAAATCCCATAATAACGGATCTTCCCCGACTGCTGCAATTGTTCAAAAGCTTCAATGGTCTCATCAATAGGATCCTCCATCATTCCTCCATGTAACTGATACAGGTCAATGTAATCCGTACCCAGTCGACGAAGACTATCTTCTACCGACTGAAGAATATAAGCTTTGGAAGGGTTCCAGTCCCACCCGCTTTTGTCAGCTCTCCACTGGTTACCCACCTTGGTGGCAATAATTGCCTTGTCCCGTTTTCCTTTCAGCGCCAATCCCAGTTGCACTTCATTGTCTCCATGGTTGTAGAGATCTGCTGTATCGAAGAAGTTGATACCCTTTTCCAGCGCGCGATGCACCAGGAAAGTGTTCTCTAATGTATTTTCTCCCAACGACATACATCCAAAAGCGATCTCGCTGATCTGAAGGTCCGATTTACCCAGGGTGTTGTATTTCATAGTACTAATTTAACTGCCATTGCAAAAAAATAGCACCATTATTAAAAAAAATTCTACATTTTGCATACATATCCTCGAATTGTCATTCTGTCACTATGGAACAAGTCCTCATTGGCAAGTGTGTTTATATTATCAATACAGGGAAAAACCTTTACAAGATTGGGAAAACCCATGACCTGCAAAAAAGGCTTTCTTCCTATCATACTCACCTGCCCGTAATGTTCCGTGTGATCCGCCAATACCCTGCTGCTAATATGGATAACCTTGAAGAATGTCTTCACGTGATTTTCCAGCACAAGAGAGTAAAAGGTGAATGGTTTGAGCTCCAGACTTCCGACCTCGTCATTTGTGACAATGTTGCCCGCAATTACGCACTCAGCCGAATACATAAGCAAGCCAAACAGTATGGACAGATACGCTATAGCGATGATCCTTTATTGCAGGTAATGGAAGCGAATGAAAAATATCTGCAGGATTATAGCAGGGTAGCACAGGATATAGATCTGGGCCTGAGTACAGACGAAGTATTTGAACTCCATGAAGGCACTGTACCTAAAGCAGTTATAGAAACCGTACGCCGGTTATTGAAATATCGTACCCCTAACTCGGCATTTCTCAGTAAATGGTTGCCCATTGTTAACGAACTGAGCAAAGGTAGCACGGAAGTTGCTATACTAAATAAATATAAGGGACAAATAAGCCGCAACACGATCCAGATGATCAAAAGGATCCTCCGCAATCAATTGTTTTAATGCCATTTTAAGCGGGATTTAAGCCCACCAATTTACCTTCACATAAAATGTTAAAGCGGATTTTAACGTTAAACTAATTGCATCAAAATCGATCTAATATATAAATTCAGGCAAAATGAAGAAGAGATTATATCTGTTGCTGACGCTTATAGCCCTGGTAAGTGTTACAACCATGGATAGTGCTTTTGCACAAAGAGGACGTGGGGGTCGTGTATCATTTGGTGGAGGAGGTCACGTGGCTTTTAGTGGCGGCGGCGGTCGTGTTGCATTTGGTGGTGGTGGAAGCAGAATTGCAGTTGGTATAGGTGCGCATATCGGCGGCCCGCGATTTTATGCGGGTGGTTATTACCGCTCTCCGTATCATTATTATCCCCGTCCATATTATCGTCCATACCGTTATTACGGCATGCCAATAGGGTTCGTAGTGAATGTACTTCCTTATGGCTTCCTTTCTTTTAATACAGCATGGGGACCTTATTATTACGCTGATGGATACTTCTATCAGCCGTATGCAGGTGAAGGTACTCAGCGTGAACAATACCAGGTAGTAGATCCTCCAATGGGTGTAGTGATACCAAGTTTGCCAGATGGGGTAAATACCGTGGTGATTGACGGGAATACTTACTACGAAAAAAACGGTACTTACTACCAGGAAATCCTACAGGATAAACAAGTAAAATATGTGGTAGTAGGAAAGAACGGACAACTGGATACAGGCAAAGCACAGGATGAACAACCTGCTCCTGCACCAGATCCAGAAGTACTTGATCAACTACCAAATGGTTGCAGAGGAGTCGAGATTAATGGTCAGCAATTATATGTGTCTCCGGATGGTATGTACTACCAGGAAGTCACTAATGCAGACAGTTCCAGAGGATATAAGCTCGTTGGAAAACAGTCTGCAGATTGATAAGTATTTGTTTCAATTCAGGCAAGTGGCATGGGTTTCCATGCCACTTGTTTTTTTTAGTAGTGCTCCATTTTCTACTCAAATAAGTATCCTTAAATAATATTAATTTCATGTTACGAACCATTACTTCATCGCTAATCCCTATATTTTTTTCGAGGAAAATTCATTAGCTTTAACACAACATCAAGAGTGCTCCTACGACACTTAACCATGGATACATCTCAAATAACCAGATTACCTATTTTATATCTTTAAAGTCTATGAAGACCACAACCCGTATTCAAAAACAAACCCCGCAGGGGTATAAAAACTCAATCGTATTGTTGCATCAGTTTATCTTCGAACGTCACGTCAATTAAGCGTTTAGCTCTATTAACACCGTATCAGGATAACCATTACCGGAATCGTTTTCAGTTTCATAAGGAATCGTCATACTTAGCGCTGCGGGAATAGATCTCCTTCAGCCATTTAACTTTCTGTAGCAAAAAGAACAATTGTTCATGTGAGGTCCGTTTAGCCTTTAATAAGCCTACGTTATGAAAAGTCCAGTTCGTACAAACAGGATGGGAATACTATGTCCAGACGTCAGCATAGTAGGCACCAAGGCACAATAGCTGTATTAAAATAATCCAGGAACGCGGTATAGAATTACTATGATCAGTGATGATCACGGTCCGGTATAGTCATGCCCGTTACCCAACTCAAATAACCTAGTATGAATATCTCTACAATTATCGGGATCACCCCGTTTGAAAGCCCGGACGTCCATCTGGCCATCGCTTTGTCGCAAGCGAAAGCCTTCCCTGTACTTCATTTAGGACGTAACAGACAAGCGGCAGAACAGGCATTGTCTGAACTGGCCCAACAACTGTCACAGCCATTTGGTGTATGTATAGTACATACCGGTGTTGCAGATATTTCCCTCCCTGAGCAGGTAACACTGGTGATTGCACCCTATGGAATGAAATTAAAAGTACCTAAGAAAGTACAACTGTATTACCAGGTACATAGTCTTGCCGAAGCAAAGCTGGCAAAGAAAGAGAAAGCCGACGGCATCATTGTCAAAGGGAATGAAAGCGGTGGTAAAACAGGTGATGAATCATCTTTCATCCTTTTCCAGCAAGTGGTGAAAGCGATGCCGGATGCACACATATATGTACAGGGAGGTATCGGTATTCACACTACAGCGGCCCTTATAGGCACTGGCGCAACGGGTGTGGTACTGGACAGCCAACTGGCTCTCTTCCCCGAATGTACAGCCCCTAAAGCATTAAAAAACGTATGTGAAAAATTGAATGGCAATGAGACCCGTGTCATTGATCACTATCGTGTACTGGTACGCCCCAACTCTCCGGAGCTACCGGAAAATGCCACCATGGCAGCGTTAGCGCCATTGCTTCAGACATTGGAGCTGGACAAAGGTTATCTTCCACTGGGTCAGGACATTGCTATCTCAACCGATCTCGTAAAGCGATATAAGAAATTAGGCACACTCATCACCGGTATGCATCACGCTATCCGTGGACATATCAGACAGGCACAGGCACACCCTGTCATCAGTCCGGACAATGCATTGGCGAAGGAATTGAACATTACCTATCCCATTGCACAGGGCCCCATGACACGCGTGAGCGACGTTCCTGCTTTTGCTGCGGCCGTAGCTAATGCAGGCGCACTGCCATTCGTAGCCCTGTCTTTATTGAAAGGCGAATCAGCCATTAACCTGATCCGCGAAACCAAACAACTTGCCGGTGACAAAACCTGGGGTGTGGGTATACTGGGTTTTGCACCACAGGAGCTGAGAGATGAGCAGATTGCTTACATACAGGAAGAAAAACCGCCATTCGTGCTCATAGCCGGCGGCCGCCCGTCTCAGGCCAAAGCACTGGAGCAGCAGGGTATTCAGTCATTCCTGCATGTACCCTCAGCTTCCCTGCTGGATATGTTTATAAAAGAAGGAGCCAGGAAATTTGTGTTTGAAGGCCGCGAATGCGGAGGACACGTAGGCCCCCTGTCCAGCTTCGTACTCTGGGAAAAACAAATCGACAGGTTACTGCAGGAAGAAAATGCAGGGCTATTCAGCCTGTTCTTTGCCGGTGGTATTCACGATGCATTGTCCGCAGCATTTATCGGCATAATGGCTGCCCCACTGTCCACTAAAGGTGCGAAAGTAGGTGTGCTGATGGGTACAGCGTATATCTACACAAAAGAAGCAGTACAAACAGGCGCCATCCTCCAGCAGTTCCAGGATCAAGCAATTGCTCACAATCATACCGTACTGCTGGAAACAGCACCGGGACATGAAACCCGCTGTCTCCACTCTCCTTTCGCCGACTACTTTAACCAGGAAAAAGAGCAGCTGATCGCTGCGAATGTTGATAAAAAAGAGATCTGGGCAAAACTGGAATCACTGAATGTAGGACGCCTGCGCATTGCAGCCAAAGGTGTGGACAGAACGGATGCCGGATTAGTGAAAATAGCGCCGAATCAACAATTGAGCGAAGGCATGTATATGATTGGTCAGGTAGCCGCTATGAGAAATGAAGCCGTGACCATGCAGGCATTACATGAAAATGTAGCTGCCATGAATCAGGCTATCATTGACAAAGCAGTATTGCCTGCACCGTTGTCTTTTGATCAGAAAGCACTGGATGTGGCCATCATCGGTATGGCTTGTATTTATCCAGGCGCAAAGAATATCGATGAATACTGGGCCAATATCCTGAATGGGGTAGACTGTGTGACAGAGGTACCGGACGATCGCTGGAACAAGGAATTGTATTTTGATAATAATAGTAACGATGGTGAAATGTCACCTTCCAAGTGGGGTGGTTTCATTCCACGCATAGATTTCGATCCGATGACATTCGGCATCCCGCCTCAGTCACTGGCGGCCATTGATCCTACACAGCTGCTGGCCTTGCTGGTAGCAAAGCAGGCACTGGACAATGCGGGCTATGGAGGCAAAGAATATAACGGAGAAGATGTATCTGTGATCATTGGTGCGGAAGGAGGTACTGATCTGGCAAACAGTTACGGATTCAGATCTACGTACAGGCAGTATCTGGGCGAGATGCCGGAGCAGTTGAAAGCAGTGTTGCCAAGAATGACGGAAGATAGTTTTCCAGGGGTACTGGCAAATGTAATTTCTGGTCGTATTACGAACAGGTTAGATCTGGGTGGTCGTAACTATACCGTAGATGCAGCGTGTGCATCGTCGCTGGCAGCGATTGACCTGGCTTGTCAGGAGCTGGTGCTGGGTAAGGCCGAAATGGTGCTGGCAGGTGCCGCAGATCTGCACAATGGGATCAATGATTACCTGATGTTTAGCAGTACGCATGCATTGTCAAAGAAAGGACGCTGTGCCACATTTGATAGCGAGGCAGATGGCATTGCCCTGGGCGAAGGCGTAGCCATGGTCGTGTTGAAAAGATTGTCAGATGCGAAGAGAGATGGAGATAAAATATATGCGGTAATTAAGGGCGTAGGAGGCAGCAGTGATGGCAAGAGCCTGGGGCTGACCGCACCCCGCAAAGCAGGACAGGTAAAGGCACTGGAACGTGCGTATGAAATGAGTGGTATCTCTCCTGCAAATGTAGGATTGGTGGAAGCACATGGAACCGGTACCGTAGTAGGTGATAAGACGGAGATCAGTGCCATCTCTGATATGCTTATTCAGAACGGTGCTGTAGTTGGGCAGACCTATCTGGGTTCTGTAAAGACGCAGATCGGGCATACAAAGTGCGCGGCTGGTTTGGCAGGGTTGATTAAAGCAGCATTGTCTGTGTATCATGGCATCAGGCCGGCGACACTACATATGAAGACGCCGAATAGTTTTTATAATCCTGCGAATAGTCCTTTCCTCTTTAATGCAGAGGCGGGGGTATGGCTGGAAGATAAGCGGACGGCGGGTATCAGTGCTTTTGGATTTGGCGGTACCAACTTCCATGCGGTGATAGAAAACGATGCCAGTGTGCAGGATACCAAAACTGCGATGAAGACATGGCCCGCAGAGCTATTTGTATTCAGAGGAAATAGTCAACCGTTGTTGAAAGCAGTAAGCAGCATACTCCAAAACAATGATAATATATCGCTGAGGGATCTGGCGTATAGTCTGGCAGTGTATAACCAGGAGCCGGTGACCTTGTCGATTGTAGCAAATGGCAGAGAAGATCTGATGATGAAGTTAGATCTTGCACTGGCGGGTGCTACCGCCAGGGATATTTATGTAACGACACCTGTGAAAGGTAAGCTGGCCTTTTTGTTTCCGGGTCAGGGTAGTCAGCGGATCAACATGGCAAGAGAGCTGTTTGTGGCTTTTCCTGAGATGAGACAATTGCTGAAAAAGCATCCTGCTTATGAGAAGTTATTATTCCCACCAGCGGTATTCAGTAACACGGAGGTTCAGCAACAGAAAGAACAGATCAAAGATACACGGGTCGCACAACCGGTGTTGGGTATCGTGGATCTGGCCATGGCGCAGTTCCTGCAATCGTTGGGTATAGTGCCTGATATGGTGGCGGGTCATAGTTACGGCGAGTTGCCGGCACTGTGTTTTGCAGGTGCGTTTGCACCGGAGCAGTTGGTGCCGCTGAGCGAGCAGCGTGCGAAAGCCATCTTAGGAGGAATTAGTGCAGATGGTGATAAAGGCGTGATGGTAGCAGTAAGCTGTACAGAAGAGGTATTGCAACCTTTTACAGGTGAAGCCACAGGTGTATATCCGGTAAATCATAATTCCCCTACGCAGTGGGCACTGGCTGGTAAAACGGCTGATATGGAGGTGCTCATGGTTCGGCTGAAAGAAGCGAAGATCACTTACAAACAGATGGAAGTGGCCTGTGCCTTTCATAGTCCGGTGATAGCAGGGGCGAAAGCATTGTATACACAAGCGATCAAAGATGTGGAATTCTCTGCCACCTCTATGGCGGTATGGTCAAATACGACAGCGCAATTGTATCCTACACAGCCTGACGAGATCAGACAGCGACTGGCCGAGCATATTGTAAAACCTGTATTGTTTGCAGAGGAAATAGAACAGATGTATGCAGCAGGTGCACGGGTGTTTATTGAAGCAGGACCGGGTAAGGTGTTGAGTAATCTGGCGAAAGCAACCTTAGGGAAAGAAACGTTGATCCTGCATACAGAAGATAAAGCACCACATGCGATCACACATCTGCTGAATACACTGGCGAAATATATTAGTACGGGCAGAAGTATTCACCTGGAGAAGTTATTTGACGGCAGAGATGCCCAAGTACTGGATCTGGATAATCCGGCGCAGTATAAAAAGAGTCCTACCGTGTGGCTGGTGAATGGGCATATGGCAGTACCAACCGTGGGTAAATTGCCTGCGCATGGCGCTATGCCGGTGTTGCAGCCATTGAAACTGAATATAGGAAATGCGCCTGTTGTTGTCGCTCCTTCCGGGAATGCAGAACATATGGTGCAGGAATATCTGAACAGTGTGAAGCTGTTAGTGCAGGCACAGAGAGATGTGATCCTGGGTTATTTAGGGCATACACCATCGGCGATACCGATTACGGCAGCTGTGTCCTCATCTGCGCCAGCACCTGTTCAGGTGGCAGCATCTGTTTCAGTATCGACGGTAGCACCACCTGCTAAGCGGGATACCAAACGCATCCTCATCGAAGTAGTCAGTGAAAAAACAGGTTATCCACATGAAATGCTTGGTCTTGAAATGGACATGGAAGCTGACCTAAGTATTGACTCTATCAAGCGGATGGAAATCATTGGTGAGCTCCGCACCAAAATAGGTGGCTTTACATCAGGTGGCCAATCAGAAGAAGTGGTTGTAGAACAACTGGCAGGCATCAAAACACTCAACGGCCTGTTACAATGGATCGCTGAAAATGTAGATGCACAAACATTGCCGGATGCCGGTGGTGTATCGCTTCAACATGCCATTGCACAGCAACCTGTTGTAGACATTAAAAATACCATCCTGCAAATTGTGAGTGAAAAGACCGGCTACCCGCAAGAGATGCTGGGGCTGGACCTCGACATGGAAGCAGATCTGAGTATAGATTCCATCAAGCGCATGGAGATCATCGGTGAATTGCGCATCCAACTGGGTGGTTTTAATACAACCGGCCAGGATGATGAATCGGTGGTAGAACAATTAGCAGCCATCAAAACGTTAAATGGGCTACTGTTATGGATTTCAGGCAACATGGCACCGCAACAGGCGGCATCTTCCACGGCTACGGCGCAGCCAACCACCACTCATACATGGTCCGAGAGCGAAATAAAAAATATACTCCTGCTCACCGTAAGTGAGAAAACCGGCTACCCTACCGATATGCTGGGTATGGACCTGGATCTGGAGGCAGACCTCAGTATCGACTCCATCAAGCGTATGGAGATATTAGGTGAATTGAAAATAAAGATTGGCAGCTTCTCTCAGAATGGAGAAGATAAAACTGAAGCACTGGCAGGCATTAAAACGCTGAATGGATTGCTGCGCTGGATAGCGGAGAATGTGGGTGATACGACACCAGCTATTCCTGTATACAACACGGCGAATGCGGTGGCAGCAGCAACAGCTGCGAGCCTTTCACGACTTTGTTTTTCATTGACACCTTCAGGCTTTGGAGAGGTAGTGGCCATTAAGGATGCACGCTTTGCGATCATGGATGATGGCAGCACATTACCTGCTGCTTTACAAAAGATGTTGATTGAAAATGGAGCTGGTGCAACTATTATCAAAGGTGCTGAATCCTTAGACGAATACCATGGTCTGATCATTCCGGACCTGCTCACATCCCCCGGCCGGCCGAACATCCTGACTGCATTTGATACCATCAAAAAACTGGACCCGGAAAAAGTGAAATGGGTGTACGCCATCTCTGGCGTACTGAATGGCAATGCCAAAGACTTACGCGGTGTACAGGGCTATCCCGGCTTCCTGAAAAGCCTGGACAAGGAATGGGAAACGACCAAATGCCGCAGCATTACGCTCACCGGTCAGTTCCCCGCCGATCGCATTCCGGGCATGATCATCGATGAACTCCTGCATCCCGACGACCCGGCAGAAGTGATTTATCACAATGGCGGCAGACATACCTACAACCTGATCCCTTCTCAATTGCCGGTAGGCGATACCAGCCAACTGCAACTGGACAGGAACAGCATAGTACTTGTACTGGGTGGTGCACAGGGTATCACCGCAGAACTCATGATCCGATTCGCAAAGGACTATCCTTGTAATTATATACTGGTGGGCCGCTCCGCTGATCCTCGTAACACAGTGGCTCCACAATTTGCATCCTTAACAACCAAAGATGCTATTAAGAAACAACTGATTGCTGAAGGACAACTCAAAAAGCCCGCGGATATCGAAAAGAAAGCAACAGACATTCACAAGGCAAACCAGATCTTAAACACGATTCAATCACTGGAAAAGAACGGTGCTATCGTAACCTATCGCTCACTGGACCTGCGCAATGAGCAGGAGATCAGTCACCTCATCACGCAGGTGTACAAAGACTATGGCCGGATTGATGGGGTAGTACACGGTGCCGGTTTATTAGAAGATAAACTCTTCCGGCAAAAGACCACGGAATCATTTGAACGGGTGTATACGACCAAGGTAACACCACTGAGAATACTGGCGGAACAGCTTCGTCCCGATGTACAGTTTGTCATCTTCTTCTCCAGCGTTGCATCAGCATATGGCAACCGTGGTCAAACCGACTATGCTGCTGCCAATAGTGTGATGGACCGTTATGCATGGGAGTTGCGCAATACCATCAAAGGTAAGGTGACAGCTATCAACTGGGGGCCATGGAAGGGCACTGGCATGGTATCGCCTGCACTTGAAAGGGAATATGAACGCAGGGGGATTGCCCTCATTCCTTTGCAGGATGGCATGGAGCTCTTTGTGAATGAGCTGAAGTATGGCAATGAAAGCCAGGTAGTGATCATGGCTTAACCTTTTAAAATCGTCCGCAGATATGAATGTAGCTATCATAGGAATGTCCGGTATCTTCCCCGGTGCGGGCAACATCCAGACCTTCTGGCAGAACATTATACAGAAAAAAGACGCGATACAGTCCGTGCCTGAAAACAGGCTGGACGCCACCTTCTTTGATACAGAGACAATAGCGGTTGACCGTTTTTATTGTCGCAAGGGAGGGTTCATCGATGAATACGCCAGCTTCGATCCTATTCGCTTTGGCATATTGCCACTGGCAGTAGAGGGTACAGAGCCTGAGCAGTTACTCACGCTGGCCCTTGCCCAACAGGCATTGCAGGATGCAGGAGTATTGGATAAAAATATCTCGTTAGGGAAAACCGGCATCATCATCGGGAAAGGGAATTATCCCGGACCCGGTGCTACCAGGGCGATCGAGATTGTGCGAACAGGAGAGCAGATAGTACAACTACTGCACACCTTATTACCGCATCTTTCTGATGCTGACCTGGAAAAAGTAAAGAAAGAGTTCCAGCAAAAGAAAGGTCGTTTTGGTCCGGATACGGCCATGGGCCTTATTCCAAACCTGGTGGCTTCGTTGGTGGCGAATCGCCTGAACCTCGGTGGCGTAGCCTATACACTGGATGCAGCCTGCGCCAGTTCCCTGCTGGCGGTAGATCATGCCATACAGGAACTCAGTACCGGCAGGGCAGATATGATCATTGCAGGAGGGGTACATGTATCTCAGAATGCACCCTTTTGGAGCATTTTCACCCAACTGGGCGCCCTCTCCAGGAGGCAACAGATTCGCCCATTCGATCAGCAGGCCGATGGATTACTGATTGGGGAAGGTTGTGGGTTTGTCGTGTTAAAAACACTGGATGCTGCCCTTCGTGATAACGATCGCATTTATGCCGTGATCAAAGGCAGTGGCGTGTCCAGCGATGGTGCTGGTACCAGTGTAATGAGCCCCTCTGTAAAAGGACAAGCTATTGCCATCAGGCAGGCATGGCAACGTGCGGGAATTTCACTGGACGAAATCGGGTATATCGAAGCTCACGGCACAGGTACGCCATTGGGCGATAAAACTGAACTTGAAACACTTTCGCAGGTGTTTGGTCAACATAGCCGCAAGGCAGGCATTGGTTCCGTAAAATCGATGATTGGCCATGCGATGCCGGCAGCAGGGATGGCAGGACTGATCAAAACTGCCCTGGCATTGTATCACAACACCCTGCCTCCTACCCTGCATTGTGAGGAACCGGTAGCAGCCATGCGCGATACCCGCTTTGCGCCCGTGCAGGAGGCGACTGACTGGCAGGCAACCGGCTTACCATTACGCGCAGGGGTAAATGCATTTGGCTTTGGAGGTATCAATGCACACCTGGTGGTGGAAGGATTCAATAGCCTGCCGAAAGGTGTATTTAATGGATTCACACCATCTAACGTCTTGTTGTTAGCAAGAAATAGCAGCGAAGCACTGATCCGTGCATTGGAAAACAATGAAACCGATCCGGGACAGGGCGATTACCGCATTGCACTGTTTGATCCTTCTCCTGACCGTATTAAAAAAGCTGTGAAGATCGCAGGGAGAAATATTCCGTGGAGAAACAAGCAGGATATCTGGTTTACCAACGAGCCATTGATCTCCAAAGGAGGGAAAGTAGCATTTCTATTCCCCGGTTTAGATGGATTAGGAGGTGGTGAAGTAGACAGCGTAGCTGCTTACTTTAAATTACCAGGTACACATACCAGCAATAAAGACAATGTATATGAATCTGCTATTACCCTGCTGGAAAGAAGTCGTATCATCGATACCGCGCTAAAGCAAATGGGTATTCGTCCAGACCTGAATGCAGGTCATAGTATGGGCGAATGGCTGGCAGGGCGGTCTGCCGGGATGGCCACCGAAGCATCTATTCTTGAAATATTACAGGAACTGAATCCACAGGCACTGGAAACAGAGAATACGAAATTCCTGGTGACAGGTGTAGGATATGATCAACTACTGCCGTTGCTGGAAGGGAAAGAAGACATCTATCTGTCTATGGACAACTGTCCGCAGCAAGCCATTCTTTGTGGTACTGATGCTGCAGTGGCCGACTTTATTGAAATACTGAAAGCGAAGCAGATCTTTCACCAAATACTGCCTTTCCAGTCAGGGTTCCACTCTCCTTTTGTAGCGCAAAAAACAGATGTATTGCTGGCGGGCATTAGCAAGATCCAGTGGTTAAAACCGGAAATACCTTTCTGGTCGGCAACTACATTGGACCTATATCCTGATACGTACGAGGCAATCCGGGATCTGAGTGTGGAACATCTGATCAAACCGGTACGGTTCAGAGAGCTGATACAACAACTCTATGAGCAGGAAAATGTACGCGTGTTTATTCAGGCGGGTGCAGGCGGCCTGGTCGGATTTGTCGATGATACACTGAAAGGGAAAGCCTATAGCGCCATTGCAGCCAATGTGCCAACACGTGGTGGATTGGATCAGTTGCACAGGGTAATGGCAGCACTGTTCGTAGAAGGCAAGAATATAGATCTGGGGTTCTTAGGGATTTCTCCAAAAGGTCGGTCTTCCATGCCATTACAACTGGGTTCGCCGTTTGTAAAAGAACTGGATAGTTTAAAGGGAATGGCAGTACCTACACCTGCTATGAAGCCCGCATTTCCTTCTTCTGCCCGCCAACCGGTTTTACAAGCCTTCCTGCAGAATGTGGATGAAATTACGGCTATCCAGGATGAAATCATTGCCCTCTTCAATGATCCAATCTCCGTACAGCCTATTTCACATCCCCTCAATATCTCGCTGGAAAATACGCCTTACCTCATCGACCACGCATTGGTGAAGCAAAAACCAGGATGGCCCATTAAAGAGGATATGGACCCCGTTATTCCCATGACGATGATCTTTGAGCTCTTTGGTGACATTGCCCGTGCAAACGGTCAGAATAGGGCTATAAAACGCATTTTTAACATACAGGTGTTTCAATGGATGAACGTATCCTCTCCTTTCAAAGAAACCATCACGGGGAATTGGGAAGGAAATGACACGGTGCATATGGATTTACCCAATTATGCGAATGCAAGTGTACAACTCACCAAACAATTAACTGCACCGCCTGCAAAGGATTTCTCTATTGGTGCCTCCCTGGGAGAGGAGTTGTATAAAACACCTGCACAGATCTATGAGCGCCACATGTTCCATGGCCCCGGTTATCAGGGTATCAGGAAGATCGTTCACATGGGTGAAAAGGGCATCACGGGTATCATTGAAAGCAGTACGGGTAAAGGATCGCTATTAGACAATGCCGGACAGCTATTTGGGCTATGGCTGCAATTAGTTTTAACAAAAGACAGGATTGCATTTCCTGTAAAAATCCATGAAATCGCTTTTTATGGTGACATGCAGGATCAGTCGGGCAGTTTTGAATGTACCTGTCAGTTAACTGAACTGAATGATGAATTTGCCACGGCTGATTTTGTGATTAAAAAGGCAGGACAGATCTGGGCGATCGTTACCGGCTGGCAGAACAGAAGACTGGAAATAGATGAAGCCCTCTGGCAAATCTCCATGGCGCCGTTGCAGAACAAGCTGGCAAAGGAAATTGCACCCGGTGTATTCACATTTCACAATGCTTACCAACGGGTGGTATCATGGGATTTCATTCAGAAGCGCTATCTGAACCAGGCGGAGAAAGCCTTTGTAAAAGGCTTAATGCCGATGAAGCGCAAGGAACGGATCATCAGTCGTGTAGCTGCTAAAGATGCTGTGAGAGCAGTTTTACAACACCACTGTTTCCCGATAGAGTTTGAAATCAAAAACAATGCTGCTGGTGCACCTTATGTAGAAGGCGTGGAAGGCATTCATGTATCCATAGCACACAAAGGCATGGACGCCGTTGCCATTGCGCGCTATCAGCAATCAGTCGGCATTGACATAGAAGAAATAAAACCACAAAGCGAAGGATTCTGTGAGTTGGTATTCAGTGCTGCCGAGCTGGCACTACTACCTGCTGAGGATCGCGATGAGTGGATCATACGCGCCTGGGTAGCGAAAGAAGCCTATGGCAAATACCTTGGCAAAGGCCTGCAGGGCAATCCAAAAGGATATACTATTACCGCTGTCAGCGGCGATGAATTACGCATCAACGATATCAATATTCAGACAATTAAACACAACAACTTTATAATCGGATGGACACTATAGCTGCACACAAACTGAACAGCGAAGAGATATTCGCCTTGCTGAAACAATTCATTACCGAGGTAATCGGAGAAGAGTTCGTAGAAGATATGGACATCTCCAAAGAAAGCTCTTTCACCAGAGACCTGGAAATGGACAGTATTGAGATCGTATCATTTTCAGAGAAGGTAAAGAGCCACTTTGGCGAGCACGTAGACTTTACGGGATGGATCTCTGGCATGGACCTCGACCAGCTGATCAATCTCAGTCTGGGTGACATTATAAAATACATTGAACAATGCCAGTAATCAAAATTAATCACACCTCCGTTCATGTACAGGAAATGAACAAAGGTGCGAAGGAAACCATTTTGCTGATCCATGGTATGTTCAGCAACCTGTCCGTCTACTATTTCAACATTGCCCCGATTCTGGCAAAACAATTTCATGTAGTCATGTATGACCTTAAGAGTCATGGCATGAGTGGTAAGGAGAAAGATGGCTATGACCTGAACTCCCTTACCGACGATCTGTTGGCCCTGATGGAAACCCTGGAACTCAAAGCTGTGCACCTGGTAGGCTATAGTTTTGGCGGGCTCGTGGCCCTGCGCATGGCCAGCCGCTTCCCCGGCAGGGTAAAGAAACTGGCGGTGATTGAAGCACCCGATCCCGGCGAAAACGAACGACTGGGCATCATGGATATGTACAGCAAAGAGTTTCTGATCGACTACATCAACAACTTTACTGACACCACTAAGTTCAGAATGGGCAAGCGACAGCTGGAGAAAAATCATCGCATGTACGAGTACCTGTTCAACGAGACTTCTATCAAATCAGACCTGAGTAAAGAGCGTGGTTTCTTCTCAGGAAAAGAGATCGGGTATATCAAACAGGATACGCTGCTGCTCTATGGTAAAGACTCTGACTGCGTGCCTTCCGGACAAACTTTATACGACAGGCTCACCCGGTCTAAAATTGCATTATTGAACGGGGACCATAATCTGCCGCTACAACAGCCGGAAGAAACGGCAATACGGTTAAAGGAATTCTTCGAAGGATGGCAGAGCAAATTCAGACAAATCAATAATAGAATATGGCAAGGTTTGCGTTTATAGTTCCTCCCTTACATGGGCATGTGAACCCAACATTGAGCCTCGGTGCTGAATTATTGAGAAGAGGGCACGAAGTAGGCTGGATTACGCTGGATGCCTCACTGGGCAACAGGTTGCCAGCCGGAGGCCAATTACTGCTGGCAACGTACGATGAAGATAGCGAAGCCTATCTGGACCAGATCACTAAAAAGAATGTATCCGGTATTGAAAGTATCAAGTTCCTCTACGAAGAGGTGCTGGTGCCCCTGAACAGATTTATGTACGATGGGATCAATACTCTCCTCAACCAATTCAAACCTGATGTAGTGATCAATGACCACCAACTATTTGCCGGTGCCATTGCGGCATACAACAGGAATATGCCTTATGCTACCTCTGTCACTGCACCGGCAGCCATCAAGATGGTGGAAGACCTGCCCGGTGTGCATGACTGGGAAGTAAAGCAGATCGTAGGTCTGCAACAGGAACTGGGCGTTCCCGGGAATGACGCCATTGTGCTTTCTGAAAAACTCACATTGGTATATACCTCAAAGGATTTCTTCGGCTATATGGACACGCCCGATCATTATAAGTTCATCGGCCCTGTGTTCAACAACCGAAGCACGCCTCCTCCTTTCAACTGGGAACAACTGTCGCAGATGGGCACCCATCCGAGAATACTCGTCTCGATTGGTACCACCTTCGATCATGCATACAAAAAAGAATTCTTCGGCAAAGTGATAGAAGCTTTCACGAATGAGGCCGTGACGGTCATTGTCGTATCTGACGAAAGTCTCTTTGACAACTGGCCTTCCAATTTCATTGTACAGAGCCGGGTACCCCAACTGGATCTTTTACCCCACCTGGATGGCGTTGTTTGCCATGGTGGGCACAACACTGTGTGCGAAACGCTTTCACATGGCTTACCACTGGTAGTGATTCCTATTGCCTATGATCAATCCCATGTAGCTGGTCAGGTTACACAGGCGGAGAGTGGTGTACGGCTGAATTTCAAACGATTCAAGGCACCCCATCTCAGAGAAGCGGTATGGGAAATTCTGAAGAAACCGGCGTATAAACAGGCGGCTCAAAAAATACAGGACTCCTTTGAACGCTCTGGTGGCGCAGCTAAAGCTGCCGATCTGCTGGAAGATCTGGCACCGGTGATCCCCCCTTATGGCATGACCATGAGTCAGGCATTTTATCGTAACAAAGTCTATTAATCTATTTAAACCACTATCCTATGTCTAAATTCATGTTTGTAGTACCGCCCTTTTTCGGGCATATCAGCCCCACCCTCAGCGTAGGCAGCAGCCTGATTGCCAAAGGACATGAAGTGATATGGGTAGGGTTGAAAGAACTGGCGTCCGAGCATATTCCTGCCGGAGGAAAGTTCATTGTACCACATGCAGAGCTGGCGGAATACCAGACCGCCATTCACCATATCTTACAAAAACAGGATGAAGGCCCGAAACTATCCGGTGTAGAAACCCTGAAACTGGCGCTGGAAGACACATACCTCCCCTTCTGCCGGATCATGATCAACGGCGTGAACAGAGTGGCGGATGATTTTCAGCCAGATGTGATTGTGAGTGATTGCATCACATTTGCAGGTGCCATTTGCGCACACCAAAAAGATATTCCCTGTGTAACCACTACACCTGTACCTCCCGATGTGACAGCGGATAGTATGCACTCCCCTAAGATATTCGAGTGGCAGCAAAACCTGATCAAAGGACTGCATCATGAGATGGGTATTTACTCCGGTGAGTTTGCCATACATTCCAGGGAAATGAATATCGTGTTTACATCCGAAGAATTTTCAGGATGTAAGGAACCTTTACCCCACATGCGTTTTGTAGGCCCGGTAAAAGGCAGACCGAATAATACACCTTTTGACTGGGATCGTTTATCACGGGCTATCGGGCCCAAGGTATTCGTATCGTTAGGCACACTGCTGGTAGATATCAGGAAAGAGTTTTTTGCAAAGCTGATAGCAGCATTTGCCAATGAACCACTGACCATCGTAGCAGCTACAGATCCGGGAATTTTTGATGTATGGCCCGAAAACTTCATTGTACAGGGTTACGTACCCCAAACACAACTGATGCCCCATATGGATGCAGTGATCTGCCATGGCGGGTTCAATACAGTGAACGATGCTTTCCTGAACGGATTGCCCATGCTCATCACACCCATTGCGTATGATCATTTTCACACGGCCTCACTCATTGAGAACGCTGGCTGTGGCATCAAACTACGCTACAAGCGGTTACGGATAAGCGATCTACGCGATTCTATGTGGGAGGTATTGCAAAATGACAAATATAGAAAAGGCGCTCAGCACATCAGAGATACATTCATTCAGGCTGGAGGCAACGATAAAGCGGTAGAACTCTTAGAAAATTTTGCACAACGCACTAAAATAAGGTTAACTGCATGAAAAGAAAATTACTTTTCCCCGAAAGGCTGATGTTAGGCGATGGCAACACACCTTTCAATGTCGTATCCACTATTCGCATCAAGGGCAGCATTTCAGAAGAGCAATTGTTACATGCACTGGCAGGTGTACAGGCGAAACACCCTTTGCTAAGGGCCAATATTGTTGACGATCATTATGTAGTACAGAATGCACCGGGTCCAATTCCTTTGAAAATTCTGTATAATACTGACTGGAAAGCTGTCACGTTATCCGAACTGGCCCGGCCTTTTGACACAACAATCGCACCACTGGCAAGATTGACCTGGATCAGGGTAGGTGTGTATGCAGACCTGGTACTTTCACTGCATCATTGTCTGTGTGATGGAGGTGGCCGGTGGGCGTTGATCAAAGAGATCGTTGCACTGCTGGATAACCCATCCAAAGATATTGGGATGCATCACTCTTTATTAACATTCGAAGATATAATACCACCTGCGCAGCGTAAAAGGTGGCCATTATTCAAAGCCAGGTTTACAGGCGGTATAATTAAGTATGGATCTTTGTTACTCGGTTCGCTGGTCGCTACGAAAGGGAAATCAAAAACCATCCGTGAAAAGGACTACTTGCTACACTGGAAACTGGATACCTTCATGACTTCTGCACTGGTACGTCAATGTGCCGCTATAGGCGTCACCGTGAATACAGCGCTTTGTGTAGCACTGGCGAGTGCATTCAGGAAAGTAAAAGGCGATCAGGGTGCGGCCAGGGTTACCTGTCCGGTGGATATCCGGAAGTATGTACCGGCAATCACCAAAGATTCCATCTTTTCCGTCGGTCTTTCTATAACGCTGGAAATTGCTGACGAACACACCAAACCTTTCTGGACCAGGGTGCAACTCCTGCAACCTATCGCTACCGACAAACAACGGCGACTGAACACCTCCATGCTACAGGCGCTGGAATACGCACATGCAGCTATTCCACACATGATCAGGTTCCTGACCTACGGTAAACTCAATTACAACCTGATGTTTTCAAATATGGGAAAACTGGATATCGACGAGCACTGGAATTCCTTTGATATTGAAACAGTGTTTAGTCCGGCAGTGATCGGGCCTTTCGCTAATCCGAATACTATATTGACCTGTACTTATAAAGGGCAGATGGATTTCACGTTTATTTCCAACGATGACTTTTTACCAGAGAGCGATGCTCTTGCTATCAGGGATGCATTCATTAAAATATTAAAAGAAGTGCTGCCCAGCACAACACCAATTTTAACCGTATGAACAGAAAACTAACTGTTGGTGAGAGGGTGATGTATGTATCCCCGGAGGCACCTGTGAATTGTATTTTCCCTGTCAAAATCAGAGGCCAGATCAATCAGGAAAGACTGGAACAGGCCTTGCTGAAGTTGCAGCATAAACATCCGCTATTGAGAGTCGTGATCAGGGAAGATGAAAAGGGCGCACCTTACTACGTATCAGATACGCAAATTCCACCGATCCCTGTCGACATACGTGAACGCTATACGAATGACGACTGGCAACAGGTGAGCGTGGATGAGTGGTACCGGCCATTTGAGGTGACCAAGGGGCCACTGGCCAGGGTGATCTGGTTGAGATCGGATGCAGTTTCGGAGTTATTATTGGTTTGTCCACACTGTATATGTGATGGGAGTTCTATCCTGACATTACTGCGCGAGCTGCTGTTGACGTTGGATAATCCATCCCTCGAATTAACATCTTATTCTTCTTTTGATTCGATTGAAGAATTGCTGCCACCGTCCCTGCTGAGTAATAAAAAGTTCAGGTTGCGGGGGCTGGTGTTCGGGAAAATAGCACAGGTGGTATTGTGGTTTAAAACACGGGGATTAAAGCCCCTGGTGAGCCGGGGGTATTTATTACACTGGAAACTGAGTCAGGAGTTGAGCAATACATTGGTGCACCGGTGTAAGGAAGAAGGGACTTCTCTCTTTGCGGTTATCTCCGTTGCATTTCTGGAAGCTTTCAGGCAGGTCAGACCGTCAACGGCGCATAATAAGCTCATTTGCCCGGTGGATATCAGGCGATTTGTTCCTGAGATTGCGCAGGATGAGTTATTTGCTTTTGCACCTATTGTGGAACTGTCAATGGATACCAGTGCATTGACAGATTTCTGGTCCAAGACGCGGAGTTTTAAGAATGATTTGATGGCGAAGATCGATAAGATCAATATTCACGAGTTGTTATATATGGGGGAACATTTCCACGGTTCTTTGCCCCGAATGGTGACGTTTCTCAAAACGACGGATGGCACCCACGATGTGACGCTGTCTAATATGGGGAAGTTACAGTTGCCTGAAAAGTTCGACACTTTCGAAGTGGAGACGGTATATAGTCCGAGTGCCGGTTTCCCCTGGCGCAATCCGAATACATTAGTTGCTTCAACTTACAAGGGACTGCTGGATTTTACATTTATTTCCAACGAGGCTTTCTTACCTGAAAGTGATGCCCGGGCCATACAAATGAAGGCGATATCGATCCTTCAGGAGAAAAGCCGCATAAAACAAACTTATGGCGTCGAGAGACAGAATGCTAAAGATCTTCACACGTAAGCAATTATATATATATTTCATTACCAACCTGCTGATCAATGCCATCGTTCCATATTTTGGGTTTGAGGAAGACAGGCATGCGGTCAGTTTATTTCATGGGGCACATTCCATGGCGCGATTCCTGATTCCCATGTCGGTCTTTGTGCCCTTTGGGGTTACGTTCGATATATTAAAGAAATGTATAACTTTTTCAGAGAAAAATGGGTTGGGACCTCTCCTGCCGGCAGGTTATGCACGGGTACCTTTTATGTTGAAACTGGCCGGGGTGAATGCATTGGCAACGGGCGCCCTGGTGGTGGGAGTCATGTGGGTTGTACATATGAGTATACCTGCGGGGTATAGTTTTGAAGGGGGATGGATGGCCCTGATTTCGGGAGGAATAGCGGGTGGACTGGCGATACTGTTTACCTGGCTGCCGCTATATGTGGTGAAAAAACTGCCGTCTGCGTAATATTACATAATTTAGTGACTGTGATGCCCGTTATTAACCCGATAGCGGTCGTTGCTATCATTAAATTCACATGGATGAAAAGGTTTCTAGCATTTTTCATGCTCCTGCTCCCCATAGCACTGAGCGCACAAACAAAACTTTCCGCTAATATAGCAGAGGACTTTTCCAATAGGGTAGCTGAACGTTATCAGCAAAAAAATCATCAGGCCGAGCTTTTCGTTGCGGACCAGCTTTCCAAAAGCGGTACGGGCGGATTGGATATCGATAAGACCATGACCGATCTGAAAAGTGATCCGGCAGCCCTGGATGAATCCCTGAAGTTTTTATACCAGTATAATGACTGTAACCGTCAGACCCTGATCGCGTATTTCCGTGAGATGGGCGTACTGAGTGGAAGTGTGTTCCCTCTGGCTACTTATACTGTGAATAAGTATAAGAATGAGAGTAAGACATTGATTGAGGAGAAAGCAACCATCATCAAGATGGGGGCTATGCCGGTGGCGGCGGCAACACCACAGCCTATTCCGGCTAAGAAACCAGCTGCTGCTAAAAAGGTGTCTTCTGAAGAAGAAGCTACGGCTGTATCTTATGATAATACGCCCACTGCAGCATCTGCTGGTGTAAAGGAACCAGGCGATTCTACTGCGGTTGCTACAACTGCTGGGGGTGATGATTATAATTGGGATGTACGAACCCTGTTTAAACTACGTACGCCGCAGGAACTGGAAAGCCTGTATGGTAAAGAGAATGTAGTGTACCGTGGTACCACCGATCTGGCAGGGAACGATGCAGGCAATGCCTATTTTGTATTTCCTGATACAGACAATGAAATGCAGGTGATCTTTGATGGTGATAAAAGTCCCACAATTACTTTCACCAAACCACATTCCAAATGGAAATCTCCATTCGGCATTAAGGTAGGCGATCCTTTGGATAAAGTAGTAAAGGTGAATGGCCGTGATTTTAAGATCAATGGTTTTGAGTGGACCGATGGTGGCATTGTGAATAGCTGGGAAGGTGGGTCTATTGCAGGGAAAGGAGTGTTGGTACTGTTTAAGGCAAATAACTCAGGTGATCCGGGTATGTATGATAAAGTGACGGGAGATAAGAAAGTGAAGACGGATCTGGGTGTGTTGAAGAAGCTGGAGGTTGTTGTGGATAAGATAGAATTCAAAAGCAATTAAATAGAATAGGCGGCGCAAATTGCGCCGCCTATTTTTATACCAACAAGTTATTATCTACTGCATACTTTATCAACATAGCAGTATTCTTCACTTCCAGTTTTGCCAGCAGGTTTTTTCTGTGGCTATTCACCGTATCTGCACTGATAAACAACTTCTCTGCTATTTCAGGATTTGTATTTCCTTCTGCGATCAGCGATAATACCTCTTTCTCTCTTCTTGTCAGGTGATGTTTTTTATTACTTCCCTCTCCTAACAACCGGCTCACACCCGGTGAGAAATAAGTACCTCCATTATGCACAGTGTAAATCGCTTCGAGTAGTTCTTCCTTGTCTGCATCTTTCATCACATATCCACTTGCACCATGGGCTATCATATCGGTAATGTATTTCACATCTCTGCACGAACTCAGGGCCAGCACCTGTATCTGCGGATATTCCACTTTTATGGCTGCACACAGATCCAGCCCATCAATATCAGGCAGGCAAACATCGGTCAAAATCACGTCAATAGCATGTTCTGAAAGGAACGACAGGCAGGTGGTACCATTGCGGGCTTGTCCTGCGACTTTGATGTCGGGTGCGCCCTTTAGCAATGCACGCAGCCCTTCCAGGATCAATGGATGATTATCCACAAAATACAGGCGGATCATGGGTTTCTCAATTATATGTAATATACTAATTTCTAGGAGAGCAGGATACACCGATCCCAGGCGGGGTCCGTATCCTTGTCTATAGCGGCTATCAGGGCCAGTCCTACACCGGCTATGCCTTCCAGCAGACCTTCCTTTATTTCATATTTTCCATCCACATAAAATCCTACACCGGAAGGACTTTCATAAAGATCAATTGTGTGTTGTAACCATTTTTCAGCTCCCTGCTGGAAGAGGGGTTCCTGTGTCTGTAAATATGCCCTGTTAAAGATATGGGCGATGCCGGCACTCCCATGACAGATACAGGTGTCATGCACCATGCCGTTTTTAATATCTCTGTTTTGCACACTGTGTGCCAGGATCTCGTAAGCCTGTTCTCTATACCCGCCATGCAGCAGCGTCATGGCAACCGGCAGGTCTCCATAACACCAACCCATACGGCTATGGCTGGTAGTTAATGCTACGCCTGCATTGTTGACAACGGTTGGATATAATGAAGAAACGCCCGGTGAATTACTCACAGAAAGCATCCAGTCGAGGCCTTTTTCTACCAGATCACCCGTATCGATACCTTTTGCTTTTATCCGTGACAGGATGCCAATAATTGCAGGCATACCATGTGCGAGGCCTAAATTATAACAAGGCTCATCCGGTAAAGTAGGTACAGTATGTCGGGCAAAATGATCTTCCCAGCTGATCCCGTGTGGGAGGTGTGTAGCAGTTGCTTCCAGTGCATGCACGACTTGTGGCAACCAGGAAGAAGGTGTTTCCTTTTCTAAAAAATATAATGCGATTCCCAGTCCTTCGTGCAGGAAATCGTATTGTTTGTTGTTCAGGTCTGCTATCATCTGGTTGCCCAGCAACACATCTACGTCCGCAAAAATATCTTCCATGTCCCCATCTACGAATCCCTGATTCATGAGGTGCTGCACGCACCAAACCATGCCGGCAATACCATTGCAATGAGTAGGTAACAATGAATGGGACGACATAGCCTCTATACTGCTGAGTACGAGTTCGTGAACTTTGTCCAGGTATTTCTCTTTTCCGGTGAGTTGGTAGTAGTAAGCGTAGAATAAGGCACACCCGGTGTGGCCACCCAGTAGCCCGGGCTGATGGTCTTTCTTGAGGAGTTGGTCCAGCTGTTGGCTGATGTCTTTCAGGATATGGGTTACTCTTTTCTGATACATAGGCGTAAGCTACGAAAAGGGGCTCACTTTCCGTCAAGCCCCTTTTCCAATACTCAATACCTGCAGGAGTCAATACTGCAAATAGAGTGTATCTGACTGGCATCGTTGGTGCATACCGCGAATGATACGGTGACTGCTTTAACTTGTTTAGTGCCTTGCAGGGAAGCGATTTTCACTTTGTCTAAGGTCAATTTTTTGGTGGATTGCTTTTTCATAAATAGCATTTTGAGGGTGAATTAAACTGTTGGCGTACATTTTCTATAACTGCAGCCAGTAACGAGAGTAGGCCTCTCTTCAGCATGTTGGGCTTTCAGGTTCGCAATGCGGATCTTGCCGAGGGAGAGCTTTTTTGCATTTTGCTTTTTCATGGTTAATAGAATTTTTTATAAGTTAAACAGAAATTATCCGGAGGCAGGGTGATTTTGGCAACTTGTTGTCCAGTTGCAAAAATTTCCCCCTTTCAGGGTATCTTGCACACAAGACATTAATGTTATCTTACTATACTTAGCCCATCCTATATGATCACCGTTAAGGATTTCTACTTAGTACGCACGCCTTTTCAGTCTATTCAGTTTTTAGATCAGTTTGAGCAAATTGATATGGCCGGATTACCTGCCAAATTGAAATCGCTTTTCCAGGATCCGGCTATGCAGGAGGCGATTTATATCGCATCGCCTGAGCTGTACCAGGAGCTGATAAAGTGGTTGCAGGGCGGCACAGGTAGTGAGAAAATGTGTATGGCGCTATACAGGTATGTGTTGAGAATGAGTACCCGTTGTACGCCCTACGGGTTATTTGCAGGGTGCGCTACCGGGCACTTTTCCACGGCGACGGCCATTGAATTAGGCCACCAGCATAAAAAGCATTGCCGGCTGGATATGAACTATGTGGCAGAACTGGCAGCAATGATCACACAACTGCCGGCCGTAAAGGTGCAATTACGGTATTTCCCTAACAATTCTATTTACCCGGTAGCGGATACTTTCCGGTATGCAGGGTTTACAGTGAAGAATAAATTCAGAAATTATGAGCTGGCGGCGGTAAGCAGGAGCCCGTATCTTGAAACATTGCTGTCTGTAGCCACTGGTGGGGCTACGATAGACCAGCTCTGCGCAGCAATTGTAGATGAAGAAATCACTGAAGACGATGCACGGGAGTTTATTGATGAGCTGATTGTGAACCAGTTGCTGGTGAGTGAACTGGAACCGACAGTGACCGGCGAGGAATTCTTTTCCTACCTTTTGTCAAGGTTATCCACATTATCAGGCACAGCGGCTATAGCTGAAACGCTTCGGGAAATCCAACAATTGTTATCTGATCATATCACAGGTGTGGATAAGTACCTGCGTACACATGCTTTGGTAAAGGAATTACTGCCTGATACAAAAAGTAAAGACCTGGTACAGACAGATCTGTTTTTAGGTACAATACAGAATACGATTAGCCATCAGTTGATAAAAGACTTGCAGGATCAGGTATTGCCGCTGTGGAAAATAGCCAGACCTAATTCGAACACCGATATGACCAACTTTATTACCCGCTTCAGAGAGCGGTATGAAGATGAGGAAGTATCACTAGCCCTCGCATTGGATAATGAAGCAGGCATTGGTTATGGGAGTAGTCAATCTGATCATACCCCATTGATTGATGACCTCGTGATCACAGGCAATGAGGAACAGACCAGTATACAGTGGAGTAAACTGCGGAGTTTTCAGCTGGAGAAATTGCATCAGTGTATGCAACAGGGGAAGACGTCACTGGAATTGACGGATGCAGATCTGGAAACGTTGAAAAGCCCGGTACCAGTGGTATTACCGTCCAGTATGTACCTGATGGGAAGTTTGCATGCTAGCTGTGCGGAAGCAATAGATGGTGGGGAATATTTATTTGAGATGAATGGTTTTAGTGGACCTTCTTCTGCTAACTTGCTGGGGAGATTTTGTCATGGAGATGCACAGTTGCTGGAACACGTGCGTGCATGTTTACGCGAAGAAGAACAACAGGATCCTGACGTGATCTATGCTGAAGTTGTGCATTTGCCGGAAGCGAGAACGGGGAATATTTTGCTGCGTCCTCAGTTGAGAGAATATGAAATAGTATATCTCGGGAATGGTAGTGTGCCGGCTGAAAAGCAATTACCTATTACAGATCTGATGGTCAGTGTACGCCAGAATAAAATAGTCTTACGCTCCAAACGATATAATAAACGAGTGATACCCAGACTTAGTACGGCGCATAATTTCGCGCGGAATAGTCTGCCGGTCTACCATTTCCTCTGTGATCTGCAATCGCATACGGTAACCGGATGGCAATGGCATTTGCCAGTACAACCAGCTTTTTTACCGAGAGTGAGTTATAAAAAAGTTATCCTTAGCAAGGCGACCTGGCATTTGCAGAAAACAGATAACTTAGAAAAATTGCAGTTACCCCGGTATATCACCATTATGGAAGGTGATAATGAGTTGTACATAGATCTTGCCAACGCAGTGAGTGTAAAGCTTTTGCAATCCATGCTGGAGAAAAAAGAGAAGATCACTGTACAGGAGATAATTGGAACACCTGATCGATGCTGGATCAAAGGAGCGGCTGGCAGGTTTACGAATGAGGTGATCATTCCTTTTGCTAATAAAGTGATAGCTACGCCGAAAGTGGAGGCAGCTAAGCCGGAGCTGTTACGCAGATTTATAACAGGTAGTGAGTGGTTATATATCAAACTTTATGGTGGTAGCAAGACGTCAGAAGATGTATTGACTTCGGTAGTAGCGCCACTAATTACACACGTGGAGGCTGCAGAGCTGGCAGATAAATGGTTCTTTATACGGTACAATGATCCGCACCATCATATCCGGTTACGTTTTCATAATAGCAATGACCCCACTTTCTGGCACCAGATCCTGCATTTGCTCTATGAGCAGATCAGGCAATATCAGAAGCAGGAACTAATTTATAAAATACAGACAGATACCTACGTGCGGGAGATAGAGCGATATGGTGCTGACACAATGGAATTCAGTGAACAAGTGTTTCATGCAGACAGTAAAGCGGTGTTAAATTGTATCTGCCAGCTGGAAGGTGAAGAAGGTGAGCGATACAGATGGCTGCTGGGCGCCAGAGGAGTGGATGTGTTACTGCAGGACTTTGGATATGATCTGGCAAGAAGAGCCGTTATCATGAAAGCCATCAGGGATGGGTTCTTTCAGGAATTCGGGGGCTCACAGGATTTGCAGACACAACTGAATAGTAAATACAGACAGGAGATGCGGCATTTGAGTAGTTTTCTGGACCCGGCACAGGATAGGGAGAATGGT
>Ga0182005_1000097_pt1 | contig 66720 bp, 62 predicted proteins | sample Sormic07211103_1_FD_123021 | JGI IMG/M metagenome (GOLD analysis project Ga0182005, IMG submission 123021) | Rhizosphere microbial communities from Sorghum bicolor, Mead, Nebraska, USA - 072115-103_1 MetaG | ecosystem: Host-associated > Plants > Roots > Rhizosphere | place: USA: Nebraska... | reverse complement strand
TGATTGCTGCCTCAACCGCTTTAGGGTCCAGGGTCAGCGTATCATCTACGTCTACCAGCACCGGGGTAGCGCCTACCGAGAAGATACACTCAAAACTTGCCACAAATGTGAAGGTCGGCATGATCACTTCGTCTCCTGCACCTATACCCAGCGCCTGCATTGCTACAGTGAGGGCTGCCGTACCACTGGATACGATCTGTGTGTATCCGACATTCAGTTTTTCAGAGATGGCTTGTTCCAGCTCCTTTGCTTTCCAGATGCCTTTACGTGGGCCATCAAACCCATAGCGCATAAAGATGCCGGTTTCCAGCACGTCATTTACTTCCTTGCGTTCTTCCGGTCCAAAAAATTCATATCCGGGCATAAGTTGTTGATTTTTTGCAAAGGTAGTATAATCCCCTACTCGGCCCTCGGAAAAACTGTTTATCTTTTACTAAAAATTAACATGCGTTTTATCCTGTATTTTATCCTGTTGACAGTCCCTTCTATAGCTGCATGGGCGCAAACTCCGGACAGGGAGATCCGCCAGCTGATGACGGTGCAAACCAGCACCTGGAACCAGGGAAATATAGAGGGCTTTATGCAAACGTACTGGCAATCAGATTCTCTGGTATTTGTAGGCAGCCACGGCCCTACCTATGGCTGGAAAGCGACCCTGGAAAGGTATAAAAAGTCTTACCCCGACACGGCCGCTATGGGCAAACTGGATTTTAATATTCTGGAAATCAGGCCTTTGGCAAAAGACCTTTGTTTTGTAGTGGGTAAATGGCATTTACAGCGGAGCGCAGGTGATTTACAGGGAGCTTATACCTTATTAATTAAGAAGATCAGGGGCCAGTGGAAGATTATAGCCGATCACAGTAGTTAGAAATGAAGGAATGGCTATAAAAAGAAAACCATCCCATGAATGGGACGGCCTGCTATACACCACAACATTAAAGAAGAATGTTACTAATCGTTTGATGTCCATATTAAGGTTAATCAATAAACTATGGCAAACGAATTAGCTTTTATTATTTGATCGATCCTGATCCCTCACCGCCAGGTTTTCGTCTTCCGGTTTTTCGGAAAGCTCACCATGAAGCGGATTGGTCTTCGTATCGGCTTTATCGGTTTTTAAAATTTCAGCTTGGTGCTGTAAAGGTTGTTTATGCTCTTCACGAGGAGGCTGTTTGTCCGGTTTATTACTATCATGTAACATGGGTTTCCGATTTTATGTTAACAGTTCCTTTTATCAATCAATACGCTAATACCTTTGCAAAGTATGTACCATCCTGAAATACTTGCCAATAGGGCATTTCATAGCTATGGGATGAGTAAATGCCTCCACACATTGCGTAAAGCGACAACAAACGGGTTTCACAGGTCTCCACAACTTAACACAAAGTTTACACGTGCAATAGATTGCAATTCAGGTGCTAAAATGGTGTTTTAAGTAATTTAGCATAATTTTAATTCCTATATTTAGTAATAGGTACCCCGCAAACTATTTATAATAAAGAGAGATAATTGATCAATGCGGTTTACTTTTTTACCCCATAATGCTGCCAAATGGCACAGAAGTTGAATATTATTGTAGTACGTTCTTGAAGATAACTGTTTGATTTAGACCTCATTTGGAGGGAGCCCCTGTTACCCTGGAACGATGGATTAATACGTCACATATTTATAACTCAATAAAATAAGCTTTACTATGAACATCCGTAGTTACCAGTGGTCGGTACTGAAGAAATTGCTAAAACAACGTTTCACAGAGTTGTCTGATGAAGATCTGGTATTTGAGACAGGCAAAGAAAAAGAATTGTTTGTACGGTTGGAACGTAAGATTGGCAAGCCTCAGGAAGACGTAGCACGCATTATCAAAGGGATGCAGCAGGCTTATCTGCAACAAGCCCTCCTTTAATTACTTTAATCTCTCCATCAATAATGGCGAATTACGGAAAACGTGGTTCGCCATTTTTATTTAATAATTATCTGTAGTGTGGCTTTGTTTCCTCCACGTTTTCCACACTATGAAGAGGTATACCACAAGTGTGAGGAAGGCAAAGCTATAGAAGAAGATCATGCGGCCGGGTGTAGATTCCTCCGGCACAGCAAATCCCAGATATAATCCCAGAAATACATTGACAATCCCCCAGAACAAAAATAAAAAGACTGTACGGATAATGCGCACGAAGTAATATACGATCCGCATGTCCATCGGAGCCTTCTCATCTTCCTGCCGGGGTGTTTCCTGATTTTCCATTAGTGCTTTTTTGCGCGAATTAATAACTTACTGAATGCCAGGCTATCTCCTCTGAATACGTTGAAGTCAACCGTCGTTGAGATACCATTTACCCTGCCCCCATCATTGTGCTGCCAGAAAAGCCAGTTCCTTGCCGATGCCGGTTTCTTCTTTTGGTAATAATGGGCTACCCACAAAGGATAGTCGTCAAATTCATCGCCAAGATAAGTTTCATAAAAATGTACATTCGTATAAATAATGGGCTTTACCCCATACGCTTTCTTCATTTCTTCCAGCCATACACGGGCAGTACTCCTGATTACGGCTGGCGGCTGACCATTGCTCACCTCAATATCCAGTACTGGTGGAAGGTCGCCCGGCTCCAGCTGAACGACGTTCTGAAAATTGATCGCCTGCTTCAGGGGATCGCGGGTAGCATAAAAGAAGTGATAGGCACCCCGCACCACTCCGGCCCTCCTGGCCCGCGACCAGTTTTGCTTAAAATTGCCATCCTGACGGGTAATACCCTCCGTGGCCTTGATAAATGCAAACGAGATGTGGATCTTATCCACCTGCATCTGTTCTACTGCTTCCCAGTTTATATTCTTTTGAAATTTGGATACATCGATCCCATGTATTTCATAGTCAACAGGCATGTCGATACCGAACTCCTCATATCTTACAAAATTGAGTTTTCCTGTTTTGAGCTGGTAATAAACAAGGCCGGCGACGATTATCACCGTCAATTGAAAGGTAAATATTATTAGGCGCCACGCTTTTTTTTCTCTGGACTTTGTCACGATTGTAATAATTCTGCTTTTAGCATAGCCTTTGCTTTTGGAGTATCCACTTCGTTTTGACTATGTCAAATTTATAGCAAGTATAATATTATTATCCATAACCGATATAGTTATCTTATTTTTACAATATCCAAAGTGTTTGTGTTATGCCGGATTTTAATTGGAATGATTCGTTGAACCTGCTTTCTAAGTTCACCCCTCGTCGCGCGTGGAATGCTGGAAAAGTACTGAGCAGTTATTTTGTAAGCAAATGGTCTCGGAAACCAGTGCAATGGGGTTTACCTATCTCGGTATCTTTCGAACCGACTACTTCCTGTAACCTCCGGTGCCCGGAATGCCCCAGTGGATTACGCGCTTTTACGCGCCCAACAGGGATGCTGAATCAGGATTTCTTCAAAAAAACCATCGATGAGATCTCCAAAGATCTCCTCTACCTTATATTCTATTTTCAGGGCGAACCTTACCTGAATACAGGATTTCTGGACATGGTAAAGTATGCCAGCAGCAAAGGTCTGTATACAGCTACCTCCACCAACGCCCACTACCTCACGGACGAAAATGCCCGCAAGACAGTGGAAAGTGGTCTGGACCGCCTGATCATTTCTATCGATGGTACCACACAGGATGTGTATACCCAATATCGCGTGGGCGGTAACCTGGAAAAAGTGATTCAGGGTGCTAAGAACATTGTGAAGTGGAAAAAGGAACTGAATTCCAAGAAGCCGTTTGTATTCTTCCAGTTCCTGGTAGTGAAGCCAAACGAGCACCAGATAGAGGATATTAAGTTACTGGCCAAGGAGATCGGGGTAGATCAGGTGCGTTTCAAAACTGCGCAAGTATATGATTATGAGGAAGGAAACCGACTGATCCCGACTATTGATAAGTTCAGCCGCTACCGCCGCCAGGAAGATGGTACCTATAAGATCAAGAATAAGATGGGTAATCATTGCTGGCGCTTGTGGCATGCACCTGTTATTACCTGGGATGGTCTGGTAGTACCTTGTTGTTTTGACAAGGACGCCCAGCATAAACTGGGCGATTTGAAACAGCAGTCCATGAAGGAACTGTGGCAGAATGAAAAGTATGTTGGTTTCCGTACCCAGATTATGAAGGGCCGGGCCAATATAGATATCTGTGCAAACTGTAGTGAAGGCACTAAAGTATGGGGCTAATCTTCCTCAGGAGGAGTAGCCGCCATTTTTGCTTTCTTCTTTTTGCTCCTGCTCTTGCGGTATTTATCAAAGAGATTGATACCCAATCTGACACCAACAAATTCTAATGCTGTCATCAGGGCATTGGTAGCGAATGATTTGGCACTGCTACTTTGCCAGGCTATTTTCGCTACCTTGCCCGCAATACCCATCCAACCCGAATGCTTTGCACTACCGGGAATGACAGAATTGAGGGCCATCTTGCCATAATTACCTCTGAAATAATCAACGCGGTCTCCCAGCTCGTTTTCCAGGGAACGGGATTTTCTCTTTAACCTCAGGATCTCACTTTGAAGTGTGGTTGAGTTGGTGATCTTCACCTTGGGCATGTGTAATTATTTTTTCATGAAGGTTAAATTATAACTGCTCATGATATTCGTCTTCCTCCTCCATTCTGTCCAATTCCTTTTCCAGTTCTGCTTCTTCTTTGGCTTCCACCTCCATTTCACTTACTAATTCTTTGATCAGCATATTAGACAGCGGTCGCTGAATGAGCGGCTCGCGGAACCATAAGAGGATCAGGAGTAAAAAGATGAAAAGCCCTGCGGAACAAGCAAATCCAATTGTATAACTATTGGTCATTTCTCCAATCCAGAAGCCCAGTACCATTCCAAGAAATACGACAACAAAAAAGAACAGCAGGAAAGCCAATATCAAAGAGAAAAAAAGCCCGAGAGCCTTTGATAGCTTTCCTGCTGCCTGGAGCTTAATAAGGTCCAGACGGGTTTCCAGATATTCTTTGGCAACCTTGCCTGTCTGGTTAAAATAGTTGCTGAAATTATCTTCCATGCAATTGATTTTAGTGCAATAAAGGATTAAGCCAGCTCATTTTCCAGGGCATCCTCATATTGCTCTTTTTTCTTCTTCAGTTTATCTTTCAGTTTATCTGCCTGATATTTCAGTTTGTCTACCAGTTCATCCTTCTTATCAGAATTCAGGAAGTAACCTACTGCAACACCTACTGCTGCGCCGACAATGAATGATACAACTGCTTTTGATCCGTTGCTTGCCATAATTTATGTTTTTTAAGGTGAAGAATTAGATTAACATATTTGGAATATGAGAGGTACAAACACTATTCCAAGATTAGCAATTATAGAAGAATACATGTTAAAAAATTTGAAATAGCCAAAAACAAAATAGCCGCGAACGGTATTCTTTTTGCATCACATTCTATCACATTAACTTATCAACCTTATGAGCGCGATTGACAACGAACGCCTGAAGCAAATTTGTTTCCTGCTGATCATCGTTTTACTGGCTACTCTCCTGTTTATTGAGATGTACACCTTTTTCCCCGGCTTTCTTGGCGCCATCACGCTCTATGTGATCTCAAGGAACTACATGTTCAGACTGGTGGAGGAACGTAACTGGAAAAAGCCCCTGGCAGCCGCCATGCTGATGATCCTTTCCTTTATTATCATCTTACTGCCGGTAGGTCTGATGATCAATATGCTCACCGACAAGGTAAGTTATGCCATTGAACATACCTCAGAACTGATAACAGGCCTCAAAACACTCAATGAAAAAATACAAAGTACCACCAAGATAGATGTACTCTCGCAGGTAAAGCTGGAACAACTGCAAGGTTACCTGACGGCTGTACTCCCCCGACTGTTGGGCGCAACTTTCAATACACTGACAACTATCGCCATCATGTACTTTATTCTCTATTTTATGTTGGTATGTGGGCGTGAAATGGAAGCTTACCTGTACGAATATATCCCCCTAAAAGATGAAAACGTGCTCCGGTTGGGCTCAGAATTCCGCAAATTGGTGATTGCCAATGCGGTGGGAATTCCACTCATTGCCATCATTCAGGGTATTGTCTCCCTTGTTGGTTACTTTATTTTCAAAGTGCCGGAACCCATATTCTGGTTTGCAGTTACCTGCTGTACCTCTATGCTACCTGTAATAGGCGCCGCCGCTGTATATGTGCCTATGGGTATCTACCTTCTGGGTATAGGCAACACCTGGCAGGGCATAGGCGTACTCGTCTACGGATTTGCCGTAGTAGGTACGTCAGATAATATCTTCAGATTTATACTGGCTAAAAAGATTGGTGATGTACACCCTATGATTACCGTATTCGGCGTGCTGGTTGGCGTAAACCTGTTCGGTTTTATAGGATTGATCTTCGGACCTCTGTTGATTTCTATGTTTATCCTGCTGCTCGAGATCTATTCCAATGAATTCCTCGTAAAGAAGCGGGAAGTACGAATAGAAAAGTAATTACTTGTAGTAGTTGTTCGCTGCTATGTAAGCTGCTACGTTGTCAGGGACCATGTAACGGATTGACATTCCTTCTTTTATCCAATTCCGTATATCAGTTGCTGATATATCCAGCATCGGCGCTTCCAGTATCTTTACTGTGGCGCCATGCGTCTCTGTCACTTCATGCCCCGGACGTTTATACACATAGATAGGATAGTTCCTTACTATATGCTGGTAGTTGCGCCAACGGGTAATGTTCTGAAAACTGTCACTCCCCATGATGATCGCAAACTCCTGTGTAGGAAACTTTTCCGTCAGGTACGCTAATGTATCTACCGTAAATGATGGTCTTGGTAACGAGAACTCGATATTGCTGGCCCTGAGCTTGGGCTCATCCTGTATGGCCAGTTCTACCAGGTGAAAACGGTTATGTTCATTGAGTAATGATGCCGACGGTTTTAATGGATTTTGTGGAGAAACGACCAGCCACACCTTGTCCAGATCAGTATGATAAGCTACGAAATTCGCGATTATCATATGACCGGTATGTATAGGATTAAATGATCCAAAATACAAGCCTATCTTCATGCCCCTTGCTTTTTGAAGCGTGAAAGTAAATAAATATGAGGAAAAATCAGGTAAGGGGCTTAAACTGTTCGAACATCATTCCACATTGACGACAAAAATGCATGGCCCTGCACAAGGTAGCACCGAAGGGAGAACGCATAAATGTATTATCACTTCCACAATGTGGGCAGGTAACATGTAGCAGCATATCTGCATTTATTTCACCATGATGTATAGGCGGCGCAGCTATGCCAAATCCACGGAGCTTATCCTTTGCCGTCTCTGTAAGTCTGTTGCTATTCCATTGTATAGCAGGATCTACGGTAACATCTACCGGCAACTGCAAATCTTTGCTCACGGTGTCACTGATCTGTTGTTTGATCACAGATATAGCCGGACAGGCAGAAAAAGTAGGGATCATTTTTATATGAATTCCTTTTTCATCCTGCTGTACATCTGTGATCATTCCCATCTCCAGTACATTCAATACAGGGATTTCCGGGTCCATGACCTTCTCCAGAGAATCATAAATATCTTTGATAGTATTCATCTTTTTCCGGTTAAAAATCACCATGCAGCCGCAGGATCCTGTCTGAATACTTCTCCCATTTCTTCCAGCAATGCATGCAGGTAAGGCGTATGTTGACCATACCTGCCTCCATATGCAGGTGCCACATTTTCAGGTATATTCAATGCTGCTTTGGTGAGTACAGGGTAAATATTATCTATCCACCGCTCCTGTAAAACTTTTTCACCAGGGTATATATCACGCAGCCCGGCATCATCAGGTCCCGGTTCAAAAATACCGCAAGCCAGGGGGAAACAGCTGTCAAGTGCTGCCTGCATTTTTGCATGGCTCACTGCACCACCCTTACCCAGTTGAATAACCCATGCATCGGCATGTAGGGTATGGTATTTCAGTTCTCCTTTTACTTTTTTAGCCAGCTGTTGCAAGGGTACAAAACCACTTTCCAACAAACTGTTATAGCGCACAGTTTCTGCATGGTCAAACAGGAAATGTCGCATCAAACTAAATTCATAAGTGCCGATCGGCATCTCTGTAAGATGACAACATTTATACTCACTTTCAGCACGTAGAAAGGCAAACTGGTCAGGATCCTGTCCATCTCCCATTTCCTGAAGAATACGATAGAGTGCCCAGGCATGTCCTATCTTGTCCTGTGCCATAGAAGAAAAGGCAATGTCTTCTTCCATAATAGGGCCAAGCCCCGTCCATTCTGAATTACGGTGACCTAGTATCAGGGCGTCATCAGCCATTTTGGTGACGAGTTCTTTTATTAAATTTTCCATATTGTCAGGGCTTACCTTTGAACTTATTGATCTTTTCCATCACCTTGAATCCGCTGGCGTCGCGGTAGGTCTTTTCCATATTGTTGGCAAACATATCTTCGTCTTCCAGATCGAAAGCCAGTATGTCGGCACTGCGCACTACCCAGAGGTTCACACATTTCTTTCTTCTGCCAAACTGTTCCTTGGCAAAGATGAGTGCCATCTGTGGATCAGGAGCATGTACGCACCCCACATGTTCATGGTGCGCACCACGTTTTTCCTGATGAAATACTTCATAGGCCTGCCAGTTCTCTCCTTCTTCTATGGTAAAGGGGGCATCAATATTATTCAACCGGAGCCGGTTGACACGTGGATCTAATGAGTCAGTCATAATCGTGAAAAAAATACTTGTTAAGCTACAGGGGCTGTTTGTCGTTTCATTTCTTCAGGGCGCATGAGGGCGTTTCTAATCCAACGGCCATTTTCTTCTGCCCATTTTCTTACATCCAGTCTTTCTTTATTGCAGGGGCCATTGCCTTTAATTACTTCAAAAAACAAGTCCCAGTCCGGATCAGTATACTCCCACTTACCCGTTGTTGTGTTCTTCTTCAACAATGGATCCGGCAGTGTCAATCCAAGTTCCCATATCTTAGGAACATAGGCGTCGAGAAACTGATTACGCATGTCATCATTGCTGGCCATCTTCACTTTCCATTGCATCAGCTTCTCGCTATGATTGGAAGCTTTGTCAGGAGGACCAAAGAAATGCATGATTGGTTGCCACCAGCGATTGAGCGCATCCTGCAGCATCGCCTTCTGTGCAGGAGTACCGATCGCCAGTTCTATAAACGCATCATGCCCCTGCTTCAGGTGAAAACTCTCTTCATAACAAATACGTTCCAGCGCACGGCAATAAGGGCCGTAAGAACCTTTGGCATTCGCTACCTGGTTCACGATTGCTGCTGCATCTATCAGGAAACCAATTACCGCTACATCCGCCCAGGTCTCTGCCGGGTAATTAAATACATTGGAATATTTAGACTTGCCACTAAGCAGGTCATTGATCATGGCTTCCCTGGATTTACCCAGGGTTTCTGCTGCATTGTAGAGCAGCTGACCATGGCCTATTTCATCCTGCACTTTGGCTATGAGCGCCAGTTTGCGCTTGAAACCAGGAGCACGGGTGATCCAGGTACCTTCGGGCAGTGCGCCAATTATTTCAGAATGAGCATGCTGTTCTATGAGCCGGATCAGCTGCCTGCGATATTCGGCCGGCATCCAGTCGCCAGGTTCGATTTTTTCCCCATTAGCAATACGCTTTTCAAAAGCAGCCAGTTTTTCGGGGTCGTCCTGGACTTGTGCCGCCTGGGGTTGCCTTTTCGGCTCGTCAAAGATATATCCACCACCGTACATAGTGTGATTGTTTTGGTAACCTGTAAGTTACGAAAAATGTACCTTTAATGTGTGCTCAGTATTATCATATGGACCTGTTACCTTTTTGGATCACTGATGAGTGCCCCTCCAGTCATCAAAGTCGTGTTTGTACCTGACACCCGGCCTGAAAATTCTCAATCTGATACGCTGTTTTATCATGCTGAGAGGAAACTGCAATGGTCTGATTTCCAGGCTTCTCCCCCAGCCCATCCTAAAAGCGGCGCCGTATCTTATAGCAGCTTCGCTTACGAAGGCCGCAGTATCAGAAAAAAAGATACCCTTTACATCAATCTTACCCTACAGACATTTCATATCAAAAGTGCTTCCTGGGTAACTCCGGCAGTTAAAGATGATTACAGCCTGGCGCATGAACAACTTCACTTCGATATTACCTGGCTGGTGGCCCTTCGGTTTAGAAAAAAGGTCATACAAATGGAACTTACCGCCGATGACTACGACAGTATGATCCAATATGAATACATTGAATCCTTCAGAGAAATGAACCGCCTGCAGGAAGCTTATGACAGCGAAACAAGCCATGGCATCAACCACACGGCTCAAGACAGATGGCAACAAGCCATTGCCGATTCACTGAAAGCGTTATAATCCTTTGTCAGCAGCCAGTACTACATTCAGGATGTGATTGGTGGCCTGATAATAAAAAGAGGGTTGAATATGCTCAAATTCATCAGAGAGCTTGTGGTAGTCAGGATGGTCTTCTACCCCAAAATATAAGAATGGAATCTTCAGTTTATGGAATTCATATTGATCGCTCTGACTGATCCAATTATCACCTGAATCTTCTTTGTGATCGTGCCCGGCAATTAGTTTTACCGTACTGGATTTAGCAGCTGCTGCATCCACAAATCCTTTCAATGCAGGATACGGAGTTACCCCACATACATACAATTCATTCTTATCATTCCGGCTCACCATATCCAGGTTCACATTCAGCAAAAAGCGATTTACAGGTACCGGCGATTGTTTTACAAAAGCAGCAGCTCCTTTTAGTCCTTCTTCTTCCCCATCAAATGCCACAAAGATCAGGGTATGCTCAGGCGTATGCTTTTTGAAATACCCCACCAGCGCCAGCAGGCTGCCTACACCAGATGCATTGTCATCAGCTCCATTATAAATACTATCCTTTCCTGCCTGATCTTTTTTTATACCTAAATGATCGTAGTGAGCAGTGATTACAATAGCAGATGCAGACTTACCCTTAATGTAGCCATACAGATTAGTACCCATTACCTGCTTGTCTCCTTCCTGATAATAAAAAGGATATTCGTAGGTACGGCTAAAGGATTGTAAACCAGATTGTTTGAAACGATCCAGGAGATAGAACTGGGCCATCCGGCTACCTTTTGTGCCTGTGCGGCGGCCTTCGAATTTATCGTCAGATAAAGTGCGGATGTCTTTAATGAGTTGAACGGAGTCGATATTGGTCTGCGCCTTAGCAAATAAGCCTGTCAATAGCAGGCAACACAGGATGGTTGTTTTCATAATCAGCTGGATGATAGTTCGCAATATAAAACATTTCACTGCGCGCTATCACCCTGCCGAAAAAAAGTATTAGCTCAACAGCTGAAAGGCCAGCAGACTACTTAGATAGGCCAGTGCTGTCATATATACAAATTGAATAGCGGGCAACTTCCAGGACTTGGTTTCTCTCTTTACAATAGCCAGGGTACTCATGCACTGCATGGCAAAGGCATAGAACAACATGAGCGAAACACCGGAGGCCAGTGTGTACACCGGCCGGCCATCTTGCCAGGTGGCACCATGCATTTTTTCTCTTAACGTCGCATCATTGTCTTCTTCTGATTCTCCCACACTGTATAAAGTTGCCATGGTGCCCACAAATACCTCCCGGGCGGCAAAGGAAGTGATCAATGCAATACCTATTTTCCAGTCAAAACCTAGTGGCCGGATAGCGGGCTCAATGGCGTGCCCCAGTCCCCCTGCGTAAGAGTTGGCCAGTTTTTCCATGGCCTCTTCCCTTTCCAGACTCACCGTCTTATCTGGTTGAGCCGCTTTTAATTGTTCGTATTTAGTGGAGACAGCCTCCATCTTTTTGGAAGGTCCATACGATGCCAGGAACCAGAGAATAATGGAAATTACCATAATCACCTTACCTGCATCCGTGATGAAGATCTTCGCCTTCTGCAGCATGGTGGTACCTACGTTCATCCAACGGGGAGCACGATATACCGGCAGTTCCATGATGAAGTAACTCTTCTCCTTAATCTTGACAAACAGTTTCAGGATCGCTGCAATGATCAAAGCCATTACAAACCCCAGCAGATATAATCCCATCATTACCAACCCCTGCAAATTGAGGAAACCCAATATAGGTTTGTTAGGTATCACAAGGGCAATCACCACAGTATAAATGGGAAGACGGGCAGAACAACTCATCAGAGGAGTGATCAGAATAGTGATCAGCCTTTCTTTCCTGTTTTCGATATTACGGGTGGCCATGATAGCGGGTACAGCACAGGCTACTCCACTGATCAACGGCATTACAGACTTACCATTCAATCCTACCTGGCGCATCAGGCGATCTGTGAGGAAGCTGATTCTGGCCATATAACCGGTATCTTCCAGGATGGTGATGAACCCAAAAAGGATCATGATCTGCGGTACAAATACCGCGATCCCACCCAGACCGGCAATAATACCATTGATAAAGATGTCGGAAATTTGATTTTGTGGCAATACGTCAGACAACCAGCCACTCAGCGCACCAAAACCACCTTCAATCCAATCCATAGGGAAAGACGCCAGCCAGAAAATACTCTGGAACATAATGGCCATAATTCCCAGCAGGATTACATATCCCCAGAAACGGTGCAGGAGCAGATCATCGATCTTCTCTGTCTGCAACTGTTTTTGCAAAGGATCTGCTTCTACCACCGTATTACGCATGATATGCTTGATACGCGCATAGCGTTGCATAATCTCATCCGCCTGTACTTTGGTTTTATTGAACTGGTGGGTGTCGATAGCTCTGCTGATGGTCTGCTTCTGTGTCGCATTCAGAAAGTGTAGTTCATTGTGATTCACAGCTATGTGCATGGCAGCATAGTCACTCTTCACGGGTACGACCTTTTTGATATCGGTAATCAGCTCAGGCGCCAATGCACGACTATCTATAAAATCACGGGGGGGAGCAGACTGCTTTTCCCGGGTGAGGAGTTCTATGATCTTTTTCAATTCCGGAATCCCTTTGTTCTTGCGTGGGTTGATGGCAACAACAGGAACGCCCAATTCCCTTTCCAGACCAGCTTCATCTATTTCCACACCTTTTTTACGGGCAATGTCCATCATAGTCAGGCCTATAATAACGGGGATCTTCAGGTCTATAATCTGGGAACAGAAAAGAAGGTTACGTTTCAGATTGGAAGCATCGGCAATAATAAGGATCATGTCTGGCTGTTCCTCTCCCAGAGGATTTACCAGTACATCGTACGTTACTAATTCATCGGCACTCTTGGGATAAAGACTATAGGTACCGGGCAGGTCAATTATGTTGGCTTGCAGAGTGGCGGAGATGTTGGCCGCACCTGTTTTCTTGTCAACAGTTACCCCCGGGAAATTACCCACCTTCTGGTTCAGTCCTGTCAAAGCATTAAATAACGAGCTCTTGCCACTATTCGGATTCCCAACCAGCGCAATATTGATCTTTCCATTTTTGTTAGCCTGCATTCCTAATCTTCTCCGGTTAAAAAAACAAAACTAGGCATTTAAATGTCAGCTGATTGATCAATTCGGGAAAAAGATAGTTAAATAAAAAAACCACGGTGAAGACCGTGGTAGTTTCCATTTCTTTAACTATTGAACTTATTGTGATGAAAAGGTTAGCTCAAAAGTTTGTAAAGGCTGTAGCTGATGGCATCTCCACCTTCAAAGGCTACTTTTCCCTTACCAGTAGCGCCCGCCGACCTGGTGGTATCTTCTACCGGGGTCGTGTTGTGCTCCTGTTTTCCTTTGTAGCGATAGTTATCTTCTGAGGAATCTTTGTCAGATTCGCTGTTGTCGTTTCTTTGATCCACACCATCGTTGGTCATTTTAATAACTTCGCTATGGTGGTCATTGTCATCGCCGTTATCGTCATCCCAACGGTGATTGTCGAAGTCATTATCCCAGTCAAAGTTCCAGTTACGGTAGTGGTTACGAACTTTTCTATCCATTTCCACTTGTTTGTTTACCGGCACCCTGATGATAAGGCGAACACGCTGATCGCGATATTTGCTGTCTCTTGGAATGGAAATACCTGCAGGCAGGTAAATAACGGTGTCTTGCTGGGTGATAGGGTAAGAGATCTCTTTGGCCAGCGCTCTTGCCTGAGATATACTGCGTCCCCTGGCGCTACGCTGCACTTCCAGGTAGAAGCTGTCATTCTTGCTTTTCTCGACACTTACACGGTAATTATTAATGATTACTGTGTCGTCAGCCAGCTTCAGATCATCATCAAAGAAACTTTCTTCTACTTGAACCAGGTTCTCCGCCTCTTTAAAGACGATCTTACCGGTAGAAGGTTGCACGATGGCAAAATTTTCTTTTACTGTATTCCGTAATCTGAAGTCTTTCGCTACAGAAATACTTACCAGTATGGCAAACACCAGTCCTGTGAACCAGAGGAAGCTAAGGGTATAACCCACATAGCGGCTTGTCTGTTTTACACCCGTGAGCTTGCGGATGATGAATATGATAATCCCTACAATTGGTATCCCGATCAGGAGGAATACAGATGGCCAGAAGAGCAGATTTTGCAGTGTGCCTGACAACAGCAGGTCTTTGAATGGCAGCAGGACCGGAGAAGCAACTGTGATCATTACACCCACTACCAGCAGGACGAGGAGAATGACTACAGCCAGGAAGTAAAAGAAGCCTTTAGTCAGTACGATCAGAACACGGCCCAAAACATCAAAGAAGTTACGGCCAAAGCGTTCTATATCATTTCCAACTTGTCTTCCCCGGCCCTGAGAAAAATTTCGCATTTCGCTTCCGATATGCTTGAGATGGGCCTTGGTGGCGTGAATTTCATCCTGTATAGTGGCTTTGATGTTATTTACATCTACCCGCTCTCCTCTCATCTGCAGCTTTTCGGCAGCAGAATTAGCTTCAGGTGTTACGATCCAGAGTATGAAGTATACCAGGATACCGGAACCGAAACCACCAATTGCCAGCAGGGCGAAGATGATACGGAAAACGACAGGATCCACGTTCAGATACGCGCCCAGGCCTCCACATACACCGCCCAATACCTTCGCATCAGGGTCACGGTATAAGCGTTTCTTTGAGCGGAAGCTATCCAGGATAGGATCACTCATTGAAGCTGACTGTTGTTTGGTATTGGTTTCGTCGCTTTCTTCAAATTGATCAGGTGTACCCATGATCGCTTTTACAGCAACTACATCTTCATCAGTGATGCAATGTGCACCCTTCTTTATTCTATCCAGAAAGATCTCTGCAATACGACCTTCAATATCACTTACAATTTCATCCGCACCTTCCTCCCTCGCAAAGTATTTTTTCAAACTGTCCAAATACTGCCGCAGTATCTCATATGCGCTATCCTCAATGGGAATAAGGCGGCTGGCCAGGTTTATGTTAATAATCTTTTTCATTACTGTGCTATTTAATAGATTTTAGTTTGGATGGATTGTTATTTACTAGTGAGTTGATTTACCGCATTGGCCAGTTCGTTCCAGGTCTTTTCCAGTTCCAGGTAGAATGCCTCCCCTTTGTCTGTCATTGAAAAATATTTCCTTGGAGGCCCGGAATTGCTTTCTTCCCATCGATAACTTAATAATTCTGCGTTCTTCAACCGTGTTAATAAAGGATAAAGAGTGCCCTCCAGGATGTCGAGCTTTGCTTCTTTCATTTTCTCAATGATGTCTGAAGGGTAAGCTTCTCCTTGCTTGATGATGCTCAGGATGCAGAATTCCAGCACCCCCTTTCGCATCTGTGATTGTGTGTTATCTATGTTCATGGCAAGTGAGCTTTATAAATTGTCTTACTATGTTCATAATGATTGGTTTTTGATATCTACGATACAAAGATAAGGGGTTTTATACTACTATGCAATACACAATACCTTTTTAAGCAAAATAATTTGCTTTGTTTATTACTAAAAAATCATAATTGGTTAATATTGAGCTATTTAGTTTTTTCAGGCAATGTTAAATTTATGATGAGTGGTAAAAAAAACACGCTTTAACATATTTTTAAATCGTATATTTACGATACGTCTCAGCTTTTATTATTTTTGTAATGATATGAAAAGGGTTATCGGCATATTCCTTCTTACACTGATGTGTATTCAGCTCCTTCCAATAAAGGAGATGGGGAGGCTACTGTTCAATAATCAGATTGTGGAGGAGCATCCCTCAGATGGATGCTCGGGTGATGATGTAGTCAAATTGGCCAAAGACTTAAAATGGCTGAAGCATCATGATCACTCCTTCCATGAGCCTTCCCTTTTTCTAAGCAAGATCCATTATACAGTAATGGAAGCTATCCCCCAAGGTCCCGCCAGGGAAATACACTGCCCCCCTCCAAACTGCTAACTGCTCATTTTCTTTAATTCTATTGCATCAGGCATAATATGCCTTCTGATGCTGCTTTTACACATTTATTACTACTTAAACACAAAATTCCAATGGGAATGTTATGTCCACGCTACACCATGTAGCGCACTGGCACTGCTATTCCCATGACCAACCACGCGCAAGCGTAATTAAATTCTATGACTATGAGCAGGCAAAATATATTCTCGAACGTCAAAGGTGACCTCTCGTCCGGTCTTGTTGTATTCCTGATAGCGGTGCCTTTATGTCTTGGTATTGCCCTGGCATCCGGAGCTCCTCTGTTCTCCGGTATGATCGCCGGCATTATCGGGGGCCTGGTGATTGGTTGCCTGAGCGGTGCACAACTGAGTGTGAGCGGCCCTGCTGCCGGTCTTACCGCTGTAGTACTCTCTGCCATCACCAAGTTTGGCGTATTCGACGTATTCCTCCTGGCTGTCGTGATTGGTGGCGTGTTTCAGTTAGGCCTCGGCCTCCTCAAAGCAGGTTCCGTAGCCAACTACTTCCCTTCCAATGTGATCAAAGGGATGCTCACCGCCATCGGTATCATTATAATAATGAAGCAATTGCCACATGCCTTTGGCTATGATGCTGACTCTGAAGGAGATTTCACCTTTATCCAGGTAGACGGTCATAATAGCATCTCAGCTTTGTTGTCCACTATCAACCACATTCACCTGGGTGCGACTATAGTTTGTGTTATTTCGGTGCTGATCATCCTCTACTGGAACAAAATTCCTAAGGTAGGGGTGATCCCCGCACCATTGGTAGCTGTAATCACTGCCGTGGTGCTGAATGGAATCTTTATTGCCATTGGCAGTAAACTGGCCATCGCACCTTCACACCTGGTGAGTCTGCCCGTCCCTGAGAGCTTCGGTGACTTTATCGGACAATTTACTACTCCCGATTTCAGCGCCATCACCAACAAGGAAGTATGGATCGTAGGTGCCACTATTGCAATCGTTGCTTCTGTAGAAACACTACTTAACGTAGAAGCTACTGACAAACTGGACCCGTTGAAGAGACATACGCCTCCTAACCGTGAACTGCAGGCACAGGGTATTGGTAATATTATAAGTGGACTGATCGGCGGTTTGCCTATCACCTCCGTAATCGTACGCTCCTCCGCCAATATCAATGCCGGAGGCCGTACCAAACTCGCTACCATTTCCCATGGATTATTGCTCCTGGTATGTGCTGCCCTGATTCCTACCATCCTGAACAAGATTCCACTGGCTACCCTGGCCGCCGTACTACTGGTGACCGGCTATAAGCTTTGCAAAATCTCCATCTTCAAAGAGATGTTCAAAAATGGGAAGTACCAATGGGTGCCTTTCGTGGTGACTGTAGTAGCGATCGTATTTACCGATCTGCTGATTGGTATCACACTGGGTATGGCGGTTAGTGTGATTGCCATTCTGAGAGGTAACATGCGCAGCTCCTACTACTTCCGCAAAGAAAAATACCAGAACGGCGACAGCATTAAACTTGAACTGGCACAGGAAGTATCCTTCCTGAACAAAGCCAGCATCCTGCTCACACTGGATCACATGCCTGAAAATACAACCGTAGTAATAGACGCAAGCAATACTACCTATATAGATTTCGATGTACTGGAATCCATAAGGGAGTTTAAAGATGTAAAAGCAGCTCAAAAGAATATTAATGTGGTGCTAACGGGGTTTAAAAATGAATATAAAATCCCCAATTCTGAAAATATTCCAGCTGATTACCAAGCCAATATTGCCTCCGGACACGTACATACAATATCTACCGGTAATCACGAGCAATTATTGAAAGAATTGCAACTGAACTAATCAATTGTTAACCCGCCATTTAAAAACCAATAAAAACAAGTGAAAAGAATGAAAACGTTAAATAAATCTTTGCAAGACAAACTGACTCCAGCTATAACACTGGAACTGCTGAAGAATGGTAATGCGCGCTTCGTGGAAAACCTTCGCATGCACCGCGACCACCTGGATCAGATCAACGAAACCCGCGATGGTCAATGGCCAATGGCTGCCATCGTGAGCTGTATGGACTCCCGCACTTCTGCAGAGCTGATCTTTGATCAGGGCCTGGGAGACATCTTCAGTATCCGCCTGGCCGGAGCTGTTATCTCCGAAAATGTACTGGGTAGCCTGGAATATGCCTGTAAAGTAGCCGGCTCCAAGTTCATCGTAGTATTGGGCCACAGCAAGTGTGGTGCTATCAAAGGCGCTTGTGACAAAGTAGAAATGGGTAACCTGACTGCCCTGCTGGGCAAAATTACCCCTGCTGTGTATGCAGAAAAGACAATCACAAAAGACAGAACATCTCATAACCCTGCTTTCGTGGATGCTGTCACCCACATCCATACAGAACGTTCTGTACAGGCAATTATGGAGCAAAGTCACATCTTACGCGAAATGATTCTCAGCGGAGAAGTAGGTATTATCGGAGCCATGTATGATGTCGAAACCGGCGTAGTAAGTTTCCTCGAGCAGACATTGATCATTGGGGAAGAAGTGGCAAAGGAGAAACTGGAACCTGTGGCCGTGTAAGACAAGCCCAGCTTGTGGTCATATACAAAGGAAAAGCCGCTCTGATTACAGGGCGGCTTTTATTTTCTGTACTATATTTTTCTTAATCGCTCCACGGCCTTCTCCAGCGTTTCATTCTTCTTGGCAAAACAGAACCGCACTACATGGTCATCCTTGCCATCCTCATAAAAGGCCGATACCGGAATACTCGCTACCCCAAACTCCTTGGTGATCCGGATCGCAAAATCCTTATCCCCTTCATCAGAAATACGGTCATATTTCATCAGCTGGAAATAACTACCGGAAGATTGTAACGGCGTGAACCGGGTATCCTTCATGAGTGACAGGAAGTGATCTCTTTTCTCCTGGAAGAATGCCGGCAGACTCAGATAATGATCTGGTGTGTGCAGGAACTTAGCCAGGCCGTATTGCATGGGCGTATTGACAGAGAAACAAAGGTACTGGTGTACTTTTCTATACTCCGCCATCAGGTGAGCCGGTGCCACGCAATAGCCCATTTTCCACCCGGTATTGTGAAATACCTTCCCGAAAGAGAAAGTTACAAAGCTGTTATTGCGTAAAGCAGGGTAGCGCAATATGCTCAGGTGTTCCTTACCATCGTATACGAGGTGCTCATATACTTCGTCAGAGAGAATGAGGATATTATGCTCCGCCACCAGTTTCTCCAGTTCGGCAATATCATTCGCTGTAAGAATGCTGCCTGTAGGATTGTGGGGCGTATTCAGCATGATCATTTTAGTACGGGGCGTGATCTTGCTCCGCACCAGTGACCAGTCTATATGATAATCAGGAAATGAAAGAGGAATGCGTACCGGTACCCCACCATTTACCAGTACATTGGGAATGTAGCTGTCGTAAGCTGGTTCAAAGATAATCACCTCATCGCCAGGGCCAATCATGGTGGCAATAGCGGTGAAGATAGCATATGTACCACCGGGTGTTATAGTAATTTCAGTATCTGCATTAACGGTCTGCCCGTAGAGCAAATGAATCTTTTCTGCAATCACCTCACGCAGGGGTATGATACCCGGCATGGGAGCATATTGGTTATAGCCGGCTTCCATGGCCTCGTTTACAAGATGCTTCAGGGTTTCGTTACAATCAAAATCGGGAAAGCCCTGCGACAGGTTGATGGCAGCATGCTGCGCAGCAAGGCCCGACATGACCGTGAAGATCGTCGTTCCTACATTGGGTAATTTGGACATATCTTAAAGGTACTTCTCTCCTTTGTTGCGCTTTACCTCCGCCACATATTCCTTGATCGCCTGCTCATTATCTTTGCGGCAGATCAGCAATACGTCGTTGGTATCTACCACGATGAACTCATCGAGCCCCTGTACAACCAGCAACTTCTCGTGGGGAGCCCTTACCATACAGTTCGTCGCATCTATCATCATCACGTTCTTTCCCTGAATGGCGTTACCGGCATCGTCCCTTTCCAGGTTCTCGTAGGCAGAAGCCCAGGTACCCAGGTCACTCCATCCGAAATTGGCAGGAATTACATAGACATTATCTGCCTTTTCCATGATACCGTAATCAATAGAGATATTGGTACACTGAGGATAAATGGTCTCAATCGCCTTTTTCTCTTCTGGGGTATTCAGGGCAGACCTGTATTGCTGAAAGAGTTCATCTACCTCCGGCAGGTAAGTCTTCAGAGCGGCAAGAATGGTCTTTACGTTCCATACAAAGATCCCTGCATTCCAAAGGAAGTCTCCACTCTGTATAAAGGTCCGGGCCAGTTCTAAGTTAGGCTTCTCTGTGAAGGTCTTAACGGGGTATACATTATCCGCTACCTGCTGGGTTTCAAACTGAATATACCCATATCCTGTATCGGGCCGGGTAGGTTTGATGCCCAGGGTCACCAGTGCACTGTTTTTCTGTACGAACATCAGCGCATTGAGGCAGGTGCTGGTAAATGCAGTCGCATCCATAATCAGGTGATCGGCAGGCGCACAGATGATGTTTGCCTTGGGATCCTGTCCATAGATCTTGTGCGAAATATATGCAATGCAGGGCGCGGTGTTCTTGCGGGATGGTTCGCTGACAATATTGTCAAAGACCACATCCGGCAGTTGTTCCTTCACCTTGCCAATATAATGCTGGTGCGTAACTATAAAAATGTTTTCCCGTGGAATAAACTGGGAGAATCGCTCATATGTCCATTGCAGAAGGCTCTTCCCCGTATTCAAAATATCGAGGAATTGCTTAGGATAGTCAGTACGGCTATAAGGCCAGAACCGGCTACCTATACCTCCGGCCATAATGGCCACATAAAAATGCCTGTTCACGTAAGTCATCGTGTCAAATAATTCCTTCCCGGATTAAATCATGTAAATGAATAATACCTATATACTTCTTGTCATCCAGCACTAACAACTGGGTAATATCATGCTGTCTCATCAACTCCAGTGCATTTACAGCCAATTCATCACATTGAATCGTTTTAGGGTGTCGAGACATAATATCACTGGCAGTCACATTGTCAGTTGACATGCTTTTTTCCAGCATACGGCGCAGATCACCGTCTGTGATAATCCCGCTAAGTTGGTCATTGCTATCTAAAACGGCTGTTACTCCCAGCATGCCGGAACTAATGGCCACAATTACATTCTTCAATGAACTATCCAGATATACCTTCGGCGCATCGTGCTGACGGCATAAATCCAATACCTTGAGATACAATTTTTTACCAAGTGTACCCCCCGGATGAAATTTTGCAAAATCAGCAGCCGTAAAACCATGCCATTCTATTAAACACACTGCCAACGCATCCCCCATTGCCAATTGGGCAGTGGTGCTCGTGGTAGGCGCCAGATTATTTGGACAGGCTTCCTGTTCAACAGTGGTATTCAATAAAAGGTCCGCTTCCTGCGCAAGATAAGATTCGATATTGCCGGTCATGGCAATCAGCTTGTTGCCAAAACTCTTGACCAATGGTACCAGTACCTTGATCTCCGGCGAATTGCCGCTTTTTGAAATACAGAGGATAACATCTTCATCCCGGATCATACCCAGATCTCCATGGATAGCATCAGCTGCATGCATATAGAGGGCGGGTGTCCCGGTTGAATTAAGTGTAGCCACAATTTTCTGGCCAATGATAGCGCTCTTGCCTATGCCGGTGATGACCACCCTGCCCTTACAGGCGGCCATGAGCGCCACCGACTGCTCAAAGTCAGCATTGATAAACTTTTGAAGATTGTCTATCGCCGCAGCTTCCACCTGAAGTGTCCTTTTTGCTATTGCTGCTATATTAATATCCATTCTGTTTTTCATGAGCATTGCAAAGTTAACCAGTATTAGGGAGAAACAGTCCTATACATGGACCTATTTTATAATGAGTTGTGCTGAATCATTCTTCTTTCCCATTCGCGCTATATCTGCCGCAGCCCCTACCTGTTGGCCCTGCTGCGAAATCGCATGCCAAAGCAGTACTGTACCTCATTTGGGATAAAATTAATTGGGGGTCAATGCAATTTTAGTTAACTTCGTGTCCCCTAAAAAACACATAAACAATATCCATAATTTGTTACTTTCTTTAGAGTTTATTTGTTTTAAATTTTGAATGCAATGGCTGTTGTAAAGGTAAGTTTGATAGATGCATTACGGGAACATTTTGGATTCGATTCTTTTAAAGGGAATCAGGAAATTATCATTAAAAGCATTCTTGCCCGCAAAGATACTTTTGTCATTATGCCAACCGGCGGAGGGAAATCCCTTTGCTATCAGCTTCCGGCATTAATGAGTCCAGGATGTGCTCTGATCGTCTCTCCGCTCATAGCTTTAATGAAAAACCAGGTAGATCTAGTTCGCTCCTACAGTAGCAAGGATAATGTAGCGCATTTTCTAAATTCTACCCTTTCTAAAGCTCAAATCAAGAAAGTAAGAACAGATCTCCTCTCCGGAAAAACCAAAATGTTATACGTAGCCCCGGAAACATTGACCAAGGCTGAAAACCTGGAGTTTTTCAAGGAACTGGAAATCTCTTTCATAGCAGTGGACGAAGCTCACTGTATCTCAGAATGGGGGCATGACTTCCGTCCTGAATACCGTCGCCTCAAGGAAATGATTGAAATGATCAATGGCGATCTGCCAATCATTGCCCTCACCGCCACCGCGACCCCTAAAGTTCAAAGCGATATCGTCAAAAACCTGGGCCTTCGCAGTCCCGAGGTATATCTCTCCTCTTTTAACAGGCCAAACCTCTATTATGAGATCCGCCCAAAAAAGAAGAAAGAACAAACTATTCGCGAAATCGTCAAGTTTATCCACCAGCACAAAGGTAAAAGCGGAATCATCTATACACTGAACCGCAAAACCACCGAAGAATTGGCTGATATGCTCACGGCTAACAATATCAAGGCCGTAGCGTACCATGCCGGTCTGGATGCCGGCACCCGCGCCCAACGTCAGGATATGTTCCTGCACGAAGAATGCGAGGTGATCGTAGCCACCATCGCCTTCGGTATGGGTATCGATAAGCCAGACGTCCGTTTCGTTATACACTACAACATCCCTAAAAGCCTGGAGAACTACTACCAGGAAACAGGTCGTGCCGGCCGTGATGGATTGGAAGGTATTTGTGTCTGCTTCTACTCCTACAAGGATGTACAGAAGCTGGAACACCTGATGCGCGACAAACCACTTAGCGAAAGGGAAATGGGCGCCCAGCTCATCAACGAAACCGTTGCCTACGCCGAGAGCTCTGCCTGCCGTCGTAAAGTAATCCTCCACTACTTCGGCGAAAAGTATGAAGCCGATCAGTGTAACGGGGCCTGCGATAACTGCCGCAATCCGAAAGAAAAAATTGAAGTAAAGAACCGCGTAGTAATTGTACTCAAAGCCATCCAGTCACTGGAAGAACGCTTTGGCACCGACTACGTTGTCAATGTTATAACTGGCAAGATCAACCCGCAGATCACTACCTATGGTCACAACCAGCTGGAAGTGTTCGGCGAGGGTAAAGAATTCGATGCACACTTCTGGAATTCCCTCATCCGTCAAATGATGTTGGAAGACCTGATTGTCAAAGACATCGAAGAATATGGCCTGCTAAAGATCACTGATAAGGGTAGAAAGTTCCTCAAAACTCCTTACTCTATCATGGTCTCTCTCAACCACCAATTTGAAGAAGAAGGCAATGAAGAAGACGAAGTAGCAGCTGAAGCCCAGGCTTCTGCCGATCCTGTACTCTTCGAAATGCTGAAAGAGCTGCGTAAAAAAGTAGCCAAAGAAAAAAACTTACCTCCCTTCGTTATCTTCCTCGAAACCTCCCTCGAAGATATGGCTACCCAGTACCCTACTACCGTACAGGAACTGGAAAAGATCCAGGGTGTGAGCAAAGGGAAAGCGATTCGCTATGGCAAACAGTTCGTAGATGTCATCTCTAAATATGTAGAGGAAAACGACATCGTTAAACCGGATGATTTCGTCATGAAAAGTGTGGTGAACAAGAGTGGTCTGAAAGTTTTTATTATCCAGAATATCGATAAGAAAATGCCACTGGAGACCATCGCCCGCAACAAAGAATTGACCATTCCCCAACTGCTGGATGAAATGGAAACCATCGTGGCAAGTGGCACCAAACTCAATCTTGATTATTGCCTCGACGAAGAACTGGATGACTACGCCCAGGACGAGATCATGGAATACTTCAAAGGCTGCGAAACCTCCAGTCTGGCACTGGCCCGCGAAGAGCTCATTGATAGTGACTATACCCTTGAACAATTGAAATTGATGCGTATTAAGTTCCTCGTTGTATACGGGAACTAAAAAACCAACTATGGGACACGATTTGATCAGGGCAGCAATTGCACCTGTAAGGGAGAAGATTATTCAGCATTCGTTATATCATGAAATGCAACGCATGGAAGACATCAGGTCTTTCATGCAGTACCATATATTCGCTGTATGGGATTTTATGTCACTCTTAAAATCATTGCAACGTAACCTCACCTGCACAAACCTGCCATGGGTACCTGTAGGAAGCGCCGCTACCCGTTTTCTGATCAATGAGATCGTAACCGGCGAAGAGAGTGATATCGATCCTGAGGGCAAACGTGTAAGCCATTTTGAACTGTACCTGGATGCCATGAAACAGGTAGGCGCAGATACATCCATAATGGAAAATGCCCTGCTGTCCCTGCAAAAAAGTGCACCCCTTGCCGATATCTTCGACACCTTCCCTCCTGCTGCAAAAGCCTTTGTTCAACATACATTTGAGCTGATCGAAAAAGCACCCATACACGTACAGGCCGCTGTCTTCACCTTTGGTCGTGAAGACCTCATTCCTGATATGTTTGTGGCGCTGGTAAATGATCTGGACAAACAATTCCCCGGACAAATCAGCCTGTTTAAATACTACCTCGAACGTCATATTGAAGTGGATGGTGACCACCACAGCTATCTCGGAATGGAAATGGTACAGGAGCTTTGCGGTAATGATAGTCGCAAATGGGAAGAAGCTGCTATCGCTTGCCGCGAAGCATTAGAGCAACGGAACGCACTGTGGACTGGAATCCTGGAAGAAATTCGTGCCACTACAATATTTTCTTAGAATAATATTTGGATTTTAAATCCATATTTTGTTATCTTTGCACTCCCTTCGAGAGAAGGATGTGAGTAAAGAGTCGGTGTGGTAGCTCAGTTGGTAGAGCAAAGGACTGAAAATCCTTGTGTCGCCGGTTCGATTCCGGCCCTCACCACAAACAAAAAGCGATTACAAAAGTAGTCGCTTTTTTGTTTTATAAACAAGCTGTACAAGTCCACGTCTTGTTCGTCGCTTGTTCGTCGCTTGTTCGATCCTTCCCTATCTAAATCAGGATCAAGCACATTATTCCTTAACTAATAAATCACCCTCTGAAATAAAAAAGGCCACCTTCTCAGATGGCCCTTATATCAGTCGTTATTTCTTTTTACAGACAACTATGTGATTCAAAAACGCATCATATCGTTTTGGCAGAATCGCATTCACTAACATCACCCATATATTCATCAGAGAGATAGTAATATTAGTCACCAGTCGTCTCAGTGGCGGGAAAAAGTTAAACTTAGACAGAATAGAACTATCCATATATGACATCCTGATCTGTGCCTGTGTCTGAACAGAAGTACCCAGCTTTTCGTAATACACTATTTCAAACCCTTTACGCTCCAGTAGACTTTTTAAGCCGAAAGATGTATAACGGCTGCAATCATTCGGTGCCTCGTGCTCAGCAATCAGAAACGGCATGGTGATCAGTATTGTACCGCCTGGTTTCATCACCCTGTGCAGTTCAGAGATCATATCCTCCAGATTGAATACATGCTCAAATACTTCAGTCGACAATACACTGTCAAACGAATTGTCTTCCAGTGGCAATGTCAGACCATCATAAAACACATCTATCTGCTCATTTTCATGGCTATGCCCCTCCCCCTGAAAGTCTACTCCTATATATTCGTCTACGTTAATCAAGGTCTTGTAAGGCTTGCTACCGCAACCAAAGTCCAACATACGGCCATAAAGCACATTAAAATGCTTTTTCAGGTTCGTGATCAACAGATTACGGGTTATGTAAAACGACTGATTGATGGTCGGATTGAAATCTTTGCTTACATTCTTCATAGTGACACCAAAAATACATTTTTACGCCAACAAAGTTAGCACCAATCCAATAATCGCCGGTAGCCCCTGTACAAAGAAGATCTTCTTCGCAGCAGTCAGCGCACCAAAGATGCCAGCGATCACTACACAACTCAAAAAGAATACTGCAATATTTTTCTGCCATTCCAGATCACTGATAAAGAATGACCAGATCAACCCTGCAGACAGGAATCCATTGTACAATCCCTGATTGGCAGCCAGCCCCTTCGTAGGCTTAAACATCTCCGCAGGCAGTTGCCTGAAAGTTCGCTTACCTGCTGTCTCCCACGCAAACATCTCCATCCATAATATATACAGATGCTCCACCGCGACAAGCCCTACAAAGATCTTCGCAATAATGACCATATTTTCAGTTTGTTTTTTATTATGCTACAGGACGTTTAGGATCCGTGATCCATTCACTCCATGAACCCGCATACAGTTTAGGAATAGGATATCCCGCATATACAGATAACAATACATTGTAAGCCGCTGTTACACCAGAACCGCAATAGAACACAACATTGCCCTTTGCAAATTCTTCTTTGAAATGCTCTTTATATACACCTGGTGCGGCCACACCCTCTGCACCTATCTGTGCATTGAAAGGCTTGGAAACAGCTCCAGGAATATGACCTGCCACCGGATCGATCGTTTCATTCTGCCCCGCATACCTGTCAGCCGTTCTGCTATCGATCAGACAGGTATTACCCGCTTCGATTGAAGCCATTACTTCATTCACAGATGCTAACATACTATCGTTAAAATGTGGTACAAACTGCTTCGGTTGCAAAGGCATAATATCAGCCGTCAATGGATACCCCTGTGCAGCCCATACCCCCTTTCCTCCATTCAGTACAGCTACCCTCTCATGCCCGGCCCAACGCAGTAACCACCACATCCTGGCAGCAGCCATAAAACCTGCTGTCGCATCATACACCACCACTTGTGTATTTTCATCAATACCCAGTTTAGAAAAGGTCTTTACCAAAGCTTCTTTCCTGGGCAATGGATGACGACTGGTTTTACCTGCTATAATTTCTCCGGACAAATCATAATGCAGGTCTGCATATACGGCCCCCGGAATGTGTGCTTTTTTATATTCTTCTACACCCCATTTTTTATCCGCTAAAGAATAGCTGCAATCGACAAACAGGAAGTTAGGATCATGCAAATTTTCCAGGGCCTCTTTTGGCTGGATGAAAGTAGTAAAGCTCATAGTCTTTTTATTTTTTAAAACACAAACGGTATCAGTCTCCACGTGTGCTTTTTATACTGTAAATACTCCTCTCCGAAGTTATTAATCAATACCCGTTCTTCTACATACATCCTATACAAAAACGCTGCAGTGACAGGTAATACTGTTATTATAAAAGCAATGTAATTGTTCATCGCAATACCATTGCCTACAAAAGATACCAATGATCCCAGATAAGACGGATGTCGCAAAAATTTATACACACCATGCTGTACTATCCGATGATCCTCCCGGATCGTTACATCTACCGTAAAATAGTGTCCCAACGTATAGATCGAATAAAACCGGAACAGCATTCCCATTACAATCAGCGCAATTCCTATCTTAGAAAAATAAACATAACTCGTGATCGGGGCAGCTGTATGTTCCGCTACATAAGATCCCAGTGGCAGCGTAGCCATAATCGTCACCCAGATCCAGAGCAACGATTTCCTGTCTGCTTTCTGTCTTTCCTGTGGACCGGAACGGAAAATGCGGTTCAGAAAAATCTCTGAAGCCAGCCAGATAGCGACAATAGTTGTGTATAACATAAAGATGCAGGTTTTTCAATAGGTCTGGTGATCAGTCACCTCAGATGGTTTTTACATCTCCGTTTTCATAGGCAATGATCACAGTGGGTTTTAGATTCAGGAATAGGCCTGTCTCTACAACGCCGGTTAACGTTTTTAATTGTTGATGAAGCAGCTCCGGTTCCCGGATTACACCAAAAGAACAATCGATAATGTAATTACTATTGTCCGTAATATAAGGCTGATCGTCTTTCGTTCTGAGCGTTGGATGACCTTGCAGAGCCTGCAGTGTTTTGAATACCAGCTCCCAGCCAAAAGGGACAACTTCTATCGGTAACGGAAACTTGCCAAGTGTCTTTACATATTTTCTTTCATCTCCTACTATCACACGATGTCTGCTGGCCAGCGCCACAATTTTTTCCCTGAGCAGGGAACCCCCGCCACCTTTTATCAGTTGTCCTTCTTCACTGATTTCATCAGCCCCGTCGATATCCAGGTCCAACTGCTGAATCTCGCTGAATGACGTAATGGGTATACCCAGGGCCCGCGCCTGTTTTTCCGAAGCAACGGAGGTCGCCACTGCCTGAATATTCAATCCCTCCTTCACCATCTGACCGATCTTTTCGATCGCCCAGTAAGCGGTAGATCCTGTACCTAATCCTACCAGCATACCTGGTTGTACCAAAGCAGCGGCTTTTTCGCCGGCAGCTTTCTTCGCTTTTGTGATTGCATCCATGTGTATGACTCTTTAGAAATTTAATGCTAGTGTACAGCAATATAAGCCTTATTTTTACGATCCACCTTACACCACAATATGAATATCGACTCGCACAAGGGACCAATGACCACACTTCATCGTATCAGAGCTATCTTTACCGGTTCTGTCGGCAACCTGGTCGAATGGTACGACTGGTACGCCTATGCTGCATTTGCAATTTACTTTGCTCCGTCCTTTTTTCCCAAAGGGAATCCTACCGCTCAGCTCCTCGATACCGCAGCCATCTTTGCCGTAGGTTTTCTCATGCGCCCGGTGGGTGGCTGGCTCTTTGGTACCATTGCCGATCGTACGGGCCGCAGAACGGCCATGACCTTGTCTGTATTACTGATGTCGCTGGGTAGCCTGCTCATAGCAGTCGCCCCTACGTATCAGACTGCCGGCTTATTTTCTCCCATATTATTATTACTGGCCCGACTCTTACAAGGATTGAGTGTAGGAGGAGAATATGGTACTTCTGCTACCTATCTCAGTGAGATTTCCACACCCGATAAAAGAGGGTTTTATTCCAGCTTTCAATACGTAACACTTATTGGCGGACAACTCATCGCATTGGGTGTACAGCTGATATTACAAAAGGCATTTCTTACCTCCGATCAATTGCATGCCTGGGGATGGCGCATTCCCTTCGTGATAGGTGCACTCCTCTCCCTTTTTGCACTCATTATCCGCCGCCATATGGAAGAGACCATCTCCGTGAAAAAAGGAGATGAAAAACGTGGTTCACTGAAAGTATTATTCAATGAACACCCAAGAGCAATTATGACTGTGGTAGGATTGACAATGGGTGGTACATTGGCATTTTATACCTACACCACTTATATGCAGAAGTTCCTGGTGAATACAGTGCATCTTACCAAAGAAAGATCAACTGTACTTACCTTCTGGCTCATGCTTATTTATGCCTGTATACAGCCGCTTTGCGGACTGCTGAGTGATAAAATCGGACGCAAACCCTTATTGATTACTTTTGGGGTAGCCGGTACCTTATTTACAGTACCTATCCTCACGGCCGTGAGCCATGCCACCACTGAGACGACTGCGTTTCTTTTATTATTAACAGCATTGCTCATTGTAAGTGGATATACTTCAATTAATGCAGTGGTAAAAGCAGAATTATTCCCTTCACAAGTGCGCGCTTTAGGTGTAGGACTGCCTTATGCATTGACAGTGGCAGTCTTTGGTGGAACTGCCGAGTATATTGCATTGTATTGTAAGAAGATAGGGCATGAATCATGGTATTATTGGTATGTAACGATTTGTGTGTTTATTTCACTGGTGGTATACGTGTTTTCGAGAGATACCAAAAAGACCTCTTATATGAATAGAGAATTATAATACTGCCGCAGGCCTATTCAAACCTATAACACATGAACCGTCCATTCGCCGATATGCCCTACGGCTATCCCCCCGCATTCTGCTATCCCCTCACTGAGATATGCATGTACATCCTATTCCTCTTATGCCTCTACCATGCATACAAGCAAGGCACTTCCAAACTCGCTTATCTGTTAGGCGGCTTTGGCTTTGGCCTCCTCTTAGAATACATCAACGTCCGCGCTAACGCCGGTTACAAATACGGCCACTTCCTCCTCATGATCCGCGACATCCCCGTAGGCATCGGAGCCGGCTGGGGTATCATCATGTACACCTCCCGCCTCATCACCGAAAGCATGCACCTGCGCATCTGGTCTGCTGCCGCCATGGAAGCCCTTCTCGCCCTCAGCATAGACTGGAGCATGGATGTCGTTGCCTACCGCCTGCACATGTGGCACTGGAACTGGGAAACCATTATCAACCCATCCGTAGCCCTCACCGCCCAATACTTCGGCGTACCCTGGGGTAACTTCTACGGCTGGCTCTGTGTCGTATTCTTCTATTCCATCTTTTCCCGGTATCTGGAAATGACCCGCATCTGGAAAGCAGCCATTCCCATACTCGCCATCCTCATTTCACAAGTCGCCTTATATGTCACCCTTTTCCCCATATCTTTTTTCCTAAAAAATCATTTTAATATCCTGAGCGCAGATAAGTTAGTATTAACCCTCCTTTTCTTTGCAATACTAACAGCAATTGGGATAATCAAAATGAAACGACAACAATTCCATTTACCCTTCATCACCTGGTTGGTACCCGCCTGGTTCCACCTATACTTTTTCTGCTGGCTCTTCATAGGTGGATTTGCCCGCGAAAATACCATGATGACCCTGCTCAGCGTACTGAGCTTATTAGTAGGAACACTTATCCATTTGATATTGCTTTTAAACACGAAATCCCGAACTTAGTGACCACTAATTAATCAATCATGGAAAAGGAAACAAGGGCACTTAAGATCAGCAAAATTGCAGCAAAATCGGCCATCCGTTTATTTGTCATCATCGTATTTGTAGGCGCACTCCCTTTTATTACAGGCGAACAACCCTGGAGTAAAAGACTGGAAAACTCCCACTTCGTCATCCCAAATAAACTCACCCTGATAGCCCCTGCACTGCTCTTCGCAGGCCTGCTCACCCTGATCATTCTGGTGATCAAAAAGAAATACTCCGTCATTGATTACAACTGGCTGCTGGTATTGAATGCAGTTATCCTGCTGGCTTATATCACAATAATCTATATCCGGCTTTATTCGCTCATTTTTGTATAAACATAATATCTACTCCATTGCTCCTGACAGAAGAACATGTAATAGGTTTAGCCCCGGACGACGCTTCCCGTAAAGCGGGATCCGCATTGGCAAGTCCGGGCAAATGGATAAGCAAAGGCGCCAACACCGACGCCTTGTGGGGGGAATGCCAGGGTAGTGGTAGTAAACCGTATCAAACCCAGGTAGACATCGTAAACGTAGCCTTCAAATGCAGCTGCCCCAGTCGCAAATTTCCCTGCAAACACGGTATAGGACTCATGCTCCTCTACGCCCGGCAAAAAGATACCTTCACTGAAAGTACACCTCCTGCCTGGGTAAGTGAATGGTTATCCAAACGCGCTGATAAGAAAGTTGAAAAAACAGAAAAACCAGTAGACGAAAATGCACAGGCCAAAAGACTACAGGCACGCCAGCAAAAGGTAGCCGATGGCATCGCAGAACTGATGCGCTGGATGAAAGACATTGTTCGTAATGGCCTGCTGCAGATCCCTGAAAAAGGAGATGCCTACTGGGAAAATATGGCCAGAAGAATGGTTGATGCACAAGCCTCCGGCCTCGCAGGTATGGTACGCACTTTAGGTGAAACCAACTTCTATAGCGATGGCTGGCAGATCTCATTTCTTGATCAACTGCTGCGCATCTACCTGGTCATACAAGGGTACACTCAGATCGAAAGTTTGGAAGAACCCTTACAACAGGAATTACGTGCCCTCATCGGTTTTACGCAAAATCAGGAAGCCCTCAAACAACAGACGGGTATCAAAGATAGCTGGCTGGTACTGAGCAAACAGACCACTGAAGAAGAAAACCTGATCACTGAGCGCTATTGGCTGTATGGACAACAGAGCAAAAAATCCGCACTGGTACTCCAGTTTTATGTCAAGAACCAGACAAGACCTGAAGTACTCATTTCACCCGGAATTGCACTACAGGGAGAACTTGTATTTTTCCCCTCTCCTATACCACTCAGAGCCATCATCAAATTCCCTGTCTCCAATATCTCCCTGCCCGAAGTAACAGGTATGGAAGGCTGGGCACAGGTCACAGATACCGAAACTGCACTGTACGAACAGATGCCTGTGCGCAGTGAAAGACCTTACATCGTACAGCAACTCACCCCCGTACAACATAATCTGCAATGGTGGTTGAAAGATCAGGAAGAAAGACTGATGCCCCTGAAAACCGGCTATACAAATATCTGGCGACTACTCGCACTCAGTGGTGGGAAACCCCTGAAAATGGCGCTGCTCGGCAAAGAACAACAATATGAACCTTTGGGTGCATGGCATAACGGCTCTTATAAACTATTGTAATCGCGGGACAAAAACTTATGTGGAATAATATTGTTAACACCGTCCTGTTAGGAACAGGCAAAAAGCAACTTCGCAAAGACGATCTTCCCCCTGCATTATCTGCTGTAGCTGATAGCGTATTGGGAAACAAATCACTGGATGTGGAAACACAGTTTCTACACCTCGCATCGCTTGCTCTCAACTACCGCCAGAGTGGCGTCACTGCATTACAGGATAGCAGTGTTACGCTGGAAGTTGCTCCTGACGAAGTACTTCCCTATTGTAGTCCTGCAGCATGGCAGGCATTATATACTGCTATTGATATGGGTCTTCAGGCACTCATCCTCTATTGGATGGAAGCCTGTGCTGCCGCCCAACAACTGGCACCTCCCGAGTTTATTCCTACACTGATGGATATGTCCATCAAAGAAAAACAATGGAGAAATCTGGCAATCATGGTTTGTGGAAAAAGAGGCGAATGGCTCGGACAATTCAATCCTGCATGGGCTTTCAGGAAACCAGAAACTACAGAGGAACGCTGGCAGACCGGCTCCCTGGAAGAACGTAAACAGGTACTCTCTTCGCTGAGACAGGATCACCCGGCACAAGCCAGGGAATGGCTGCAACAGACCTGGTCACAGGAAAACGCGGCTACCCGTGCCGAACTCCTGAAAGTATTGCAAATCAATGCCTGCGAAGAAGATGTTCCCTGGCTGGAAACATTGCTCACCGACAAAAGCGCCAAGGTAAAAGATGAAACCTGGTCATTGCTCAAACAATTACCCACTTCTGCTATCATTCAGGCTTACTGGCAATTATTACAGCAAAGCATTACGCCCGCTAAAAAAGGATTGCTCAATAAAAAGTCACTGGATATATCCCTGCAACTCCCTTCTGATAAACGGATTGCTGATTCAGGTATCCAGTTATTAAGCAGCTCAAAAAGCGTGAGTGATGATGCTTTCATCCTCTATCAGCTCACTACTTATATACCTCCTGCATGGTGGGAAAATTATTTGCAAACTGATAAGAAAGGAGTACTCTCCTATTTTAATAATACTGAGCTCACACAGCAATTCAATCAGGCATTGGGTTTGGCTGCTATCCGCTTCAAAGATCTGGAATGGTTACAACTGATCCTGAAAGAAAGCAAAGACTTTTTCAAAGATGCACTCGAAGCATTGCCCGTTCATGAACAGGAAGCTTATGCACTCAGATTCTTTGAAAAAGAACCACAATTCATGATCCGCTTCCTCAGCGAACGGGATTATGAATGGGGCCTGCCCATCACCAGGGAACTGTTCAAATGGATTGCTAAAAACCCTTATCAGTACAACCGTAATTTCTTTGATAAGCAAGTACAGAATATTCCCTTGCTGATCGGCGGCGAACTAGAAAGCTTCACCCCAGAACTCCCCGCCTATCAGGCCACCTGGAAGAATACCACTGAACACATCAAAAGGTTATTGACCTGCAAGGCAGCCATCAATAAAGCTTTCTCACATACAAAATGATCACCTTTTTAAGCAGATAAAAAATGTCCAACATTTTACGTCAACATGCCGAACAACTGTTCGCACAGGAACTGGAAGAACTGCAAAAACAGGATACTGAAAAGCGTCCTTACATGTGGCAGTTATCCCCACAGGCCGTAGTTACTTACCTCATGGGTGGTAAACTAAAAAATGGATTTGAAATACAACCCAAATACATCGGTAGCCGTCGTCTCATGGAGATTGCGGTAGCTACGCTGACGACCGATCGGGCATTACTTCTATATGGTCTGCCCGGTACTGCTAAAAGCTGGGTTAGTGAACACCTGGCCGCTGCTATCAGCGGCGACTCTACCCTGATTGTACAGGGTACTGCCGGTACTGGTGAAGAAGCTATCCGTTATGGCTGGAACTACGCCCGTTTGCTGGCAGAAGGTCCTACCATTGGTGCTATCGTAGAGACTCCTGTAATGCGCGCAATGAAAGATGGTAAGATCGCACGTATCGAAGAGCTCACCCGTATCAGCGCAGATGTACAGGATACCCTCATCACCATCCTCTCCGAAAAAACACTTCCTATCCCTGAGCTGAACAGCGAAGTAATGGCCCAAAAAGGCTTCAATATCATCGCTACTGCCAATAACAGGGATAAGGGTGTGAATGACCTTTCCAGCGCCTTAAAACGCCGTTTTAATACCGTTATTCTACCTGTTCCTGATAAAATGGAAGAAGAGATCGACATTGTGAGAAGAAGAGTGGAAAGCTATGAAAAGGTAATGGACCTGCCAGTTGAAAAACCAGCACTGGAAGAGATCCGTCGTATCGTAACTATCTTCCGTGAGCTGCGTAGCGGTATCACTGCCGATGGTAAAACCAAGATCAAAGTACCCAGTGGTACACTGAGCACCGCCGAAGCCATATCTGTAGTGAACAATGGCCTTGCCATGGCTGGCTACTTTGGGGATGGTTCCCTTAAGGCAGCAGATCTCGCAGCAGGCATTATCGGCGCAGTGATCAAAGATCCTGTACAGGATAAAATTGTATGGCAGGAATACCTTGAGACTGTCATCAAAACAAGAGATGAGTGGAAAGATATTTACCGGGCATTCCGGGACCTGTAAACGTATAATATGTCAATTCATATACTGGGCATACGGCACCATGGCCCCGGTTCTGCCAGGAGAATACGTTCTGCCCTGGAAAAGATCAAACCGGACATCGTGCTGGTAGAAGGCCCGCCAGACGCCGATGGTATACTGGAATGGGTGGGACATGATGATTTGAAACCACCGGTAGCAATTCTCGTATTCCAGCCAGATGATCCGAAGAAAGCAGTGTTTTATCCATTTTCAGAGTTCTCTCCGGAATGGCAGGCCATTCTGTATGCACGTCAGCATAAAATCCCTGTTAAGTTCATGGATCTGCCCATGGTGCATCAGTTTGAACTGCGTCATCATCCAACAGCCGATTCCTCTCTGAATAATAATATCGCTATTGTTCCCGACGCCGAAACAGTAAGGCGTAATCCTATTGCATGGCTGGCTGCTGCCGCAGGCTTTGAAGAAGAAGAAACCTGGTGGGAACATGAGTTTGAATACAGGCAGGACGAAGAACAGGTATTCGATGCAATCACCGAAGGGATGCATGCCCTCCGTACAGATCTTCCTTTACCCTACGATAGAGAAGAACAACTGCGTGAAGCCTGGATGCGTAAAACCATCCGGCAGGCAGAAAAAGAAATGTTCACAGAGATTGCTGTAGTATGTGGTGCATGGCATGCCCCTGCACTCAAACACATGCCGAAGGCAAAAGAAGACAACGACCTGCTGAAAGGATTACCGAAAGTTAAAACGGCAGTATCATGGGTACCCTGGACATATAACCGTTTGAGTTACAACAGTGGTTATGGTGCAGGCATCAATTCACCGGGTTGGTATGAGCATCTATGGCACCATCCTGCTGATGATGGTACCCGCTGGATGGCCCGTGTAGCGAGACTATTCAGAGAAGAACAGAAAGACATCTCTGTTGCTCATGTGATGGAAGCTGTTCGTCTGGCCAATGCATTGGCTGCATTACGCAGATTACCAAGAGCAGGATTAGAGGAACTGAATGAAGCTACGCTAAGTGTATTGTGTAATGGCGAAGACATACTGATCAAACTGATTGAGAAAGCACTGATCGTCAGTGATAAGATTGGCGAAGTGCCGATTGATGTACCTCGTCCGCCATTGCAGACAGATATCGAAAAGCAGCAAAAGAAACTTCGTCTGCCACAGACCGCCGATTTCAAAGATTACACCCTGGATCTCAGAAAGGAAAATGATCTGGAGAGAAGTATCTTTTTACACCGCCTTGAACTGCTAGGTATCAAATGGGGTGACCGTTACGATGTATCGGGCAAAGGTACGTTCAAGGAACAATGGCGCCTGCAGTGGGATCCATCTTTGTCTATCGATATTATTGAAAGAGGTAGCTGGGGCAACACTGTAGAAGAAGCCACAAACAGCTATGTAAAATATCGTGCACAGGCAGCTGCGAATTTAAAAGAAGTCTGTACCCTGCTTGAAAGTGCAATTCCTGCAGAACTGGATGCCGCTATTGATCTATTGATCCAGCAAATCAATAATCTTGCAGCAGCTACCGGCGATGTGATGCAGTTAATGACGGTGTTACCCAATCTTGTACAGATAAGCAGATATGGGAACGTGCGTAAAACAGATGCGGCACTTGTAGAAGGAATTATTAATGGAATGATCACACGTATCTGTATCAGCTTACCTGCTGCTTGTACAAGTCTGGCAGAAGATGCTGCCCTGCAGTTGCTGGAGCTGTTCTACAATATGAACGATGCGATCCTCTTATTGCAACAGGATGATCTTACCACCCAATGGACACAGACATTATCTCACATCGCTCATAATAATAACACATCTCCTGTTATTGCAGGATATGCAACCCGCTTACTTTCTGATCACAGAACCATTACAGGTGCTGAACTGGTGAAAGCATTCAGTTATGCAATGTCTACAGCCAATCCTCCTGCCGTAGCTGCAGCGTGGCTGGAAGGCTTCCTGAAAGGAAGTGGTACGTTACTGTTGGTGGACAATGATCTGTGGACAGTTGTGAATAACTGGATGAATCAGTTGGAGCAGGATACATTTACACAGCTGCTGCCCTTATTAAGAAGAACGTTTTCCGGGTTTAGTAAACCAGAGAGAAGGAAACTGGGTGAGAAGGCGAAGACTGGGGTGACGATGGGTGGCGCTGCTTCATCTGCTGTAGAAGTTCAATTCGATGAAGGGCGTGCAGAGAAAGGTATCCCGATCGTAATGAAAATGCTGGGGCTTCAATAACTAACCATCCTACTGAAGATCAAACCTTTCAGTTGGAAAAAAAGAAAACTGCAATGGACAACTTACATAAATGGCGACTCGTACTCGGTGGTAAAGAAGCAGACGGCACAGGTTTCAGTCTCGCCGGCGATGAACTGAAAATGGACCAAACCCTCGAAGCGCTCTACGACAGCGAAAAGAAAGGCGGACTCGGTCCCTCCTCTCCTAACGTCAGCCGTTGGTTAGGCGACATCCGTACATTCTTCCCGGCCTCTGTAGTTCAGGTGATGCAACGCGACGCATTACAAAGACTCAACATCACACAAATGCTCTTTGAAAAAGAGATGCTGGAAAATGTAGAGCCAGATGTACACCTGGTAGCAACACTATTAACATTACGTCACGCTATTCCGGATAAAACAAAAGATACCGCCAGGCAGGTAGTACGTCGTGTAGTTGAAGAGTTATTAAAAAAACTTACACAACCTACACAACAAGCAATCACTGGTAGTCTGCATCGCAGTATTCGCAACCGCCGTCCTAAGCATAACGAAATCAACTGGCATGCGACTATTTTAAAAAACCTGCGCCATTATCAACCCGAGTATAAAACAATTATTCCCGAAACGCGCATTGGTTACGGTCGCAAAACAACGTCTTTAAAAGATGTCGTATTATGCCTGGACCAAAGTGGTTCTATGGGTACATCCGTTGTATACTCTGGCATCTTCGGATCTGTCATGGCTTCTATTCCAGCTATCAAAACAAAGATGGTCGTATTCGATACAGCAGTAGCAGATCTTACAGAAGAATTAAAAGATCCCGTTGATTTGTTGTTCGGTGTGCAATTAGGTGGCGGTACAGATATACAGCTTGCACTCAATTACTGCCAGCAGATTATTACAAGACCGACAGATACAGTATTGGTTTTAATCACTGACTTATTTGAAGGAGGGAGTAATGACCGTATGCGTAAACGTGCTGCTGAATTAGTTGCAGCTGGCGTACAGGTAATTGTATTGCTTGCACTGAATGATGATGGTGCCCCTTATTATGATCATGAAAATGCACAGTTCCTTTCTAATTTAGGAATACCTGTATTTGCATGTACGCCTGATAAGTTTCCTGATATGATGGCAGCTGCGTTAAGTAAACAGGATATCAACAATTGGGCGGCACGTGAAGATTTAGTATTAAAAAAATAAATTGGCCTTCCTATGGAGGGTAAATTAAACGGTAAGTTCGCAAAAATTAACAGCCCCTACTTAAAAAACAAAAGGGGATTGCTTTCCGGGCTTACTGACTGGCATTGGATATATACTCTTTAGTATATATCCATTTATTATTAGCATCAAACATTAATTCGCAGTTTCCATACTTTCAAATCGTCTCTCCTGCCTGATCCGGCTCATAACTTCCTCCTCTTCCTGATTAAAAAACAAGGTAAAATATTCTTTAATAGTTTCCATCTCTGGTACATCATAAATATCCACCCACTTCTTCACCTTTTCTTTCCCTAAACCCAGAAAGCCTTTTACAGTCTTCATATACACAATCCCCAATAAAAATGTATGCTTTTTGGAATCTCCGGCAATAGACACCCATAAAACAACCTCACTTTCAGTATTAACAACAGAGAGTGTAGCCGATGCGCCGGTACGAATTTCTAAATAAGCCTCCATCTGTTCCATCCAGGGAAAGGTATCCAGCTCCTTTAAAAATTCGTCCAGGCTAACAGCACCGCCATCCAAAAAATGATTATAATCATCTCCCGCCATCTGCGTACTTAAAATAAACATGGTACTATATTTTTACAGTCATAAAAGTAAGGCTTGCAAAAGGAAATAAACCACCCAATAACAATTCCTCTTTATGAATTAAAGTCGCCCCGTATCTTATCTTGCATACCGCTGATGTGGCAATGGGTATCATTGGAGTATGGGGAGGCCCAATAGGAGCAGGTGTATCAACAATTTGGTTTGTAGGAAGAGTTATAACAAGTATGTAATGAGTAAATTTTTCAAGCTTTTATTTTTTATCTATTATAAATGGTCCAATAATGACCGGCGAAATTCAAATCCAGAATTAGCAGGAAGTGGATTGTTAATGATAGTATTATTGTTCAATACACTTTCACTTTACAATTTTATTTGGAAATCCATTATAGTAGCGATGTATGGACGCGATAATCTGCCATTTCATCGTGCCCATCCTATCTCAAAAATAGAGCTCCTTGTATTAGGAGCAATTATTTGGGTAATTATTCATAGATGGATGATACGTGATGGCAAAGTCGTGAAAATCAACAAGACATATTTTCGTAGTCAATGGGATGGCCCCAAAGGTACCCTCCTGGGTATTGGGTATATTATGTTTTCTGCCGTAATGTATTATTGTAGTCTACAGATTTACCGTCTCTAAATAATGAATATTTGTATAGCCGGGTGGCTGTCTCAAAAGTAATCTTTATCCGATTGTATCCGGACCTGATGAAAAGAATTTTCGTTTACGCAATTCTCTGCACCTCCAGATTACTTTTGACACAGCTCCCTCTATATTAATTTGTTTTCAACCATTCGTCATCCTGAATTATTACACCCGCACCTATCGCCGCTTTTATCGCACCTGCCAACTCTGCTTTCAACTCCTCCGTCGCTCTTGTAAATCCTAATGCTTTAGACACCAACGGTATCACCGCCTCTTCAGTAATCGCGACCGCATCTCTCACCACTTTTTCTATCGCCACCGTCATCTCTTCCGGTGCTATGTACATCAGCTTCCTTGAAGCCGCCGGCATATTCGCTCTACTTCTCAACACCGGTACTTCCATTTTCGCATCCCACAAAAACGGCTCCTTCACCACGATACTACCACTCTCCTCCGCGCTGGTGATCGCTTGCTTCAGCGTCTCACGTATACGGCTACCCACTCTCGCCACACCTGCCGCCTCAATCAATCTCCTCGCTACTTCCTCCGTATGAACAGGGCTCTCTATTGCTACTATTTTCTCCAACCAGCTTCTCAACTTATCCAACCCATGTGCATGCAATTCTTTTGTGGAAATCTCCATTGGCAGGATTGCAGTTTCATACAATGGTAATTCAGGCATTGTCATATCCTCCTCTTCTCTCACCATTGTAAAATCTTCATCTGCCTCCGGTTCCTCTTCAGCAATTACCTCATTCTTTTTTGCCTGCTCAACAGCTGCTAACAATCGCTTAATTTCCCTCGCAGGATGCCTGAACCAATCCGTGCTCCACACGTGGTATAAATTCCATCCCATATCTTCCAGTACCTGTTGTCTCAACCTATCTCTGTCTCTTGCAGATCGCGCAGTATTATATCCTTCCCCATCACACACAATACCGATAAAATACCTACCCGGATGTTCAGGATCTGAAATTGCCAGATCAATAAAGATCCCTTTACTACCTACCTGCTTATGCACAGTATACCCCGCCGCCTCCAGATGTTTCGCTACCTCCTGTTCAAAGGGAACCCTCGCCGGCAACCCATTTGCAGAAGGTGTAAACAATTGTCCATGCTGTGCAAAATAGAGGAAGTTCTTTAACGCCTTCACCCCTTCACTATCCGTACGGTTCAGATCTATATCATCAGCACTGAGATTTGTAAACACTTCACATCGCTGTTTCGCACGGGTGATTAATACGTTCAGTCGCTTCTCACCACCTTCATTATTCAGCGGACCAAATGCTAAACTTACCGACCCGTCTGCCGTACGGCCATAACCAATACTTATATATATCACATCGCGTTCATCACCCTGTACATTCTCCAGGTTCTTCACAAAGAACGGTTCATGTGGATGTGCTTTAAAAAATGATTCTACTTCAGGCAATTTCTTTCTCGCTGCTTCCAGTGATTCCTGTATCGCCTGCATCTGCGCAGTACTAAATGCAACCACTCCTAAACTCAAATCAGGATGTTCTTTTGCATGCCTGATCACTGCTTCTGTAATCGCATTTGCTTCCTGCGGATTCGTTCGCGTCTTACCGCGATCGTACACTGTATCTTTCAGATGATGATAGATCAATCCCATTTTATGTGACGCACCAGGACTTGGGAAGATCACCAGTTTATTTTCATAAAACTCCTGATTCGATAAAGTGATCAATGATTCATGACGACTACGATAGTGCCAGCGCAACATCCGTTGGGGAGCACCTTGTGCATCACACATCCCTAAGATGCTTGGCATATCTGCCGTTATGTTTTCTTCATCATCTGTTTCTTTTAATAATGAATCAAAGAAACTACCCGGAGGCATTTGTTTACTATCACCCACTACCACTAATTGTTTTCCTCTAAGCAACGCACCCAATGCATCGACGGGTCTTACCTGCGAAGCTTCATCAAATATTACCAGGTCAAACTGCAATGATCCTCGAGGTAAAAAATTAGCAATAGACAATGGGCTCATCATGAATACGGGTTTGATAGCCTGTACTGCCAATCCCGCTACCTGCATCAGTTTGCGGATAGGCATATGCCTTGCTTTTTTATTAAACTCAGTACGCAATACATTTACCTGTCCACCTGCATCTAATGGTGGTATACCATCATAATGTTTCAATGCAGCACGCGCACGATTGTATTGCAGATTGAGTGTATCCAGTTTTACAAACTGCTTCACAGATGATTCATGACTCGCTCTTTCAAACTTTCTCAGCGCAGCATGTTTTAACAGCGCCTGTTCATACAAATATTCATACCATGTTTTTTGCAAAGCAGGTGTTAAACCTTTCTGTGCTTCCGGCCAATAAACCACTGCATCTATTAAAGATTCCAATCCTTCATTGATAGCAGATGCTGCCAGGTTGTTCCATGAAATCATCAAGTGAATTTCAGGTAACCCTGCCATCCATGATTCCATCAGTACTATCTGATCTTCGTAAGCACGTTGTAATAATGGTGTGATTTCTTTGTAACGAATCTGCTCATTGAAAGCTGTCGCTGTAACTATTTGCTCAATAGCAGCTCCATGTAATTGTAAATATTTTAACAGCGTATCCAGGTATTGTCTGGCAGTGGCAACCGGTTCATTTTTTTCGAGGTAAGAGAAAATTACTTTATCACATGAACCAATGCTTACCTGCCTGTGTACATCACTTAAATAATTAGAGATTGCTTCCAGTTCACTCCAGTTACTCAACCCTTTTTGCCAGCGCTGACCAAATAAATCCTTCGCAAGATTTTCATAATCCTGTACCTGTTTATCCAATCGCTTCGCTTCCATGATTGCATCTACGCAAGCCAGTTTTGCAGCGGCATCACCAGGTGCACCATTTCTACACAAAGCAGCCAGTTGACGATTACTACGATTGTAATCTCCTATTGCAAACCTGAACCACTTCTCGCCATAGGCTAACAGATTTTGTCTGATCTCAAGCACATTTTGCTCCCATGCTTCTGGTATCAAAATGGAATCATATACCTGATGTATTTGTGCTAATCTTTTTCCTGTTTGCAACAGTTCTTTTACATCCTCTTTTCTTTGCAGCCACAATACATTCGGGATATTCACACCTGTTAAATCAGGACGAACAGAAGCCACCTGCACCACATAAGAAAGGTCCATTGTATCCTTCTTATTCAATGGCATCGGCATACCCACCTGCGCTGCAATCATTGCACTTTCATGTTGCAGATTTTTGATAATCTCAACCGTTTTTTGCATGAGTGGAATTAACTTCTCCTGCTCAGATGGACTCAATATAGTTAACTGACTTCCCCAGAATAATAATGCAGAAGGCATTCCGGTTTCTGCTAATCTTGCAGTGATTCGGTTCGCCATATTTTCTGCACGTTGCATATTGCTGGCATCCCAGTTTTCAATATCCGGAATAGATATCCGTGGTAGGATTAAATCACCTGCTGCTTCTTTCAAATGCAACAGGTAACCCATTAATTGTTGCGGTGTCAGTCCACTTTTACCAACAGGTGAATTCACAGCCAGGCAATAATCATTTAATTCACGTCTGTATTCATGCAGTAAAGCAACTTCCTGTTGCAGTTGCATGATAGCTGGTTTACCTAATTCCAGTGTACGACGCAGTTCCTGATGTAGTTCCTTTTTATTCGCTTTATGACTATGCAATTCCAGACAAGCATCACCCAATTGAATCGTATCGAGTCTTCTCTTTACGACTTCAAGTGCCGCCATTTTTTCTGCAACGAAAAGTACTTTCTTTCCTTCGCCAATAGCATTTGCAATCAGGTTAGTAATGGTCTGTGATTTACCAGTACCAGGAGGTCCCTGTATCACAAGATTTTTTCCTTCCTGCACTGCAAGCATAGCGAGTAGTTGTGAACCATCTGCATCTACTACCTGATGCATTTCATGTGCATTGGTTTCAGTGTCTATAAACGTTTCATCACTTACACGAGATTCACCTTCGCTGAACCCTGCACCGAATAAACTTTGCAATACAGGATGCACTGCAGGTTGCTCATCGTCCGGCCAGTTTTCACTATCCAGATCATGATACAACATCAGTTTTCCAAAAGAGAAAAAACCTAATTCCACGGTATCCATTTTCACTTCCCACTTCGGCATACCATATATCGCATCTGCTATTTCCTGCAGATAATCATTGATAGAAATTTCATCTGTTTCCGGCATGTCTGGCAATACAATTCCGAAGTCCGTTTTGATCTTCGTTTGTAAACTCAGATTCATTTCCACATCACTACCTGTATAGCGTAAACGAAAACGTTCACGCGCACTACTCCTTTCCAATGATACTGGTATTAGTATCAATGGTGCTTGTCTTGCTTCTTTGGTATTATCCTTTTCATACCATTGCAGCATACCTAAAGTAAGGAAGAGGATATTTACACCTTGTTCTTCCAGACTGGTACGTGCAGCATAGTATGTATTGAGCAACCGGTTTTGCAAAGCGGCAGCAGCTTCGGTAGTTTGCAAACGGGTATCGTACACTACTGTTTCAGGTAGTGCGGTAGATCCTTCTTTTTGCTCTTCTTTCGGAAGTCCTGCATCAACAGCAGCAGGTGGGGTTACCAATACTTCTTCTTTCAAAAATGCATTGGGATCGTCCAGCATACCAGCTGTATTATCATCCGGGGCTACGGCTTTCTCTTTGGTTTCTTTATTACCTGGTTTGGGTAAAAACGTCATCGCCTTTCCCTGCTTCACTAACACTTCGTATACGTTGGCACTCTTTTCCTGATCGATATGAACTCCACGGCTCACCGGTAGGCGATAGTTTAATAAAGGGTTACGCAGTCCCAGGTCGAGCAACTCCCTTCTTGAGGCCTCCAGTTTGGAGAGGATTGATTCCTGCATGTACAGTTTGTTGTTACAACAAAAAAATTACTAATTATTTTTAGAACGAATGATATTAATAATTATTTGGTACAAAAGGTGAAGAGATAGAAAATTAACAGTTCAATCTTACCTTTAACACATAACCATATAGCAAAACGTGTATCAGGCATTATACTTTCTTTGGGGCACGGACTGGCATATCGCCATTAAGATCATTGGCTATGTCCTGATCAGCCTTTCCTTTATAGGTGTGGTCAGCACTATTTTACTGGAAAACCGCAATCCGGTTAAAGCCTTGTCTTACATCATGTTACTGGTGTTTGTCCCCATCCTCGGGCTGATCGTATACTACTACCTCGGCCGTGACCTGCGCAAACGTCGCCGCTTTACCCTGAAAGGCAGTAAAGATGAGACTTTGATGCTAAGGTATTGGGAATCACAACGTAGAGAAATTGAGCATATGCAGCTGGCACTCCGCAACCATGTAGCCAACAAACAAGAAATCTCTGCTATGTTGTTGAATACCAGAAACTCCGTTCTTTCTCAAAACAATAAAGTCCAGATCTTACTCAATGGTGAGGAGAAATTCCCGGCTGTCATGAAAGCGCTCAGGGAAGCCAAACACCATATACACATGGAGTACTACATCTTTGCTGCAGACGATGTAGGCAACGAAGTAGCAAACATTCTCGTAGACAAATTAAAAGAAGGTGTAGAAGTGAGATTTGTATACGATGACCTGGGTTGTAGTGACATCGGCGATATCCCGGACCTGCTGGAAGAACATGGTGCAGAAGTATTTAAGTTTTCCCCGGTCCTCATCAACTTCTATCTGAATGCCAACTATCGCAATCACCGCAAGATCATTGTCATAGATGGTAACATCGGCTTTACAGGTGGTATCAATATGGATGACCGCTATCTCAACAATGGCAAGCATCCTGTGTTCTGGAGAGACACACATTTACAGTTGGAAGGCGATGTGGTAAACCTGTTACAGCTACAGTTCATGATGAGTTATCGCTATTGCAGTAAGAACACATTTCCATTCAGCGATCCTTACTTCCATCGTTCCCGTATCAAAGAACATTGCTTTGCAGATATCGTTGCCAGCGGACCGGATTCTGATTTTCCGATGTCTATGCAAACGATCCTCATGGCAATCAACGTAGCGAGGAGAAGTATCCGCATCAGCAATCCATATTTCATTCCTAATGATCAGATATTGAGTGCCTTGCAAATGGCTGCACTGGCAGGAAAAACAGTAGAGTTACTGATCCCTTCGCAAAGTGATTCATTCTTTGTACAACACGCTGCACAGTCATATGTAAAACCCATGCTGGATGCGGGCGCGAAAGTATATTTTTATCAGAAGGGATTCATTCACGCCAAGACAATCGTGGTCGATGATAACCTGGCCATAGTAGGTACTGTAAACCTTGATAACAGAAGCTTTTATCTGAACAGTGAGATTGCCGTTGTCGTGTATGACCGGCCGGTAGTACATAAATTAAACGCTGCCTTCGAACAGGATTTGCAGGATGCCGTTCAGATTGAAAGGCGCACCTGGAAAAACCGCTCTATCTGGCAGCGTTTTATTGATGCGGTGTGCAGGTTACTGACACCATTATTGTAAGATGAGTGACCTGATTTTAAATGTAGTATTGAATCAGTTTGGGGTTATTAAAATTAGTCACCGGTGATTGCTGATGCCGGTGGTCAGTTTAATATTCGAAAATGATTCATTTCCTTAAACATCATCTTCATTCGTTTCATCCAGGTCTTCATGCCTATCTCCACCTAAACTGTAATAATTATTCTCTTCATCTTCCTCGCCAATTATTTCCTCTTCATCATCCAGTTCTGCGCCTGGTACATCCAGGTCATCTTCATCATCGAATTCCTGCGGAATAGATCCTTCTTCTCTTGCTATTTCATTGTTGATCCTGCGTGACCCGGTTACGCCTTCTACATCCAGTTCTTCTCTTTCCTCGTTGTTCATAATATCTTCACTGGCCGGATAAGTAGGATATCCCGGAAATGTCTGATCTCTTTTTGCCGCTAGTTCATCCTGCGTTGGAATGTGGTCATCCCCGGTGTTTTTATTTTTTAAGTCTTTATTTTTCATGGCTTATTCTTTAAAGTTTGTACCGAAAAAGTTATGCCAATGCTGTCTAATTACTGCCTATGAATTTCAAACAAACCGGACTTGCTGTTTTTAGTTCTTCCTTTTGTTTTTTGAGGAGTCCGGTCACTTTATCTCTTTTAAAAACCGTCACATTGTTTGAGCCCTGATGAGCAATCAGCAGGAAGTTGCCAGTAGGATCGATCACAAAATTCCTTGGCGTTTTTCCCCCTGTAGGAGTTTCTCCTTTTTTCACCAGGTTCCCTGTTTTTGAATTGATAGAAAAGGTAAGGATATTATTCAGGGGATCCCGGTTCGTTGCATACAAAAATTTTCCGTCGGACGAAATGTGGAGGTCAGCAGCCCATGGTTTTCCTTTGAAATTGTCCGGCAAAATAGAGATTGCCTGGAATGGTGTCAGCTTGCCATTGTCATAATGAAAGGCCGTTATTTTTCCATCCAGTTCATGCACCACATATACCCATTTCCCATTGGGATGAAAAACAAGATGGCGAGGGCCGGACCCTGGAGGGAATGGTGCAAAACCCGGAGTTGCAGGAACCAGTGGTTGCACATCACCCTGACGATAATTGTAGATAGCTATCTGGTCGATCCCCAGATCGGAAACATACAATTGATGATGATCCGGACTGAAATATACACAGTGCACATGTGGTTTTTCCTGTCGTTCTTTATTAGGTCCGGAACCGGTATGTTCAATAGTTTGTACAGGAGCTTCGAGGCGACCGTCTGGTTTTACAGGGAGTATAGAAAAACTACCACCAGAGTAGTTGGCAACAACTACATATTTTCCATCCTGATCGGTGGTGATATAACAGGGGTCATCACCACCTGAAGGTTGTTTGTTCAGAAAGGTGAGTTGGCCGGAAGTTGTATCCCATTCAAAAGCACTTACATTGCCGGGGTTATTACCATTGGTTTCATTCACGGCATATACATATTTGTGATCAGGAGAAATAACCATGTAAGATGGGTTCTCTACATTTTTAGCTGTGCTTACAAACCGGAAAGCACCGGTTTGGGTATTGAAGGCATAGACGCTGATACCTTCATCAGAAGTTTTGGTATAGGCACCGATGAGTAAATATTTTTCAGCAGAAGATGTGTCTGTTTGAGCAAGCAAAGTAGAGGCAAATAGTAAAGCTGTGCTGGTGAGTAAGATTTTAATCATATTCGGGAATTGTTAAGCCTAAACAAATTACTAAAAGTATCTAACAACAGGAAAATGCATTTTAAGGTGGTAATTTTAATTTGACCCCTGTTTTGAAGCAATCATATAGGGCATTGAGCGATCGTCGAAATTTAAGGAGATAATGAGATCGATTTATTTTATTGATAATCAATTAATTATGTAAAATAAGGGGATTTTAAGCTAAAAAGTCGATTTGCTCCTTTCTTAAAAGAGCCCAGTCCGAAGAAACGGACCGGGGTGTTTTTTATACTTCTAATTTAACCTTCACTTTAAGTAATATATAGGCAAGGCAATACCTTACCTTCATGACAAATATCTTAAGCTACGAATACAGGAATTTATAAAAACGAATTATAGTATATTTTCTAAGGTGGATAATTTCATAAGTCTAAGCAGGAATCATACTACAGAAAATTATGTTTTGGCTAGTGCTCATTGTTGTGTCGTTTAATTTGAGGGATATGATTCAGTACTTATAGAACGAATATAGTCAAAAAAAAATACATGCTCTACAAAAGCATGTATTTTTTATTCTATAAATAAAAATTTAAAATACGAGTTTACCGGCCCATATATACCATCAGGATCTGTACATCACTTGGATTTACCCCACTTATTCTGGAAGCCTGACCCAAAGTACGAGGCCTGATTTTGTTAAATTTCTGTCTTGCCTCAGCACTTAAGGATACCAATTTTGTATAATCAAAACTGTCTGGAATTACCAGGTCTTCGAGTTGGCTCATTTTTTTCACCAGTTCAGTTTCCTTTTCGATGTATGCTTCATACTTGATTTGGATCTCTGCCTGTTCCAAAGTTTCATCATCAAATTGTGCCAGTGCATTTTTCATCTTCGTCACGTTGTCTCTCATGGAGAAAATATCCATAGAAGGACGAAGTAAAATCTGGTAAGCACGGATTCTTTGGGTGAGTGGAGAGGTGTTTTTTTCTACCATGAAGTGATTAATATCCTCCGGATCGATCGGCAATTCTTTCAGAATTACTTTTATTTTTTCAACCCCGGCTGATTTTATACTCACCCTTTCCATCCGGTTCTCCTTCGCCAAACCTATTTTATAACTCTGTTCGGTCAGTCTCAGATCTGCATTATCCTGGCGGAGTAATGTTCTGAATTCTGCACGGGAAGTAAACATACGGTATGGTTCATCAGTACCCTTGTTGATCAGGTCATCGATGAGTACTCCAATATATGCCTCACTTCTTTTCAGTACAAAAGGTGCCTGACCGGTTGCCTTGAGGTGAGCATTGATTCCTGCCATTAGACCCTGACAAGCTGCTTCTTCATACCCGGTAGTACCATTTATCTGACCCGCAAAGAATAGGTTTTGAATATGTTTGGTCTCCAGGGAGAACTGCAACTGGGTAGGTGGAAAGTAATCATACTCGATGGCGTACCCTGGACGGAACATCTTTACGTTCTCAAAACCCGGTACTAACTGCAGGGCTTTATATTGAACATCCTCGGGGAGGGAGGTAGAAAATCCGTTCACATATATTTCCACGGTGTTCCAACCTTCGGGTTCTACGAACAACTGGTGTCTATCTCTTTCGGCGAACCTGTTTATTTTGTCTTCAATACTTGGGCAATAGCGAGGTCCCCTACCCTGTATCCTACCCTGGAACATAGGCGACCGGTCGAAACCAGTCTTCAGCATTTCATGTACTTCATCACTTGTATAGGTAATGAAGCAGCTTCTCTGTTGTTCAGGTTTTATTTTTTCAACGTCCAGATAGGAGAACCCGGTGATGACATCATCTCCTTTTTGTTCTTCCATTTTGGAATAATCCAAACTTCTGGCATCGATACGGGGAGGTGTTCCCGTTTTGAGACGATCACTTTCGAATCCAAGAGAAACCAATTGTTCCGTGATACCGGTGGCAGCTTTCTCTGCTACCCTACCTCCTCCGAATTGTTTATCACCGATGTGCATCACACCATTCAGGAAAGTACCGTTGGTGAGGACGACAGATTTTGACTTGATTTCATGGCCAAGGCCAGTCACTACACCATAGCAATGTCCATCTTTTACAAGAAGGCCTTTTACCATATCCTGATAGAAATCTACATTAGGGGTTTGTTCCAATGCTTCTCTCCACTTAGCGGCAAAGAGCATTCTATCATTTTGTGTACGGGGACTCCACATAGCGGGCCCCTTTGATCTGTTCAACATACGGAACTGGATCATGGACTGGTCAGTCACAATACCAGAGTATCCACCCATGGCATCGATCTCTCTCACTATTTGTCCCTTTGCGATACCACCCATTGCAGGGTTGCAACTCATTTGGGCAATAGTCTGCATGTTCATAGTTACCAGAAGAACCTTTGAACCCATATTCGCCGCAGCCGCCGCAGCTTCGCAACCGGCATGTCCTGCGCCTACCACTATAACATCGTAAGATGGAAACATAATTTTATTTATACTAGAGATGCAAAGGTACAACCAAGGAACCACATATTATGTTCCACGTGGAACATTTGAAATGGTAGATAATTGATGAACCAGTACTTCACTCTTACCAACCAAACAAGCAACTTTTTAATCCTGAGTAGGGTGAAAAATAGTATGCAGCAATAGTCCGACTATAGTGCAACTATACTACTAATACTATGCTAAAGCATCACTAAAAGGTCACCAATATATCACCTCAATATCCCGGGGATATTGAGGTGATATATTGGTGACCTTATGGTACCCTTTTAATGTACGGTTGGTTTCGAATCCGGGGTATAGTCAGACTATAAGTTAGCTACAGCAATCCAGGAAAGCATCCCCATAAAAAAGGCCACCTCAAAAAGGTGGCCCTACAAATCCTTACTTATGTTCCACGTGGAACATTTATACTTCCACACCTAAATATTCCTTCAGGCATTCATTTTCTTTTGCACGCATGGTAGCAGCCTGCTCTTTCGACTTATCCTTATATCCACATAAGTGAAGTGCACCATGAAAAATCACTCTATGGAGTTCCTGCTCCACAGGTACCTTGAACTTCTCCGCGTTCTCCATCACCCGGTCGTAACTAATATAGATCTCCCCTTCCGTTACCCTGGGATCCGTACCAAGTTCGAAAGTAACAATATCTGTATAAGTATCATGCTGTAAAAACTGTTGATTGATCTCCAAAAGGTAATCGTCCGTACAAAACACATACTGCAAGTTCTTGAGTTGTTGTCCTTCCCTTGCAAACTTCTCTTTTATGTAGGCTTTTAACCTTGTTTTATTTTTCAGGTTTACCTTCACTTCTTGGGAAGCAAAATTGATCGCCATATACCGCTGCTATTTAATTGTGTAATTCTATATGTAAAAGTATAGTGAAATTTCTGATTAACAGAGCACTATCTTTGGGGGTCTCCCATTCTGCAAGTACCTTTGCATCGTTGATTAAACACCACATGAGATGAAAAAAAGTGCGATTAAATTGTCCTCCCTTGCCATAGGAAAAAGTGCCGTGATTACTGCCTTCGAAAGTGATGACCTACATATCAAGTTAATGGAAATGGGATGTGTACCTGGTGAAACAGTAAAGATTGAAAAAATCGCACCTCTCGGAGACCCGATCTCAATTATGGTAGCCGGATATAATCTTTCCCTTCGTAAAACAGAAGCAGATTATATCTGGGTAGAAGAACTCTCCTAATAAAGATTACACTTCTAAAATATATCGATCCATGCCTTCATCCAATTCTTTGCCTACCCATCACCTGGATCCATTTCATAAAGAACGCCATCGTACAAAAACCAATGTGATCTTCGGGTATAACAACTTACCAGTACAACTTCAAATTCCTGGATTTGAGTTGTACTCATCAGAAGGTATGATCCCGGATTATGGTCCGGCAAAATCCACATTCTACAGAATAGGTATTATCCTGCAGGGAAATATTCATATGCAGTTAGGCCTGGAACACTTCGATATCAGCCCCCTCAGCCTGACCTTTTCTATCCCAGGCCAGGTACATAGTAAGTCAAATGCAAGTCCGGATATCTTCGGTTATTATATATTATTCGACCCCTCCTTCCTCGACGGCCTGCTCCCACCTATGAACATGAGCGCCGAATTTCCTTTCTACGATTATGCCGGTTCACAGATGTTGCAATGCAACGAACAGGAAATCAATGAAATAGTAACTTTTATAGAAAAAATAGACGGCGAACTGCAATCAGACCATTCAGGTAAACTCACTGCTATTAAAATGTATGTTTACTTGCTACTTATAACCGCAAAGAGAATATATGAGCGGCAGCTGCCGATCAATGACAGTGGGCCAACCGCACCTATGGTCACCCGGTTCCATAAACTGGTGAGCCAACACTTTCTTCAATATAGACAGGTAAGTGACTACGCCCGTATGCTCCACGTCACTCCCAATCATTTGAATAGGGTAGTTAAGACCACGACTAATAGAACAGCATCAGATGCTATTCAGGAAATGTTGGTACAGGAAGCAAAAGTATTATTACAGAATACCTCCCTTTCCATTTCAGAAATCGCCTATCGGTTAGATTTTAGTGAACCGGCGTCTTTCAATCATTTTTTTAGAAAATTAACAGGAGCTACTCCATTGGGATATAGAAGCACCATCTGATCACAACCCGCAAATATTTATTAATTACTTCTTCATTGTGACAGTGACAATGTGAATTTGCTATAAGCATAATTCGATCAATTCTCCGCATCATTCAAACAATTCTCCCCTCCTATCTCTTCGCAACTTTGTACAGTTGAAACAAACAACCCGTACAATGGAAAAAATAATCATCGCCGGCGGCACCTCCGGAATCGGACTGGCAACCGCAAAACTCCTCACAGAAAAAGGTGCAAATGTGATCGTAACTGGTCGTAGTGAAGAAAAATTAGCTAATGCCCGCGCTATAGTTCCCGGTATTAGCGCCATCTCTCTGGACAGCAACGATACTGGCGCACTAAAGGACTTCTTTGGCAAAATCGGCCATTTCCATCATCTGATCCTTACATTGAGTAGCGCTAAAGGCGGTGGCCCTTTCGCTACAATGGATCTTACTGACCTGCAGGCTGGTTTTGATGGCAAATTCTGGCCACACTTGCAAACAATTCAGGCCGCCCTTCCCAGTATAGATAAAACCGGCAGCATTACCATTATCACAGCTGCATCCGCTACTGCCAGACTAGCAGGTACGGCCGGCCTCGCGGCTATTAATGGGGCCCTTGAGCTAATGGTCCCTATTCTTGCCAAAGAATTAAAGCCCCTACGTATCAATGCTGTTTCGCCTGGCGTAATAGATACGGAATGGTGGAATTTCTTAAGCGCGGAAGAGCGGAAAGCCGCCTTCGACAGCTACGCACAGGGCATTGCAGTAGGCCGGATAGGTAATCCACAGGATGTGTCTAACCTCATTGAGACCGTTGTGAATAATTCATACATAAACGGTGCTGTACTTAATGTAAATGGTGGCCTGATGTGAATTGTGAATAGGCATTTACGCACATTTGTGGAAAAGTAAGGCACTTGATTTCGTTTTTGAAGGCGCTGAGAATCAAACGGCTAGGGTTATTCCCAGGTGATCGTTTTGTATGAGATTCTCAGCGCCTTCATTTTTATTTTTACATCCTTTTTCACTTTTTGTTAATTGTATGTGGATAATAGTGGAAAATATCTGCATTTACGAAGCCCCTGAGAATTCAATATACCCTATCAACCCCAATTACTAACATATCCACACAATTCTCAGCCCCTTTATTCACGAAGGCCCTGAGAATTGAATGACATTTATCCTAACCCAGGTAATAAAATTTCATCGCAATTATAAAGCCTTCTTTTTTAAAGCTACCGAGAATGAAATGACCTGTATGCAACCCAATATTCAAAATAATTATTGAAATCTCAGGGCCTTCATTCAACATCTGTTTCACATTTTAATAGGGAATAATTCACATCCTATGTTGATTACTCTCAAAATATAGATGCTCTCATTATTCACATGGATGATGTGTAAGCATTTTGTGAATAAAGGAAATAAAATTGTATTTGAGTGCTCTGAGAATGCAGCGAAGTGGAGAATGGTACGAGCGTAATAATTATACGAGAATCTCAGCGCCTTCATTTTTATTTTTAGCTTGGAAACACACACTTTGTGAATCAACTGTGGATAAGCAGGGCTATAATCTGCATTTACGAAAGCCCTGAGAATTAAACGTACCGCCTCATACCCTTGACAGGGAAATTTTATTCAATTCTCAAGCGGTTCATTCAGGAAGCCTTCCACAATTTAATCCCATAGATATCCCCACCATTATATATAGTGTAGCACAACTACGGGTCATTCATTTGCATAAAAAAAGCCCGGTTAGATGACTAACCGGGCCTTAAATTCAAATAATTAATTTGTAACTATCTGTATTTCAATATTTTAATTTACAAACCAGCCTGTGCACTGATCTCCAGCATGCGTTCAATTGGCTTTTTAGCCGCTATACGGAGTTGTTCGTTCATAGTGATTTCTGGTGTTTCGTATTCCATGCAGAGGTAAAGCTTTTCCAGTGTATTGAGTTTCATGTGTGGACAGTCATTACAAGCACATGCGTTATTGGGTGGTGCAGGAATAAAAGTCTTACCGGGATTTTCCTTTTGCATCTGGTGGAGAATTCCAGTTTCGGTTACAACGATGTATTCTTTGGCATCATCCTTTTTCGAAAAGTTCAGGATACCGGTAGTGGATCCTACATAGTCTGCGATTTCCAGCACTGCAGCTTCACATTCCGGATGCGCCAGGACCTTGGCTTTAGGGTGACGGATTTTGAGTTTAGTGATCTTTTCCAGCGAGAAAATCTCGTGAACCATACAAGCGCCGTTCCAGAGCAACATGTTTCTACCCGTTTTTTTGGCCAAATAAGCCCCTAAATTCCTGTCGGGCGCAAAAATGATGGGATGGTCCTTGGGGACACTCTCGATGATCTTTTCGGCATTAGAGGAGGTGCAGATGATGTCGCTGAGTGCTTTGATCCCGGCAGAACAATTGATGTAGGATATAACCAGGTGGTCAGGATGTTTTTCTTTGAACTTGCGGAACAGTTCGGGAGGTGCACTGTCGGCCAGTGAGCAACCCGCTTTCAGGTCTGGTAAAAGAACCTTCTTCTGTGGACTCAGAATTTTTGCGGTTTCGGCCATAAAGTGCACACCGGCAAAAACGATAATATCAGCATCGGTTTTCGCAGCCTGTTGACTAAGTCCGAGGCTGTCGCCGATGTAATCTGCTACATCCTGAATATCTGGTTCCTGATAATAGTGCGCGAGGACAATTGCATTTTTTTCTTTTTTCAATCTTTCGATTTCCTCAAAAAGATCCAAACGCGAATCGACCGGCAAATCCAAAAAACCTTTTCGTTGCAAATCTTTTTTTGCGATTTCGAGCTCCCTTATCATAACTATATTTATAATTTATTCTTTTTAAAAAGAAAAACCCACTACTACTAGGGCTGTGAATATGGGGAAAGTAATTTTTGCCACCGTGTACAAATGTAGTTGTTATTCTTTTTGCCTGTTCTATTCACAGGAAATTAACAGCCCTTTTCAGCCATAGCATTGATTTTTGGTACTTATATCCACATAGGTGGATTTCTCATGGCGTGAATATTTTGTTGGAGGACCGAGTATTAAAAAAATGTTAACTACCGGGGATAACAATTCACAAAACAGGCAGTTTTGGACTCAGACCAACATTTAAGGAAATAACAAATTTAGTTTTACGGTCACCGACCTCGGGTTTTTCAGAGGTTATTGAACAAAAAAGGTGGGTTTTTTAACAGGCCATGTGGATAAAACGAGCTCAAAAATTATTTCTCTATGCATTTCCCATTTTTAGTTTTACTTTCACTTTTGTACACATTTCGATGTGAATCAGGAATCTGGACAATCAAAAATGTGAATATTGAACCCTTAATTTAATTAAGTGGTTTGAGGCCGAAATAAACGTCAGTGGCGGACCTCTGGAAGAGGATTTCAGGGTGTATTCAACACTGTCTTTTTTAACCTTAATGTGGATAACCTGTGAATGAAAGATAAAATACCTATACCGTAATTTTCAATGAAACCCTTTACTGCATTGGGTTTGAGCCAAAAAAATCTGTTTTGTAGATACAGTTATTTTATTCTATTTTTGCTTTCCTTAAAAAATTTAGACTATATAATATATGTCAGTTATTCAGAAGATCAGGGATAAATATGCCGTGGTGATCGTAATAGTGATCTGCGTGGCTATTGTCAGTTTCCTGCTGCAGGATGCCTTTTTCGGCAGAAATTCCATCATGCGCCGTTCTACTACGGTGGGTAAAGTAAATGGTGAAGAGTTAGATATCACCCAGTATCAGCAAATGATCCAGGACGCCGAAGCAGCTGCACGTCAGCAAAGCCCTACCGGTAGTCTGAATGAACAGGTTCAACAGTATGCACGTGAGCAAGCCTGGAACCAGTTCGTAAACGAGCAGATCATGAATGTTCAGTACGATAAACTGGGTATTCAGGTAACTGAAAATGAACTGGTAGATCAGTTCAGTGGTAAAGAACCTAATCCAATCGTTTTACAGCAATTCACTGACAGAAAGACCGGTCAGTTCGATCGCGCTGCATTACAAAATGCGCTGTCTTCTGTTGGTCAGGACCAATCAGGTAGAATGAGAAATGCGCTGAAACAAATGGAAAACTATATCATAAGGTCAAGAATGCAGGAAAAATATATCTCCCTCATCAAAGGTGGTGTATACTATCCTAAATGGCTGGCTGAAGCGCAGATAAAAGATAATTCACAGTTTGCGAACGTATCTTATGTATCTGTTCCATATGCTTCTATCGCAGATTCAACTATCTCCGTAACTGACGGTGAACTGAATACATATATTAATAACCACAAGGCCAACTTCAAAACTGAAGAAGGTCGCCGTGTAGATTATATTTCTTTCAATGCACTGCCTTCCGCTCAGGATACTGCTGCTGCAATGAAAATTTTGCTCGAAGCAAAAAGCGAACTGGATACTACCGGAGTGACGAACATCGAAAACTTCGTAAAACGTAATTCCGATATTCCTTACTTCGATGGTTATGTGGCTAAGTCAGCACTGATGGTTCCTCAGAAAGATACCATCGCTAACCTGCCTGTGGGTACCGTATTCGGTCCTTACTACGACAACAACCTGATTGTGTACGCAAAAATGATGGATCGTAAGACTTTACCAGATAGCGTAAAGGTTCGTCACATCCTGATTGCAACTGCCAATGCACAGAGCGGTGGTGCTGGTCTGCCTGATTCAATCGCTAAAATCCGTATCGATAGTATCGAACATGCGGTGAAAGGTGGTGCAGATTTCAAGGCACTGGCTGCCCAGTTATCTGACGATCCAGGTAGCAAAGACAACGGTGGTGAGTACGATGTAACTCCATCTTCTTCTTTCGTTCCTGAATTCAAAGAGTACGCACTGAATCATAAAACTGGTGAAATGGCTGTGGTGAAAACCCAGTTCGGTTATCACCTCATCGAAATCGTTAGCCAGAAGAACTTCGGCCCTGCGCTGAAAGTTGCTTACCTGGGTAAACCAGTTGAAGCGAGCAAAGAAACTGACAGCAAGGCTTATGCTGCTGCCAACGAATTTGCTTCTCAGAACCACGACGCTAAAACTTTCGAAAAGAATGTTCAGGAAAAAGGTCTGAACAAACGTATTGCTGATAATCTCCGTCCAATGGATTTCGTAATTCCAGGTATCGGCCAGGCACGTGAACTGGTTCGTTGGGCATACGAAGCTAAGAAAGGTGATGTGAGCACTGTATTCACTTTCGAAGATAAATATGTAGTAGCTGTACTGACTGGTATCCGTGCAGAAGGTACTGCTTCACTGGATGAAGTAAGACCTCAGGTAGAAGCACAGGTTAAGAAAGAGAAGAAGGCTGAGCAACTGATTGCTAAGCTGAAATCACCAACCAGCCTGGAAGCTGCCGCTGCTGCCGTTAATCAGCCACAGCAAAAAGCAGATAACGTAAACTTCGCTACTCCGTTCGTTGCAACTATGGGCTTTGAGCCAAGAGTAGTAGGGGCTATCTTCAATAAAGCATGGGGTGTTGGTAAAGTAACAGCTCCAATTGAAGGTAATGCCGGTGTATATGTAGTGAAAGTTGACAGCTTTACACCAAATACACAGGGTCTGGATCCACTTTCTATGGCTACTCAGTATGAGCAGACTGTAAAAGGTACCCTGGACCAGGGAGGTCAGCTGTACGAAGTGCTGAAGAAGCTGAATAAGATTGAAGACAACCGTGCTAAATTCTTTTAAGGAAGAGTAATAACTGATAATATTAAGCCCCCGGCATTCGCCGGGGGCTTTTTTAATTTAAAAAGCGAAATAATTAAAGGCAACCCTGGTGCTTTCAAAATTTTTGCCTTTTATTTATTTAGTAAATTTGATACATGGAAGAGATAGTAAATAAAGTAGCGCAAAGTGGACTCCTCACATTAGATCTGGAAGACTACTATCCTCAGGAAGAAACAATTGTCTTCGACCTGAAACAATATCTTTTTATGGAGATGATCCTGAAAGAGAAAGATTTCCGTGCCGCCTTACAAGGATTAGACTGGGAACAATATAGAAATAAAAACGTAGCCATCACCTGCTCTGCAGACGCTGTAATTCCCTTCTGGGCTTATATGCTCGTGATGACCTACCTTGAACCTATCGCCAACTATGCCGCCTTTGGTTCAAAAGAAGAAATATTCAAAACCCAGTTTATGAAGCGCCTTAATGAAATCGACATGACCACCTACGAAGATAAACGGGTAGTAGTGAAAGGTTGTGGGGATAAAGGTGCAGGCGAAGCCGCTTATGTAGAAATTACCCGATTGCTTCGCCCGGTGGCTAAGAGCATTATGTACGGAGAGCCCTGCTCTACAGTTCCCATTTACAAGAAAAAATAGCAGCTTTTTCTGGGCGGATCGTCAGAAAAAGAATGTAATGGGTTTCAAAACGAAATTCCTTGAAAAAGAATATGGTTTACGATACTGCTCCTTAAAAAGAAGTAATCAGAACCACCCTCTTTTTCTGAAGAAGATAATCATGCCCACCAGCATGAGCACCATTGCTCCCAGCACTACGTAATACCCATCACGGGTATGCAGTTCCGGCATGTACTCAAAGTTCATCCCGTAGATACCTGCTACCAGTGTCAGCGGCGCCATCAGCGTAGTCACCACTGCCAATACCTTCATGATCTCATTCATTTTCAGATTAATCTGGGTATGGTACTGCTCCTGTACGTTCAGCAGCGCTTCACGGTAGTTCTCCGCAAGGTCGTTGGCCTGTACGATATGATCATACACGTCTTTAAAATATTTCATGGTCCGCTCATCCAGTAGCGGACTTTCGCTTTTCATAAACCCATTGATCAGCTCCCGTACCGGGGATATGGCCCTTTTAAATAAGAGTAATTCCCTTCGCAGATAATTGATCCTTGCCAATGTCCGGGTATTTGGCTGATGTTGAACCAGGTCTTCCATCAGCTCTATACGATCCCCCAGCTTATCCAAAATCAAAAAGTAACTATCTACAATTACATCCAGCAGGCTATAATACAAGTAATCAGCCCCCGCATTCCGGAGCCTGGAGTTGTCTATTCTTAGCTTCTCTCTTACATGATCAAATACATCTCTTGTCGCCTCTTCCTGAAAAGAGATCACATAATTTTTTCCCATCACTATACTCACCTGTTCATATGCTATTGCCGCAGCTTCCGGATTGTAATAGGCCATTGGCAACAAGGCAAACAGGTGGGGCCCGATCTCATCCATCTTGGCCCGCTGCCCGATACTCATGATATCTTCTTCGAGTAGAAAATGAATACCCAGCTTTGTACAGATTTCATGAACGGTTTCTTTATTGATCCCATCTACATTGATCCAGGTGGTTTCTGGTGTATCGATGTATTTGAAAATCATGCGGTGGTCTTCCCCTGAACTCTCCATGACGTGTAGCGGGGTATAATCAAAAATTGTTACTTTCTCACATCTTCCCGGAGGGCGTGAAGTGGGGCCCGTCACTGGATTATAGTTCATAATCCTTTGTTTCTTCACCTTGAAAGGGTTCAGTACGTCTGGAATGGGAATGGGTATGATGGAATTTGACTTACGCATGTTATAAATGTAAACAAAAAAACATGTTGACTCATTTGCGAATTTTATGCCGGTTGCGGGATTCAGCGGTAAAGCGGCAAATTTTTAATATAAAATTCAAACCTTGTTTTTTTACACAAAAAAAAGCGCTTTGCTACCTAGCAAAGCGCCTTTAAAGATAATGGTTGTGCCTCTCTTATGTGAGAAGGTACTGCCGGCGAACGTTCCACCGGCAGTCAAAGATTGGTTATTAAGATAGGATATGGAGACTAGGTAATATAATACTTCCGCTTCCGTAAAATTTTACGGAACAACAATTAACGTCAGTACTGAAAAAGGGAATTACAAATAAAGAATGGGTAAAAAATTAAAAGTCAGCTTTAATCACATCCCATGACACTCACATTCCACTTGTTGCGATGGTATTTCTCGTCATTCTCAGAAGGTATATGGTCACACTGATTGTCCTGCAAATAACAATACTGTCATAAGAATTCCAAAAAAAATAGAATAAATACTACAAAAATGTAAGTAAAATGAGTAACGATACCTGCATTTGAGTAAAAATGTGGACAACTCCAATGGGGAAATCATCTGTTTAAAACCAGGCTGGTAGCGGGGGCGTAAAAGGAAAGATTTTTGTACTGGCATTATCAGCACTTAAACACCATCATTTTAAATCATGAATTATGGAAAACAAGCTCAGTAATAAGAAAGTGGCCATCCTGGTGGCAGATGGATTTGAAGAAGTAGAATTTACCAGGCCAATGGAGGCATTAAAAAATGCTGGTGCAGAAGTAGATGTTGTATCCCTCCACGATGGAGAAGTGAAAGCGTGGGCTGAAAAGGATTGGGGTAAAAGTTATCCGGTTGACCTGACTGTAAGCGATGCCAATGCAAAAGATTATGATGCCCTGGTATTACCAGGGGGCGTGATGAATCCTGATCACCTGCGTGAGAATCAGGATGCCGTAAACTTTGTAAGCGGTTTTTTTGATGATAGCAAGCCAATAGCTGCTATCTGCCATGGTCCGTGGACGCTGATAGAAACAGGTGAACTGAAAGGTAGAAGGGTTACCTCCTATCCTTCTTTAAAAACGGATCTGGTGAATGCCGGTGCCAACTGGGTTGATGAGGAGGTCGTAGTGGATAATGGGCTGGTAACCAGCCGTAACCCACATGATCTGCCTGCTTTTTGCAGGAAAATGGTGGAAGAGATTGGAGAAGGTGTTCACGCCTGAGCAGGCATGTGAAGAGCATGTGGGCAGTACAGGAGAGATTCCTCTTTGTTACTGCCCACATTTTTTATTGCTGAAAACTTTTCATTCCGTTTTTTAAGCATCATTTTCCGGAATCTCTATTTTTTCTTTTTATACTTTATTTCTACTGGAGCCACACCCGTACTGATCATTCCCAATTTCTTTGCAGCTTTCTTTGATAAGTCTATTACCCTACCTTCTGCAAAGGGTCCCCTGTCTGTAATGGTGACCTTTGCCGTGCGGCCATTGGCAATATTCACCACTTTCACCTTAGTACCAAAAGGCAATGTACGGTGCGCAGCAGTCATTTTGTTCTGATGAAAGATACTCCCACTGGCTGTTTTCCTTCCTTCAAACTTATCAGCATAATAAGATGCTTTTCCAGTTTCTGTAATTTTCCTGCTACAGGATGTAAATAAAATCAGCATCGCGCTACACAGCACGAGCAAGGCTCTGGTTTGTTTCTTTGTAATCATAGGCGGCATATTGCTAAGCAATAGTGACATAGCTTGTGATAATGCTGGAAGCAGTTTTCTCTTTTAAAGGAAAATTGCTAATTCACTTCCATGCTAAATTAATCCAATTAGAACGGATAACCGATCGCAATATTCAGAATCAAATTCTCCTTGCGCCAGTCCGGATCTCCAAACTTTATGTCTTTCATCACCCATCGCTCTCCTTCCGGCAGCCACGGTTTTCGTAGCGGGAAGGCCAGGTCCAGACGTACTACCAGTATTGATGCATCCACACGCAAACCAGCACCCGCATCTACTGCAATCTGACTTAAAAATTTACTGGTGCTAAACTGGCTACCCAGTTTCTCAGGAATCTCCTTCTTCAGCCATATATTACCGGCATCTAAAAATACGGCGGCATTGAATATACCTGTAAGATGTGCACGTATTTCTGAGTTATATTCCAGTTTCACATCCCCGGCTTCATTGGCCAGGTATTTACTACTGGTATCCCGATAGCTACCAGGACCTAGTGTTCTGGCACGGAAACCTCTTAAACTGCTGCTACCACCTATGAAATATTGCTTTACAAATGGTAAGGTCGTAGAGTTGCCATATGGCATACCAAAACCAGCAAACACCCTATTGACCCACGTTAGCCCCCTGCTCAGTTTCCAATAGTGACGAACATCGGCAGATAAACGGATGTACTGTGCAAACGGACTTCCTAAAATGGTTTTCATGCCTGTATCATTCCTGGGAACAATTAACCCTGCAAGGTTACCGGAGTAGTCCAGGTTCCCATTCATGTAGAAAGTATGGATCTTATTGGATGCTTTGTTGTCATAAGTGATATCATAGCTGCCACCCAGGATGAACTGTTTCTCAATCGCTGCCCGCTGGCTGGGATCATACTTCAATATACTGTCATACCCCGCCGTCGTTTTGGTAGGCAGTACATAAGTGATAGATACGGGTGCCCATTTATGCTCCAGGTACTGTGTCTTACGCCAGATGTACTGGAATTGGAAGTTGTAAGCATTCAGGTTATATAGCTGGCTGCGGCTAAACAGTTCATAGCTCACACTGATGCGGGTGCGGGGTACATAAGGCGTATGCACATTTAGATTCCAGAATGGCTGATAAAAACGCGGAATAGTAATCGCAGCTTCGGCCTTCAGGTTATACCCGTTGCCACCTACCGCTGTCGATGTTGCCTTACCTCCTACCTGCCATTCCAGACCACCGGAGAGCGATATTTCCAGCAGATTTGCATAGTGCAGCCAGTTACGGTTCTTGGCTGTGATCTTCAATTCAGAACCGGCGAAGTTGTTGGATTTGGAAGTACCTCTCAACTCGACAGATAAGCTACGTCTTGGATAAGGCGTGAGATAAAAACTTGCATTGAGCCTGGAGCTATCTCCCCTCACCTGCCGGAACTGTCCCTTTACAAATTTAAATGTACCCAGGTCTGTAAGCCGATGTAATGTAATGTCATGATTACTCAATCTATACAGACTATCTGGTTTCAGGAATACCATACGGTCGAATACACTGGGCTTGAATTTTTTAGAGGAATCAATGATGCGGAGACCATTGTATAAAACCGGCGTACCCCTGCGCGACATCGAATCCTGATCCAGCGAATAATCAGGGTACAGTGTGATGTTCTTCATCGTGTACTGACGCCTGGCCTGTGGAGGAGTTTCGTCTTTCACTTTCAGGTACAAATCCACCATTCCATTGTTCGTACTATCTACTGCTACCAGCAGGTGATCGGCCGTGAAGTAATAGTAACCCTGATTTTTCAGTATGTTATTTATTCTCACCCTTTCAGCCTTGATACTATCTAATCTATAAGGGCGTTTTATTTTCAGAGAGGTATTCTTATACGCCGCGGCAATTGCTTTACCCAGTTCACTGCTATCTGTTTCGTAAGTCACACTCTTGATGCGGTAGCGATGGTTGGGCGTTACTGTGTATACTCCCGATGCTTTTTTACTCCCTGAGGTTTTTATTTCTGAGGTGACCAGTGCCTGGAAGTAGCCGTTGTCCACCAGGTATTGTTCCAATACATTGGCAGTATAATCTGCTTTTACAGCGCTTAACAACACAGGTGCTTCCCCCAGTTTATTACGCAGCAAATAATTGAGACCTTTTCCTTTAGGCTTATTACCCAGGTTATATAACCACAGCCGGATAGGCATCCCCAGTAGTTTTTTATTGGGCTTTGGCCTTACACTGCTGGCGAGGCTGGCACTCAGTGTACCATAATCCCTTGGCTTCCTGCCCTCCCACTTTATTTTCGTTCCTGTATAGAGGCGATCGCCTTCCGGTACTGATTTAGTGGAACTGCAGGAATAGAAACCCATGGCGAGCAAAGCCACCATAACAGGAGTAAGTATATATCTATAGCTTTTAACCATCTTATTTCTTAGTACTGGTTTTCTTTTTGGTACGGAGTTTTTCAGATTTCTTTTCTCTTTTTGCACGCTGGAAAATCTCACGGAAATTGTCGTAGTCCATAATCAATGCAAAGGCGACACCAGTTTCAACTACCTGTCCTTCGATCACAGTAGTATTATCCTGACGTTGATATACCCTTACACGATAGCGGCCATCGCGGGTTAGCTTATATTCTACTGATACATCACCTACCAGAGAGCTGGGGTTTGCCTGCGATTCCCCTTCCAGCATCACATTGGAACCAATAGACACTGACAGACGATCGTTGAACAGGCTCTTGGAAGCACCTACTTTCAAATTAGTAGTTTGTTGCGCAGCGCCTGTAGAATAATCTTCATCAGATTCCAGATCGAAATTGAGGTCTACACCCTTGATCAGGTTTCCTGCCAGGTTGTTCAGCTGTTGAGAAAGGATCTTACTCACGCTCTGACGGGCCATGTTGCTCACACCATAGTCGCTACTACCCTCTCCAGCCATCGGATCTTCAGGAATGAAGCTGTTCAGTACCAGCAGACCCATTACCTGTTTGTTCAGTTCAGAAGGTATCTGGTTTATCTGTTTAATACGGTTATATACGCTACCACTAAATGCATTCTGTTCTGTTTCAGGCATATCCAGTTCAAAGGTGATATCTGGTTTTAGCAGATTGCCTTTGATATGGAGGTATACATAGAATGGTAATTTCTGTTTGTACTTGTTTCTATCTGTCTGTGAGAGATTGGTCAACTGATCTGCCACCAGATCTGCAGCCTGTGCATTCACAGTATATTTTGCGGTGATGTCCAGGTCAGCATCTGTTGCATCTCCGCTAAAGGTGATAGAACTTCCTTTTTCTATGGAGAAAGAGCGTTTAATTAACTGGTTCAGTGACATTTCGTACTTACCCTCAGAAATTTCGTAACGACCGGTCAGACTCATTTTGCTACTCGCATCCAGGGTCGCATTGATGCTGGCTGTACCTTTTGCTTCTACAAAGTCACCATTCACAGGGTCAATGATGATGCGGATGGTAGATTGAGGGGTGATCTCAGCATTCCCGGAGAAGTTGATGCCTTTCAGTCTTGGGTTTTCCAGTTTGGTACTGTCAACTATTTTCACCAGCGAGGAATCCAGGGGATTATCCTTGTCCACGAATATGATCACGCCTTCTCTGTTTGCTACACCTGGTTCTTCACTCGGCAGGGTCACTGTTACATTCGATTTGTCGCGCAGCTTTACATAAGCATCTACTCTTGGCAGATCCAGGTTGCCCCTTATCTTGATACGGGTATCTACGAAAGCAGGCCCATAATACAATTGCTGTGGGTCTACCTGTTTACCCAGGATCATGAAATTGTCCGAGTTGATATTCAGATTGAAGTTATAATTAGAATAGTCTTTAGTATTGATGCGACCATCCAGGATCAGTTCATTCTGCAGGCTATCTGCGATCACGAATTTGTTGAACTGCACTCCTTTTTCATCCAGCACAATGTTCTCATCAGGCATGGTGATACTGGCACCTATATAGGTAATAGTACCCCCTGCGTCGTTGAAGTGCAGGTTACCGGTAGCCTTCGGATTGTCAGTCGTACCAGTAATTTTGAAATGACCGTCTGCTGTACCATGCATGCGGTTCATGTTGCCAAACGTGAATGATTCCAGAGATTTCACGTTCAGTTGGTTGATATCTACAGTCGCATTGATGGTGGAGTCGTACGTTCCTTTTACCTGCAGGTCGTTGTCATTGCCCTGAAGACTCATGTCCAGGCTATATTGATTTGCCTGTGGGGTAGTTACTGCTGCCTTAAGTGTACCCAGGTTAGAAGACCGGAAGGTCAGACTATCGATGGTGAGTTTTGAATCTATCAGCGGTGATTGATCCAGGTTGCGCACAGTGGCTTGAGCATTCAGTACGCCATTGGCCAGCAGGGTATCGGCAGCCAGTAATGCAGT
>Ga0182005_1000095_pt1 | contig 66965 bp, 61 predicted proteins | sample Sormic07211103_1_FD_123021 | JGI IMG/M metagenome (GOLD analysis project Ga0182005, IMG submission 123021) | Rhizosphere microbial communities from Sorghum bicolor, Mead, Nebraska, USA - 072115-103_1 MetaG | ecosystem: Host-associated > Plants > Roots > Rhizosphere | place: USA: Nebraska... | reverse complement strand
CGCGCTCCTACAGGCCGCCATGTATCCCACCATTGCGGTCGCCGTGCGGTAGGAGCGAACCCTGTTCGCGAACCCTCAGCCAGGCTAAGGCGAACGAGGCCATACACCCCAGGCAAGCGAGCGGTCCCATCCAACGGAGCGAACCGCCGCTCGACCCACCCGCAACCTCAGTCCCCCAAAGAGCCGGCGGGTGCCACCCTCGCGTCCGGTAGCCGCAGGCGAGGGCGCCGACTGGAAGAGGCCCGCAAGGGGCCGGTCAGGGATGACCGGCCGTTTTCGGGGAGGCAGGGACAGCCGACTCGAAAACCCCCAGTTGGAGCCCGACCCGGCCGAAGGCCATTGATACACGGCCGCGGTAGCGGCCTTTCCTTATGGGGTCGCCGCAGGCGTGGACGCGAGGGTGGCACCCGCCGGCTCTTCGACGCGACACCACACGCCGCGGCAACACAAAGGCGAGGGCGCAAGCCGAGCCCTCCCCCAAAAAAAGACGACCACAAAAAAAGGCCCGCCAACCGGCGAGCCCTCAGTTTTCACCCCATCCTTGAGATCAGAAGTCGTCCCTATCCTCGGTGGCGCCTTCGGCATCGTTCGCAAGCGTGACGACGACGTAAGCGGAGCCTACGAGGGAGGCGCAGAGCCACGCGTAGACCATCTGGATCGCCGTGCGCGGGATCGCGGCGGCGACCATGGGCGCGAGTGCCAGGCCGGCGATGCCGGCAATGGCGAGTACGGCTGCGACGGCCCACGCAAGGCGCCGCGACGGCGACGTGGTGGTGGTGAGATTCATGCGGTGCTGCCCCTGTTCCCCTGTTTCGCGCCCTTCGTGAAGTCTATGTGAGGACGCTTGATGTAGGAAATACCCTACAAAATTCCGCAAGGCAAGTGACTTTTTCTGAACAATCGGTCGGATTTGCTGAGGGTTTCGATGCAAGAGAACCGGCAACCCTCCGGCTACGTTAGACTTTCCGCCCCATCGAGGTCACGGTACATGGCACAGCGCGAATTCCCCGGCTTCACCCTGAAGAGCAGTGCGATCCGTGAAGGCTCGCGCTACACGGCCCTGATCGCTTCCCATCCGGCGGACGGCAGCTTCCCGTCGTACTTCGCGGTCTACGAGAATCGCAGCTTCCGCGACGAAGACAGCGCCGCTGAGGCGGCGGAGAAGGCCCTCGGCCTGGTGCTGGGCGTGGACGACGACGGCGCGCCTGCGTTTGCCGAAGGCGAGACCGGCTTCGATGACGACCGGACGGACGACGCGGACGACTGATTCGCCGGCTCGCATGCGCACGGGTGACCGCTCCTGCTCTCAATTCGCTTGACACGCCCCGGCGCCGCGGTGCGTCATAGGGGCGGCGGGGCAATGTGATCAGGGGATAACGAGCGGGCCATGACAAGCGAAGACGGGCTGTACAGGCAATTCGTCGAGGCGTCCGCCGACTGCATGAAGGAACTGGATCGGCACGGCGTGATCCGCTTTATCGCCGGCATGGGCAGCTCGGCGCTGACATCCGAGGAGCCGGAGCGCCTGATCGGCACGCGCTGGGTCGATCTGTGGCCGCCGGAAGCGCACGCGATGGTATCCCGGGTACTCGAACGCGCCCTGTCCGGCGAGCGCGTCGACTTCGTCGCGCCGCGTCCCTCGGCGACCGGGGCGTCGCGCTGGTGGGAAGTGACGGTCGCCGGGGTCGTGGCCGACGATCGGCTCGACCATCTGATTGTGATCAGTCGGGACGTGACCGAGAGGGTCGAACTGCAGGCCGCGATCGAGTCCATCAACGAACTGCTTCAGGAACGTCTCAACGAGACAGTCGCCCGCTCGGCCACCGCGTCGAGCCGGTATGGCACCTTGCTGGAGCGATTCGAGTCCGAGCACGGGGCGCGCCGCGACGCCGAAAACCGGCTCGCCGGCGTGAGCGAGCAACTCGCTATGGCGACCCATGCCCGTGACCTCGCCGAGGCGAGCGCTCGTCAGGCGCAGAAACAGCAGGCGGTCGGCCAGCTGGTCAGCGGCATCGCGCACGACTTCAACAACATGCTGCAGACGGTGATCGTCAGCCTCTCGGGGCTGGAGGACGATGCCGCTGACCTGCTGCCCAGGCACCGCCGCATGCTGACTTATGCGATGGAGGGTGCGCGCCATGCGACGGCGCTCACGCGTCGTCTGCTCGCCTTCGCACGCAATCACCCCTACCAGGCGGAACCGGTCGATATCGGTGTCCTGGTGGAGGGTTTTGCGGACTTCGCCCGGCATGCCCTTGGCGGCCGGGTCGGTATCGAGGTGCTTCGCCAGCCGGCCCCCTTGCCCGCGTTGCTCGACCGGCAGGGGCTGGAACAGGCCCTGATGAATGTCTGCCTCAATGCCCGCGACGCCATGGAAGGGTTCGGCACCGTGGTCATCGAAGTGGGCGAGCGACAGGGCGACGCGGCTTTTGCCAGCGCGATGCGCGATAACGACACCCTGCGTCAGGTCTTCATCACCGTGGCCGATACAGGGGGAGGGATGTCGGAGGAAGTCCGGCATCGCCTGTTCGAGCCGTATTTTACGACGAAGCCCGGTGGCTCAGGCCTGGGCCTGGCGCAGGTATACGGCACGGTGGCGCAGGCCGGCGGCGGGGTGGAGATCGAGAGCGACGCCGGCATCGGTACGCGCATTCGGCTGGTCTTTCCGCACTACGCCGGACCACTCGAATCCGGCGGGTAAAACGTGCGGTAATTGTGACGGAATTCCTCAACTATCGGCCGGTCCGGCCGATACGCACAGGGTTAGGAGGAAGCAAGTCATGCTGGTCATTATCGGGTCCATCGTCGTCCTCGTCTCCGTACTGGGCGGCTACGTTCTTTCACACGGCTCGATCGGTGCGCTCTGGCAGCCGTACGAACTGCTCATCATCTTCGGCGGCGCCATCGGCGCCTTCATCAGCGCCAACTCGATGGACATCGTCAAGGGCTCGGTCCGTGACGGCATCGCGCTGCTCAAGGGCCCGAAGTACCGCCGTCAGGACTATGTCGATCTGCTGTCGCTGCTCTACGACATCTTCATCAAGATGCGTAAGGAAGGGCAGCTCGGCATGGAAGCGCATATCGAGGATCCGGCGAACAGTTCGCTGTTCTCGGCGTATCCGCGTCTCATCGCGGAACATCACCTCATCGACTTCATCACCGACTGCCTGCGCCTCATCGTCGGCGGCAGCATGGATCCGCACGAACTCGAGCAACTGCTCGACGTCGAGCTGGAGACGCATCATCACGAAGCGGCCGCTCCGGCGCATGCCGTGCAGAAAATGGCCGATGCGCTGCCTGGCTTCGGTATCGTGGCGGCGGTGCTCGGCATCGTCATCACCATGAAGTCGATCGACGGCGACGCGGCGGTCATCGGTGAGCACATCGCCGGCGCACTGGTGGGCACGTTCCTCGGCATCCTGCTGTGCTATGGCTTCATCGGCCCCCTGGCGGCGGCGATGGAAGCGCGCGTCAACACCGATGGCAAGGCGTTCGAGTGCGTCAAGGTGGCGCTGCTCGCCAACCTTCGCGGTTACAACCCGATGGTCTCGGTGGAGTTCGCCCGCAAGTCGCTGCAGTCCGGCACCCGTCCGACCTTCCAGGATCTGGAAGCGCACCTGAAGGCCGCACGGTAAGTCCCGATGAGCGAGTTGAAGCAGGTCATCATTGTCCGCAAGAAAAAGGCGGGCGGCCACGGCCACCACGGTGGAGCGTGGAAGGTCGCGTACGCGGACTTCGTGACCGCGATGATGGCCTTCTTCCTCGTGATGTGGCTCGTCGGTGCGGGGACGAAACAGCAGCGTGCCGCCATCTCGGAATACTTCAAGAATCCGAGCATGACGGCGGGGCAGTCCACCATGGCGCCGTCGGGCAAGATGGGGCCCGGCGGCGCCAGCACCAGCATGATCAAGCTCGGTGGCGCGATGGACCTGCCCAAGGGTCCGGGTGACCAGCAGGCGTTCGCCAGGCCGGCCACCGCCGCCGACGCCGAGAAGCTGGCGAAAGCGCAGGAAAAGCGCCGCCTCGAACAGCTGATGAAGGACCTCAACGAGGCGATCGCCAGGAGTCAGGCGATGGCCCCGTACAAGGACCAGCTGTTGCTCGATATCACGTCGGAAGGCCTGCGCATTCAGATCGTCGACAAACAGAATCGCCCGATGTTCGACACGGGCAGCGGTGCGCTGAAACCGTACACCGTGCAGATCCTGCACGAACTGGCCGGCTTCGTGAACCAGGTGCCGAATCAGATCAGCATCTCCGGCCACACGGATAATTCGCCTTACGTGCGCGCGAGTCAGGCTTACGGTAACTGGGAGCTTTCGGCCGACCGTGCCAATGCCGCGCGTCGCACGCTCACGGATGGCGGTATGCAGGCGGACAAGGTGGCGCGTGTCGTCGGCCTCGCGGCATCCGTGCCGTTCGACAAGAACGATCCGTCCTCGCCAATCAACCGACGCATCAGCATCGTGGTCATGACGCACGACGCGGCCAAGGCCGCGCTGTCGCCTGAGATCGCATCGGTGCCGCCAGCCACGCTGCCGCAGGCGGCGACGCTGCACTCGGCCGAGGAAGAGCACACCGCCGGCGGTGCCGCCGCCGCGGCGCCGCCGGCACCGCAGGCAGCGGTCGCGGGCAACGTCGCGCCTGCGCCTGCGCCCGCGGCGGCGCCGGCTGCGCCAGGCGGTTGACCGGGTGCCTTCGGGACGAAACCGAAGTCACTTGCAACAGTCATCTTCCCCGGTCAGTATCGGAGACGTGACAGGGGGGAGGAGTTGCAGTGGAAAACCAGAGCAAGTTCCGAGTGGTTGCGAAAGCGGTGAAGCACAATGGTATCGGCGGTGAGCAGGTCTACCGCGCGAGCTACCGGATTCTCGATCACGTCGGTGAAGAAATAGAAGCCAATACCGGCACGCATGACTTCGTCGATATCACCAGCGCCTTCAATCAGGCGTTCGCGATGGGTCACGAGCGATTGCGTGAACTGAACACCGTCACCGTTCAATAACCTCGTCCGCGACGAAGAGGGTGGCGGTAGCCCTCTTCGTTCGCCGGCATCGTCGGTCGGTCAACGTAGCGTGCGCAGTTCGTCGAGTTGCGCCGGTGTACCGACATTTCGCCAGAATCCCTCGAATTTTTCGCCAGAAAGGCGTCCCTGTGCGATTGCGCGCCGATACATCGGAAGCAGTTTGAACCTGCCCGGTGTCTCGTCTTCGACGATCTCCCGCCGGTAGACACCTACGTTACCGAACGTCAGGCGCTGCGCCGACGCGGGCGCGTCATCGCCATATAGACGTCCATCCCCGAGGGCGAAATCGCCCGTCGGATGGAAGTCCGGGTTGGGCACCATCACCAGATGTGCGACGCCTTCCGGTTCGGCGGGCAATGCCGCGTAGTCGATATCGCTCCAGATATCCGCACTGACGACGATAAAGGGCGCGGTGCCGAGTAAGGGCAGCGCTTTGAGCATGCCGCCGCCCGTCTCCAGCGGCGTCGGGCCTTCATACGAATAGCGAAGCCGCACGCCCCACCGCGAACCGTCGCCGAGTGCCTCGGGAAATCGATCCGCCAGATGGGAGGTGTTGATCACGATGTAGCGGACATCCGCCGCCGCCAGCTTCTCGATATGGTGCACGATCAGCGGCTTGCCATTTACGTCGAGCAGGGGTTTCGGCGTGTGATCGGTCAGTGGCCGCATGCGCTCGCCGAGGCCGGCGGCGAGGATGAGTGCGTGCCTCACGCGGGATTCGCCTGACGCAGGTCACGTCCGCCGATCTTTGCTTCGATCAGGTCGGCGAGGGGAGCGACATCCGCATGTCGGCGTGCGGTGTCGAGCACGTAGCGCAGGACGCGGGGCAGGTCGTCGAGATAGCCCGGTTTGCCATCGCGGTAGCAGAGGCGGCAGAACAGGCCCAGGATCTTGATGTGGCGCTGCAGTCCGGCGAGATCGAACCAGCGGCGGAAACGATCGGTATCGACGGTCTCATCGAGCAGGCGAGCATCGAGCAGACGAAGGCGGTACGCCTCGACCCAGCCCTCCACGCGTTCGTTGTCCCAGACGATGTAGGCATCGCGCAGCAGCGATGCCAGGTCGTAGGTGATCGGCCCGGACATGGCGCCCTGAAAATCGATAATGCCGGGCGAGCGTTCCGTGGTGACCAGCAGGTTGCGGCTGTGATAGTCCCGATGCATGAATGCGCGAGGCTGTTCGGCCAGCGTGCGCAGGATCGCGGTGAAGGCTCCCTCGACGACGTCCCATTCCTCACAGGCCAGCGTGACGCCCAGATGCCGTTCGAGCAGCCACGTGGGCATGATTTCCATTTCCATCGTCTGCCACGCGTGATCGAACGACGGCAGTCCCGATGTATCGACATGCGACTGCATGCGAAGCAGTGCGTCCAGCGCATCCCCGTAGAGCGCGTCGACGGTCGCGTCGCCGAGTTCGGGCAGATACGTACGCGTGCCGAGATCTTCGATGAGCAGGAAGCCTTGCGCGAGGTCCGCGACCATCACCGTGGGCACGTGCAGGCCCGCGTCGGCAAGACGTTTACCGATCTCCACCCATGGTGCGGGGTTCTCTTTTTCCGGTGGGGAGTCCATCACGATCACCGGTTGTCCGTCGACATAACCGCGCCAGTAACTGCGAAAGCTGGCATCGGCGGAAGCGGGTTCGAGCACGAGCGTGGCTTGGCCGGTAGCGTGGCGCGCCCACGTAAGGCGGGCTGCGGAACGGTCATCGGAGACGGTCATGAATGATCTTTGCAGTGGACTGTGCGGGCAGCTTAGAGCCTTTGTGCAGACGTGTCATTGCACCGCATTGGTGCGTGACGTTTGACCAGTTGTTGTGCGTCGCAACATGTGGTTATTCTGCGTGAACGGGGTTCCTGCTCGGGGGTGAAACTTGATGGAAGGTGACTGTCGGCCGACGTCCATGACGCGGCGAGATCTCTTGCGAATGATCGGTGTGGCCGGGGGCGGCGCACTGATGTACCAGTCCATGACTCAGTTGGGTTTTGCGAAGGAATCGCCGTATCGGCGACCCTCGCCACTGCAGGGTTCGGGTAAGGGGACGGTGCTGATTCTCGGTGCCGGACTCGCGGGCCTGGTGGCGGCATACGAGCTGGGCAAGGCGGGTTACAAGGTTCAGGTGCTCGAGTACAACGCACGTGCGGGGGGGCGCAACTGGACGATCCGCGGCGGTGATATCTACACCGAACTGGGAGGTCATACACAGACCTGCGGGTTCGACAAGGACCAGTACTTCAATCCCGGTCCCTGGCGCATTCCCTACCATCACCATGGCGTGCTCGACTATTGCCGACAGTTCGGCGTTGCGCTCGAACCGTTCGTGCAGGTGAATCACAACGCTTATCTGCACAGTACGAAAGCCTACGGCGGCAAGCCGCAACGGCTGCGCGAAGTCCAGGCCGACCTGCACGGCGGCATCGCCGAGCTGCTTGCCAAGGCGACCGGGAAAGGGCGCCTGGACGACATGGTAACGAAGGAGGATCGCGAGATCCTGCTCGAGGCCATGCGTGAGTTCGGCGGCCTCGACAAGGACTTTCGCTACGTCGCGGGCCGCGCGAGCAGCGAGCATCGCGGTTATGCGAAGCACGCCGGTGGTGGTGTCGACGGCAAGCCTGAGTTTTCGACACCCAATGGCCTCTCCGAAGTGCTTCAGGCAAAGCTCTGGGCCGGTCTGGGGATGAATGCGCAGTACGAATACCAGACGACGATGATGCAGCCGGTCGGCGGCATGGATGCGATCGGCAAGGCCTTTACGCAGCGCGTCGGCGAGCACATCGAGTACAACGCCAGGGTCACCGCCATCGCTCAGGACGAGCACGGCGTCACCGTGACCTACGAGGATGCGCGAAAGCCCGGTCAGCCCCGTCAGGCGAAAGCGGACTGGTGCGTGTGCACGATTCCTTTGTCGATCCTCAGTCAGATTCCCGTGCAGGTATCGCCGGCCAAGGCCGCCGCCATCTCGGCCGTGCCGTACTGGTCGTCGTCGAAGATCGGTCTGCAGTTCGATCGTCGATTCTGGGAAGAGGACGAGGCGATCTACGGCGGCATCAGTGTCACCGACACGCCGATCGGCATGATTTCCTATCCGAGCCATGGCATCGGCACGAAGAAGGGCGTGCTGCTCGGCTCGTATACGTTCGCGATGGAGGCCTTCGAATTCACCGCGCTCGATCCCGCCGCGCGTATCCGCAAGGCCGTCGAGTACGGCTCGCAGATCCATCCGCAGTACAAGACGTCATTCGAGAACGGCATGTCGGTCGCCTGGCACCGGGTGCCGTTTACGCTCGGCTGCTTCGGCGGCTGGACCGACGCGACGCGCGAAAAGCACTTCGCCGATCTCTGTTCGCTCGACGGTCGCATCGTGCTCGCCGGTGAGCACGCGTCCTATCTTCCTGCCTGGCAGGAGGGCGCGATCCTGTCGTCGCTCTCGGCCATCGATCAGCTGCATCGCAAGGCGATGGCGGGAGGTCGCGCATGAGAGGCTTCGCTCTGGCCACCGCCGTCGCGGCCTTGTTGTCCGCCGGTATCGCGCAGGCAGCGCAGACCACCGATGCCGATTTTCTCGATGCGAAGGATATCTCGCACGTCACCGGTCAGCAGATCTTCACGCACATCTGCCAGGGCTGCCACATGCCCGACGGCAAGGGCGCGGTCGGTGCCGGGCACTACCCGGCGCTGGCTGACAATCCGAAACTCGCCGCCGCCGCGTATCCCACCGTTATGGTCGTGAACGGGCGAGGTGGCATGCCCGCGTTCGGGAAGCAGCTGTCGGACGCCCAGGTCGCCGACGTGGTCAACTACGTGCGCACGCACTTCGGCAATCACTACGCCGATACCCTTAAGCCGGAAGACGTGAAGCCATTCCGTCCACCCGCCGACAACTCCGAGGAAGACTGACGCATGACCAAGACAAGCCGTTTCCTGCCGATCCTGGCCCTTCTTGCCACGACGCCCGCTTTCGCCGCCGACGTGGTCCGGCACAAGATCCCCAACAGCACCTTTCCGATTTCGGCCGCCGTGGAGATCCCGGCGGGCAAGACGCTGGTCTTCCTCAGCGGCGCGGTGGCGCCGGTCGCCGACGCGAGCGCGCCTAAGGACAGCCCGCAGGCCTATGGCGACACCAAGACGCAGACGGTGGGCGTGCTGACCTCGATCGAGAAGCAGCTCAAGGGCATGGGCCTGACCATGGGCGACGTGGTCAAGATGCAGGCGTTCCTGGTCGGTGACCCGGCCAAGGGCGGCAAGATGGACTTCACCGGTTTCATGGCGGGCTACACGCAGTTCTTCGGCACGGCGGCCCAGCCCAACCTGCCGTCGCGTTCGGCGGTGCAGGTGGCGGCCCTCGCCAACCCCAGTTTCCTTGTCGAAATCGAGGTCACCGCCGTTCGTCCGTGACGCACCTGACGGGGCGGTGGTACTAAGCCGCCGCTCCGCCGTGTACGCTTCGTTTCTTTTGGAAGCCCGGGCGCCTCATGGCTCTTACTCCTGATCCGCGGATCGGCATCATCGGTCTCGGTTACGTTGGACTGCCGCTTGCCGTCGAATTCGGCCGACACTTCGATACCCTCGGTTTCGACATCGCACCGGCACGCCTCGCCGAGCTGCGCGCTGGCCACGACCACACCCTGGAAGTCACCGGCGAAGCCCTGAGCGCCGCCGCGCGGCTCCGGTATACCGGTGACGTGAACGATCTGGCCGACCGCAACGTCTATATCGTCACCGTGCCCACGCCGATCGACGAGGCGCAGCGGCCGGACCTCGAGCCGCTGGAGAAAGCCTGCCGCATGCTCGGTGGACTGCTCACGCGAGGCGACCTGGTCATCTTCGAATCCACCGTCTATCCGGGTACGACCGAAGAAATCTGCGTGCCGATTCTGGAGGAGGGTTCCCGGCTTACCTTCAACGTGGACTTCCACTGCGGCTACAGCCCCGAGCGCATCAATCCCGGCGACCACGCCCGTCGTGTGGTGGATATCCGCAAGCTCACCTCGGGCTCGACGCCGGAAGCCGCCGACCGCGTGGATGCGCTGTACCGCACGATCATCACCGCCGGCACGCACAAGACCTCGTCGGTACGCATCGCGGAAGCGGCCAAGGTGATCGAGAACGTGCAGCGCGACGTCAACATCGCGCTGGTCAACGAACTCGCCCTGATCTTCAACCGTCTGGGCATCGATACGGGCGAAGTGCTTGAGGCGGCGGGGACGAAGTGGAACTTCCTGCCGTTCCGTCCGGGTCTGGTCGGCGGGCATTGCATCGGCGTCGACCCGTACTACCTCACGCACAAAGCGGAGGTCACGGGATATCACCCGGAACTGATCCTCGCCGCGCGGCGGATCAACAGCCGCATGGGCACATACGTGGCCGACCGCGTCATCCGCCTGATGAGCGAGCGGCGCCTGCACATTGTCGATGCACGCGTGCTGGTGCTGGGGTTCGCCTTCAAGGAAAACTGCCCGGACCTGCGCAATACGCGGGTGATCGACATCGTTCGCGATCTGGAGCAGTCGATGGCACGGGTCGATGTCTACGACCCGTGGGTCGATAACGAAGAGTGCGCCCGCGAATACGGCGTGCGTACGATCGAGGCGATCGAAGAGGGCGTCTACGATGCGGTCATCGTCGCCGTGGCGCATGACGAGTTCCGTGCGTTCGGTCCGGAGAAGATTCGCGCGTTCGGTAAGGCGGGTGCGGTGGTCTACGACGTGAAGTCCGTGCTGCCTCAGAACAGCGTCGATGGGCGCCTGTGAGTGAGCGAAAGAACTTGCGGTTCTTCGCTTCGCATCAACCTTGCTGAATGCCGTCATGGCAGTTTTTACGAACGTATTGACTCGCTCAGCCGGAACGGCGACGTTGTGGTCCCGCCCACTGGAACAGGAACGCAACATGACGCTCACCACCGGAAGCACCAACCGCAAGCGTTCGCGGGCCCTCGGCCTTCTCGTGATGGCTGCCGCCTTCATGGCGCCTCTGGCCGCCAACGCTTATGACCATCATCCGGTTCCGCCGCATCGCCCGGTGCATCATCGCCACCAGGTCTGCAAGCCGGTACGCGTGTACGACCACCATCACCACTATCACACCGAGCGTCGCTGCCACTGGGTGAACTGATCGCTCACGGATGTGGAAACGGAAAGGCCAGGCGATTGCCTGGCCTTTCTTCATCCACCGGACGGACAGAATCCTTCAGGAGAGGTTGTAACCACGCTCCTCGTGCAGCGCGATGTCCAGGCCCACCTGTTCCTGTTCTTCATCCACGCGCAGACCCATCGTCACGGCGATGCCCTTGAAGATGACATAGCTCAACACCGCGCTGTAGACGACGGTGAAGCCGACGCCCTTGCACTGGATCCAGAACTGGCCACCCAGGTCGGTGACCGTGCCGAAGCCACCCAGGACCGGCGCCGCCAGCGGACCGGTAAGCAGCGCACCGATGATGCCGGCGATGGCATGCACGCCGAATACATCCAGCGAATCGTCGTAGCCGAACTTACGCTTCAGCCTGGTCGCACAGAAGAAACACACCACGCCGGCAACAAGACCGACTACCAGCGCGCCACCCGGACCGCACGTACCGGCGGCGGGCGTGATGGCGACGAGGCCGGCCACGGCACCCGAGGCGATACCCAGCACGCTTGGACGGCGATGGGTCAGCCATTCGATCGCGGTCCAGCCGATCGCCGCGGCGGCGGTGGCGATCTGCGTCACCAGCATCGCCATGCCCGCGCTGCCGTTAGCCGCGACAGCCGAGCCGGCGTTGAAGCCGAACCAGCCCAGCCAGAGCATGCTCGCGCCGATCAGGGTGTAGCCGAGGTTGTGCGGCGGCATGGGCGTGTTCGGGTAACCGCGACGCTTGCCGATCACCAGGCAGCCGACGAGACCGGCGATACCCGCGTTGATGTGGACCACCGTGCCACCGGCGAAGTCGAGCACGCCGAGGTCGCCGAGGAACGAACCGGGGCCACCCCAGACCATGTGCGCGACCGGCAGATAGACCAGCGTGAACCACAGGGCGGTGAAGACCAGCAGCGCGGAGAACTTCATGCGCTCGGCGATCGCGCCGACGATGAGCGCGGGAGTGATGATCGCGAATGTCATCTGGAACATCACGAAAACCCCTTCGGGGATCGTGAGGTACAGACTGTCCGGCTTGAGCCCCGCCAGCATCGCGTGGCCGAAGCCGCCGATGAAGGAGTGGATGTTCGTGGAGCCCGCCGCCATGCCCGAGTTGTCGAAGGCCACGGAGTAGCCATAGACGACCCAGAGCACGGTGACCAGCGCCGTGATGGCGAAGCACTGCATCAGAACCGAGAGCAGGTTCTTCGCACGGACCATGCCGCCGTAGAACAGGGCGAGGCCGGGGATGGTCATCAGCAGCACCAGCATCGTCGCCGTGAGCATCCAGGCGGTATCGCCGGAGTCGAGCTTCGCCGGTGCGGCGGCGGCCTGCGCAAAGGCCAGGCCGGGAAGAAAGAGGGCGCTCGCGGCGAGCGCGCGTGGGAGCTTAAAGCGCATCGCCGTCGACCTCCTGCGTGCGGATACGGATGGCCTGCTCGAGGTCGATGACGAAGATCTTGCCGTCGCCGATCTTTCCCGTGCGTGCCGCGGTGCTGATGGCCTCGACGGCGCGCTCGAGCTGCTCGTCGGTGACGGCGATCTCGATCTTCAGCTTGGGCAGGAAGTCCACGACGTATTCGGCGCCGCGGTAGAGTTCGGTGTGGCCGTGCTGGCGGCCGAAGCCTTTGACCTCCGTGACGGTCATGCCCTGTACGCCGACCTCGGCGAGCGCTTCGCGGACGTCGTCCAGCGTAAACGGCTTAATGATGGCGTTGATCCACTTCATGTGCCGCGGTTCCCCTTTGGTTTGCCTGGGGAGAGCAGAGCAGGATGCGTGCCAGCTTGAATCGAACCGCTAACCCGTTGGGCCGCAGCCCGTTCAGTCACATGGGAGGTCGCAGTCGAAACGCTTTGCCTCAATCGGGGGAAGTGATTTGCACCAGATGGGTGCCTTATGGCATCTGAGCGTCCAGCACAGGCAGCCTGACGCGGGCCTTCAGTCCGCCCTGCGTTCCCTGCTCCAGTGCGATGTCTCCACCGTGCCCGCGCACCGCCGACCGTACGGCCGGCAATCCCAGGCCGACGCCGCCGGTCTGTCGGTTGCGTGAACTCTCGATGCGAAAAAAGGGTTTGAAGACTTCCTCATGCAGATGCCGGGGGATGCCCAGGCCGTCGTCCTCGACGGCTATCTCGACCCATTCGTTATTCGACGACAATCGTACGATCGCGCGTCCGCCGTACTTGACGGCGTTGTCGACGAGATTGGCGACGGCGCGACGCAGCGTGAGCGGGCGGCCGACATAAGCCACGCTTTCCGACGACTCAAAGCTCACGTCGTGGCCGGCGTCTCGGAAGTCGTCGAGCACCGTATTCACCAGCTCCGACAGATTGAATCGCGTCGACGGCTCATGCTGACTGTCGTCGCGGAAGAAATTGAGCGATGCATCCACCATCGTCTGCATCTCGTCGACATCGCGGAACAGCTTGCGCTGCTGTTCTTCATCCTCAATGAACTCGCCGCGCAGACGCATGCGGGTCAGCGGTGCGCGGAGGTCGTGCGAGATGGCTGCCAGCATGGTCGTTCGATCCTCGACATAGCGCTGCACACGCGCCTGCATCTCGTTGAACGCCTGTCCGGCTAGCCGGATTTCCACGGGGCCGGTGGCTTCCATGGGCGGTGCGTTCACGTCTGCGCCGAAGCGCTGCGCCTGCCGGGCGAAACGCTCCATCGGACGTGCGAGCCGGCGGCTGGCGAGCGCGGCGACAAACAAGCTGCAGATCAACGCGAAGCCCAGTGTCAGCAGGTTGCGCGTCGATGCGTGCAGACCCCAGCTTCGCTCGGGCGTCATGAAGTGGACCCACGAGCCGTCCGATAGCGCGATGGCGAGACCGTAGGTGGTTTCAGCGCGACCCTGGCGGTCGAGGTCGCCCGGCTCGTAGGCGAGTACGCGTGCGGATGGCCGGTCGAGGAGGGCGCGTACCTTCGCACGGCCGGCGTGGAAGGTCGCATTGGCGATCGGGACGGGCAGGGCGTCGTCGTCCGGGTACCAGCGTGCCTGATAGCCGTCGTTGCTTGCCGCGGCGGCCAGCCTGGAGCGCCAGGCGCGAGGCGACCCGTCGAGGGTGCGGGCCACGGCCACGGCTTCGTCCACCACGCCGCTTTCTTCGATGCCTGGCCTGGCCCACACCCCGGCGAAGGCGGCGAACGCCGCGTTCATGGCGGCCGCGATGATCACGGTGACGACGATGTTGATCGCGAACCAGCGTCCGATCGTGTCGGCGGACCAGCGCCGCCCGTGCATCACAGTCGCTCCACGCGCGCGTTGAACATGTAGCCGACGTTGCGCACGGTGCGGATGATTTCCGGATCGCCGGGATCTTCCTCGATCTTGCGGCGAAGACGACTGACCTGCACGTCGATGCTGCGGTCGAAGGCCTCGTGTGTCGGCCCGCGCGACATGTCGATCAGCTGCTCGCGGGTGAGGATGCGTTGCGGGTGCTGGGCGAAGACGACGAGCAATTCGAACTCGCCACCGGACAGCGGTGTGAGTGTGAAATCCGACGAGCGAAGTTCACGCCGCACGATGTCTAGACGCCAGCCCGCGAAGCTGAGCATGGGTGAGTGGCTGGTGGGCGGCACAGCCGCTTGCGCGTCGCTGCGGCGGAGGACGGCGCGGACGCGTGCCAGCAGTTCGCGCGCGTCGAACGGTTTGGTGACGTAATCGTCCGCACCCAGTTCGAGGCCGACAATGCGGTCGGTCGGCTCGACGACGCCTGTGACCATGATGATGGCCGTGCGGCCGGTGGCCCGCAGTCGCTTGCAGAGGCTGAACCCGTCCTCGTCGGGGAGCATGACGTCGAGGATGACCATGTCGTACGACGCTTTTGCGAGACGCGCGTCCATCTCCGCACCCGAGGCGGCCGTGTCGGTCTCGAAGCCGTGACGCTGGAAGAACCGCTGCAGAAGCGCGCGGATCTCTTCGTCGTCATCCACGATGAGAAGGTGTTGCATGTGAGGCCGGCATCCGTACTGCGTGGCGCTATTTATAGCGGTTCGGTCCCCGGCCGTGTCATATGTTTCCAGCCCGAAACATTGTTTCCCGCCGGAAGCGAAGTGGAAAAACGGTATACGTAAACGCGCCGCACTCTCGGCGTCAGTCCCCCGCCGAGAGAGCCTCATGACCGCTATTCGTCGTCCCAACTTGTCCGCTTCACCTGCCGCAAGGCGTCACGGAGACCGCCGTTCGACGCACTGGAAGGCGGGTATGGCCGTAACCGCGGCACTTGCCCTCTCGGCCTGCTCGCACGGTGTGAAGAAGGACGGCGCGGACGCCACGGCGCAGCCCGTCCACGATGAGCCGATCAACCGCAAGGTTTTCGCCTTCAACAAGGTGGTCGACCATGCGGTGATCCGCCCCGTGGCCCGCGGCTACTCGCACCTGCCGCGCCCGGTTCGCAACGGCGTGCGCAACTTCGCCCAGAACATGCGCGAGCCGCTGGTTTTCGCCAACGACCTGCTTCAGGCCAACCTGCTTCGTTCGCTGAATACGGCGGGACGCTTCGTCGTGAACAGCACGGTGGGCGTGGTCGGTATTTTCGACGTGGCCAACCATTGGGGCATGCCGCACCATGACGCGGATCTGGGCCAGACCTTCGGGGTATGGGGCATGGGTCCGGGACACACGGTGGAGCTGCCGATCTTCGGTTCCTCCAACGTCCGCGATTCGGTCGGTCGCATCCTGACGATGTCGTTCGACCGCCTGGGCGACAACTCGGACACCGTCCAGACGCTGGATACGATCAGGACAGTGGGCGGCATCGTGGATGGACGGGCTCGTGCGCTGCCACTGACCGACCGGCTGGAGCAGTCGCCGGACTACTACGCGGCGTTACGGGACAGTGCGGCCGCACGCCGCGTGGCCCTGGTCGCCGATGGGCGTGAAGGGGCGGTGCGCGAGGCTGTCTCGCCAGCCGAGGGGCGAGCCGCCACGGGATTGCCGGTCAACCCCTGAGGGCCTGACGATGTCCGTCCGACTGCTTAGCGATACGGCCAGGGTGCTCGCTGAGGCCCGTCACGTCGAGCCCGACCGGGCCCGGCGGCGGGCCTGGTTCGTGGAGGATCCGATCGCCGAACTCGGCTATCGGACCGCGGAGGATGTGGTGGAGGCGGGGGAGACGTCGAGGCTGATTGCCATGATCCGGGCGATTCGGGCGCATGAGAGGGGCTTTTAAGCCACGCCTCGTTGCATTGAAGGCCGGAAAACAGTACCATTTTGGTCCGGTATTGACTGTGCCCCTTCCCCCATGCTCCGTGTCAGCCGATTGACCGACTACGCGACGGTGGTGATGACTTGCATCGCCGCCCATCCTGCCGACGTTCTGAGCACCGCTCAGATCGCGGAGGAGGCGCGCCTGGAGTTGCCCACGGTGTCCAAGCTGCTCAAGCTGCTGGGACACGCCGGGCTGGTGGAATCGTTTCGCGGTGTCAACGGCGGCTACCGTCTGGCGCGGCCGGCCGAGGCGATCAGCCTGGCCGACATCGTCGAAGCGATGGAAGGGCCGATCGGGATGACGGAGTGCAGCGTGGCCCAGGGCCAGTGCGAACGTCAGTCCCAGTGCGGCGTCAGCGACAGCTGGCGCTCCGTTTCCGGGGCGATCGGTGGCGTGCTGCGCGCCCTGACCCTGGCCCAGATGCTGGCCGACCGCTCCATGGCGTCGGCGAAGAACGCGACCACCGTCGCGCAGGCGAACGCATGAACGAGAGTGAGAACATGACACGCGACGTGGCAGACCCCGTGCGCGACAACGCCGAAGTCGTGGAGGCGCTCAACCGCCGCTACGAAGCCGGTTTCGTCACCGATATCGAATCCGACAGCCTCCCGCCGGGCCTGAGCGAGGACATCGTCCGTCAGCTCTCCGCGATCAAGGGCGAACCGGAGTGGATGACCGAGTGGCGGCTGTCCGCTTACCGGCACTGGCTGACCATGCCCGAGCCGGAGTGGGCCAAGCTCGACATCGCGCCGATCGACTATCAGTCGGTCAGCTACTACTCGGCGCCCAAGGCGGGCCCCAGGTCGCTCGACGAAGTGGATCCGAAGTTGCTCGAGACCTACGAGAAGCTCGGCGTCCCGTTGCATGAGCGGGCGAAGCTCGCCGGCGTGGCCGTGGATGCGGTCTTCGATTCCGTATCGGTCGGCACCACCTTCCGCAAGGAGCTGGCCGAAGCCGGCGTGATCTTCTGCTCGATGTCCGAGGCCATCCGCGAGCACGGCGACCTGGTACGCCAGTATCTGGGCAGTGTGGTGCCGACGGCCGACAACTATTTCGCGGCGCTCAATTCCGCCGTGTTCTCCGACGGCAGCTTCGTCTTCATCCCCAGGGGTGTGCGTTGCCCCATGGAACTGTCGACGTACTTCCGCATCAACGCGATCAACACCGGGCAGTTCGAGCGCACGCTGATCGTGGTCGAGGACGACGCCTATGTCTCGTACCTCGAAGGCTGTACCGCGCCCATGCGCGACGAGAACCAGCTGCACGCGGCGGTGGTCGAACTGGTCGCGCTCGAGCGCGCACAGATCAAGTACTCCACCGTGCAGAACTGGTATCCCGGCGACGAGAACGGCGTGGGCGGTATCTACAACTTCGTGACCAAGCGCGGCGACTGCCGCGGCGCGGATTCCAAGATCTCCTGGACCCAGGTGGAAACCGGCTCGGCGATCACCTGGAAGTACCCGAGCTGCGTGCTGCGCGGCGACCGTTCGGTGGGCGAGTTCTACTCGGTGGCGCTGACGCACCATCGCCAGCAGGCCGATACCGGTACCAAGATGATTCACATCGGCAAAGGTACCAAGTCGAAGATCGTCGCCAAGGGCATCAGTGCGGGCCGCAGTTCCAACAGCTACCGCGGCCTCGTAAAGATCGAGAGAGGCGCCGACGGCGCGCGCAATTACACGCAGTGCGATTCCCTGCTGATCGGCAAGCAGTGCGGCGCGCACACTTTTCCGTACATGGAAGTGAAGAATCCCTCGGCCATCGTCGAGCACGAGGCCACCACCTCGAAGATTTCGGACGACCAGCTGTTCTACTGCCTGTCGCGCGGCATCGGTGAAGAAGATGCCGTGTCGATGATCGTCGACGGCTTCTGCAAGCAGGTCTTCCGCGAACTACCGATGGAATTCGCCGTGGAAGCCAAGAAGCTGCTCGAGGTTTCTCTCGAAGGCGCGGTGGGCTGACGATGGGCATCGCCGGTTCCGCTCCGGGCCTGACCGATCTGCGCGCGCTGCTCGCCGCGCTGGATCCGGATATCGACCCGATTCCCAAGCGCTTCCTTCACGTCTCGCACGAGAAGGCGCGCGAGCGCATGGCCGACGCCCTGATGATGTTCCGCGAAGCCGAAGGCACCACGCTGATCGTCGATGTCGACGAGGACAGCGCGGGCAACGAACGCATGCTCTGGGCCCGGATCACGCTGCGCGTGCAGTCCAGCCTCACCGCGGTCGGCATGATGGCCGCCGTATCCGCCGCGCTGGCAAAGCGCGGCATTCCCTGCAACCCGGTTTCCGCGTTCCTGCACGATCATATCTTCGTGCCCTGGGAACGCCGCGACGATGCGCTCGATGCGCTCTCGCACCTCACGCCCTGATGGACAGCCACGCCATGCACATGCTCAAGATCGACAACCTCCATGCCCGCGTCGAAGGCAAGGAGATCCTCAAAGGCCTTTCGCTCGAGGTGAAGCCCGGCGAAGTGCACGCCATCATGGGTCCGAACGGTGCGGGCAAATCCACGCTCGGCAACGTGCTGGCCGGCCGCGAAGGTTACGAAGTGACCGCAGGCTCGGTGCTGTTCAACGGTGTCGACCTGCTGGCACTCGAGCCGGAAGATCGCGCCGCGACCGGTGTGTTCCTGGCGTTCCAGTATCCCGTCGAGATCCCGGGTGTGAACAACACTTACTTCCTGCGTGCCGCGCTCAATGCGCAGCGGAAGTTCCGGGGTGAGGATGAGCTGGATTCGATGCGCTTCCTCAAGCTGGTACGCGAGAAGCTGAAAGTGATGCAGATCTCCGACGAACTGCTCCACCGCGCCGTCAACGAAGGCTTCTCCGGTGGCGAGAAGAAGCGCAACGAGATCTTCCAGATGGCCGTGCTCGAGCCGAAGCTGGCGATTCTCGACGAAACGGATTCGGGTCTCGACATCGACGCGCTCAAGCAGGTCGCCGAAGGCGTCAATGCGCTGCGTTCGCCGGATCGCTCGTTCCTCGTCGTGACGCACTACCAGCGCCTGCTCGACTACATCGAGCCGGACTTCGTGCACGTGCTGGCCGGTGGCCGCATCGTCGAGAGTGGCGACAAGAACCTCGCGCTGAAGCTGGAAGAGCAGGGCTACGCCTGGCTCGCCGACACGCATCCGGAATTGCGCAAGGCCGACCTGACCGGAGCGCCGGCATGACCCAGGCGCCGTCCCCGTTCGTGCGGGCGGCGCTGGATGCCGCCAGCGCGCTGCCTGAGAGCGGCATCGCGTGGCTCGACGCCGCGCGCCGCGACAACCTGCAGGCGTTCGCCGAAGCCGGTCTGCCGGAAGGGCGCAACGAGGCCTGGAAGTACACTCCGTTGCGTGCGCTTTCGCAGCGTGCGTTCGCCGTCGCCGACGCGGCGCTGGCACGCGATGTCGCCATCGATGCGGCGTCGTTCGCGCTGCCGGGTGTCGACAGTGCGTGCATCGTCTTCGTCGACGGCGTCTTCCGTGCCGACCTGTCCGCTCTGGACGGCATTGACGGCGTATCGCTCGCGCCGCTGGCGGCCGCCCTGAAGGAGCAGCCGGAACCGCTTCGCTTCGCGCTGGCCAGCCGTTACCGCCGTGGTGCGGCCGATGCATTCGCGCATCTGAATGCCGCATTCGCCACCGATGGCGTGGTGCTGCGGATCGCCGACGGCATCGACGTGGCGAAACCGCTGCATATCGTCCATGTCTCCAGTGGCGGTCAGCCCGACACGGCCTGGCACGTTCGCGTGCTGGTGGAGGCAGGGCAGGGTTCCCGGGCCGACATCGTCGAGCAGTTCGTCTCGGCGGGTGAAGCGAATCAGCTGGGCACCGTCGTCGCCGACTACGTCGTTCGTGAGAGTGCCCGGCTCGGCGTGGTGCTGCTGCAGGCGGCGTCGACGGCGACCACGCTCGTACGTCGCGGTCACGTCCGTCTTGAAGCGAACGCGAGCGCAACCGTCCATGCGCTGGAAGTGGGTGGTGCTCTGGTGCGTCATGAACTCACGGCCGAACTGGCGGGCGACCACGCACGCTTCGATTCGCGCGGTGTGTTCGCACTCGACGGTCGCCAGCATATCGATACTCAGCTGGAAGTCCGTCATAACGCACGCGATACGGCGTCGGACGCCCTGTGGCGCGGTATCGCCAACGGTCGCTCGCGCGGCGTATTCCGCGGTGCCATCGTCGTCGCCGAAGGCGCAGACGGCAGCGATGCCTCGCTCAGCAACAAGAACCTCCTGCTCTCGGGCTCGGCCGAGATCGACACCAAGCCGGAGCTCGAGATCTACGCCGACGAGGTCAAGGCCGCGCATGGCGCGACCATCGGTCAGCTCGACGAGCGCTCGCTTTTCTATCTCCGTTCGCGCGGTATCCCGCTCGCCCAGGCGCGCAGCCTGCTGACGCTGGCTTTCTGCCGCGCGGCACTGGAATCGCTGCCGAACGAGGCCCTGCGCGAACACCTCGGCGACCTGCTGGTGGCGCATCTGCCGACCGGTCCGTCCGCCGGCTAACGAAGTACGGAGCCAGCCATGAACGCCAAGCCCGAGTCAGCCATTCTGCCGCTCGACGTCGAGCGCATCCGCGCCGACTTCCCGCTGCTGTCGCGCACCGTCCACGGCAAGCCGCTGATCTATTTCGACAACGCCAACACCGGGCAGAAGCCGTTGTCGGTGATCGAGGCGGTCGATCGTCACTACCGCGAGCACAACGCCAATGTGTCGCGCTCCGTGCACGCGCTGGGCGAGGAAGCCACGGCGTCTTACGAGGCGGCACGCGACGCACTCGCACGTTTCATCAACGCGCCGTCGCGCGACGAAGTCATCCTGACCTCGGGCACCACGCAGGCGATCAACCTGGTGGCGTACAGCTACGCCATGCCGCGCATGAAGCCGGGCGACGCCATCGTCACCACGGTGATGGAGCATCACGCCAACATCGTGCCGTGGCAGCTGGTCGCCGAGCGCACCGGGGCGACGGTGAAGGCCGCGCCGATCGATGCCAGCGGCGAGCTCATCCTCGAGAAGTTTTTCGACCTGCTCACCCCCGAGGTGAAGCTGGCCTGCGTCACCCATGTGTCCAACGTGCTGGGCACGGTCAATCCGATCCGCGAGATCGCCCGTGAATGTCGTAAGCGCGGCATCCCGCTGCTGGTCGACGGCTCGCAGGCGGCACCGCATCGTCCGATCGACGTGCAGGCGCTGGGCTGCGATTTCTACGCGGTTACCGGCCACAAGATGCTGGCGCCCACCGGCACCGGCGCGCTGTGGGCGAAGCGCGAGCACCTGATGGCGATGCCGCCGTTTTTCGGCGGTGGCGAGATGATCCGCGAGGTGCGTTTCGAAGGCACCGTGTTCGCCGATCCGCCGCACCGCTTCGAAGCGGGTACGCCGAATATCGCGGGTTTTGCGGGCGTTACGGCAGCTATCGAGTACATCGAAAACATCGGCTTCGACCGTCTGAAGGCCTATGAGCAGGACTTGCTGGCCTATGCCGTCGACGCACTGGAAACCGTGCCAGGCGTGCGGATCTTCGGCAACGCGAAGGAAAAGGAGCCGGTCATCTCCTTCCTGATCGAAGGGGCGCATGCCAACGACATGGCGACGTTGCTCGATCTGCAGGGTGTCGCCGTGCGCTCAGGTCACCACTGCGCTCACCCGCTGATGCACTTCTTCGGCGTGCCGGCCACGTTGCGCGCGTCGCTGGCTTTCTACAACACGAAGGCGGAAGTGGATGGGTTTATCGAGGCGATCGCCAGGGTCCGCAAGCTCCTGATGTAGGAGCGCGCCCCGCGCGCGATTACAATCCCGCGATGATCTCCCATACCTTCCGCACCGCTACCCCCGCCGACGCGGCCCTGATCGCCTCGCTGGTCGAGTCCGCCTATCGCGGCGAAGCCAGCCGCGCGGGGTGGACCACCGAAGCCGATTTCCTTCACGGCCGCCGTACGGACGTGACCGAGATCGAGGCGCTGCTCACCGGTTCCAACGGCCGCTTCGTGCTGTTCGAGCGCGCTGAGCAGGTGCTTGCCTCCTGCTACATCGAGCGCCAGGGCCCGGTCTGCTATTTCGGCATGTTCTCGGTGCACCCGCCGGCGCAGGGCACCGGCATCGGCCGTCTGGTCATCGAAGAAGTCGAGCGTTTCGCCCGCGACGAATGGGCCAGTGAGCGGGTCGAAATGACCGTGATCGACATCCGTGCAGAGCTCATCGCCTGGTACGAGCGACGTGGCTACGTGCGTACCGGCAAGACCAGGCCCTTCCCCTATGGCGACGAGCGCTTCGGCGTCCCGCAGCGCGACGACCTCCGTTTCGAATACCTGGTGAAGGAGCTTCGCGCATGAACGGCTGGGTACGCGTCGGCTGCCGCTCCGAGCTTTTGCCGGGTGAACACAAGGTCGTCTGGGACGGCGATACGGCCATTGCCGTGTACAACATCGACGGCCAGCTCTATGCCATCGAGGACGTATGTACGCACGACGGCGGGGAGCTCGCCGGCGGCCCCGTGATCGGCTTCGAGGTCGAATGCATTCGCCATGGAGCCCGTTTCGACGTGCGCACCGGCGAGGTGACCTGCCCGCCGGCGTACGAGCCGGTCACCGTCTTTCCGGTCACGGAAGCCGACGAAGCCATCTGGACCCGCGACGACCGCTGAGCGAGACGCGTAAGGGCAAACCAAAAAGACTATGGCGTGCAACGCTTTCCGGCCCTAAGCTTCCGCCCTGCGTCACCGATCATCCGGGGGGTCCATGTCACTCAACGAACGTCGGCGTGCCGCGATCGCGTTCGCGCTCCTGTTCGTTCTGTACCAGGGCGCTGAAGGCATCGGCGCGCGCCTGCTCGGCAGCTTACCGGTCCAGGCCGCCTTCACGGTGGGCGTGGTGCTGGCGGCGTGGCCGCTCGGCCGCTGGCTGGGGTTCCGCGGATATGACGCGTATGCGCTGGAATGGCGCCGGACCGCACCGGTGCTCCTGGTCGGTGGACTGGCGTTGGCGCTGCTCACCAAGTACCTCGCTGTCTGTGTCGGCATGGCGCTGAACGTCTATGCGGCCAGGGCGCCGCAGGCGCCTGCCGTAGCCGCCGTGTCGTTCCTGTCGTCGATTCCCTGGGCGCTCGTGGCGACGTTCGTGCCGGCGCTGGCTGGCGACATCCTCACCCGCGGGTTTCTGTTCCGTGCGCTGCGTATGGCGTGGACGCCGTGGGTTTTCGTCCTTGCATCCACGCTGCTGCAGACGCTCAATCACCTGTACACACTCGATCAGGGGCCGGTCGAATGGCTGCGTCTGATCTGTTTCGGTCTGGCCTATGCGATGGCCGTGGCCCGCACGGGCTCGCTGTGGCTCGCGGTCGGCGTGCACTGGGGCTGGAACCTCGCCTACGTGCTGGTGGGCGACATCCTGCCGTACGAGACGTTGGCACCGGGCTGGTCGGCACTCCTTTCCGCAGGCGCGCACCTGGTCATGTTCGGTGTGCTGTTCGCCATCCCGACACAGATCGAGCGCGAAGATTTCAATGCGGATCCGGCATGAGCCTGAAGGCTCAGAAGTGATACACGAAGGCCAGTGTTTCGGTGACCTGACGAGGCGATCCGTACGACTTCACCAGCGGACTCGCCGCCGCATCGCCAAATAGCCGTCCATACGATATCGCCAGTGCGAAACCCGTCTGTTTCGACGTCGGAATGAAGGCGTCGTACTCCAGGTTGGCCGATTGCCCGCCGGCCCCGGGACGCCACGATCGCGTGCCGATGCCGGCCGCTTCGGAGGGCGTGACACCGAAGAATCGTCGCATCGCCGGCCCGTTCATGCCTTCGACCTGCAGTTCGACCGAGTGCTGGATGTACCAGACATCCGGTAGCTGGTAGTCGGCATACAGCGCGACATAAGCGCCGGCACCATCGGTGTCGTGCGCGACATGCCCGCCGACGCTGAAGTGTTTGTCGAACGCGTATTCGAGGTATCCGCCGCCCTGGAATCGCGGGGAGAGCGAGGCGACCTTACCGCCAAGCGGACCGAGATCGTCATGCGTACGTCCCCATAGCCAGTTCCCATAGATCCCGCCATGCCAGTGCTCGCCGGCCAGCAGATCGATGGTCAGGCCATCGGCGGTCGAAAGCTCGCCCTTGCCGGGCAAATCGATGTCGATGTACGGAATCGGCTGGTTGCGTCGGTCTTTTGAGCCCATCCACGCGGGCATGCGCTGAACGCCCGCGCCGAAGGCGTAGGTCGGGCCGTCGTCGTCCTGCGCATGCGCGGAAGCGGCCGCCAGCAACGTGACGAGGAGGGTGAGACAGGTTCGACGCATGGGGGGATGCCGTTCCGCGGTGGACGTGCGCAGGATATCGGCCGACACCTTACGGCATGCTTTGCGCCCGGGAAAGGGCTTCGAAAGGATGTGCGATTAGCCTGCGCTGCAACCTGATCACCGGCCCATCCACGTGTCGAGCCCTTCCTCCTGGAACATCCTCTGCGACTTCGACGGAACGATTGCCGTCGAGGACGTGATCGACTCCCTACTGGACCGGTACGGCCGTCCGGGCTGGGAGATTCTCGAACGCGACTGGCGCGCCGGCGTCATCGGCTCCGCTGTTTGTATGGCAGGCCAGGTCGCGCTGCTCGACATGAGTCGTGACGAGCTCGCTCGTCATCTGAACGGTCTTCACATCGATCATGGCTTCGCGTCCTTCGTCAGGGCCACCATCGAGCACGGCGTTCCGATGGAAATCGTCAGCGACGGCCTGGACCATGCGATCCACGCGATCCTGGCCAATCACGGCATCGATACGCTGCCGACCGTCGCCAACCATCTGCTGCAGAGCGGTCCGCGCGACTGGAGCCTCACCTCGCCGTTCAGCGTGTCCGGTTGCCGTGCGGGTACCTGCAAGTGCGCACGCGTCGAAGCGGCGAATACCCGTGGCGGCAAGACCCTGCTCATCGGCGACGGCGCGTCCGACTTCTGCGCCGCCGATCGCGTCGACTTCGTGTTTGCCAAGAACCGCCTGATCGAACACTGCCGCGCCGCCGGTATCCCGTATGCGCCTATCGCCAGTTTCGACGAGGCGCGCGAACTGCTTCCCGAACTGCTTGCCGGTCGTCTGCCGGCACAGACCGTCATTCCCCTTCACGCGACGAGCTTCCAGGAACTGCCTGCATGAACATCCTTTCCAAGAACCCGCAGCTCGTCATCGACGACGCGACCCTGCTGGCCGACGAAGCGAAGTACTGCTCGTTCGGCGACACCGTGCACTACGTGGATCCGCCGAAGATCTTCCGTCACGCGGAAGGCAGCTACATCTACGACAGCGAGAACATTCCGTTCCTCGATCTGCAGATGTGGTATTCGGCCGTCAACTTCGGCTACGGCAACAAGCGCCTGAACGACACGCTGAAGGCGCAGATCGACCTGCTGCCGCAGGTGGCCAGTCAGTACCTCCATCAGGGCAAGATCGAGCTCGCCAAGACCATCGCCGTCGACGCCAGGCAGAAATTCGGCCTCGACGGTCGTTGCCACTTCAACGTGGGTGGCGCGCAGGCGGTCGAAGACTCGCTGAAGCTCGTGCGTAACGCGCGCGGCGGCAAGAGCCTGATGTTCGCCTTCGAAGGCGGTTACCACGGTCGCACGCTCGGCGCTTCGTCGATCACCTCCAGCTACCGGTACCGTCGTCGCTTCGGTCACTTCGGCGAGCGCGCGCAGTTCATCCCGTTCCCGTACCCGTTCCGTCGCCCGAAGGGCATGACGCCGGAAGAATATTCCGATGCGTGCGTACGCCAGTTCGAGCGCCTGTTCGAAACCGAATACAACGGCGTGTGGGATCCGAAGGTGGGCGAGGCCGAATACGCCGCGTTCTACGTCGAGCCGATCCAGGGCACCGGCGGTTACGTCATCCCGCCGAAGAACTTCTTCATCGATCTCAAGAAGGTGCTCGACAAGTACGGCATCCTGATGGTCGTTGACGAAATCCAGATGGGTTTCTGGCGCACGGGCAAGCTGTGGTCGATCGAGCATTTCGGCGTCAACCCCGACGTGCTGGTCTTCGGCAAGGCGCTGACCAACGGCCTCAATCCGCTGTCCGGCATCTGGGCGCGCGAAGAGCTGATCAACCCCGAGATCTTCCCGCCGGGCTCGACGCACTCGACGTTCAACTCCAACCCGCTCGGTACCGCGCTGGGTCTGGAAGTGATCAAGATGGGCTATGAGCTCGACTACGGTACCCGCGTCGCCGAGAAGGGCAAGCACTTCCTCGACGGCCTGCGCGACCTGCAGAAGCGTCACAAGGAGATCGGCGACGTCGACGGCCTCGGCCTCGCCCTGCGCGCCGAGATCTGCACGGACGACGGTTTCACGCCGAACAAGGCGCTGCTCGACCGCATGGTCGACATCGGCCTGGCCGGCGGTCTCACTCACGAAGGCAAGAAGATCGGTCTCGTGCTCGATGTCGGTGGCTGGTACAAGAACGTAATCACGTTCGCCCCGTCGCTCGACATCAGCCACGAAGAAATCGACCTCGCTATCGCGTTGCTCGACCAGTGCCTCACGCTGGCCAAGCGCGGCTGATACCCGGCAGCCACGCGATGGCGTTCGTGAACCAGCTCGAGCCGGATGCCTTGCTCGGGCATTTTGAACGCCATCCGCCGCACGGGTTCACCCCAACCCGTGCGGTGGATGGTTCGCCACTTTTCGTGGCTCCGTTCGACCTGCTGACCACCGCCGACGACGAGCTTCGCCGGCGTGTGGCCAGTTTTCCGTTTCAGTCGCTGCTGAAGCGTCTTCTGACGCCGCGTACCTGCTTTGCGGGGACGACGGTCTCCGAATATTCGCTGTTCGATGCATGCAACGACCCTGCCGCGGTGGCCGCATCGTGGGCGCGCTCGTTCGGTGCCAGCCATCCGCTGCTGATCGTGAAGGATCTCGCGGTGGATTCGCCGCTGACCAGCGTGCGCGATCGTGCCTGGACCGCGCGCTTCGTCGATGCCGCGCGCGATCGCGGTTACATCATCGTCGAAGGGCAGGCACTCGCCTACGTGCCCATCGACTTCGGCTCGGTCGACGAATACCTCGGCCGGCTCTCCGCGTCGCGGCGAAAGAATCTCCGTCGCAAGCTTCGTTCGCGCGACAAGCTCGACATCGCGGTGATCCCCACCGGCGATGCCTTCGCTTCGGACGAGATCGTCGACGGGTACTACGCGCTGTTCGAAAACGTGCATGCGCAGAGCGAAGTCCACTTCGACAAGCTGTCACGCGATTTCTTCGCCGCCGTGCTGCGCGATCCGGGCGGACAGGTGTTCACCTACCGCGTCGACGGCCGGCTCATCGGCTGGAACCTCTGCTACGAACACGATGGCAAGTTACTCGACAAGTACGTAGGCTTCGCGTACCCACAGGCGCGTGAGTTCGATCTGTACTTCGTCAGCTGGTTCGTCAATCTCGAATTCGCCCTGGCGCGCGGCCTCCGGTTCTATGTCGCCGGCTGGACGGATCCCGCGGTCAAGGCATCGTTGGGCGCGCGTTTCCACCTGACCCGGCATGCCGTGTACATCCGTCATCCGCTGCTGCGCGCCGTGCTTCGGCGTTTCGCCCATCGTTTCGAATCCGACAGCGTATGGGAGGCCTCCGATGCGGACGCCCATCGTACTTGACCTCGATGGGTCGGTCGGCGCATTGCCCGGTCGCCTCGTACTTCCGCTGAGGGAGTGGGAAGAGCCGATCCGCTTTGGCTGTTCGGTATCCAGCCTTCGTCGCTTCTCGGCCGACCTGGTGGAAACCCTCCCACGTGAGCACGGCACGGTCTTCATGGGCAGCGGAGATTTCCATCATCTGACCTGGCCGCTGGTCGAGCGCGTCCCCGGTAAGGAAAGTTTTCAGGTCGTCGTGCTCGACAACCATCCGGACAACATGCGTTTTCCGTTCGGTGTCCACTGCGGATCCTGGGTACGCCGCGTCGCGATGATGCGGCGGGTCAGCCATGTCCATGTGATCGGGATCACGTCGGGCGATATCGGACGCGGACATGCCTGGGAGAACTACCTCGGGCCGCTGCGTGCGGGCAAGCTGACGTACTGGTCGACGGGCGTGGACACGAGCTGGGCGCTGAAGCTCGGGCTCGGTGCGCGTTTTCGTTCATTCCTGACCAGCGAAGGCATGGTCGACGCGTTCGTAAAAATGCAGGCGAGCAGCAGTGAGCCTGTGTATCTGTCGATCGACAAGGACGCGTATGCGCCCGATGTCGCCATGACGAACTGGGACCAGGGCACGCTTAGTGAAGCGGGCGGCGAGGCGATCATCCGGGTGGTGCGCGGGCGCGTCATAGCCAGCGACGTGACCGGCGAGATCTCGCGCTATAGGTACCGGAGCTGGTGGAAGCGCAAGCTCAGCGCCATGGATGGTCAGGATGAAATCGACGCCGGAAGGCTGGCGGTGTGGCAGGCGCAGCAGCATGCGTTGAATCTGCGGATTCTGGCTGCTATTTGAGCTTCTCTTTCATCTGGCCAAAGTGCCTACCGACCTTGCGCGATTGGCTATGTGTTTTCACCAACGGCCGATCAGGTGCTGCACGAGCAGGCTGGTGAGCGCCACGGCGGCCCAGACGCCGAGTCCGAGAAGGATCGGGCGGGGGCCGGTGGATGCCATGCGACGCAGGTCGGCCGACAGGCCGATGGCGGTGAGGGCGACCACGATCAGGCATTCCGCGATGAAGTGGATCACCGGCAGGGCGACCTCGGGAATGAGACCCGCGGTGCGGATACCCGAGGCGACCAGAAACCAGAGAATGAACCACGGAAAGATCTTCGCGAGACTGAAGTCGCTGGCGCCCGAGCGTTTCTGACGCCACGCCACGATGAGGGCGATGCCGAGACTGATGGGAATGATCAGGGTAGCGCGCGTTAGCTTGACGATGGTGGCGTAGTCACCAGCCGCATGACTGAAGCTGTAGCCGGCGGCGACGACCGACGAGGTGTCGTTGATCGCGGTGCCTGCCCAGAGGCCGAAGCCCAGATCCGTCAGGCCCAGCAGATGGCCCAGAAGGGGGAAGAGCAGCACGGCGACCAGATTGAACAGGAAGATCGTCGAGATGGCGAAGGCGGTGTCGTGTTCGTCCGGCTTGATGATCGGCACCACGGCGGCAATGGCGGAGCCGCCGCAGATCGCGGTGCCGATGCCGATCAGTACCTGAAGCTTGTCATGGACATGCAGCATGCGACCGAGCAGCCACGCCGAGAGGCCTGCCACGGCGACGGTAGCCAACGTGACCGAGAGCGATTCCAGGCCGGTATGGGCGACCTGGGTCAGGCTCAGGCCGAAGCCCAGCGCAATGATCGACCACTGCAGTACCTGCTTCGAGGCGAAGCGGATGCCCGGCTGGAAGCGCGCCGCCGGCGGCGCAAAATGGCGGACCAGGATGCCGAGCACGATGCCGAAGACGGCGCCGCCGATGAGCGGTACGGCGCGACCGAGCGCGAAGGCCACGGCCGCCACCGCGAGGGCGAGCAGGAAACCGGGAAGACGTGAGGGAGCGATGGGCGAAGCGACGACGGAGGACATGGCGGGATTCCTGGCAACGTCCCTATTGTCCTGATCGACCACGTATAAGCATATTGAAAATCCCTTATCGGGTGTATAAGTCGAACTTATGCATGCCGTCAGCCCTCGTCAGCTAGAGATTTTCGTCGCCATCGCCACCACGGGAAGTGTCCGCGCGGCGAGCGAACGACTGTTCCTCAGTCAACCGGCCGCGAGCATGGCCCTCGCCGAACTGGAGCGGCAGCTCGGTGCCGAACTGTTTGCTCGCGAGCGGGGGCGGTTGCGGATCAACGACCGGGGGCGCGAGCTGCTGCCGCTGGCGCAGGAACTGATCGAGCGGCATGCCGAGTTCGGTCGCAGGGCCGCCGGTGAACGGGCCGAGCTTGCCGGGGAAATTCGTGTCGGCGCCAGCAATACCGTCGGCAATTACCTGGTGGGCGATCTGCTGGGGACGTTCGCGTCCGCGCATCCGGGCGTTTCCTTGCGCCTGGGTGTCGCCAATACGGCGCGAATCGCCCAGGGCGTGCTCGACCATGATTTCGACATCGGTTGCGTGGAAGGGCCGGTGACGCACCCGTCGATCGAATCGCGCCCGTGGCGCGACGACCGGCTGGTGGTCTGCGCACGGCCGGATCACGTACTGGCCGGAAAGAAGCGATTGCGCCGCGAGGATTTCGCCGGCGAACGCTGGGTGCTGCGCGAGCGAGGCTCGGCGACGCGGGCGCTGAGCGAGCGGGCGTTGGCCGAGTTGCCCGAAGGACGAACCGTGCTGGAACTCGATCAGTCCGAGTCGATCAAACAGGCGGTGATCGCCGGGCTGGGTATCGCGTGTCTCCCGGAGGTGGCGATCGGGGACGCGAGGGCGACGGGGCGGCTGGTGGTTCTGCCAACCCCTTTCCTGGATCTCAGGCGGGTGTTGTCGGTGTTGTCGCACCGGCAGCGGTATCGCGGGGCGGTGCTGGAAGCGTTTCTGGCCGGGCTGGGCCGATAAAAGCATCGCCGGCGAGGTTTGCTCCCGCCAGGAGAGCGGGAGCCAGCCTGCCGGCGATACGGTCAGGCCAGAACGCAGCGGTTCTTGCCGCTGCGCTTCGCCTCATACATCGCCCCATCGGCAATCGCCACGATCTCGTCGTACGCCATGCCGTGATGGAACATCGTCACACCGATGCTGGCGCCAACGCGGGCGGGTACGCGAATATCCCCGATCGTCAGCGTATAGGGTTCAGCCACGGCATCGCACAGTGCCTGGCAGCGCGTCAGCGCACCCGCGGCGTCCGCCGTATCGTGCAGCAGCACGGCGAACTCGTCGCCGCCCAGGCGGGCCACCGTATCCGTACCACGCGTGCGGGCGTCGATGCGCAGCGCGATCGCCTTGAGCAGCTCGTCGCCGGCGGCGTGTCCGCTGGCGTCATTGACGCCCTTGAATCCATCGATGTCGATATAGGCCAGCGCGAAGGTCGCGCCGCCCCCGTTACCGAGCGTGATGGCGCCTTCGAGGCGTTCGCGGAACAACAACCGGTTCGGCAGCCCGGTAAGCGCATCATGCGTCGCCTGATGGCGAACCAGCTGCTCCATCCGCGTGCGTTCGGCCACCTCGTTGGTCAGCTGCTCGTTTCGCGTCGACAGTTCGTCGAGCGCGCTCTGTAGCAAAGCGCGGGCGCGATAAAGCTCGAGGAAGATCTTGACCTTCGACTGCAGGATGACGTCGTTGATCGGCTTGGCGATGTAATCGACCGCGCCGGCCGTATAGCCCTTGATGCGGTTGACGTCATCGGCGTAGGCGGCGGTCACGAAGATAATCGGCGTCTCGTTCAGGTGGTCGTTTTCCGAGATGAATTCCGCCACCTCGAAGCCGTCCATCTCGGGCATGTTGACGTCGAGCAGCACCAGTGCGAACTGGTGATCGAGACACAGCGCAAGCGCCTCGTTGCCACTGGATGCTTCGAAAATGTCCGCGTCGGCACGGGCCAGCAAGCGGCGCATGGCGACGAGGTTGGCGGGCGTGTCGTCGACGACGAGGATCTTGGGTCGGATCGGATTCATGTCAGGCATAGTTCGTTGAGTCGCGCGGCGATGGCGTCGAGGGGCAGGCAGGCGTCCGCTCCCGCGCGTTCGAGGCCAGTCAACGGCATCACCTTCGCTTCGGCGGTCTGGGGATCCTGGATCACGGCATAGCCACCGGCGTGGCGTACGGCGACGAGGCCGTTGGCGCCGTCCGAGTTGGCGCCGGTCATCAGCACGGCGACGAGGGCATCGTGCCAGGCATCCGCGGCGGTTTCGAAAAGTACGTCGATCGATGGCCGCGCATAGGCGACCTTGGCGTCGATGCTCAGGGAGAAGTGCAGGTTGGGTTCGATCAGCAGGTGGTAGCCGGCGGGAGCGACGTGGATCACGCCCGGATCGACGGGTGCGCGCTCCTGGGCTTCGACGACCGGCAGCGGGCTGACGCGCGCCAGCAATTCGACCAGAAGCGATACGTCGGCCGAGCCGGTATGGCAGCAGATGACGACAGGCACGGCGAGCCGTCTGTCCAGTCCGGGGAGGACGCGTTGCAGCGCCGACAGGCCACCGGCGCTGCAACCCATCACGATCGCCTGATGCGTGCTCATCGCGTCAGCGGCCTCGCACCGGAACCGCCCACCTGGTAAACGCGCAGCGCGTTGTCGACGTCCGAGAAGCCCGCCGCCGCGGGCGAGAAATCGATGTTCTCCCGGGTGCCGAGGCAGAGAAAACCGCCGCGCACGAGACTGTCGCGGAACAAGCCCAGCGTGCGGTCCTGCAAGGTGTTGGTGAAGTAGATCAGGACGTTGCGACAAAGGATCAGATGCGCCTCGCAGAACACCTCGTCCGTCACCAGGTTGTGATTGAAGAAGGTGACGTTGCGGCGCAGGCGGGTGTCCAGCTTGATGAAGTCGTAGCGCGCGCTGTAGTAGTCGCTGAGCGAGCGCTGCCCGCCGCCTTCCAGATAGTTGCGGGACCAGTCCCGCGCTTCGCGGGTCGCGTAGATGCCTTCGCCCGCGATCGCCAGCGCCGCGTCGTTGAAATCCGTGGCGTAGATGCGCGAGCGCTCGTAGAGTCCGGCTTCCTCGAGCAGGATGGCCAGCGAATAGACCTCCTGTCCATGCGCGCAGCCGGCCTGCCAGATGTTGATCTCCGGATAGGAGGCCAGTACCGGAAAGACCTTGTCGCGCAGGACGCGAAAGACCGCGGGGTCCCGGAACATTTCCGACACCGGTACCGACAGACCTTCGATGATCCTGGCGACGAAGCCCGGCTCGTGCAGCAAGCGCCGGGTAAGCTCGCTGACGCTGCCCGCATCGTGCGTGCGCACGAGCTGCTGCACCCGCCGCTTGAGCGAGGCGGGCGCGTATTCACTGAAATCGTGCCCGTGGCGCAGCTGCATCGCGCGCACGAACAACTGGATTTCGATGTCTTCGATATCCATATCAGCCGCGCTGCGGCAGCCACACGCGAATCAGCGAGAGCAGGCGGTCCACGTCGATCGGCTTGGACAGGTAATCGTTGGCCCCCGCCTCCAGGCACTTTTCACGATCGCCGCGCATGGCCTTCGCGGTCAACGCGATGATCGGCACCTTCGCGACCGCCGGCTTCGCGCGGATCGCGCGCATGGTCTCGTAGCCGTCCATCACCGGCATCATGATGTCCATCAGCACGAGTTCGATGTCCGCGTCCTTGTCCAGGGTGTCGAGCGCTTTCTGGCCATCCTGTGCCATCACGACGTCGACGCCCTTCGCCCGGAGCACCTTGGACAGGGCGAACAGATTGCGCATGTCGTCGTCCACCAGCAGCAGGCGACGGCCGCGGAGGTCCGCCTCGTCCATGCCGCCGGCAGGAGTGATCGCTTCGTCACGCGCGCCGCCGCCATGACGGATCGAGTGCAGGAACAGGCTCACCTCGTCGAGCAGGCGGTCGGGCGAGCGGGCGCCCTTGACCACGATGCTGTCGGTGTACTGGCGGATCTTCATGCTTTCCTCGCGACTGAGGTCGCGACCCGAATAGACCACCACCGGCGGCGTATGACCACCGCGCGCGAGCCGCTCGAGGAACTCGATGCCCGACATGCCGGGCAGGCCGAGATCGAGCACGATGCAGTCGTACGGCGTATCGCCGGTCATGGCGAGCGCTTCCTCGCCGGAGGAAGCTTCGTCGATGACGACCGAGTCGTCCTTCAGCAGCGTGCGCACGGCGGCGCGCGCGCTGGCATCGTCGTCCACGACCAGCAGGTGGCGCGTGCGTCCTTCCGCGAAATGCAGCAGGCGCTCGAAAGCGTCCGAGATGGATTCGCGGCTGACCGGCTTGGTCAGGAAGCCCACCGCACCCAGCTCGAGGCCGCGGGTGGAATCGTCCGTGGCCGAGATGAAGTGCACGGGGATGTGCCGCGTGGCGGCATCGCCCTTGAGGCGCTCGATCACCGTCCAGCCGTCCATGCCCGGCAGCATCACGTCGAGCAGGATGCCGGTGGGGCGGTAACGATTGGCCAGGGCCAGGCCGGTCTCGCCATCCGCCGCCGCCAGCACACGGTGGCCCTTGCGATGAATCATGTCCGCCAGAATGCGCGCGAAGGCCGGGTCGTCCTCGACGACGAGAATGATCGTATCGCCCGGATTGAGCGAGCCGCGGTCGTCATCGATGCTATCCACGAGCAGGCCGGGCGAGAGCGGGAGCGTCGCTTCGGCAGCCGCCTGCTGGAGCGGGATCGGCTCCGCGATCGAATCGCTCTCGGGCGCCGTCTCCGGCAGGAAGATGGTGAAGGTGCTGCCCTTGCCGGGTTCGCTGACGAGGGTGATGTCGCCGCCCAGGAGCATCGCGATGCGCCGGGAGATGGCGAGGCCCAGGCCGGTGCCGCCGTACTGGCGGCTGGTGCTGGCGTCGACCTGCTCGAAGGCGTGGAACACACGCTGGAACTTGTCGGCCGGGATGCCGATGCCCGAGTCGATCACGGCGATGGCGATGGTGTGGGCCGGATCGAGACCGTCCGGCAGCGCCGCCCCGGCGGCGGGCCGAGAGATGCGCAGGGCCACGGTGCCGCTGGAGGTGAACTTGAACGCGTTGCTGAGCAGGTTGTTGGCGACCTGTTCGAGCTTGGCGCCATCGGTGCGGATGGACACGGGAAGCCCGGGGGCGACGGTCACCTCGAAGCCGAGCTTCTTTTCCTGCGCGACATGGTTGAACGTCCGGCTGAGCGTGCGTGAGAGATCGGCCAGCGGGAACGTATCGACCATCAGTTCCATCTTGCCGGCCTCGACCTTGGACAGGTCGAGGATGTCGTTGATCAGCCGGAGCAGGTTGGAGCCCGCGTCGTGGATGATCCGGGCCGACTCGACCTGCTCGCCGGTGAGGTTTTCTTCGTCGTTGTCGGCAAGACTGCGCGAGAGGATCAGCAGGCTGTTCAGCGGCGTACGCAGCTCGTGCGACATGTTCGCCAGGAACTCGGACTTGTACTGGCTGGCGCGCGCGAGCTCTTCGGCCTTTTCCTGGGTTTCGTTCTGCAGGGCCTGCAGCGAGTCCTTCTGCTGGTTGAGGGTGAGGCTCTTCTCTCGCAGTTCCTCGTTCGACGCATGCAGTTCTTCCGTCTGCACGCGCAGTTCTTCCTCGGAGGCGACCAGCCGCTGCGACTGCTCCTGCAGCTCGTTCGTCCGGTTCTTGAGTTCTTCGTTGGTCGAACGCAGGTCCTCCTGCTGCGAGCGCAGCGCTTCTTCCGAGGCGCGCAGTTCGTCGGCCTGGCTCTGCGTCTGCTCGAGGAGCGTGCTCGTGCGCAGCGCTCGCGAGAGATTTTCCAGCGAAAGGGCGACGATCGGCATCAGTTCGTCGAGCAGGCGTTCCTGGACCGACGACAGGTGATCGAAGCTGGCGATCTCGAGGACGCCGAGCAACGTGTCGCGTGAGAGCACGGGCACCAGGATCACGCTGCGCGGCGACGCTTCGCCGGTGCCCGAGTGGATGCGCGTGTAATCGTCCGGCACGTCCTGCAGCACGATGGGCCGGCGCTCGATGGCGGCCTGGCCGACAAGGCCCTCGCCAAGAGCATAGGACGTGGTGACGTGGCGTCGCTGGCGGAAGCCGTAGCTGCCCAGCATCTCCAGCGTCGAGGTTTCTTCCCGCAACACGTAGAACACCCCGACGCCCGCCTTGAGGGTGGGAACCAGCTCGGAGAGCAGCGTGTCGGCGAACTCGCGGTAGGTCGTCGCGCCCTGCAGGCGGTTCGATACCGCGGTGACGGTCGACTTGAGCCAGTTCTGTCCCGCCGTTTCGATCGCCATCTCCTTGAACACCTGCAGCGCGCGGGCGATCTCGCCGATCTCGTCGCGGCGGCTCAGCTGGCGAACCTCGATGGTGTGGTCATGACCGGCCAGTCGCGTCATCAGCTCGGTCATCCGCACGATGGGCCGGGTGATCAGCTGGGAGGTCATGAGGATCACGGCGATGCCGAACAGAAGGCACACCACCAGCGAGATGACATCGATGTACTGGGTTGCCGCGAGTACGTGGTCCAGGGCCCTGGTCCGCTCCTCCAGCAAAACCCGCTCGCTGGCCGACATCTCGTCGATCAGCTTGCGAATGTCGCTCATCAGCACCGTGCGATGGTCGAGGTAGTCGTGACGAACGCGGTCCCGGGCGAACGACGCCTCGGGGGTGGCCGCGTTGCCGATGGCGCGCATCGGCTCCAGTCCGGCTTTGGTGACTTCGGTCTTCCACCGGTCGAGCATTTCCTGGGCACGGTCCAGGCGCGCCTGCTGCAGCGGGTTGTCGACCGTCAGCTGGCGGATCTGGGCGATGTCCTGGGTTATCTTGCGGTCGGCCCGGTCGAAGTCGGCCCACTCGGTTTCCGCCTGGTTGAGCAGGTAACCACGCGCCGCCACCTGCCGGGCCTGCGCGTCGTCGCTCGTATTGGCCAGGGTCAGCAGGACGACGTAGGTATGCGTCGACCAGGCCCGCGTGTCGTTCTCCCGGTAGAGCGACACCAGGTTGGCGACACAGGCCGCCACGAAAAGGGCCAGAAGGGCGCCGATGGCGAAGACGATCTTGCGCTGAAGGGGCTGGTCGGCCAGCCAGTTGCGCTTCTTTTCGTGAGAGGACATGCGAAGACCGGTAGTGGGACAAGGGTGCCGCGTCTGGCCCGTTCAGGTACTACACCCAAACCGGGCCGGGCTTCCATGGCGTCATACTGATTATCGGCGATACGTCACACGACTGGAGCCTGCGGGACGCGACGCCACGGCGGCGGGACCAGTGTGCCGCGGCGGATCGCCACGGCAAGACATACGGCCGTCGCCATCGAGCAGATGCAAAGGGCCGCGACGGAGGCCTCGGCGCCGAACGCGCCGCCGGTGAGCCATTCGGGCCCCTGCATATGGGAGGCCAGCAGGCCGTGCTGTTCGAAGCCCGACACCGGAATGCCGTAGAACGGCCCCTGGGCCATGTTCCACGCGGCGTGGACGCCCATGCAGAGCCAGAGGGAGCGGGTCACGTTGTAGAGCAGCCCGAACAGGAGCCCGGCTTCCAGCGCAATGGCGATGGCGCTCCAGGCGGTGGCGCCGGGGTTCCAGATGTGCACGCCGCCGAAGAAGGCCGCGGAGATGATCAGCGAAGCCCAGGTCCCCAGGCCTTCTTCGACGATGCGGAAGAGCACGCCGCGGCTGATGATTTCCTCTCCCACGCCGGCACCGACTCCCGTGACCAGGATGGGACCGAGCCAGGCCACGTCGTGGTTCACGCCGTCGACGACGAAGACGCCCAGAGCGTAGAGGGTTCCCACGACCAGCGAAAACAACGCGGCGCCGCCGATCAGGCCGAGGGCCAGATGCGGGACAGCCTTGCGTGGCGCGAGCTCGTCGATCCGCCGTCGCTCGATCGTCCGCACCAGCAGCCAGTAGGCGATCACGATGGGCAGCAGCCGGAAGGCCTCGATCAGGGGTGTGACCTGATCGAATGGCAGGCTGCCCCGGGGCAGACCGATGCCGTTGTAGATGCGGCCGGCGATGAAGCCCAGTGCACTGAGCGTCACGGCGAAAACCAGAATGCGACCGACCGGTGAGCGCAGGAGGCGCACAGGCAGCGAGGGACGGGTAACGACAGTGGGCGGCGCGGACATGAACAGTATCCTGATGGGCTTGCGGGCAGAGTCTACGCAGGCATGATGGTGCTCCGATACAAGATCGTCCCGTGCCACTTCGGCTATCTTCCCACGAGGGCATACGGCCCAAACCCCTGGAATCCGCTGCATGGCCATACCGTCAGAAAACGATCCGTCGAGCCCGATGAACCGTCGTGAGCAGACCTTCCCCCACCTTAGCGAAGAGATGGCGGCGCGGCTGGTCAGGTACGGAGTGGAAGAGACGGTCCCGGCCGGTACGCTGCTGTTCGAGCGTGGGCAGCGGCGCGTGGATTATTTCTTCGTGCTGGAGGGCAGTATCGAGGTCTACGACTTCCACGAGAACGGCGCGCCCAACATCTTCGTCGTCCACGGTCCGAACCAGTTCACCGGTGAGGTCGACCTCTTCAGCGAGCGCCAGGTGATGGTCAATGGCCGGACGGCCGTCGATACGCGTCTTGTCCGGCTCAATCCCCTGCAGTTCCGTAAGCTGGTGTCCGGTGAGCCGGATATCGGCGAAATCATCATGCGTGCCTTCATCCTGCGCCGCGTGGGTCTCATTCAGAGCGGGCAGGGCGGCGTGATCCTGGCAGGCTCCGCCCACGCGGCGGACACGGTGCGCCTGCGCAGCTTCCTGATTCGCAATGGCTACCCGTACCGCTTGCTGGACACGGATATCGATGAAGACGCGCGCCACCTGATCGACGGGTTCGGCCTCGATCCGGAGGAGTGTCCGGTCGTCATCCTGCCCGATCGAACGGTACTCAAGTGCCCGACGACTTCCCAGCTGGCCGACGAACTGGGCATCTCCATCCTGCTCGATACCGATCACGTGCACGACGTCGCGGTCATCGGCGCCGGGCCCGCGGGACTCGCCGCGGCCGTGTACGCCGCGTCGGAGGGACTGGACACGCTGGTGCTGGAATCGCTGGCGCCGGGTGGTCAGGCCGGCACCAGCTCGAAGATCGAAAACTACCTCGGCTTTCCCACCGGTATTTCGGGGCAGGCCCTGGCCGGCCGCGCCCAGGTACAGGCCATGAAGTTCGGTGCGCACATGGCCATCGCGCGTGAAGTGCAGGGCCTGGACTGCTCGGCGCACCCGTTCCGTCTCAAGCTCGACAACGGCACCGTCGTCACGGCGAAGTCCGTGGTCATCGCGACGGGTGCGCGCTATCGCAAGCTCGATCACGTCGACTACGAGCGCTTCGAGGGCCAGGGCATCCATTACGCGGCGACGGCGATGGAAGCGACGCTCTGTGCCGGCGAGGAAGTGGTGATCGTCGGCGGCGGCAACAGCGCGGGTCAGGCGGCGGTTTTCCTCGCGCGCACCGTGGCGCACGTACATATCCTCGTGCGTGGCAGCGGGCTCGCCGCGACCATGTCGGATTACCTGGTGCAGCGTATCGACCAGTCGCCGCGCATTACGCTGCATACGCACTGCAAGGTGGATCACCTCGACGGCGATGCCTATCTGCGTGAGGTGGGCTGGATCTGCAACGACGGCACACAGACGCGCAAGAAGATCGGTGCGCTCTTCGTGATGATCGGCGCGGAGCCGAATACGGCCTGGCTGGACGGCTGCCTGGATCTGGATCGAAAGGGTTTCGTGCTTACCGGCCGCGATGCCGATGGTTACGCGACGCCTTCGCCGTTCGCAACGACCCTGCGCGGCGTGTTCGCGGTGGGCGATGTGCGGTCGGGATCGATCAAGCGTGTGGCTTCCGGGGTGGGGGAGGGGTCGGTCGTGGTGCAGGCGATTCACCGGTATCTGCATCCGTCGCCGGTCTGAGGCCGGATGAACGCACGCCTCCTTTTCGCGCCATAAAAAAAGTCCGGCCAGGCCGGACTTTTTTATTGAGCCTAAGCTTTATTGAGCCTCAGACGTCGACCGACGCCGCATGCTCGCGCGTCGCCGAGAACCGGACTCCCGGCCAGCGCTCCTGTGCCAGCTGCAGATTGACTCGCGTCGGGGCGAGGTAAACCAGCTCGCCCGCCGCATCGATCGCCAGGTTCCCCGCGTTCTTCTCGCGGAATTCCTCGAGCTTTTTCGCGTCGTCGCAATGGATCCAGCGCGCCGTCGCCACGCCGACCTGCTCGAAACTCGAGTCGACGTTGTACTCGTCCTTCAGACGATAGGCGACCACATCGAACTGCAGCACGCCGACCGCGCCGAGAATCAGGTCGTTCGACATCAGCGGGCGGAAGAACTGCGTCGCGCCTTCTTCCGACAGCTGCGCGAGACCCTTCTGCAGCGCTTTCATCTTCATCGGGTCACGCAGACGCGCACGACGGAAGAGCTCCGGCGCGAAGTTCGGGATGCCGGTGAACGACAGTGGCTCCCCTTCGGTGAAGGTATCGCCGATGGTGATCGTGCCATGGTTATGCAGGCCGATGACATCGCCCGGGTACGCCCGCTCCACGATTTCGCGATCGGACGCCATGAAGGTAAGCGCGTTGGCGATGCGCACTTCCTTGCCGGTACGCGTCTGCTGCATTTTCATGCCGGCGGTGTAGGTGCCCGAGCAGACACGCATGAAAGCGACGCGGTCACGATGCGCCGGGTCCATGTTCGCCTGGATCTTGAAAACGAAGCCGGTGAGCTTCTCTTCTTCTGGCTTGACTTCACGCGTCAGCGTCTCGCGGCTGCGCGGCGAAGGTGCGTGCTCGACGAAGAAGTCGAGCAGCAGTTGCACGCCGAAGTTGTTGACCGCCGAGCCGAAGAACACCGGTGTCTGTTTACCGGCGAGGTAGGCGTCGATGTCGAAGGGATTCGATGCGCCGAGAACCAGTTCGAGCTCTTCGCGCAGTTCGTCGAGCGCGGCCTGTCCGATCATCGTGGCGAGTGCGGGATCGTCCAGGCCCTTGAAGATCGTAGAGTCCTGGCGGGTGAAGTTCTTGCCCGGCTCGAACACGTGCACTTCGTCGAGCACCACGTGGTAAACGCCCTTCAGACGGGAACCCATGCCGATCGGCCAGGTCACCGGTGCGCAGGCGATCCCGAGTACGGACTCGACTTCGTCGAGCAGTTCGATCGGCGAGCGGCCTTCACGGTCGAGCTTGTTGATGAAGGTCATGATCGGCGTGTCGCGCAGGCGACAGACTTCCATGAGCTTGATCGTGCGCTCCTCGACGCCCTTGGCGCAGTCGATCACCATCAGCGCCGAGTCGACCGCCGTGAGCACGCGGTAGGTGTCCTCGGAGAAGTCCGCGTGGCCGGGGGTGTCCAGCAGGTTGACGATGGCGTCGTCATAGGGGAACTGCATGACCGACGAGGTCACCGAGATGCCGCGCTCCTTTTCCAGCGCCATCCAGTCGGACGTCGCGTGGCGGGCGGCCTTGCGGCTCTTCACCGAGCCGGCCATCTGGATCGCGCCGCCGAACAGCAGGATCTTCTCGGTCAGGGTCGTTTTGCCCGCGTCGGGGTGGCTGACGATGGCAAAACTGCGCCGCCGGCGGGTTTCGGTGAGGTGTGAGGACATGGGCAGGGTCGCTGTGAAGGCTAACCCCCTATTCTAGCAGGGGTTAGGAGGCTTGGCTGAGGCGGCCCGACACCTCTCCCCACCGGTGACCCGGCCCGGCCGGACGCCAGAGCAAGGCCATCGACCCGGGTCCGATGGGGTCCGGCCCTGCCGGCGACGCTCTTCCGCGTGTGCACGATCCCATGGCCTCGGACCGGTGCCGTTGCCGTCGCCATCCGTCATGCGCTTGCAGTCCGAAGCCCGCAGGCCGCCTGTGCCAACGGTTTCCACGATGATTCGTGCATCTCACACGTTCGGACATCTGGACATCTGGACGTCTAAACGGCTGTTGACACGTTTTGGATCGAGGCGTATCGTCGGTTTCACTCATCGAGACCGGCTGAGGGACAGGCCCTTTGAAGCCGGGGCAACCTGCGGATTTCCGCGACGGTGCCAACTCCTGCGGGTCGTGCTTCCGCACGTCAGCCGATAGATGGGATGTCCGTTGCGGGCACGCATTCGCGTACCCGTGACCGGCAATCCGCATACCGGTGTTCCCGCAGGGCTCGATCCCGAACGCAGGAATCTGGATATGTCAGCCGAGCCCCTCACCGTGATTTCCCTCCCCGAAACGGCCTGTGTTGCCGCGCCGCGTTGCGCCGCCGACCTCACCGAGCAGCGTGGCGTGCGCCGCGTCTCCTTCGTCCCGAAGTACGGCAGCGAAACCGTCAATGTGGACGTCCGTTACCTGTGGTGCGGCGCGCCTCATGCGCCGACGGTGATCGTGCAGGGCGGCATCTCCGCCGATCGTGACGTCTGCGCCGGACGCGATCGAGCGACTGGCTGGTGGCAGGAGCTGGTGGGGCAGGGCGCCGCGATCGACCTCGCCGAATGCCGCGTGCTGTCGATCGACTGGCTGGTCCCGGGCGACCTGGGCGACGACGTGGCCTCGGTTTCCAGCGAGGATCAGGCATCCGCGCTGGCCGCGCTGGTGGATGAACTGGGCATCGGTCGCGTTCAGGCCTTCGTGGGCTCCTCGTACGGCGCGATGACCGGCCTGGCCTTCGCGGCCGCCCATCCGGACAAGCTGCGTTCGCTGGTACTGCTCGCCGGGGCGCACCGTCCGCACCCGCTGTCCACGGCGCAGCGCTCCGTGCAGCGCGGCATCGTCCGCCTCGGCATCGAGTCCGGCCGGGTGGATGAAGCGCTCGCCCTGGCCCGTCAGCTGGCGATGACGACGTACCGCGGCAGCGAGGAATTCTCGCGCCGTTTCGCCGCCGGCCCCGAACTGCGCGACGGCCGCTTCCACTTCCCCGTGGAGGATTACCTGGAGCATGCCGGCCGTCGTTTCGTCGAACGTTTCGACCCGTCGCGTTTTCTCGCCCTTTCCGAGTCCATCGACCTACATGACATCTCGCCGGAACGGGTTTCCGCACCGACGACGCTGGTCGGCTTCCCTTCCGATCGCCTCGTTCCGCTGTCGGACCTGTGCGAACTGCAGCGCCGTCTCGGCGGCACCGCCACCCTCGAAGTCGTGGACTCGCCGTACGGCCACGACGCCTTCCTCAAAGAAACCGTGCAGCTCGCTCCCGTGCTGCGTCACGCACTCAACGACTGTCGCGGAGACCGCTGAATCATGACTACCCACGAATCCCGTCTGTGTACCCGCGCCGTCCGCGCCGGCATCGAATCCGACACTCAGCACGGCGCCGTCGTGCCGCCGCTGCACCTGTCGACCAACTATGCGTTCGAGGGCTTCGGCCGCAAGCGCGCCTATGACTACTCACGTAGCGGCAATCCCACCCGCGACCTGCTCGGCGAAGCACTGACGGAGCTGGAAGAGGGGGCGGGCGCGGTCGTCACCGGCAGTGGGATGTCCGCCGTGGCGCTGGCGCTGGAGCTCGTACCCTCCGGTGCCCTCGTGCTTGCCGCGCACGATTGCTATGGCGGCACGTGGCGCCTGCTCGATGCCTGGGCGAAGAAGGGGCGCTTCCGTGTGCGTTTCGTCGACTTCACCGATCCGACCGCGCTTGCGGATGGCCTCGCGGAGAAGCCGGCACTGGTCTGGGTGGAAACGCCGTCCAACCCGCTGCTGCGTATCACCGACGTGCGTCACGTCGCGCAGGCCGCGCATGCCGTCGGCGCACTCGTCGTCGTCGATAACACCTTCCTGTCGCCCGCCCTGCAGCAGCCATTGACACTCGGCGCCGACATCGTCGTTCACTCGACCACCAAGTACATCAACGGACATAGCGACGTGGTCGGCGGTGCGGTGATCGCCGCGGACCAGGCGGTCGCCGAGCAGCTGAAGTGGTGGGGCAACTGCAACGGGCTCACGGGGTCGCCGTTCGACAGCTTCCTCACGCTGCGTGGTGTGCGGACGCTGGCCGTACGCCTTCGTGCCCACGAAGAAAATGCTCGCCGTATCGCCGACCGCCTCGACGCACACGACGCCGTGTCGCGTGTGTTCTATCCCGGTCTCGCGTCGCACCCCGGCCACGCGCTGGCACAGCGCCAGCAGAAAGGTTTCGGCGCGATGCTCAGCTTCGAGATCGCCGGCGGTACCGACGCGATCGAAGCCTTCGTCGATGGCCTGCGCTATTTCTCGCTGGCGGAGTCGCTGGGTGGCGTCGAGAGCCTGGTCGCTCATCCCGCCTCCATGACGCACGCGTCGATGGCGCCGGAAGCGCGCAAGGTCGCCGGTATTTCCGACAGCCTGCTGCGTCTCTCGGTCGGCATCGAAGATGGTGACGACCTGCTGGCGGATCTCGAAGCCGCGCTGGCGCGCGCGGCGGCGGTGGCGTCGGTCACCTCGAAACGCAAGGTCGGCGCGTGAGCGCCGTGGTCGCCGCTCCCCTCGTGGACACGGCGCCGCGCACGGCGATCGTCCTGCTCGGCACCGGCGTGGTGGGGCGTGCCTTGCTGACCCTGCTCGCGACACCGGCGGCGCGTTCCCTGCGCCTCGTTGGCGCCGCGAACTCGAAGCGTCAGCACACGCATGCTGACGGCCTGGTCCCTGCCGATGTCGCGGCGTTTCTCGCCAAGGGCAGGGATGGTCGCGAAAACGCGCCACTTCTGGCCGCGCTCGACGCCACGGGCGCCGAACGCAAGGTAGTCATCGACGCGACGGCGTGTTCGATCGAGGCCAGCCGCCACGCCGAGTGGCTGGCGGCGGGTTACCACGTCGTCACCGCCAACAAGGCGCTGGCCGGGGGCCATCTGTCCGGTTGGCGTGCGCTTCAGGGCGCAACCGCGAACGGCAGCGTTTATGGCGACGCCGCGACGGTGGGCGCCGGTCTTCCGGTGCTGTCCACGCTAAGGCGCCTGCGCAACTGCGGCGACAGCCTGCTGACACTGGAAGGCGTGTTTTCCGGTTCGCTGTCCTGGCTGTTCAACCAGTACGACGGCAGCCGCCCTTTTTCGGCGTTGTTGTCGGACGCGCGGCGGCTGGGCTTTACCGAGCCCGACCCCCGCTCGGACCTTTCGGGCGAGGATGTCGCGCGCAAGCTGCTGATCATCGCGCGCAACGCGGGATTCGCATTGGGTACGGAAGAAGTGGAGGTTGAGAGCCTCGTGCCCGAGGCGCTTCGCGATCTCGATACCGCCACGTTCCTCGATCGGCTCGGCGAGCTCGATGAACCGCTGCGCATCCGGCACGAGCAGGCGAAGGCCAACGGCAAGGTGCTGCGTTACCTGGCACGCCTCAACCAACGCGGCCGGGCGCGCGTAGGCCTCGTGGAAGTGGGCCCGGAGCATCCCGCGTCCCGCCTGTCCGGCACCGACAACCAGTTCGCGCTGACGACAACGCGCTATCACGCGACGCCTCTGGTGATCCAGGGTCCGGGCGCCGGCCCCGAAATCACGGCGCAGGCGCTGCTGGGCGATGTGCTGGCACTTTAATCCCGTCGGATCGTTTTTCTCCGCCCGGTAGTCGGGATCAAAAAAACGCCCCGAGGGGCGTCTTTTTCGTTACCGGCGACCGGTGACTGCTTCGGCCTCATCCGCGCTGGGCGGAAGGACGGGGCCGCCGCCGGAGTCCTCGTCATGGTGGAAGCGCGCGGCTTCGACCATCGGGGTGCGCCAGCCGGAGGCGACGCCCCAGAAGTAGAAGATCACACCGATGACGGCGACCACGGCCAGGTCGTAGCCGTAGGGGATGAAGTCGCGGCCGCCGAAGGTCTTGCTGCCCGCCCAGGACACCAGCGCCAGGACCGGCAGGTAGACGATGAGCCACCAGGCACCCCTGAGATGGCGGCTGAAGTCTTCCCAGCCCGATTTGGCGGTGTAGTAGAAGTAGATCGGCAGGGCCACGACCATCAGCAGGATGATCTCGCCGGTGAGCGGCCACTTGGCCCAGTACAGCAGCTCGGTCGCGAAGATGAAGGCCAGCGCGGCGAGGATGGGCAGGCCGGCGATGCGCAGCGGACGCTTCAGTTCCGGCGCGGTGCGGCGCAGGGTCATGACGCTGACCGGACCGGTGAGGTACGAAATGATCGTCGACACCGAGATCACCGCGGCCAGGGTGCCCCAGCCGCGGAAGAAGAACAGGAAGATGAAGCTCACGACGAGGTTGAGCCACATCGCCGGGCGCGGGATACCGAAGCGCGGGTTGATATGGCCGAAGATCTTCGGCAGCTGACCGTTGCGCTCCATTGCGTAGATCATGCGTGCGGTGGTGGCGGTGTACGTGGCGCCGGTGCCGCTGGGGCTGACGAACGCATCGGCGTACAGCAGGATAGCCATCCAGTTGATCATCAGCGCCGTGGCGAGCTGGGCGAACGGCGAAGCGTATTCCAGACCCGCCCAGCCCTTGCCGAGCTGATCGGGCGGTACCGCGCCGATGAAGGCGACCTGCAACAGCACGTAGACCACGGTGGCCAGGAGGATCGAGCCGATCACCGCGAACGGCACACTGCGGCCGGGATTGCGCGCTTCACCCGCCAGGTTCACTGGGCTCTGGAAACCGTTGAAGCTGAAGACGATGCCGGAGATGGCCACGGCGGTCAGGATCGAGGAGATGTCGATCGCGTGAGTGCCGCCATGCGCGCCGATGTCGAAGTTGCCGGGGTTGTAGCTCGTGGCGATCAGCGCGATACCGGTCGCGGCCGGAACGACGAGCTTGAATACCGTGATCGCCGTGTTGCTCTTGGCGAACAGCTTCACGCTCCAGAAGTTGAGGAAGAAGTAGACCATCACCAGCACCGCGGCGATCGCCAGGCCCGGCGGTGTCAGCTCACCGTGACCGGCGGTGACCACGTACAGGCCCTTTGTCCACTGCGCCCATTCCCAGGGCCATGACGCCATGTACTGGACCGAGGCCTCGGCTTCGACCGGGATGACCGAGACGATGGCGATCCAGTTGGCCCAGCCGGCGATGAAGCCGACCAGCGAGCCGTGCGAGTAGTGGCCGTAGCGAACCATACCGCCGGATTCGGGGAACATCGCACCCAGTTCCGCGTAGGTCAGGGCGATGAAGAGAATGATGACGGCGCCGATGATCCAGGCGTAGACGGCGCCAGGGCCGGCGAGCTGGGCGGCGTGCCAGGCGCCGAAGAGCCAGCCCGAGCCGATGATCGAGCCCAGGCCGGTAAGCATCAGGGCGAAGGCGCCGACATCGCGGCGGATATGGTGATGTGACATACAGACTCCGGTCGGACGGGGCGGCGAGAATCCACCCCGGGGCGGCACAAGGGCCGGATAATGACAGCCCGGGCCGCAACTGTCAGCCATCGTTCCCCTACGTACACGGGGCGCCGCATCGATATACACTGGCCGACGCGGTAGGGCTAAAGGGGTTCGGATGCGTTCGAAGGTGGTCGCCAGCGGCATGTTGTTCTTTGCCTTGACGGTATGTGGCATTGCCGCAGCCGATGAGGCGTGGACCGACAAAGGCCGGCTGATCGATTCCGAGTCCTACGACCGCACCGCCAAGGGTTTTTACTTCACGCTGTACCCCGGTGAAGACCCGGTGGAGTCCGTGCGGCGCTGCGCCATGACCATGCGCGAACTGGGTCATCTGGCGTCGGTGTCGTGCTTTGCGTACACGAGCAAACAGCGCTTCGATACGCGCCGCGGAAAATTGAGAATTTGCTATACCGCCGTCGCCAACTGGTGGGGCGAGGACGAGCCGGTGAGAGTCGAAACGGTCGACCGGCTGCCGCGGGATTGTCCGGTCCGCTAGGGGCCTTTCCGCATTATCGCTTTGTTGGCTTTTCGCGCGCGGGGCGCGCTCCTACGGGGGCCGATCAGCATTCGATGACGTTGACGGCCAGACCGCCGCGCGATGTTTCCTTGTATTTGTCCTTCATGTCGCGTCCCGTGTCGCGCATGGTCGCGATCACCTTGTCCAGCGAAACGTGATGCTTGCCGTCGCTCTTGAGCGCCATACGGCTGGCGTTGATCGCCTTCACCGCGCCCATGGCGTTGCGCTCGATGCAGGGAATCTGGACGAGGCCACCGATCGGGTCGCAGGTCAGGCCCAGGTTGTGCTCCATGCCGATCTCCGCGGCATTCTCGACCTGGGTCACGCTACCGCCCAGCGCGGCCGTCAGACCGCCGGCCGCCATGGAACAGGCCACGCCCACTTCGCCCTGGCAGCCCACTTCGGCGCCGGAAATCGACGCGTTTTCCTTATAGAGGATGCCGATGGCGCCTGCGGTGAGCAGGAACTGGATGACGCCGTCTTCCGATGCGTTGGGGCAGAAGTGGCGGTAGTAATGCAGCACCGCCGGGACGATGCCCGCGGCGCCATTCGTCGGCGCCGTCACCACGCTGCCGCCGGCCGCGTTTTCTTCGTTCACCGCGAGTGCGTACAGGTTGACCCAGTCGAGGATGGTGAGCGGATCGCGCAGCGCGGCTTCCGGCTGCGCGCGGAGCTCGGCGGCCATGGCGGGGGCGCGGCGATTGACCTTCAGACCGCCCGGAAGCACGCCGGGCGAACGCAGGCCGCGGGAGACGCAGTCCTGCATGGCCTTCCAGATGGTCAGCAGACCCGCGCGGGTCTCCGCCTCGGGACGCCAGATGCCCTCGTTGTGCATGACCAGCTGGGCGATCGTGAGGTTGTGTTCCTTGCACAGCGAGAGCAGCTGGTCGCCGGTGGAGTAGGCGAAGGGTTGCTCACTGGTGTCGGCGACGATGCGGTCTTCCGCGGCTTCGTCCGGATTGACCACGAAACCGCCACCGACCGAGTAGTAGTCGCGTGTGGCCAGTTCGTTGCCGTCCGCATCGTAGGCCGAGAAGCGCATGCCGTTGGTGTGGAACGGCAGTTTCTGGCGCTTGTTGAAGACCAGATCGACCTTTTCGTCGAAGGGGATCTCGTGGCGGCCGAGGATCCGGATGCGCCGGGTTCCGCGGATGCGCTCGAGGGTCGCCGGGATGGTGTCCGGATCGACGCGATCGGGCCACTCGCCCTCGAACCCGAGCAACACCGCCTTATCGGTGCCGTGGCCGCGTCCGGTCATGGCCAGCGAGCCGAACAGCTCGCAACGCACGCGCGCTACGCGCTCCAGTACACCCTTCTCCTCCAGCCAGTGTTCGGCGAAACGCGCACCGGCGCGCATGGGGCCCACCGTGTGCGAGGAGGACGGGCCGATGCCGATCTTGAAAAGGTCGAAAACGCTGACTGCCATGGCTGGGGAAGGTTGGCTACGAGGATAGCCGGTTATTCTACGCCGCGACGCCCCTGGCCCCATACACCTGCGCATGTCCGACTTCACCTTGTTCCAGCGAGATGACTGCCACCTCTGCGATCAGGCGCTGGAGGTGTTGGCGCAGGCGCGGTTACCGGATTTTTCGTCGGTGTGGATCGATGAGGATGAGGCGCTGGAGAGCAGGTATGGGACGCGTGTGCCCGTATTGCGCCGGGGCGACGGGATGGAGCTGGACTGGCCGTTCGATGTGGCGCGAGTCAGGGCTTTCGCGGGTTGAATCGCCAGCGGGGCTGGCTCCTACCGGTGCAGGCGCCTGAGAATTTCCTCGCGCGCCTCGCGCAGGATGGAATCGCGGTCGAGTCCGGCCACGATATCCGCGACGGCGCGCTTCGCCCCGTGCTCACCCCATGATTTCCCCGTGATGAGGTAATGCTCAGCCGCCCGGCCGATCAGTACCGTCGCGTACCAGCCGAGCGCGCCCTGCGCCGCGGCGGTGACCACGACGGACACGCCGCCGCTGAGGCCCTTGAGTGCCGAGGCGACCAGCTGCATGCCCCAGACGGCCCCCATCAGTGCGGCCAGCTGCACCGAAATGGTCGCGACGAGTTTTCCGGATTCGCTCCGGGTCAGCGGCAGGCCGTAGACCCGGCCGAGCTGCACGACCATGGCGGCGTCCAGGCCGCCCGCCAGCAGCAGGTCGGCCACCGGTACCGGATTCAGGGCCACGGCCACCGCCTTGGCGACGCAATACTGGCGGATGACTCCGGACGCGACCTCACGACGCGTCGCGGCGACGCGCTCGCTGATCTGGTCGGTGAGCCGCCCGGCGAACAGCCCGGCGTTGATCGCCGAGAGCGTCTTGCCTTCCCGTTCGGCGATGGCCAACAAGCGTGATTTCAACGCCGTGACATCGGGCGGGCGCGGCTCGGACGACAGTCGCTCGTGGCCGCTGGCGTCGAGTTCGACGACCGACCGGGAGGACGGCTGGGCCGCCACGGCGATCACGTCCTCGCGCCGGACCAGTGTCGCGGTGTGCTGGCGCAGTCTCTCCAGCAGGCCGTCGCGCTCGTCGTCGCTGTAGCGATCGACCTTGTTCAGTGCGACCAGCAGCGGACGACGGGTGGTCGCGAGCGTGCGCAAGGCATCCCGTTCGTCCCGGGTGAGGTCGCCGTCGGCAACGAAGACGATGAGGTCGCTGACCTCGGCGACTTCAAAGGCGAGTTTCTCGCGCGCCTCGCCGCCCAGCTCGTTGATGCCGGGCGTGTCGATGAGAACGAGTCCCGCATTGGCGGCTTCGTCGAGGCGGGCCGCGTCGGCTTCCGTCGTCGTACCGTGCAGCACGCCGACGGTGAACGCCTCGCGGCCAAGCAGTGCGTTGCCCAGCGCCGACTTTCCCGCGGAAACGCGGCCGAACACGGCGACATGCAGTTCGTCGCGTTCCAGACGATCCAGCATGCTTTCGATGCGGCGGAAGTCCGCCGCCATCGCATCGCGCACGCCTGATGGGATCGACGGATCGTCGAGCAGTCCGCGCAGACTGGCCGCGACGGCGCCGCCGCGCTCGTCCGTCGTGGCAGCGCGAGACACGCCGCGACGGAAGCGGTCGGAGAGACCGCGCAAGCGGTCGCGGAAGCCGCCCACCGTCGCCTTACTTCGGCAGCAGGTTGAGCGAACCGTTGACCAGTACCTCGTCGGCGATGGTCGAGGTGTCCTTGTAATCGCCGCTGCCCACGCCGAAGTCCAGGCGCTTCAGGGTACCGGTGACCGAAAGACGTGCGCCGCCGGCGTTGGGCGAGAACACGACCTTCAGTGCGACCGGCTTCGTCACGCCGTGCAGCGTCAGGTTGCCGTTGGCGATGACGTTGCCCTTGGCGTCCTTGCTGAAGCCGGTCGTGACGTAGTGCGCCGTGGCGAACTTCTTGACGTCCAGGAAATCGGACCCCGGCAGCGCGTTGTCGCGGTCGCTGTCGCCTGTCTTCGCCGTGGCGGTATCGACGGTCACGTCGAATTTCGACGCGGCGAGATTCGCGGCGTCGTAGCTGATCGCCGCATCGAACTTGCCGAACGTGCCGTCGAACTGCTGGCCCTGGAACTTGCCGCTGAAACCGAGCGTGCTGCCGGGGCCGACCTTGTAATCCGCGGCGGACGCGGCGAACGGCAGGGCCAGCGCGACGGTGAGGGCGGACAGGCGGCGGATCATCGGGTTCATGGGGTTTCTCCGGGAGGGGTAGAGGTGTTCCGCTTTGCACGGCCGAACGGCAGCATGCGGCGGAGTGTGTCGTCGCGGTCGATGAGATGGTGCTTGAGCGCTCCGCCGACATGGGCGACGAGCACGGCCAGCAGGAACCAGAACAACCAGACGTGGACGGTGCCGAGCGTGTCGGACAGTCCGGGATTCTTTTCCACCAGCGCCGGCAGGTTGAACTGCTTGAAATACTGCAACGGAAAACCGTGCGCCGAATTGAACGCCCAGCCCGACAGCGGGATGGCGACAATGAGCAGGTAGAGCAAGCCATGTACCGCATGCGCGGCGATCTTCTGCCAGTGCGGTGCCGGCTCATCGGGTGGGCGACGGTCCACCGCGCGCCACATCAGGCGGAGCAGGAACAACGCCAGCACGGTCAGTCCGATCGACTTGTGCAGGGCGAACATATTGATCTTCTGCAGCGACGGCTTCAGGCCGTCCATCCAGAAAGCGAACGCGCCGTTGCCGAGGATCAGCAGCGCCATGACCCAGTGAAAGGTCTTGGCGACGGTGCTCCAACGGGAGGTGTCACTGCGCAGGGGCATCGGGGGTTTCCTTGTCGGAGCGGGTCTGGGCGTCGCCGCCACGGATGGCTTCGATCTCGAGCCATACACTGACGTCATTGCCGATAGAATTCTTGTTCGAAGTCATTCCGTACGCCGCGCGATCGAGCGTCACGGTGGACGAGAAGCCGGCCACGGTATGCAAGCCGTAAATGGTCTTGCCGATACGGTTCACCCGGAACGGAAGGTCGAGGGGCAGCGTCTTGCCACGCAGGGTGAGCTTGCCGTGGACGGTGCCTTCGTCGTCGGATTTCTTTTCGACCGAGTCACTGACGTAATGCGCGGTTTTCGCGCGGTCGCTGTCGAGCAGTGACGTACCACGTACCGCCTTGTTCCACTCGGCGTCGCCCATGTCGACGGAGGCGAGATCGATGGTCGCGTCGACCGAGGACTTCGACCAGTCGTCCGGATCGAAGCGCACGGTGCCCTCGGTGACTTTCAGTCGGCCAAAGGATCGCGAGAAGCCGTTGTGCTCGACGTTGAACACGACCTGGCTGTGCACCGGATCGATCCGGTAAGCCGTGGTCGCGCCATGCGCATACAGGGGCGCGATCGCGAAGAGGACAGCTGGCAGGAAGCGGGCGTTTCGCATGAGGGGAGCCGGTTCCGGACGAGGGCCGCGCCGCGGCCGATACGAGGCAGTGTGGCCGAGCGGGCGTCGCTTGTCAGCCCGCCCTTCGCGAACGCATCGTTCACTTAACGATCCCGCAAGGCGTCGCCGGTGAGTTCGGCCAGCCGGCGGAGCCGCGAGCCGCTGGCGTCGCCGAGCAACTCACGCATGCGCTCGCCCGCATCGGCCTGGTCGAGGGTATGGCGTTCGGCAAGCGTGGCGGCCAGCGCACGGCCGAGGCTGTCGAAGATCAGGGCATAGGCGAAGGCGTGCAGCACGCCACCGCCCAGCGTTCCCAGCCCCGGAAACGCCTTGAGCGCGTTTCCGGCCACCGCAAGCACGATCGATGTGCCGGTTCGCAAGGTCATGCGGGCCTGTCGCAGGAGATTGTCGACGTCGACGTCGGTGACGTTGACGCCGTACAGGTCCGCCAGGGCCCGCACGAGGCCTGCCGCCAGAGCGCCCTGAATCACGAGGTCGGTGCCGGGTGCGACGGCGGCCATCGCGCCCACGATGGCGCGTCGCGCGTAGCGCGCGACGATACGATCGGCTTCCGCGGCTCGGTGGGCTTTTTCGTACTCACCGGTACGTTCGTGGACACGTGCGAGCACCGCGTTTTCGCGAAGCGCCTCGAGGCGCTGCGCACCCGGCGCGACAAGCCGCGCGATGGCGTCCATGAGGGCATCGACGTCAGGCTTGCGTCGGCGTGTGACGTCCTCGGTCGTGCCATCGGCGAGACGTCGGGTGAAGCGCTCCTCGCCCCCCGCACTGATCGCGACGACGGCGTCGGGAATTCCGGTCGTCTGGCTGCGCACCTGCCGCACGATGCGCTCACGGTCTTCCGGCGACCACTGGTCCGCCTTGTTGATCGCAAGCACCAGCGGCTTGCCGAAGTCGCCCAGCCAGCGCAGTTCGTCGCCCTGCGTGCGCGTGAGGTCGCCGGCGCAGACGTACACGACGGCGTGCGCACGCAACGCCTCGTCGCGTGCCATGCGTTCGCGTGCGTCGCCGTCCGCTTCGGCCGAACCGGGGACGTCCGCGAGCGTCCATTCCCCACCGCGAGGCATGGCCCCCTCGAAGTGCGTCACCTCACGTGTCGTGCCGCCGCGCACGTCGCTGTCCGGGCGCGCGTCCGGTATCAGCGCGGCGATGAGCGACGACTTGCCCGTGGATATCTCGCCGAAGACCGCGACGTAGCGTTTCTCGCTGGCGCGACGCCGGTCGAGTTCGCCGAGTTCGCTGCGAATTTCCTCAACCTCGGAGCCGGATTCACGAAGCGTCTGCAGGCGCGCTTCCAGCGATGCACGGTCCGGTGCGACCACCGGTCCACGAGGTCTGCGGGGACGCAGCCACCAGAAGCCGACCGCGATGCCGCCCCCCGCGAGCAGCGCGATGGCGATGCCCAGCAGCCAGCGCATGCCCTCCGGCAAACCCATGAAACGCTGGGCCAGCGCCAGTCCGCGGTCGATCGCCGCCAGTAGCAACCAGGCGAGGGCGGCGAAACCGATGGCGGCGATGAGGAGGCGCAGGCGGCGTGACATGCGGCCATTCTACGGGCAAGCGCAACGGTTCATGCCTACAGTCCGTCGGGACGTCAAGTCGTGCGGAGAGCTTCAGCCGCGTGCCATGATCGGGTTCGAACCAGGAACCCGGCGTATGCACCACACGCTCTTCGCGAGATGGATTCTCGTGGTCACGATCCTCATGGGCGTGGCCATCCCCACATCGGCAGCCCTCACGACGGCGCCGATCCCCACCCCCCAGTTCCGCAGTTACGGCTTGCACGAGGGCTTGCCCAGCAGCAAGGTGCAGGCCGTGGTGCAGGATGCGCGCGGATTCATCTGGGTGGCCACCGCCGCCGGGTTGTCGCGGTTCGACGGCGTGGAATTCACCGTCCCGCGCATCGGGCCTCGCCGGGAACACGCGATGCCGACGGGCGGCTTGTCGGTGCTCTTCGTCGACCATGACGACAGGATCTGGATGGGCGGAGCCGAGACGGGTCTGGGCCGCTACGATCCCGACACCGGCGTCTTCGTGCAGTGGCGCGACGGGTTGACCAGCGACGACGTCCGCGCCATCGCGCAGACGCCCGATGGCGCTATCTGGGTCGGTTCGGCAAAAGGTCTCGATCGCATGCGCGCCGACGGGAGCGCCCCGGAGCGACTGGGCGACCTGCGGGGCGGCGCGGTCAACGCATTGCATGTCGCCGACGACGGGCGCCTGTGGATTGGCGCAGATACCGGCCTGTTCGTGGCGGACAGCGACGGCAGGGTGTCGCCACGCGCGTTCACGGACGGCAGCCCGGTGCGCGTGCAGGGTATCGGGGGCGGCCCGGCGGAACTGCGGATCGCCACCGATCGCGGCCTGTTTCGTCTGACCGCCGACGCGCGTCCCGTGCGCGAACGCCGTGTCGCCGCAGGCAGAGTGTTCGGCACGCTGGCCGACAGTCACGGCATTCTCTGGATCGCATCGGCGCAGGGTCTCTCGATGCTCGACCGATTCGACCGGATGCATGACGTGGCTGGTTCCTGGACCGCCGCAGGCGGTCTCCCTGGCCGTACCGTGCGCGGCATGCTGGAGGATCGGGAGCACGGCCTCTGGTTCGCGCTGAGCGATGGCGGACTGGCGTATCTGGGCCCTTCGTGGGACGACTTCACCCGTTTTTCCCATGTCGCCACCGACCCGCACACCTTCCCCGGCCGCACGGTGACCGCGGTCGCGGCGCGCGAAGGGGGAGGCCTGTGGGTGGGCGGCTTGCGTGGGTGGATCCGCGGGTTCGATCCGGCGACCGGTCACACCTCGCCCGGATTTGAACTCGGTGCGCCGCGCATCCAGTCGCTGCTCGCGCTGCCGCGGCAGCGGCTGCTGATCGGTACCGTGGACGGTCTCACCGTCGGCCGCGGACGATCCGCCCAGCCCGTTCTGCGCAGCGTGATCGACCGCCCGGTCACGACCATGGCTTCCGGGCCGGGCGGTGACGTGTTCGTCGCCGCACTGGATGCCGGCCTGTTCCGGGTCGATGCCGACCTCGGCCATGCAGCGCGCGTTCGCTTCGCCGAGACGCCGAGGGGCTGGGCCGATACGCGCCAGATCGAAATGGTCGACGGCGATCTCTGGCATGCGAGCCTGGCCGGCCTGGCCAGGCAGGACCGCGCGACGGGAGAGATGCGTTTCATCGAAGGCGTCGCGCGCGGGAGGATCAACGCGTTTGAACCGGACGGCGACGGCTTCTGGGTGGTCCGGCCCGACGCGCTCGAGCGGTTCCACTGGCAGGGCGCGAGCGCCGTACGCGACAGACACATCGGTGGCGCCGAAGGCTTCCCCTCCACCGAGATCCTCAACCTGCGTCGTGACCGTGGCGGACGGCTCTGGTTGTACGGTCAGACAGGCGTGTGGCGTTTCGACCCCGAGCATGGCCGCTTCCGCTCGTTCGGCATGGCCGACGGCCTTGCCAGCGGGGAGTTCACTCACGCCACCACGGTGCTGCTCGACGACGGCAGCATGTATGGCGGGACGCTCGCCGGCCTCGTCGGGTTTCGTCCCGACGCGCAGCGCGATCACGTCCGCCGCCCGACCATTACCGTGCTGGGCGCGACGGTGTCGCGTCATGGTCGACGTGAAGTCCTGCCCATCGAAAACGGCACCCTGAACCTGGCGTGGGACGATCGCGAGCCGCGTCTCTCCGCGCGCGTCCTCTCGTTCGTCCACCCGGATCGCAACCACGTCAGGTTCGAGGTTCGCCGCGACGATGACGCCTCGCCCGTTCGGGTGGCCAGCGACGGGGAGCGCGTTTTCGAGGGTTTGACGGCAGGCAGGTATGCCATGTCGATCACGGGCGCCGGCCGCGACGAGCTCAGCCCGGCGCTTCCCGCCGCCTTTGTCGTGGTGATGGAAGCGCCGCCATGGCAGCGCTGGTGGGCATGGGTCGGATACGCGCTGCTTGCGACGGCCGCGGTCGTCGCGGTGCTGCGCGGGACCCGGAGGCGTGTGCGTCAGGCGATGCGCATGCGGCTTGCCGAACATCAGCGACGCATGGCCGAGGAGGCGAGCGCGGCGAAGACGGAATTCATGGCGACCCTGGGTCATGAAATACGCACTCCCATGACCGGCGTGCTCGGCATGGCCGAGCTGCTGGCGCGTACGCCGCTCGATGACGCGCAGCGCGGCTATGTCGATGCGGTGCGGCGCTCGGGCGACACGTTGTTGCGTCTGGTCAACGATGCGCTCGACATCGCCCGCATCGAATCGCGGCGACTGGTGCTCGAGTCGGACTGCGTGTCCATGCGATCGGTCGCGGACGAGGTGGTGGCCCTCGCCGCGACGAGAGCGCGTGAGAAAGGACTCGCACTGACCGTCAGTGTGGACGCCGCCGTGCCCGCGACGCTGCGCGGCGACGCGGTCCGCCTGCGTCAGGTACTGCAGAATCTGGTGAACAACGCGGTGAAGTTCACGGAAGCGGGTGGGGTATCCGTCGCGCTGTCCGCATGCGCCGGCTCGCTCATCATGACGGTGTCCGACACCGGGCCGGGCATGTCGGCTGAACTTCGCGCCCGGCTCTATTCCCGGTTCGAGCAGGGTGCCTCCCCGCGGCGCGCGGAAGGATCGGGACTCGGCCTCGCCATCTGCCAGGAGCTGGTCGCGCTGATGGGTGGATCGATCGAGGTGGCGAGCGAACCGGGCTGCGGCACCCGTTTCACGGTGAGCCTGCCGATGCAGCCGTGCGCCTGCGCGGGTCACACCTGCATGCCCGCGCCCTCGTCGATCGGAACGCCGGGCGGGTGGCGCGTGCTGCTCGTCGAGGACGACCCCGTGGTTTCGGAAGTGATCGCGAACCTGCTCCGGGCGCGCGGCCATCTGGTCGCCGCGGTGAGCGATGGCCTCGCCGCGATGAGCGAATTGTCGGCCGGCCGCTACGACGTCCTTCTGCTCGATCTCGACCTCCCGCTGGTCGATGGCTTTCAGATCGCCCGGATGGTCCGCCGCATCGAGGCGATGGCGAGCCTGCCGATCGTCGCCGTGACGGCACGTTCGGCGGGGGACGAGGTCAGCGCGATACGCGAGGCGGGCATGGATGCGCTCCTACGCAAACCCATGAGTGGCGATGAGATGGACGCCGTGCTCGAGCGTGTGTGCAGGACGCCGCTCGCGGCGGCGTCCTGAGGTGTGGTGCGCTAGCCGAATCGTCTGAAGTAGGCGAGGGCGCCTGCGACCAGCAGCGTCGTCGGTAACAGGTTGGCCAGCAGCGGCGGCATGCCGTAGACGGTGCCGAAGTTGACCATCGCACCCTGCAGGAAGTACCAGCCGATCGCGAGGATGATGCCGATGAAGAGGCGCTTGCCGAGGCCACCGGAACGCAGCGAGCCGAAGGCGAACGGCATGGCGCACAACACCAGCACCAGCGTGTTGAGGGCGAACAGCGCGCGACCCCAGAACGCGACGGCGTACACGCCCGAGTTCTGGCCGTTGTTGTCGAGGTAGCGGATGTTGCGCCGCAGATCGGCCATGGACAGGTACTCGGGGTGGATCACCGACTGCTCCAGCACATGCGGATTCAGGCGCGAGGCCCAGGTCTGCGTGTCCTGGTTGGTCGAGTGCGTACCCTGGTCGTCGAGCGTCGTCGTGCGGACCTTGCTCATGATCCACTTGTTGCCGTCATGCGTGGCGCTGTCGCCATGCGAGAAGACCGACAGCTGCCCGTCCGGCGTGAAGCTGTAGACGCGTACGTCGACGAGTTTCACGGTGGTGCGGTCACCGTCCTGCACGGCGATGGCCGACTTGGCGTTGATGATCCTGCCGCCGTCACGCGCCCACAGGCCGCTGCTGGTCGAGCCGAGATTGCTCGAGCGCATGCGTACCTGGATGGCCTGCGCATGCTGGTCGCCGTAGGGGGCGGCGGTTTCGCCCATCACCACGACGGCAAGAGTCAGCACGGCGATGACGCCCGCCGCCGATCCGGCGATACGCAGCTTGGACATGCCGGCGGCGCGCAGAGCGGTCAGCTCACCGGTGGCGGCCAGTCCGCCCAGGCCGAGCAGGCCGCCGATCAGCGCGGCGTTGCTGAACATCTGATAGAGCCGGCGCGGCAGCGTCAGCATGATGTAGGCGATGGCGTCGTATAGCGAGAAGCCGTTCTTGCCGATGTTGCCCAGCTGGCGCACGAACTGCAGCAGCGAATCGAAACCGGCCAGCACCAGCCAGACCAGCAGCAGCGTGCCGAGCACGCTCATGGCGATCAGGCGGTCGGCGCGCTTGACGGTGAGGGTGGCCATTACGCGGCTCCCTTCACGCGACGCGGCGTGTTCTGCTTCCAGAAGTACCAGGCGGCCACACCGAATACGACCAGGTGCAGGATCCACACGGGAACGGAGGTGTGCAGGTGGCCCTTGATGATCTGGGCGCGGGCGATCAGCTGCCAGATGACATAGAGGAAGTAAGTGAGCACGGCGATCAGCAGGCGGCCGTATCGGGCGTCGCGCGGGGCCTGCTTCGACATCGGCAGCACCATCATCATCAGGACGAGGGTGCTGACCGGCGCGGCGAAGCGGGAGACGATCTCGCCGAGGGCGTCCGGCGTGCCCGCCTTGATCAGCTGCGACATGGTGGATTCGTGAGCGGGATCGGTGTCCTCGTCGTCGTCGACGATCGACGACAGCGAGGCGTCGTTACGCTCGTATTTCATGCGGCGCCAGTTGTCGGCCGCCAGCGGCACCTCGAACTGCCAGCCGTCGTACAGCGCGAGGAAACGGTTCTGGCCGTCGCTCTCCTGGTACATGCGGCCGCTCTTGGCGCTGACCACACGGACCTGCGGGTTGCCGTCGCTGTCGGTGCGGTCGGTGGCCAGGAAGGTCTTGCCCAGTACCGTGCCGTCACGGCTCAGGGTGTCGACGAAGATGATGCCGCCCTTGCCGGGCAGTTCGGTGAAGCGACCGGCGTCGAGGCCGGCGGCGATCACCGACTTGTTCGCCGCCGCGATGACCTGGTCGGCGGTGCGTGCCGACAGCGGCCCCAGCCAGAGCGAGACCAGGCCGACCACGATGGTGGCGACGACCGCCAGCAGGGTGACCGGGCGCAGCATGCCGCGCGGACCCATGCCGGACGAGGCCAGGACGTGCATCTCGCTCTCGCGGTACATGCGACCCAGGGCTATCAGGGTGCCCAGGAAGGCGGACATCGGCAGCAGCGTGGAGAGCAGGTCCACCATCTGCAGGCCGAGCACCTCGAACATGACGGAGGGCTGGATGCTGCCGTTGGCGACCTTCTGCAGGACGTTGGCAAAGGCGCCGCCGGAGAAGATGACGAGCAGAACCACGGCCGTCGCAATGACACCGTAGGCAAGTTCGCGCAGGAAATAGCGGTCGAGGATGCTGAGCATTTGGTAGAATTGGCGGTTCGTGCCGCGTCAGTCCTGGCCGGCAAACCACAAGTCTAGCCTGTCCGGGCCCCGGCGGGCTTTTGCAGGGCCATCAGATATGTCAGTTCAGTTCAGCCTCGGTTCCAGCGCTCCCGAATCGACCGCCACCCCGGTCGCGGTCGTCGGTGTCTACGAGAACGGTGTCCTGACCAGCGCCGCGGCGCGGATCGACACCGCCGGTCAGGGCGCCATCAAACGCCTGGTCGAGGCTGGCGACATCACCGGCAAGGTCGGCAACCTCGTCACGCTGCTGCACCCGGCCGGTGTCGCCGCCGCCCGCGTGCTGGTGGTGGGCCTGGGCGCCCAGAAGACGTTCGACGCCGCCCGCTACCAGCGCGTCACCCTGGAAGCCGCCCGCGCCGTCGGTCGCCTGCCGGTCACCGAGGCCACCAGCTGGCTGCCCGAAATCGACGTGCCGGGTCGCGACGCCGCCTGGCGCGTCCGTGTCGCCGCCCTGGCCACCGACCATGCCGCCTACCGCTATACCGCCACCGTCAAGCCGCGCGACAAGGCGCTGCCGGAGCTCGGCACGGTGAACCTGGTCGGCCCGGCCGATGGCGAGACCGGCCTGGCCGAAGCCCGCGCGATCGCCGAAGGCGTTCGCTACGCCAAGGAACTGGCCAACCTGCCGCCCAACATCTGCAACCCGGTCTACATCGCGGATCAGGCCAGGGCGTTTGCCGAGGCTCATGAAGGCGTCACCTTCGAGGCCCTCGACCGCGCCGACATGGAACGCGAAGGCTTCGGCTCGCTGCTGGCCGTTGCCCGCGGCTCGGCCAATCAGCCGCGCCTGATCATCCTGCAGTGGAACGGCGGCAAGGACGGCGACAAGCCGTACGCCTTCGTCGGCAAGGGCATCACCTTCGACACCGGTGGCATCAGCCTCAAGCCGGGTCCGGGCATGGAAGAAATGAAGTTCGACATGGGCGGCGCCGCCGGCGTGCTCGGCGCCTTCGTCGCCGCGGTGAAGCTCAAGCTCGCGGTCAACCTCGTCTGCGTCGTCCCGGCCGTCGAAAACATGCCGGACGGTGACAGCTATCGCCCGGGCGACGTGCTGACCAGCCTTGCCGGCATCACCATCGAAGTGCTCAACACGGATGCCGAGGGTCGCCTGATCCTCTGCGACGCGTTGACCTACACCGGCAAGCGCTTCGACCCGCATACCATGATCGATGCCGCCACCCTCACCGGCGCCTGCGTCGTCGCGCTGGGCAAGCATGCCAGCGGCCTGATGACCAAGGACGAGTCGCTCTCGGCCGAGCTGCTCGCCGCGGGTGAGTCCACCCTCGACCGCGCCTGGCGCCTGCCGCTCTGGGACGATTACCAGAGCCAGCTCGAGTCGGGCTTCGCCGACGTGGCGAACATCGGCGGCAAGTACGCCGGTGCGATCACGGCGGGCTGCTTCCTGGCGCGCTTCACCGAAGGCCGTCGCTGGGCGCACCTCGACATCGCCGGCACCGCGTGGGACGAAGGCCGCAAGGGCATGGCCACCGGCCGTCCCGTGCCGCTGCTGACCCAGTGGCTGCTCGACCGCGTCGCGTCGGCCGGCTGATCCCGCCACGATGCCGCGCGCCGACTTCTACCTGATCGACAAGCCGCGCTTCCGCGAGGATCCCCTGCTGCTGGTCTGCGAACTCGCCAAGCGCGCGTTCGGCGCCCAGCAGCCGACCCTGATCCTCACGCGGGACTTCGAACAGGCCGAGGCGATCGACGAATACCTCTGGGCTTTCGACGAGGATGCCTTCATCCCCCATCAGCTCGCGGGGGATGACGACGACGCCAACACGGCGGTGCTGATCGTGCCGCCGGGCGTCGAGGCCGCGGACCGGCCGATGGTGATCAACCTGCGCGATGTCTGCGCCCCGGGGCACTTCGACCGCGTGCTGGAAGTCGTGGCGGCGGATCCCGCCGAGCGCGAGGGGTCGCGGGCGCGGTGGTCGGAATACAAGAAAGCCGGGTTTGAAGTGAATAAACACGACATGTGAAAAAACAAACCCGCCGGATGGCGGGTTTTTTTATCGGTGACGTCCCATGTAGGAGCGCGCCCCGCGCGCGAAAAGCCTACAAGGCGGTAATGGGGCGCCCCCTCATCGGGGTGCCGCTTCATCGCTTCGTTGGCTTTTCGCGCGCAGGGCGCGCTCCTACAAAGCTGGGCGTTACGCGCCCAGCTTTTTCGCCTGCTCGCGCATCGCATCCGCCTGGCGCGTCCAGTCAGCAATGCGCTGGCGCTCCTGCTCGACCACTTCAGCCGGTGCGTTGGCGACGAAGTTGGCGTTGCTCAGCTTGCCTTCGCATTTGCGCACTTCACCCTCGATGCGGGCGATTTCCTTCGCGAGGCGTGCCTTCTCGGCGCCGACGTCGATCAGCCCCTCCAGCGGAATCAACGCTCGCATGCCACCGATCACGGCGGCAGCGGCGGCAGGCTCTTCGCCTTCGACCCACACCGGCGTTTCGACGCGGCCGAGGAACGCGATCTGCGCGGCGAACTTGGCCGCACGTGCACGATCGGCCGCGTCGCCGTCGGCGAACAGCAGCGGAATGACTTTGCCCGGCGCGATGTTCATCTCGGCGCGGATACGACGCACGCCGGTCAGCACGTCCTTGACCCATTCGATCTCGGCGGTCGCGGCGTCGTCGCCTTCGACGTCCGCGGCTTCCGGGTAGGGGCGCAGCATGATCGTTTCGCCGTCGATGCCAAGCAGCGGGCGCACGTTCTGCCAGATCTCTTCGGTGACGAAGGGAATCAGCGGATGCAGCGCACGCAGCAGCGTCTCCAGAACGTGCACCAGGGTGTAGCGGGTGGATGCGATGGCGGCTTCGTCGTTGCCGTTCAATGCGGGCTTGGACAACTCGAGGAACCAGTCGCAGAACTCGTTCCAGGTGAACTCGTACAGCGCCTGCGACGCGAGGTCGAAGCGATAGGCCGCGAGCTGTTCCTTGACCGTGCCCAGCGTGTCGCGCAGGCGGGTGAGGATCCAGCGTTCGGCTTCGGTCGTGGGCTTGACCGGTGCGATGCGCGCTTCTTCACCGAGGTTCATCAGCACGAAGCGCGACGCGTTCCAGAGCTTGTTGACGAAGGCCTTGTAGCCGCCGGCACGCTCCAGGTCGAACTTGATGTCACGACCGTGCGTCGCGAGCGAGGCGAAGGTGAAGCGCAGCGCGTCCGCACCGAACGCGGGAATGCCGTCGCCGAATTCCTTGCGCGTCGACTTCTCGATCTTCTCCGCCATCTTCGGCTGCATCAGGCCGCGCGTGCGCTTGGCCAGCAGGTCGTCGAGGCTGATGCCGTCGATGATGTCGAGCGGGTCGAGTACGTTACCCTTGGACTTGGACATCTTCTGGCCGTCCTTGTCGCGGATCAGGCCCGTGACGTAGACGTCCTTGAACGGGACTTCGCCCGTGAAGTGGTCGGTCAGCATGATCATGCGGGCGACCCAGAAGAAGATGATGTCGAAGCCGGTGACCAGCACGCTCGACGGCAGGTAACGGTCGAAACCGAGCTCGGCCTGGCGCTCCGGGTTCGGCCAGCCCAGCGTGGAGTGGCTCCAGAGGCCGGACGAGAACCAGGTTTCCAGCACGTCGTCGTCGCGGCGCAGTGCACCCTCGTAGCCCTGCGCAAGCGCCTTGGCGGCGGCCTCGGCCTCGTCGCGTGCGACGATCACGCTGCCGTTGTCGGTGTACCACGCCGGGATGCGATGACCCCAGGTCAGCTGGCGGCTGATGCACCAGTCCTGGATGTTGCCGAGCCAGTGGCGGTACGTGCTGATCCAGTTTTCGGGCACGAACTTCACGTGGCCGTGCTCGACCAGTTCGAGGCCGCGCGCCGCCAGCGTGTCCATCTTCACGAACCACTGCCACGTGAGATATGGCTCGATGACCTGGCCGCTGCGATCGCCGCGCGGCACCTGCAGCTTGTGCTTCTTCGTCTCGACCAGCAGCTCGGCCGCTTCGAGATCGGCGAGCACCGCCTTGCGCGCGACATAGCGGTCCAGTCCGCGGTACTTCTCCGGCGCGGCGTCGTTGATCTTCGCCTCGTCGGTGAGGATGTTGATCATCGGCAGGTTGTGGCGCAGGCCGATGGCATAGTCGTTGAAGTCGTGCGCCGGGGTGATCTTCACGCAACCGGTGCCGAAGTCCTTCTCGACGTAGTCGTCGGCGATGATCGGAATCTGCCGGTCGGACAGCGGCAGGTCGAGCATCTTGCCGATGAGATGCGCGTAGCGCTCGTCTTCCGGATGCACGGCCACGGCCACGTCGCCCAGCATCGTCTCCGGACGTGTGGTGGCGACGATCAGTTCACCCGAGCCGTCGGACAGCGGGTAGCGGATCGACCACATCGAACCGTCTTCTTCCTCGCTGACCACTTCGAGGTCGGAAATCGCGGTCTTCAGCACCGGATCCCAGTTGACCAGCTTCTGGCCACGGTAGATCAGGCCTTCCTCCGACAGGCGGACGAAGGTCTCGATCACGGCCTCGGACATGCCCTCGTCCATGGTGAAACGCTCGCGCGACCAGTCGCCTGACACGCCCAGACGGCGCATCTGGCGGCCGATGATGTCGCCGGATTCCGCCTTCCACTCCCAGATGCGGGCGATGAACGACTCACGGTCGAAATCGGCGCGCTGCTTGCCTTCGGCGTTGAGCTGGCGGGTGACCACCATCTCGGTGGCGATGCCCGCATGGTCGGTACCCAGCTGCCACAGCGTGTCGAAGCCACGCATGCGGTGGTAGCGCACCAGCGTGTCCATGATGGTGTGCTGGAAGGCATGGCCCATGTGCAGGGTGCCCGTGACGTTGGGCGGCGGCAGCATGATCGTGTACGGCGTGCCCTTGCCCGACGGCTTGAAATAGCCGTTGGCCTCCCACTGGGCGTACCACTTCGACTCGATCTGGCTGGGCTCGAAACTCTTGTCCATGCGTGGGCTCTCGGATCGCGCCGTGAAGGGGCGCTCTTTGGAAGACGAAAAGACGGCCATTGTAGGCGATACTTGCCGGATGACTGAACCTGAAGTGGCCGCGATCCTCGGCGCCGAAGGGCCTTTCGCCCGTGAAGTACCGGGATTCGCCCCGCGCGAGGCCCAGCAGCGCATGGCGGAGGCCGTGGCCGAAGCCATCGCCGAGCGCGACATCCTGATCGCCGAGGCCGGCACCGGCACCGGCAAAACGTTCGCCTACCTCGTTCCCGCCTTGATGTCGGGGCGCAAGGTGATCGTTTCCACCGGCACCAAGGCGCTGCAGGATCAGCTGTTCTTCCGCGATCTGCCGCGCGTGCACGCCGTGCTGGGCAGCCGGGCCAGAACCAGCCTGCTGAAGGGCCGGGCCAACTATCTGTGCCTGTACCGGCTCGACCAGTCCGTCCGCGAGGGCAACCCGGACCGGCAGCTGGCCTCCCAGCTCTCGGCGATCCGTGCCTGGTCGGCCCGCACCCGCCGTGGCGATCGTATGGAGATGGTCGATATCCCGGAAGATTCGCCGGTCTGGCCGCGGGTTACCTCCACGCCGGAAAACTGCCTTGGCGCGGAGTGTGCGTTCTTCGACGACTGCCATGTGGTGAAAGCCCGCCGCGATGCGATGGAAGCCGATATCGTGGTGGTCAACCATCACCTGCTGATGGCCGATCTGGCGCTGAAGCAGGAAGGCTTCGGTGAAATCCTGCCCGGTGCCGACGCCTTCATTCTCGACGAGGCGCACCAGATCCCCGAACTGGCCGGCCAGTTCTTCTCGCAAAGCGTCAGCGCACGGCAGATGACCGACCTGGCCCACGACGCGCTGGCCGAAGCGCAGGGGGTCACCGGTGCGACCAGTCAGCTGCTGGAACCGGTCGAGGTGGTGCAGGACCTGGTCAGGAGGCTGCGCCTTGCCATGGACTCGCTGCCGCCGAAGGGGCCTTTCGGCGCCCTGGATCGCGACAGCACCGTCCACGATCTGCTGACCGAATTGCGCGATGTCATGGCCGCGCTGTCCGATCTGCTCGGTTCGCTGGGGGAGCGCTCGCGCGGCCTGGCCAATGCCTTCGAACGCGCGCAGATGCTCAGCCTGCGGCTCGACCGCATCGCGGAGGAACACTCGGCCAGCGACGTGCGCTGGTACGAAACCTTCCCGCGTGGCTTCGCGTTGCACGCGACGCCGCTGGACCTCGCTTCGCCGCTGCGCGCCATGCGCATGGCCACGGATGCCGCGTGGATCCACACCTCGGCCACGCTGTCGATCGCGGGCGACTTCGGTCATTTCGCCCGCCAGCTGGGTATCGAGGATCCGCAGACGCTGCACGTCGAGAGTCCCTTCGATTACAAGCGCCAGGCGCTGGCCTATCTGCCGAAGGATCTGCCGGATCCCTCCGCGCGCGACTTCACCGACAAGGTGATCGCGGCGATCCGTCCCGTGCTGGACGCGTCGGATGGCCGCGCGTTCCTGTTGTTCACCTCGCACCGGGCCCTGCGGCGTGCCGCCGAGTTGCTGGAAGGGCGCGTGCCCTGGCCGCTGTTCGTGCAGGGCAGCGCGCCGCGTCATCGCCTGCTGGAAGAATTCCGCGCCAGCGGTCGTGGCGTACTGCTCGGCGCGGCAAGCTTCTGGGAAGGCGTGGACGTGGCCGGCGAAGCATTGAGCGTCGTGGTCATCGACAAGCTGCCGTTCGCGATGCCGGACGATCCCGTCCTGCAGGCGCGACTCGAGGCGCTCGAGGAAGCGGGCATCAATCCTTTCATGGGCTGGCAGGTGCCGACGGCGGTGATCGCGCTGAAGCAGGGCGCGGGGCGGTTGATCCGCGACGTGAACGATCGTGGCGTCCTGGTGCTTTGCGATCCGCGCCTCAGCACGAAGGGCTACGGCCGACTTTTCCTCGCCAGCTTGCCGCCGATGCCGCGTACGCGTGAGCTGTCGGATGTGACGGCATTTTTCGCTCAGGGCGAATTGGCCGGTCATCCCTGACCGGCCCCGCGTGCGCGGCCTTGTCCAGTCGAAGCCCTCGCCTGCGGCTACCGGCCTCGAGGGTCACCCCCGCCGTCTCTTTGGTGTACCGAGGTGGGTTGGTGGTCGAGCGGGGTGTGGCTTCTTCGCTTCGT
>Ga0182005_1000093_pt1 | contig 67293 bp, 59 predicted proteins | sample Sormic07211103_1_FD_123021 | JGI IMG/M metagenome (GOLD analysis project Ga0182005, IMG submission 123021) | Rhizosphere microbial communities from Sorghum bicolor, Mead, Nebraska, USA - 072115-103_1 MetaG | ecosystem: Host-associated > Plants > Roots > Rhizosphere | place: USA: Nebraska... | reverse complement strand
GGGGCAACACCACATTCAATATCCAGGCATTGAATGCGGATATGACTTCACTGACAGGAACCCGTACGCATGACAAGCCATCCAACTATTTTGAGGCACCGTATATGTTGAAACGGAACGGGGTTTACTACCTGATGTATTCCATCAACGACTACCGGAATGATGATTACCATGTAGAGTATGCTACTTCCAGCACGCCCGTCGGACCATGGACGACCAAAGGCCGCATTACCTCTCCCATCGGTGCGATTAAAGGCCCGGGACATAACGCAGTAATCCGAAAGGCAGGTTGTAGTGATGAATACTACTTTGTGTATCACCGCAGAACAAGTACGAATGTAGATGAAAGGCAGGTGGCGATAGACAGGATGTTCTTTGATGGTTCAGGAAATATTGTACCTGTAAATATCACAACTTCAGGTGTGATCAATTATGATGGGATGTGTTACTCCCCTAATCCGATTGCGAATGGGACGTATGCTATCAGGTGTAAGGTCAATACTACAGCAGGTGCTGGTTTATACCTGGATATCCCTGCATGTGATGTGGGCAATGCAGATGTAAAAACCTGGATAAGGACGAATTGTGAGGGGCAGAAATGGACGCTGACTTATCAGAATAATGGATTTTATAAGATTATTTCAGCCTTACCCAATCACAAATCACTTGACCTGAATGCCTGTAGCCTGGACAGGGGAACAAATATACAGGTATGGGATCAGTTGTCTAACGATTGCCAGTTGTGGAAAGTGGAGGCATTGGGAAATGGCTATTACAGGATTTGGGCAAAGGGAAGTAATAATGTGATGGATCTGGCGAATGGTGATCAAACGCCGGGAGCGGATATCCGGTCATGGACATGGAATGGTGCTGATGCGCAGCAGTTTACTTTTGAAATACCGTGATCCTGTTTTGAACGCCTTCAGGTTAATCACGTTAACCTGGAGGCGTTACAATGGTAAAGGGTTTTCCGACGTTTGCAGTAGTATAGGCGGTGTTGTGGTTAAAAGTATGATGGAGGGTATTTGTATTATTCCGATTGTGATTTTATTGAGCGGGGTGAATAAATATCAATAAAAGAATATATCTTCAACTTTTGTAGCAAAAACCCTGATATAATCCTATGCCCGAAAATCGAATCATTACGGACAAAAACTTACTCGTTGTATTACAAAAGGAAATCAATGCAGAAACGGGTTATTTAATAGCTCATTTTTGTGGGGAGGTAGTATATAGTCTTCCCGCCACGCAGGATGGCAGGAGAATGTATGTATGTGGAGACCTCATCCATGTGCAGGATGGATCATTATTAGTGATAAAGGAGCTTTCCAGCAATTATGCACATTTAACCAGGATAGTAACGTTGGGTGAAGTACCTATCGTCATCAGCAAAGCTGGTGTGTATTACAGGCAATTCTTTGCTGATGATCAATATTTTAATAAGATTAAGACGGAGCATGCTTTCCAGGAGTTAACGGAGTCTAACAAGCCACATAAGGCTTTAAGAACGGGCATCTATTTAAGTAACATTACCAGGGATGAGAAGGATGGATTGCATTTTCGGTTACTGAGATGTTCAAGTAATTTTACGGGGCCGACTGATAATTTCAGGAGCACAGATCATCAAATCATCCAGGCATTGAATGAGGCGGTTAAATATGTATTTGCGTATGAGACAGAATTGAATCATGTGCTGGCACAGATCTATGAAAACAAAGTGGCGGACGGGAAGGAAGTGAAATCTAAGATCAAAGCACATGCTGACAAGACAAAGGATATGCCGATGGAAGGACTGATAGCCTTTTGTACTTTTTATGATAAAAGCACTTATGGAGATTTACAGCAACCGGAAGATGACAGGTATGATCGTTGTCATAAAAATGTGAGTGGGTTTACAAGGTTGCATTTCAGGTTAAAAAGCGGTGTAAGTGATGCGGCTTTGGATAAGGAATTCAGTGTGACATTGTATCCTAATTCCGTATTTATGATTCCGCTTTCTACTAACCGGTTATATACGCATGAAATCAGGCCTTCTGCGCTGGGGGTGGATAGGATTCCGACAAGGCTGGGGTACGTGGTAAGGTGTTCGAATGTGGAGGCGGTGTACCTGGATGAACAGACTTATATCAGAGAGAAAGATAGTTTAGTAAAACTGGAGCCGATGACTGAACAAATGCAACAGGAATTAAGACATTCGTATTTTGAGGAGAATATGTCAGAGCAGTTTATACAATATGGAAAAGTGCATTTTAGTATGAATGCAGGTGATTATGAAAAACCTATTTATTAGCAAATGTTTTTAAAATTTACACTTGATTTAAAGGATAGTCTTTTTCCTGCATTGTTGAATTCTGCGTCGTTTGAGCAGGTGGCGAAAGGGCGGATGGGTAATCATCTGGTAAAGGTGGATGAACAGGGTGTGCCGATTGTGAGGACGACTACGAAGTATAATATACCTGCCAATAATTTTGCGCCGGTTCATCATCAGTTGGTAAGTACTATAAATGCCTCTTTGGAGAACATACCTGCACAGGATTTTAATAATGGGCTGATAGAAGTGTACGATCGCAATTATACTAAGATGGGGTTTCACTCGGATCAGGCGTTAGATCTGGATGGGAATTCTTATATAGGGGTATTTTCCTGTTATGAGCGACCAGATGAACAGGTACGAAAATTAGTAGTGCAGGATAAGGTAAGCGGAGAAGAGTTTGCGCATTTGCTGACACATCATTCGGTGGTGTTATTTTCGGTCGAGAACAATACGAAGTTCGTGCATAAGATTGTATTGGATGGGGAACCCCGTTCAGACAACAGGTGGTTGGGGATTACATTCCGGACTTCTAAAACATATATTCATTTTAAGGGAGAGGGCGCTTATTTTGCAAATGGGGAAGTATTGGAACTGGCGAATAAAGTGCAGGAGAAGGAGTTTTATACGTTGAGGGGTGAGGAGAACAGGCGTATGGGGTTTGAATATCCGGCGCTGACGTATACGATCAATCAGGCAGATCTGATGAAGCCTGTAGATTTCAGATAAGTATGTTTTGCATGCCGTTACAATATAACTGCGCCAACTTTATTAATTGGGGGCCGGGAAGACAGGATTACACCGCTACCGGTCGCACAGGAAGCACGGGGCATGATCACCAAAAACCTGGTAGGATCTTTTAATTGAAAGATTGCCTGAACTGCAAAGGAGATACTTTCGCCTTTACCTTGAAGAATTTACTAAAAGATTGCGAATGTTCAAAGCCGAGCTGGAAGGCTATTTCAGAGGCAGACAGCGTGGTCGTTGACAATAACTCCTTGGCTTTCTCAAACAGTTTTTCCTGGATTAGTTGCTGTGCATTTTGCCCGATAAGGGAACGCAGCATATCGCTAAGATAACTGGGGGAAAGGTTCAACTGATCTGCGAGATATTGTACAGAAGGAAGCCCGGGAGAATCACTTTCAAAATAGCTATTCAGCAACTCTTCTACCTTTTGCAGCAGGTCGTTATGAACTATTTTGCGTGTTATAAACTGACGTTTATAATAGCGGTTAGCGTAATTCAACAATAGCTCTATATGTGAAATGATGACGTCCTGACTGAAGTCGTCGATCCTGCTATTGAGTTCAATATCGATCATTTTAAAAATGGACATGATGGTGTCCTTTTCCTCTTCAGAAAGATGTAGTGCTTCGTTGGTGGAGTAAGAGAAAAAGCCATATTGCCTGATCTTTTTTGCGATCGGGTAGTTTAGAAAAAAGTCCGGATCGATTAGTAAAACAAAGGCAGAACAGGTATTGGGTTCCTCGCCATGTTCTCCTATTACCTGGCCAGGTGCAGCAAAGAGCAGTCCGCCTTCATCAAAGTCATAATAACTCTGTCCGTAGCGGATTCTTCCACTCAATTTAGGTTTATAAGAGATCTTATAAAACCTTAGTACATGTGGGCCGATGGGGGCATTGTCTACCTGTGTATGGGGCCCGTTAATGAGACTCACTAACGGATGTCTCGGATTTGGCAGACCAAATTCCCGGTGCATATCCGTCAGTGAGCCCATTTGATAAAGGTGTTTATCTTCTTTCTTCATGATAATATAAAGATATCCTTATTTTGATTCACCTTGTGCGGCAACGGAAATTTCATCCCAGGCTTCCCAGGTTGCAATACGTTCAGCATAGGCGGCACGCACGTCTTGCAGATTGTGGCTTCCCAGGTTAAAGCGCAGTGGAGGATTATCGGCATCAACCATTTTGAAGAGAGCGGCAGGGGTAGCGTCCGGATTGCCTCTTTCCAATCCACGCAGTTGTCCGAAGAAATTTTGCTTATATTCTTCATAAATATCCATTCCTGCTGCAAATTTTAATGAATCCTGGCTACCGAATTCAGTTGCATATGCACCGGGCTCAATAATGGTCACTTTAATGCCGAAAGGTTTTACTTCGGCCGCCAGGCTTTCGTGAATGGATTCAAATGCCCATTTGGAAGAGCAGTAATACCCGATCACTGGCAGTGCGATGTGGCCAAGGTTGCTGGAAGTGCCTAAGATATGACCGCCGCCCTGTGCTCTTAATAATGGCAGCGCTGCTTTGATTACTGTGATGGGACCGTAGACATTGGTTTCATACATTGCTTTCACATCTTCTACACTGGCTTCTTCAATGGTACCCACCAGGGAATAGCCGGCATTGTTGAGGACGATATCGAGTCTGCCGAAGTGGGCATGTGCCTGTGTTACGGCTGTTTTTACCTGTTCGGGATTGGTAACGTCCAGTTCGAGTGTCAGAACATTTGCACCGTACTTTGTGTTGAGGTCTTCGATGCTGGACAGCTTTCTTGCGGTTGCTGCTACCTTATCGCCACGCTTTAATGCAGCCTCTGTCCAAACCCTGCCGAATCCACGGGATGCTCCCGTAATAAACCATATTTTACCTGCCATGATGTTGTTGTTTTTTATGATGAAACAAAGATCGGCAGAGAATATTTTTTGATTGTAGCTCTATTGGGGGAATTTGTAGTTAAAATCAGCAATTTTGAATAATATGAGGCGATCGTCTGCCGGGTATCTCTTCCCATCAGGGAAAGGCATGGAATAGCGCCTGGCCATTTGTTATCAGCTTCCCAATAAAAAAGCGCCTGCCACGTATCTTTCAACGTGGCAGGCGCTTTTATTTAAACAGCAATTAAGCGAATGCTTCTGTTACGATTGGTTTTTTAATTTCATTGATGGGTGGTAATACTACATTCAGCTCTTTAGCATAATTATACAGCTGATGCTGTGACCCAACCTGAAGCAGCCAACTGTCGACTGTATTTGTTACAAAGAGTGGGTTGAAATCGGCCGTAAAGGTGATGTAGTTATTCTTAGGCTGCTGGTAATCATATTTAGCATAGATTTTTGACAGCAACAGAAATACCGCCTGCAGGGAAATATGCTGATCTTTAAAATCAACATTGATAACTTCAGCATTGGGTGAATTGGGTGCATAGAACTTGCCGGTATCGATGAGTCCTTGTACGGTAGGGAAATGAGGAACAGCATCATTGTTGTTTTGATAATGCCATGCTGTTACCAATTTTCTATCCAGGTCATTAGCAAAATCGCTGTTGCCGGCTGCAGGTGCTGCAAAGGTGAACAGGGAGACATTGCTGGCAGAAATGTTCTTCTGCTTAAGGATTTCTAAGTAATAAGAAGCATACACATTGGACAGATTGCCACCCAGGCTATGCCCTGTAATGATCAGCTGCTTATTGTTGCCGGTGGTATTGGTCAACAGGAAATCGTGCAGCGATTCACCGGCTCCCAGGGAATTTCTTGCGAGTAACATACCTGTAAAACCAAGATAAGCGCCGGCGCTGATACAAGCTGCTGGTGATGAGCTGGCATACGGCCAGTGCACCAATGCATCATTCAGGTCTTCCAGTATCCAATCTACAAAGGCATCCCATTGAGTAAAAACGTCGCCTGCTGAGACGGAACCTCTTGTAGTAAGGATGTACACATCTTCGGTTGCGTTGACAGCCACAAATGAATAATTGGGATCAGTCACCGGACCGCTATTCCAGGCAATTCTCCAGCCTGGCATTAGCCTGGCAATATCCTGAATGGGGTGATAATCGGAAGCTACATTACAAGCCTGAATTGCGTATTGCGCGCGGAGAAAAGGACTGATGGGGGAATTGGATTCCATGGTCGTGGTATTTTGAGTGTGAATAAATACAAGGGGGTATTATTAAATACTACATGACAAATACTAACCTACATAAATCTGTGTAAAAAAGGGGAACTACTGGTTATCACATGACATTACTAGCTGCATTGAGCACATTAAGTTAGTACAATTATCCGGATTGTAATTAAGAAATTTAAGGGGTGAGAATACTCAAAACGGTGCACTATTTCTTTTTTAAGTTTCCATATAAATGTAGGAAGCATAACTAGTTACAGTGTCTACAACAGCTTGTTTAAACCGATCTCCTATGAGTACGGGCAATCATTTAATTAAATAGCCTCCGGCTCTTTTCAGCTGGAGGCTATTATTTATTATAACTATTACCAGATCTTAATCTGCTTATCTTTTTCCAGGTACATCTTCTCTCCGGGTTGTACATTAAAAGCAGCATAAAAGGCCGGGATATTCATCAACGGGCCATTTACACGCCACATAGGTGGAGAATGGGGATCGTTATTGACCCAGTAGCGCAGGTATTCATCCTTCATTTTCACGCGCCAGATCCTGGCTATTGAAAAGAAAAATCGCTGATCGGGGGTAAAGCCGCCGATCTTCGTTGTATCCTGACCTTGTCTGGTCATTTTAAAAGCATCGTATGCTACGGCAATACCGCTGAGATCTGCGGTATTCTCCCCTACTGTGAGCGGTCCTTTTATGTGAATGCTATCCAGTACGGTGAACGTGCTGTACAGGTCGATGACCTGTTGTGTTTTGGCCTTAAACTTCTCATAATCCTGCGGTGTCCACCAGCTTTTTACGTTACCGTCTTTATCAAACTGGGCACCCTGGTCATCGAATGTATGGGTCATTTCATGCCCGATTACCATGCCGATACCACCATAATTAAGTGCGTCGTCCGCATTATTGTCAAAGTAAGGAGGTTGCAGAATACCCGCCGGAAATACTATCTCGTTGGCATAAGGGTTGTTATAAGCCGTCACCGTAGAAGGTGTGGTGAACCACTCTGTCTTGTCAACTGGTTTACCCAGTTTGGCCAGGCTATATTCGAAATTGTTGGCAGCTGCCGATACTACATTTTCAAAATATTTATTCCTTGCAACGGTTACATTTTTGTATTCCCGCCATTTATCGGGGTAGCCGATCTTTTTGGTGATGGCAAATAATTTCTCTTTAGCTTTTTGTTTGGTGCTGTCGGTCATCCAGTCCAGGTGGTCTACTCTATTGGAGAATGCTTTCTGGAGGTTATTTACAAGCTCCAGCATTCGCTTTTTGGCGGACTCGGGGAAGTATAACTTTGTATATAATTGTCCTAAGGCCATTCCAAGATATGTATCTACTACACCTGACATTGTTTCGCCGCGGGTCTTTTGTACGGCTTGTCCGGTGAGGGCTTTCGTATATTTAAAGGATGCATCTACAAAGGGTTTGCTGAGGTAATCAGCATAGGTGCTGAGGTAATTCCCTTTCAGGAAGACCTTCCAGTCTGCAAGGGGGATTGTTTTGAGGAGGGTGTTCAGTTTATCATAGTAACCAGGCTGGGCTACATCCAGGGAATCCATGTTGGCGCCCAGGTGTTGGAAGAAAGTGGTCCAGCCGATATTAGGTTGTTGTTTATTGAGATCGGCGAGGGCGATTTTATGGAAGTTACCTTTTATATCGCGTAGCTCAATATTGGTTTTATGAGAGGTGGCTAGTTGTTTTTGGATATTGTATACAAGTGCAGCGTTTTTTTGTGCTACTGCTGAATCGCTTTCTGTGAGGGTAAAAAGGTCTGCGAGGAATTTTTTATAGGCTTGTTGAATGGCGATGGTGGCAGTGTCAGTTTTGAAGTAATAATCCCTGTCAGGCAGACCAATGCCGGTTTGGTAAATGTGCCCCATATTCATGCTACTTTTTTCCTGATCGGGGGAAACCTGAAAATCGATGAGAGATACGTTTGACAATTTGATTTCCTCAGCAATGACGGTGAGCATGTCAGGAATACTGGTGATGGCATTGATCCGATCCAAGCCCGGTTTGAGTGGTTCAAAGCCGCGTTGATTGACGGTATTGGTATCCATTCCGGAGGCAAAAAAATCACCAATTTTTTGTTCCAGGCTACCGGCGGGGTTGTTGCTTTTTGATACGCTATCAAGGATGCCTTGTAGTTTGAGGCGCTGCTGATAGTTCATGAAGCGGTAAGCACCGACGCCGGATTGGCTGGGTGGGATTTGGGCAGAGTCATACCATTTTAGGTTGACGTAATTATAAAAATTATCGCCGGGTTTGATGGTAGAGTCGATGCCTTCGATGGGGATGAAGGGTGGCGCGGTCGTACGGGTTTGGCAGGCAATAATGCTAATTAGGAAAACGGATAGGAAGAATCTGTTTTTCATATAAATTTTGATTGATGGCGAAATGGGTTTGAAAGAGGGATAAAGGTATTGTTTCTTGTTTGAAGTTGTGCGAGGAGTTTTATAAACGGGGGGAGAAATAGATTTTTGTCTTGTGTTGAAATTTTTAAAAAATAAGGACGGCCCATCATTCCTGATGAACCGTCCTTACAGTTAGTATTTCACAACCTTCTTACTCACAACTTTATCACCAATTGTAACATTGACAATATAAACCCCGGCAGGCAATGCTGACAGATTAAACTGCTGACCGTTGTAAATCTTCTGGGCCGGACGCACCAACGTTCCGGATGCATTGTAAATACGCAAATACAGCTTTTCTTCTTTTGTAGCAGCCAATTTTATCGTTATCATGTTTGTAGCAGGGTTAGGATCTACAGAAAGTGTGGACGTAGTAGCTGCGTCAGCAGCAGCCGCACTGGCGGTGAATGCCCACTGACCATTTATCTGTCCGATATTTGACCATTGATGTACCTGTCCTCCGCCTGAAACACCATTTACCTGCAACACCTTTCCGCTGTGTTTAGCAATCATCTTGTAGTAACCGTCTCCGGTAGCAACGATAATAAAATTCTGATGACTTTCAACCGGATCATGGTATGGGTACTGAATAACATTGGTACCATTTAAAAGAGAAGCATTATTTACATCCAGCGATTTGCTGCTGTGTTTAGCGAGGATCTTATAATTACCATCGCCCAGATGTGTAAGGATAAACTGCTGATTGGCGTTACCATTATATTCAGAGTGAATGACGCTGGCACCATCGGCAGTAGATGCTCCGTTTACATCCATCTGTAAACCACTGGCCCTGTTCTGTATAAAATACGTTCCAGATAGATTAGTAACGCCATTCGTCAACACCCGTATAGAGGTTGTTTTATCGTGGAGTGCAGACCAGGTAATACAGTTATTATTTGCAGTCAGTGTTTCAGTCTGACCGGTAAAGTTATCATCAGCATACAGTATCACTTTATAACCTTCGGCTACTACCAATGATGAGATCGCATCGTCAGGAATACCTTTTGCATTCATCTGTGCCAGTGTATAATTACCTACAGGCAGACTGACAGCCGTTCCGCCGTAATTACAATCTACATAAGTGATCACCGGATCTGTACTGCTAAATGGCAAAGCGGTGAACTCCCAGCTTCCCGGACTCACTTTAAACTGTACAGATACATCATTCTGCTGATAGAACGTAACACCACTCACGCCACCTAAGAAAGTACCATTTTTCCATACGGTGATACCTCCTATCTTAATCTCAGAAATGAGGGTCGGCAATACATCTTTTGGAACACTTACAATAGCAGTGGTGCCTGAAGGGGATGTCAGGCTTTGTGTAAAACCAGTGCTTCCAAGAGAGAAGCTTGCGATGATATTTCCTTTCACACTGGGTACTACGCCAGAAAATTGGGTAACGCCTCCCGGCTGTGGCGCAAATGTAAACTCAGCATAAGCAGGCTGTGTAGGACGGATACCCAGGAGGTAAGCACTCATCACATACAAGGGACCGGCGGACCATGCGTGGTTATTACTGGAATATCCTGCATTACTGTTACTTTCTGTAAAATCTTCCCACAGGGTAGATGACCAGCTGTTGATCATCGGCGTGAAACGATTCTTCATGCGTGTAATGGCAGCGGTAGGGTCCAGCTTAAACAGGTTTTCTTCAACGTACATTTCCTGGTACGGGCCTGCATCATTTCTGTTTTTCAAAACACTCAGCGCACCGGCTTTCTGCTGATCATTGGCCAGTCCGGTAGATAAAGCCCAGGCATTACTTCTGTCATCAACCAGGCGGGATGACACATTGCTGGACATATAGGCACGTGATGCGCTGTTCCAGAAATAATTATTGAAGTTGTTCTTCACCTTTGTCTGCAGTCCCTGAAAATAAGTCGCATCGGCGGTCTGGCCTAAGAGGTTTGCCGTATTAATAGCGGTTTCCAGCACAGAGATATAAAGTGCGTTGAACACCGTATTGGCACTGCCTACAGGAACGGGATCAATGTTAGTACCCCAGTCAATCCAGTTCCATGCATCATTTTGCAACAGGAGCATACCGTCAGCATTAGAGCTGGCTACACAAAACTGTATGTATTTTTTCAATTGCGGATAGATTTCCTGTAACAAAGCTCTGTCTCCGCTGTACATGTAGTACTTCCAGATCATGGCAACTGCGGCCAGGTTCTGGTCAGGCAGATGAAAGGAGGTGCCTGGTGCTGTGGTATAGAGGGAACCATTTCCTTTCTGTGTATTCATCAATTCGCGGAAAGCCTTGCGTGTCAGTTTATTTACACTGGTATCGTATAAGTAGAATGAGTAGAGGATTTGTTCAGATACATCTCCCCACCATTGGCCACGTTCACGGTCAGGACAATCATAGTACTGGTCACGCATACATACTTTGGACGTGTTTTTAGCCTTTGTCCACAAAGTGTTTAGCGATGCATCAGAAGAATTAAACTGGCCAGTGATATCAACATTATAACTGGACTCTCTGTATTTCAGACCCAATATCTGTACGGTGCCTGTTACGTTTGAAAACTCGTAGGTAACAGTATGATTACTTGAGTTCTGCCATGCAAAACATTCAAATTCCTGATCACCGGCTTTGGTAATGTATTCCTGCCAGTAATGCCTGTTTACAGTAATTTTTATTTTCACGCCGGCAGGGGCATTTATGTGCAAATAAGGACGCAATTGTATATTGGTACCAACAGTTCCGGTGATGGTTGTATTAGCGGTAATAGCGGCGGGTATTGAATTCTGATAATTGCTTAATTCTCCCTCTCTCCAGAATGGGATACCGCGGGGTACGAGTGAATTCCAGGGAGCAACTGGGGGGAGACCTTTCTTGACAGCTGTGGCCCATGAAGCATCGTTAAAACCTGCGCTTGTCCAGCTGGCAGGTTCATTTGCGGCATTGTAGGAAACAGGGAATGCAATCCACTTGTAATCCTGTCCGTTCAGAATCAATTGAGTGGTAGCTCCAAAAGAAGGGTGCACGCTATACTTCCAGGTATCATCGGACACAACTACGGAACCGGCGTCAAATAATAAACCACCATTGCCGACAGCGCGTTCTGAATAACCATTCTGTCCTCCTTTATACCATACCAATACGGCAATGATATTCTCCCCGGCCTGCAGATAGGGTGCAATATCTACTTCATCATAATAGGTATTCACCAGGTCAGGACGAATAGAGAGCCCGCCATCTTTTACTACCAGCTGATTATTTACATACAGCCAGTACTTATTTTCTGCGGCAATTTTAGTGAGTGCGGAAGCAGGTTTGGATGTAAGGCTTAGCTTTTTTCTGAAAGCGATCCAGGTGTTTGCCGGACCAGCGTTGGGAGACCAGATCCAGTTGGCCGTTCCCTGTGAAGGCGGAATCATGCTGACGATGAAAGAGGTTACCTGGTCATTCCATTCAGTACCAATCCATGTAGAAGATGCCGTGGAACTAAAGGATTTTCCAGTAAAATTATCATCCGCAAAGAAGGTGATCTGATACCCTGGGGGGACGGAAAAGGAGGAGAGGCCATCATCGGGGAAACCGGCTGCATTCATATCTGCAAGCCTGTAATTTCCAACGGGGAATGAGGTAGCTGTGCCTCCATAATTAATGTCACTGTATAGTACCACTTGGGCATGGGTGGCTAAGGTACAGACCAGCAATAACAACATTATTGTTTTTTGCTTCATAGGTTGTTGATTTTGTGGGTTTATTTGTGAAAACGTGAACTACAGATTATAGGATTTCATAACGAAAATTGGCTTACGCGTTGAAAAGTAAAAATAGAATTCGGATTAACTGTCCTTCGCTGTCTATAATCTTATGATCGATTCAAGATCTCAAACTTCATATATAAAGAAGGCCTTCAGATTTCCCATCTGAAGGCCTTCTTTATTTGCTAAACCCGGTCAATTAATTTAGCAGGTTAAATCCAAAATTTATGCTTTAACTCAGTAAGCGTAGCATAGGATCTACCTTTTTATTCTACATATTCCAAAATGTCTCCCGGCTGACAATTCAATACTCTACATATCGCTTCAAGCGTTTCCAGTCTGATAGCCTTTGCTTTGCCTGTTTTTAAAATAGAGAGATTTGACATTGTAATGCCTACTTTTCCACTTAACTCGGTCAGAGACATTTTACGCCTGGCTAGCATTACATCAATATTTATGACAATGGGCATAGTTATACAGTTAAGTCGTTGTATGTTTGTAATTCCACTCCACGTTGATAAATCACTGCTATTACCCATGTAATGGCACCTATAATAAATCCGTTACCAATCTCCGATTCCAGTTTAAATTCCAAAGCCGGAACCTGTAGATGCATATACTGATTGAAGATGATATAATTTAGCACCTTTATGAAATCTGCAATTATAAATACAGCAGCTACATTTTTCAAACGTCTTACAATCTTTCCGGTAAATGGCGCATCCAGCTGAATTTCCTGTAGGATTTTCCTGAAAGTCCAAAGCGTAAAGATTCCCATAAGTAGGTGAATGAAAGTAATAAACATGGCATAATATCCAAAAGGGGTCGATGATGTTAGCTGCACATTGTATTCATTTTGAATCAATTGGTAACGCAGCTGTTTGTCTTCTGAAAATACTCCTTCGGAAAGGCTTTTCCCATTGTTGCCACTAAAGGACATTACTTTATAATTATAGCTGTTAAACGGTGAATTATTCAATGGTTTATTAGCTGTTATATTTAACAATGAGAAAAAAGAAAAGGCTACCGTCCAGCATAAGAGAAAATAATAGCCTATCGTGGTCAGCACCTTGAAAACTGCTATGATATTTTTCGGTTTCATGAGGTTGTAAATTTACAACAAAGAAAATGATAGTTTATTAATTTGCAAAATTTATTTATTGAATTACAATAAATAATTATTGAAATAGAGCAAACAACCTCAAATTCTCCTGATATCAAAAAAGCCTTCAGATTTTTATATCTGAAGGCTTGCCAGGCTTTGAAAGTTTTCAGGGAGCAACTTTTGCACTGTTTTGGAAGAATTATCTAAAATTCAAGCTTCATTAGGGTAAGCCTGACAAGTTAAATTTAATATTTAAATGATACACCGCTATTGACCTGTCTGGTCTTGAAATTGCCAGACACTAAAGTGTGTAATCAGAATAGGCAACCACATGACAGTGGGCAATCATCTGATTTGTTTTCCACTTTAACTGATTATTAATTGGTCTTTACTCAATAGTAAATTTGTACCCCCTACCGGGTACGTTAATAAATTTAATGGAGTTATCATCGCTTAATTTCTTACGTAGTTTGGACACCAATACATCCACATTTCTACTGATAACCACTATGCCATTATCTTCCCAAATCTCTTTCATCAGTTTTTCCCTTTCTACGATTTGATTTATATTTTCTGCGAATATTTTCAGTGCTTTTGTTTCTTTTTCAGAAAGCATAATATGGTTATTCTCAATTTCAAGAACATTATTATCGGCGTAGAATCTAAAGCTTCCTAATTGCAGGTAATCCTTCTTATCGAAAATTGCCTCTTCCTCTTCTTTTTTACCGAACCTATTTTTTACATAAAAGCCAACTACACTCAACGGCATAATCAATAATAACAGTGAGAAGAAATTAAACCTGGCTTGCGGCAAAAGATCAATTTCAATAACATAACAACCAATTTCCAGCTTACGACCTCTGCAGGGCGTTAAATTACCTTTTTGGTTATTTATTTCGAATGCAAAGACAGTTTCATTTTGTTTACAACTTCGCAAATTCACTATATAATCCCTTACCAGGGCATCTTTTTGAAATGTTCGTTGCACCAGATTGATGAGTGTATCTGAAATAAAACCAAAGTTATTCTGAAAGGATATCTGATATGTATTTTCTTTTAATTTCCTAACCGGTAGCACCCGGGATGAAGAATCTTTAGCCGCAAGCAAAAGTTGATGCCCGACATCACGTAATACAACTTCTATATGATTCTCGGGGATTTCATTCTTTTTGTTGATAAATGCAACTGCAGAAATCAAAAAAATAATTATCATGATGGCAGATCCAAACAAAATAAATGGCTTCATGCGGGCAAAATTATCCATTAAATCTGCGTTTACGGTGATTTTACAAACGTTTTACGCATTCTTTACAAGTTTTTACTATCAAAAAGCTTCCCCGTACTTGCCTCCGGATATCTTTATGCTGTTGTTTCACCAAATCAACTACCATCATGAAAATCTATAATTTTTCTTTTTTGCTCCTTATGCAATTCTTCTTTTCCTCTAGTCAGGCGCCTGGAAATCCACAGTCCTCTCATCTCCCGGATAGGCTGCACACTCAAAAAACAGATACCACCGCAACAGCAAACATCGTTTTTAGATCTGCGGATGGGGGACAAACGTGGCAGGACATCAGCAACGGGCTGCCCGAACCGGTGAAGGATGACTATGGTATTGGCAGAAATGTATTTTATGCAGATAATAATGGGCTCTATTTAACCGATGGGAATTGGATATATCACAGCAATACAAATTCCACCGCTCCTTTTTGGACCAAAGATATTTTCCCTGACAAACATAGCAGCATTGCCCCTGGTAAGACCGGGATATTTGCATACAATTACTATGGTCCCATTTTACAAAAACTAAATGGAGCGAATGTTTGGTCGCCGGTATTCACGGATTTGCAGGAGAAAAAGGTACGCACAGTTTTAGAAACTACCAGAGGCACCCTTTTTATTGGCACTGACGAGGGTCTTTTTAGGTCCACAAACAATGGAAAAACATGGAAGGCTGTCAGTGCCTGGGGTTTATTAGGGAAAATGGCAGAGTCAGATGGGGTAATGGTGGCTACTTCCAATAGAGGGATAATCAGATCGACGGATGATGGCGAAAACTGGGAGCTGGTGATCAGCGAGGGGGGCGTGGGCATCGACGTAGAAAGAATCAAAGGTGGGTTCGCTGCTATCAATTACAGTACTACGGCAAAGACAAGGAGAGTGCGGACATCCTACGACGGCGGAAAAACCTGGCAGCCCATTGATGCCGGCCTCCAGACGCAAATTATTACTGACTCGCCCCTGGGGCCCATTCCTGCGGGCAATCCGGCACAAGGTGCTGACTCAGTTTGGCATCCTAAAGAAGCCGCCCCTCCTGAGGAAACTTACATAACTTCAATTACCCAGGTGGGTGAAAATTTCTTTTGTGGTCATTCTGATGGCATTTACAAGACATCAGACAATGGAAAAACATGGAAACTGGTACTTCCCTCTGTGAAAGGGAAGATGTTCAGGTTATGTGTTTCGGGGAATGTGATTTATGCCGTACAGATGGAAAATCATTGTTAAGTCTGCCCGATGGTAAAGGATAAATTCACTAATGGTAGATGGATAGCACCCAGGCACAAAATATAATATATAATATGGATAAAGGAAAGAGATCTGCAACCACCTCACCATCGTATCCACTTGACTTACCTAATGTAACATCAATTAATCCATCTACCTTTTTTAATTTTAATCTTTCCCCGTAGCAGCCTGATATAATTGTTTGTAGTGTGTGATCAGGTCATCGAGCGAAAATCCCCGGTTTAATCCACTTGGATTAGGTAACACCCAGACATTTGCACCGCAAAAGGGTTCAGCCTGCGCTCCCCATAAGATTTCCTTTTTATTCGAAAATGAAGCATAGGCAGGTTTGCCAAGAAAAGCAATATACTTCGGACGAAACAGGTTTATTTTCGTTTTGAAAGCCTCTATAGAATGAGTAAACTCGTCCTTAGTCAATTCATCTGCCCGGGATGTCGCCCTCTCTACAGCAGTTGTAAGGCCATAGCCAAAACTGACAATCGTTTTATCATTGGTAGGGACAATTTCATGAGGCGTAAAACCAGCCTGATGCAATACTTTCCAGAAGCGATTACTTCTTCCTGAAAAGTGATGTCCATCCAACGCAGATTTTAAGCCGGGATTAATCCCGCAGAAAAGGATTGTCAGATCTGGGGCAATGAGATCAATTAACATGGCTGGTATAGAATTTTATCGGCACAAAAGTAATAAAGTCAATATACTTTTAGAAACCGTAATACCGGTTTTATCGACTTAACTGTTCATTTCCGGGCGGCAAACCGTACGCATATGAACAGACCCAAATTACTAAATTAGCCATAGCCGTGCTTTTCCTTATATGGCAATCTTTTTGCGGCAACCTTATCCTTATTATTTCATCTGACTATGCTCAAGAACTACCTAAAGATTGCATTCCGAAGCCTGTTGAGAAACAAGGCCTATTCAGCTATTAACATAATAGGTCTGGCTGTAGGTATCACCTGCTGTATTATGATAGGCTTGTATGTGGCAGATGAACTCTCCTACGACAGGTATAATGTACATTATAATGAAATATACCGGGTATTGCATGCTTACAGAAATTTCAAAGAGGTAGATGTAAGTAAGCCAGCCGCGCCAGAAGAATATCAGGTATGGGGCAATGCCCCTGTGGCCCCTGCCCTGCAGGAATTCTTTCCTGAAATAAAAAAGCTGACACGCTTCACCAGCTCAGGCTCCGTATTGCTGGATAACCATGGCGTACGTTTTCAGGAAAAAGGAGTTGTATTTGCTGACTCATCGACCTTCGATATCTTCAGCTGGAAAATGCTTTCCGGCAATCCACATACTGCTCTCACAGCGCCTAATAGTATTGTGATCACCCAAAGCACTGCCAGAAAATACTTTGGGAACAAAGATCCGTTGGGCCAATATCTGCTTGCTGATCATGCAGAGTCATTGCTCATTACGGGTGTGATGGAAGATTTGCCACCTAATACGCACCTTGATTTCAATGTGCTGATCTCTATGAGTTCAATGGTAAAATGGCGCCCGGAAATATTTCCTGAATGGGGATATATTGACTTCTATACTTATTTCCTGGTACCTGAAAATACCGATATTCATCTTTTGGAAGCACGTATTCCTTCATTCCTGGATAAATATGTATCCAATAACCATAAAGGTGGTTATACCATTTCATTTGAACCTTTAAAATCCGCTTACCTTCATTCTGTCGCCCAGCGTCAACCTGGGGTTACCGGTAGTCTGTCTAATATTTATATTTTCTCTATTGTTGGTATTTTTATTTTGCTGATTGCCTGCATCAACTTCGTTAACCTGTCCACTGCCCGTTCTATGGAGCGTGCCAGGGAAGTAGGGGTAAGAAAAGCTGTGGGTGCTTATCAGCATGGGTTAATTTACCAGTTCCTTACTGAAGCAATATTAATAGCATTGATCGCAGTTATTATTGCTGTATTGCTTACTTTACTGTTATTACCATTTATGCGCGAAATTTCCGGTAAGCATATTTACTATACAGCACTATTATCTCCACAATTATTATTGACACTTATCCTGTTGCCTTTCCTGCTTGGTTTAATGGCGGGAGGTTATCCTGCATGGGTATTGTCCAGCTTCAAACCTGTAGAAGTACTGAAAGGTCAGTTCCGTTCTACTGGCAAAGGGATTCAGTTAAGAAGACTACTTGTTATTGTACAATTTAGTCTCTCAATCGGGCTGATAGCGGGAACGATCGTTGTGTATTCTCAGTTGAAACATCTTCGGCAACATTCACTGGGATACAGACAAGACCAGATGCTGGTCATTGATTATGGAGGCGACTACAACATAAATATGTCTGTTGAATCCATCAAAGCGGCATTGGCCCGAAATAGTGCAGTGACTGGCATCTCTGCTTCCAGAGCAGTACCGGGAGATTTCTTCCCGAATGCGACTACGCATATCGAATCAGAGAACGGTGATATAAAGGTAGAGACACCTGCACTATATGAGGTAGATTTTGACTTTATTCCTACCTATGAAATGAAGATGGTTGCCGGCAGGGCTTATTCCAAAGCATTTCCAATAGATACTACGCAGGCTTTAGTCATGAACGAAGCGGCCGCCAGACAATTTGGTTATGCTGATCCAAACAAAATAATCGGAAAGAAATTTGAACTCTGGGGAAATAAAGGCATTGTAGTAGGGGTAGTAAAAGATTTTAACTACATTTCTCTGCACAAACAGGTGGAGCCGTTAGTCATGAGAATGGCGCCGGTAAGTAGTCTGAACAAGTTCTCGCTCAGGATAAAAACTGCAGATATGAACAAGACGATTCATCAACTGGAACAAACCTGGAATGCACTCGTACCGGGTCGGCCATTCCTCTACACCTTCCTGGATGAATCCTTTAATACACAATACAGGCAGGATGCGCGGTTTGGAGAACTCTTTGCGACTTTTGCTATTCTCACCATCTTTATTGCGTGCCTGGGATTATTAGGGTTGGCCACTTACGCAACTGAACAAAGAGTAAAAGAAATTGGAATACGCAAAACGTTGGGTGCGTCTGCTATTAGCATTGTTATCTTATTATCCTCTGACTTAGTAAAACTCGTTGGAATTGCTATCTTAATTGCTACGCCTGTAGTATGGTGGGCGATGCAGCAATGGTTGGCCGGGTATGCTTATCGCGTATCTATTCAATGGTGGATGATTTTGCCTGCGGGGGTATTAGCCGTTGTGACAGCGCTGCTAACGGTGAGTGTGTTGTCTTTCCGCGCAGCATTAATGAATCCGGTAAAGGCTTTGAGAGCAGAATAAAATAAATCGATATATTGATGTTGGGATGTTTCATTCAGAATGAAACATCCTTTTCTTATTAAGAACTAATTTCAAGCATATATTTCTTCCCTTATTTTTAATAGTAAATTGGTGCCCCTTGTCGGGTACGTTAGTAAATTTAATGGAGTTATCGCCGGTTAATTTCTTACGTAATTTAGATACTAAAAAGACTTCAGATTTTGTTATCTGAAGTCTTGCTAAACTTTGAAAGTTTTTAGCGGAGAAAGAGGGATGACTGTCGAACCCCTAATGCCATTATTAACATTATTGGAGGATTTGAATTTATAATATAAATATTTTATTTGTTGCTTGCCAGACCTTTTCAATTTAATATAATACTTTCTGAAAACTATCATCGCGGCAATAACTGTTAATCTAAACTACCTTGAGATTTTAAAGACCTCTTATTAAATTGAAGCCTTATCGTTCTTAGGACAAGGTCGAGTTAGACATTTGTTCATTCTTCCTTTACAAAGATCGATGGATTTTCCTTAAAAAACCTATTTACGCCAACTTTGGATCAACCTGCTACAGACGGAAGAGCAATTACTCCGAATCTCGCTAACAAATAAAGCACTATACCCCCAATAAAAATGGGCAAATGTGGCAGGAAGATATTCGGCCAAAGCATTACTGCAAGTAATTTTCCTTTGTGATAATTTTTCCAACTTAATCCCCATGCTTTGTAAATCTGTAAAGGATGAATCGGAGCAGTTGTAGGATCGGCAAAATAATTTTCAATGGCTTTAATTCTGGCGTAGTAGGACAATTGGAAGGATTTCCAGTTACTTTCAATTACCCAAAACAGTAGGGAGGCAACTGCTGCTACAATGAACAACTCTGCGCTTCCTTTCGCTGAAAAGCCTGCACCGATAACCACAAGGCTACCGGTAACACTCCATGTTTTTATGGTTATTGTCTTGCTATCAAAATCTTCTATAACGCGTTGCAAATGGAAGTATTCTTCTTTTAATAAGGTATCTAATTCTATAGGCATAAAAATCGATTTAACTAAAGATAACTATTTATCCGGCGTCTCCCTACATCTTACCGGGGCATATTCACCATGGTTATCACATCTCCAATCATTGCAGGCCAAAGAAAAAGATAGATGGCAGTATATCCGCCGGCGATCATCCAAAATCTCTCACCATACTGTTTCTTTGAAATCGAAGTAATTACAAAATCGATGATAACTGGAAAGAAAAGCATGAATAAACCAATCAGCATTATTTCAGATAGTAAATCTGCCCTGTTAGATTGATGAGGGAAATCTTGCCAGATAAAATATCCCATTAATATCAGAAAGGTCGGGATTAGCAAAATTATAGTCCAAAGAAAGACCTTTGGACGTTTTTCCGCCCGCTTTACCAGCCAACACCCAGCGACCAGCAGTAACGCATACCAGCAAAATCCTATATTACCTTCCCAAAATCCGGCTATCAGATCCATGGTCGCTTTATCACCTAGCCGATGAAGCCGGATGTCAGACAATCCTTTAAAAGAATTACCGATGATAGGATAAGTACCAAACAAAATGGCACCGGCAGCCCCTAAAGTAACGAGCCATTGCGGAGTCTCTGTATTAATTTTCTGTCTTTTCATGGATGGATGATTTTGGTGATTATCATATAAGGTGGATTACTGAAATTATTCAAAAAATTCACTGCCATGAAATTTGCTTATTTATATGTTCGGGAAAGCGCCGATGAACAAAAAAGAAAACGCTATTCTCTTATATAACAAGAGGAACGACTTATAAAATACTGTGAAATTTATGGGATCAAGATTAAAGGGGATATATTGCGAAGATTATTCTGCAAAAGATTTTAATCGTTCTGAATGGAAAAAGTTCATTAAAACAATCCGTAGAGAGAGCCAGTAAACATATTATTCATAAAATGGAATCGATTTAGCAGGAGCATTGAATAAACCTATCAAATGATAAGAATGTTAAGAGATATGAAGGTTCGGCCTATGGTCATAGATCAGCCAATCTACCTTGAGGTATCTGAAAGTATTGTTATGCAGGCCGTTTATTTATCGATACCCGAAGCAGAGAACAGCAGGCGTGGATTGACCACCTCCGATGGTATACGAAGAGCGAAGAAACTGGGGCGATGGCCTGGTAGAGCGCCTATAGGTTATTCGAATCAGACAGCTCCTGATTGTAAAAAATTTATAATGCCCAAACAACCAGAAGCAGATCTTATAAAATGGTCATTTCAGCAATTGGCAACAGGAACACTTACGATCAGCTTTGGAAACTTGTGCATAATCCAATGTATTGCGGTATTGCGCGGAAAGTTAAAAGTCAAGCGCATTAAATTAAAATCCTCCAAATCTTTCGACTTGAAGACTTTAAAGCTTGAGGGCTGTAGGGGACGAAGTTTGAACTAGTTTGCGGATGATTTATCTGAAATTCTGGCCTTTATTATGAAATGAAATGGATTTCAATTTTGGGACTACTTTTAAAATGTTTGAACAACTATGGTTATACTATATAGTTAACCTTTCAATTATTGCATTTCATATAGTATCTCTTTCAAGATAATCAGCATTTTCCACGGTTCTTCAAAAGGAATCAGATGGGCGGATTTTTCAAACCAGAATACTTCATGTGGTTGAATAAAATTGCCCGATGCAGTCAGCATAAAGAAAACGGGCGAAGGGAAAACATTGCCATTCAGAATAATATATTAATTTGCAGCTATACTAAATTGATCCCTATTAATATCCTGGCCTTTTTTAAGTCCTTTATGCACAAAAAGCAAACATTGCTCATCCCTGAAGACTATACCGAGTTTTTTTACTGGGTGAAGGAAAGAACGGAAACATTCTGGAGCAAAAGCAAATCCTCTAGCAATACTGAGGGATCTCCCTGTCCTCAATGGGTAGAGGGGGCAAAATGGATCGGAATGACCGATGAACAGATTGATGCCACCGAGGCAAAGTACGACATCACGTTTATGCCGGAGCATAGAGCCTTCTTACGTATCCTACATACTATAGACAGGAAAAAGGTAAGTGAGTATGAAGAAGAAGGTGAAACCCAAACTTATCAAACATCTTTCTTCTATAATTGGCTGGAAGATGAGGATGAAATCGTTTCTAGACTGAACTGGCCTTACCGGACCGTGTTTGAGGATGTATCACCACCTCAAGGCGTATGGCTAAAGTCCTGGGGCACCAGACCATCGTCCGTAGAAGAGAAGGAGCGTATCTTTGCCGACTGGTATGTGAAGGCACCGAAATTACTGCCGCTTACTTCACATAGATTTTTAGTTAGTAGAGCTGATCTGGCCGACCGTCCTGTGTTATCTGTTTATGGGTCGGATACTATTGTGTACGGATGGGATCTCCGGTTATATTTGCTGAATGAGATCACGGATCATCTGGATCTCTATGTACCGGTTTTTGACGAAGAAGATCAATGCTATTATGCTGAGTACAGAGATGAATTAACGGAAGTATTTGACCTTGCACAACAGAAGTTACCAGGTAAAGATATTCCTTATTGGAAGGAATTAATACTGTATTGGAGTTCCGGGTGGTCTAGTTTTGGATTAAAACATCCTGGTGATAATGGAGAAACAGTCCAGCCCATCATGCCTACATATGTACCGGATGACCAGGAACCGGCTCAGAAAAGGTTCAAAGGGTTTGAATAAATGGGGCATAATTTTCTCATGAATATCCTGTCATCGCAAATGCCGATTCGTTATATGTAATCTTAATTCTTGCGTAGAATTGATCGGATTGTCTATTTAATCTCTGTATATAGAACATATATCCGGGAGGATATTTTGGCGGGTCTCTCTCATCTAACAGTATCCATACATCTGGTAAATAGTTTACAAAAATGATAATCGAATATAGCTAAAACTTTAAAGCCTCCAAATCTTTCGGCTTGAAAGCTTTAAAGCTTGCGGAGAAAGAGGGATTCGCCCCCGGACCTATTACAGTCAAAATTTTTCATGATAAGACCAACAATCCCGGATCAAACTCCCCATATACCAAAAAAGCCTCCAAATTTTTATATCTGAAGGCTTGCTAAACTTTGAAAGTTTTTAGCGGGGAGGAGGGGACAACTTTCGAACCAGTTCACAGAAGATTTATCTGAGATTCATAACTGTATTGGTGAAATGAAATTAAAATCTCCTTTAAGTCAGATAACGATCATATTTTTCACATCTTATGGGTATACCTGGTTTGATATCGAAACATCAGGGATACAAAACATCTTCCAAAAATATCAGCACCCAGCCATACTATATCTTTATTATTTTATTGACAATGAATTGATTAGATGTGATTTTCCTTTATTCAACATTTTTCATGTATAAAAAAACGAATTATTTTTACATGACAATTGTCTCATGTATAATTTCTATGTATGAACCTGACAAGTCATATAATGATCTTATTCCGCTGCCTCCACGAAGAACGATGATAGAACCATGCCTATATTAAGGCAATTGGTTAATTTATTATACAACTCAAATTTCCCTCTTATCAACTACACAAGTTGAACCTTTAAACAAACTAAAATCGGCCCTTGAAACAAAGTCGAATAAATGCCTGTGTACTAATTTTGTGGAATCAAAAGCAGGAATAAATTAAATGAGAGTGAAATGTTGGGGTATTACACTGCATTATTGATCATGAATTTATGCTGTAACAAAGAGAATTTTAGTACAAAGTAATAATACTAATAAATATGTTAACAAAGAAAAATGTACTTATCACAGGAGCTGGTGGAGGATTTGGTAAATTAACTGTAACAGCCTTGATCAATGCAGGACACAGTGTTGTAGCTTCTCTAAGGGATGTCTCAGGGAGAAATCGACAGGCCGCTATTGAACTTAACCAATTAGGTGCTAAAATCGTAGAAATTGATGTAACAATTGATGAAAGTGTTGAGGCTGGAGTTGAAGCTGCGATTAATCAGATCGGGAGTATTGATGTGTTAATTAATAATGCTGGACTTGGTGCATTAGGCATTCAGGAAGCCTATACCCCAGATGACTGGAAAAAAATATTTGAAATTAATGTATTTGGAGTTCAGCGAATGACACGTGCTGTATTGCCTCATATGAAAAAACAAGGAAACGGGTTACTAATCCTTATTTCTAGCCTTACTGCTCGTCTTTCTATTCCATTTCAAGGACCATATGGTCCCTCTAAGTGGGCAGCAGAGGCATTAGCAGAGAGTTATCGCATAGAGGTTTCACAATTTGGAATTGAATCTTGTATTGTAGAACCAGGTGGATTTCCTACTACCTTTATTCATGGACTAGCTCAACCTGAAGATAAAACAAGATTGGACGATTATGGTGAGGTAGGAAAAATGCCTGGTGGCTTTCTAAACACTTTCGAGGACGTATTTGCAGCCAACCCAGCGCAAAATCCTTCTAAAGTAGCGGAGGCCATTTCAGAACTAATTAATATGCCACATGGAGAAAGACCTATACGTACTATTGTTGACTATATGCTTCTAGGACCGTTAGTAAAACCATTAAATGAGTTATTGGAAAAATCCAATAATGAAGTTTATAATAGTTTTCAGATCAGACATTTAACAACAGTAAAGAAATAGTGTTCTGATGAATAAAGTATTAGCGGGGTCATTAAGATCCCTCTAATATGTTTTGTATATTTGAATATTAGTTATGGCACAGAAGCAACAAAATAAACATGCTGAAATCGTACTGTCTTGTATAGAAGAAAAGTACTTTAAAGATGAAATTTTTCTAGATGATCATTCACTAGTACGAATTATTTCAGGAGAAATGAAAGTGATCCAGGCGGATAGTACATATACTTTTGGTGCTGGTGATACATTGCTTTTTCCTCGTCAAGAACTTTCTACGCTTATTAAATATCCCAAAGATGATCAGCCTTATAAATCTCTGGTAATGACCTTTAATACAGAAAGGTTAAAAGAATTTTACACCAGGAATAAATTTACATTTATAGAGAGACACACACATAAAATAAGGACGTTTAATAAACACCCATTGTTAGAAAGTTTTTTCGCATCACTGTTACCCTATTTTGACCTAAATAAAGATCTTCCTGAGAAAATTATATCTGTAAAATTGGAAGAGGGAATAACAATACTTCGTGAAATTGATACTACCATTGACCACCTGCTGGCAGATTTTTCCAGCCCAGGAAAGATTAATCTTGCAGATTTTATGGCAAAGAATTACATGTTCAATATGACCATGGAAAAGTTTGGGTATTTAACAGGTAGAAGTCTTACTACTTTTAAACGCGACTTTAAAAAAGCTTTCAACACAACCCCACAAAGATGGCTTACTTTAAAAAGATTGGAACTTGCTCATTATTTGATTTCTGAAAAAAACAGAAAACCTGTGGAAGTTTATTTTGAAGTTGGGTTCGAGAATTTATCACATTTTTCATTTGCATTTAAAAAACATTTCGGCTATTCTCCGGTTGATGTTGTAAAGTTAAGTACGGTTTAATGTAATCCATTTAATACAAGCATATCATCAAATACGACTTTATTTTATTTTGATAAAAGAAGTCCTCAGTAAAGATGCAAAGTACCCCTTCTGATAAAATACTATGGTATACAGTGACATTGTATTTTAGGATTCAAAATTAATGCCCTATCCTTTGGCATTATATGGCATAGGCTCCTCATTATTACTTAATCGCTTGATCAAAGCACCCAGGCAGACACTTATGATACCAGGAAATTACATAACGTACTTAAAGTAAGTATCTTGCCTTTGATAAAAACTCGCCAAAACCTCCGAAGAATACATTAACACCATGCGTGGTATTTTAATTTTGGACAAACTTTTACCTACAGCCAGGAAATAGGAGCCTCATTTTTTTTTCAATTCCTTTCGATGGTTTTCACCCCATTTGATCATTTCATCAACCATGGGTTTTAAACTTTTGCAATAAAGACTTACTGTATATATAACCGAAACAGGGAAAGCATCTTTGACGGTGCGAACTACCAACTTATTTTCTTCCAAATCTTTTAGTTCTTTTGATAGTACGCGGGTTGTGATATTGGGAACACCCCTCTGTATGTCTCGAAATCGATTATTGCCACTGTTGATGGCCATAAGAATTGGTAATTTCCACTTTCCGCTAACAACAAATAGTGTGTCCTGTACATATTTAATTTTTTGTTCGATGCTCAATTCCCTTTTTGCCATTTTGATATCCTTTAGGTTACTGGTATCAAAAGTATATCAATATTCAAATAGCTTTGTAACAAAATTGCAATAATGCAGAAAACAATATTGATTACCGGAACTACGAGTGGTATCGGTAAAGCAGCCGCGATGGCGCTGGCAAAACAGGGGCATCAGATTATCCTCCATGGTAGGAAACAGCAGAAAGCAGAATTGGTTAGAAATGAGATTATAGCTGCCTCTGGAAATGAAAAGGTGAGTGTAGTGATTGCTGATCTTTACCTGCTCTCCGAAATACGAAATTTATGCGCACTCATACATAATAATTTTTCTAGTTTGGATATCCTTATTAATAATGCTGGTGGTCTTATGGGGAAGGAAATAGAATTAACTCAGGAAGGATATGAAAAAACATTTGCAATCAATGTGCTGGCACCTTTTATGATTACTAATTTATTAATGGATATGTTAGTTAAAAGCAGAGATGCACGTATCATTAATGTTTCTTCTAATTCTCATCAATTGAATGCACAGCCCGATTTTGATGATCTACAATTAGTAAAGCACTATAATCCATTAAGAGCATATGGAAATGCTAAATTATTTCTTATATGGAATACCCAACATCTGGTAAGAAAACTTCAAAAGGAAGGAATAGAAAATGTTAACGCTTATTCGCTCCACCCAGGGGCTGTAGCTTCTGGTTTTGGTGTTGGTAGTAATTTAGGGCCGTTGCTTAATATTATTAGCAAAATAGCACGGCCTTTCTTTCGCACTCCTGAAGCAGGGGCAGATGGTATGGTTTTTCTAGCTACAGCAAGGACGATTCCTGGTAAAGCAGGGGATTATTTTGTCGATAGAACACCAGTTAAAAAAAGCATTAAATATTATACTCCTGAAAGAGAAAAAATTATTTGGGATTATTGCTTAGAATGTACAAACGATTAAAAAAATAAAATGAAATACAGATCATTAGGAGCAACAGGAGAACAGGTATCTGCCATTGGACTAGGCTGTATGGGTATGTCGCAATACTATGGTAACAGAGATGATGAAGAAAGCCTTGCTACATTACGTAGATCTCTCGACTTGGGTATTAATTTTTGGGACACATCTGATTATTATGGAAATGGGAAAAACGAAGAATTGCTCGGAAGAGCTTTAGCCGGAAACAGAAATAAGGTTTTTCTCGCTACTAAATTTGGCGCAAGAAACACTATTCCTGATGATCCATCATCGGCTCCTTTTATTGATAATTCTCCAGAGTGGATAATAGAGGCGGTAAACTTAAGTCTACGAAGATTGAATACTGATTATATCGATCTATATTATTTACATAGGTTCAACCCAAAGTGGCCAATTGAGGAGACTGTTGGGGTAATGGCTGATCTGGTGAGAGAAGGGAAAATAAGATATTTGGGACTTTCCGAAGTTTCGGCCGATATTATCAAACGAGCACATTCTGTACATCCCATATCTGCTCTTCAAAGTGAATATTCTTTGCTGTTCAGGGATATTGAAAACACAGTGTTGCCTGTTACAAGAGAATTGAATATTTCTTTCATTCCCTATTCTCCATTAGTGAGGGGATTATTTAGTGGTAACTTTAACATTGGTACGTTGGATGCAGACGACTTCAGGCGTAAAAATTCACGATTTATCGGCGCACACCTGGAAAACAACAGACTACTTGCTGATATGATTGCGAAGTTGGCGGAAGCCAGAAATATAACTTCCATTCAGCTTGTATTGGCCTGGTTATTACAGAAAGGTAATGATATTATACCTATTCCTGGAACCAAAAAAGTTAAATACCTTGAATCAAATGCAAAAGCAGTAGATGTGGTATTGAACGATCAAGAGATAGATGAAATTGAAAGAATAACGGCTATGTATCCGAATGTTGGGGAAAGATATTAAGAATGGTTAAATATCTTCTCCCGATGCATTTCAGCCCATTCGATCAATGAATATAAAATTGGTTCCAATCTTTTACTGTGTGCTGTAAATGTATAAATTGTTACAGGCGGAAATTCGTCAAATGTTTTTCTTTCTATGATATGATTAGCTTCCAGTTCCTTTAATACTATACTTAGCATTCTGGTATTTATTTTAGGAAGGCTTTTTCGAATCTCAGTAAAACGGGTATTACCTGCAGCTATTGAACGAATCACATCCAATTTCCATTTTCCACCCAGTACGTATAATGCATCCCTCATTAAGCGGAGCTCTGCTGATGTAAAAACGTTGTTTTTATCACATTTAAAATCCATACTGTAAAGATAGTTTACAAAAGTAAAGCACGGCTAAATCCTGCCTGCTTTTTAAGTTATTTTGTTGTATCAAAAATAATAGCTCATGGAATTGGAAAAGAACTTACAGTATTTAATCGATCGTTTTGCGATACAGGATGTGATAACCAGATATTCGTTTGCCCAGGACTTACATCAGGGAGATGATAATGACATTCTGAATATATGGAAAGATGTATTTACCGACAATGCGGTTCTTGACTACCGTGCAGCGGGAAGTGAACCTACCTCCTACCAACAGATGGCGAAAATTATGCGTGGAGATGGCATAAATCCAGGCAATATGAGCAGTTTTTCAAACTGGCAACATTTGGTAGGGAACCCGGTTGTAACTATTGATGGTGATGTAGCTACTGCAAGAACAGACCTCTGGGCCACACATAAAGGAAAAACAGTAAATGGAAAGCCCACACCTTCTTTATATGTAGCAGGAGCTTTTTCAGACGAGCTTGTTCGCACCAAAAATGGATGGCGCATTAGCTTTCGCAAACTGGAATTGCACTTTATGGATATGATTAAATAAAAAAGTGCTGAGCATTTTATTGCTCAGCACTTTTTAAAGCAATTTGTTTCCTGTCACATTTTCTGCCAGTTGCCATAGACGACTTGTCATATGCGGGTTCCTGGCAGTATCTGTAATAAGCGCGGGGGCTGGATAACCCGAATATTCATTTTCTCCATCCGGACCATAATATGCTCCATTAATAGCCTCAGCAGCTGTAGCGGTTATCCAATACCTATATTTGCTCCTGTCACAATGACCATTTTCTCTTTAAGGTCAGCGTTCAATGTACTCAGTGCCATAAGATCAATGTACTTTTATCCCATTTTATCTGCTTAAGCGACTTGTTTCGCCAATGAAATAGCAACCCCAAAGTGCCTTCCTTCATGAACGAGATTAGTTGCCATAGCATCGTTTATGTTATTGATTCTGATACCTGTAGGCAGGCTCCACCCAACATAACCCGTTAGATTTTTAGATTTAATATCAGTGCTTAATTGTTCGAATGCCGATAAAAATGTTTCTTTAATGAACTGGATATCTTTTTCTTCATAGATTTTTTCTGGTAAAGTATCAGGAGCAAATTCGGCGAAGTAATTCAAATCTATAGTGGGTGTTAACCCACCAAGATAATAACACAACATTTGTTGCGTAAAAACCAGGTGCCCAATATTCCATATAAGATTATTATTCATCTTATCCGGAATATGATTCATTTGGACTACAGACAGACCTTCTGTGAGTTTTAATATACTTGTTCTTACATAGTATATCAATTCCAGTTCTTTTTGCATTAAAGTATTCATTCAATAAAAATTAAGATTGACAATCTATCATAATATTTTCCAGATTACTGGCTTTCGCAGCGGCCTCCATTGCCACATCAAGTGACGACAATGGGAAGACTTTGGGTTGGATAACATCGAGTGGTAACTGGCCGCTTTTTACCAGTTCTATCAATTTTCGTGTGGCATCCTTTGGATACATAAAGTTGCCAATGATTGACCAGCTGTTAAGCATGACATATGTATATGGGATGGGAAGATCTACAGCCATACTACCCATAATAACCAATCTTCCACCAGGTAGTAAGCTAAATAGAGCAGCCTGTGTTGAGTTTGGATCTTTTGCATTGCCGACCATATCAAATGCTATATTAGCACCTCCACCACAGGCATGTTTAATTGCTTCAGCATCCATTGAGACATTTCCTTGTAATATTATTGGTGTTACACGCTTTCCTGCTTTACGTGCTACTTCATTTAATACGTCTTTATTACGGCCTGTGATTACGATCTTTGATGCCCCCATGGCTACACCAAGAAAAACTGCTGCGGCTCCGAAAGCACCAGTTGCTCCATTAATCACTAATGTTTCCCCGGCTGCAAGCTGTCCTTTTAATAAGCCTCCATAAGGCACTACAAATCGGGTAATAGCAGATAACTGATCATCACTATAACCTTCTACATCATCAATAGGTGTTAGCGTTTCTACCGGCGCCAGTACATAGGGTGCTAACGTACCATCAGGCCAATCCAGCTGAGCGGGAAGTGCGGTATCTCCATTTTTTGTGATACCAAGCAAGATCATCATAGGATTCTTTACATTGTCCCTTGCAACAATATGAGAGGATAATACCACACGATTACCAGGTTTTAAATGCCATACATCCTTGCCTGTTTCTACTACATACCCTATGGCATTACTGCCCATCGTAAATTCATGTGGTGGTGGATTATAAACGGATAGTTTCCCTTCCGTATAGGTCTTTAAATAGGAAACCAATGCAGAGTAAGATACCTTTACTAATACACTGCCGGCACGTACCTGCGGTATGGGTATTTCCTTTAATTCCAGTTTGCCGCCCATCTTTTCGAGACGCCATGCTTTCATTTGCTTTTCCATATTGATTACAGATTTGATATAGCAAAGTTCGAAAGTATAACGATATTAAGGGAGCCCCAATCAAAGGGATAGGTACGCAAAACAAAGAATTTAATTCCTTAGTGACATTGGGGTGAGACCGGTGTTTTTTCGGAAAAAGGTGGTGAAATGATTTGGATATTCAAACCCAAGACTGTATGCAATATCTGCTACAGACCAGTCTGAATAATATAAAAGGGCTTTACTTTCATTTAGCACACGGTCTGCTATCATTTGTCGGGTTGATTTACCTGTAACTTCCTGTATTACAGCATTTAGATGATTAACGTGCACAGCAAGCTGATCTGCAAAATCGGATGGTTTTTTGAGTGCTAGTGGTTCAAATGGAGAAGCAATGGGGAATTGGCTTTCCAATAAATTCACGAAACGGGTTGCAAGTCTGGTGGCAGCATTCTGCTGGTGGCCTTTTCTGGTTGGCCGCTGGATTTTCTGTCCCTCATGAATCAATATTGCTATTAAATGTTTGATGATAATGAAGCGCTGGGCATATTCAGAGCTATATTCTTTTACAATTTGTTCAAAATAAAAAGTGATCACCGGTAAAACAGCTTCGTTGAGCCCGAGACATACTCCTCCTGGTTGAAATATACTTGTATACGTGAACAGTTGGCTTTTAGCTGTATCATCTAAAAATTCTCCTGTGAAAATGCACCAGTAACCTCTCCTTTTTCTCTCAATGGGTGTGAATATATACCTGGTTAAAGGATGTAAAAAGACAATGGAAGGACGGCCGATGGTAACAACTTCATCTTCTATTACTAAGGTGCATTTATTTAATATGAGCCATATTTTATAAAAGTCTCTCCTGGTCGGTGCCTGATTAAATGGTTGGTCACTGAATTGATAAAATGCAGCTTTAAAAGAAGGCGCATTTATCTGGAGAATTTCTTTCATCTAAATATTTTCTATTAAAGATACTAAATTCAAATAATTTCTCTTGTAGTTAATATTTTCAATAGGTGCAATAACATTGATGCAATCTATGTATATATTAGCGCCGAGGACTTATATAAGCCCTCAGCGTTAATATTGTTAATTTAATGTCATGCCACCATCAAGTTTGATATCAGTACCAGTAATAAATTTGGACGCATCCGAACATAGATGGATGACCATCGCAGCTACATCAGAAGGTTCTCCGATTGCACCAATAGGGATTTTTTGCTGGAGAGCAGCTCTCATTTTTTGTTTTCCTTCTTCATCAAGCCCCATTTTGTCAAATATACCCGTATTGGTAGGACCCGGACTTACAGAATTCACTCTGATCTTTCTGGGAGCAAGCTCAAGAGCAGCAGTTTTAACTATTGAATTAATAGCAGCCTTAGTAAGTCCGTAAACTGAAGAGCCCTGCATTGGCTTTTCTGCTATCATAGAAGATAAGAATACGACTGATCCTCCTTCATTTAGTAAAGGAATAAAACGGCTTAAAGTAAAAAAAGCGCCTTTGAGATTGGTATCAACTATAGTATTCCATTGATCTAACTGCACATCCTGTATCATTGCTTTTCCAGTTATGCCAGCGTTAATAAATAGTATATCAATCTTCCCATATTCAGTTCTGATTTTTTGCGCCATAACTTCTATATCAGCAATACTCGATTGATCAGAAATAAAGGGTATAGCATTTAATTCAATAGCTGCTTTTTCTAATGCCTGCTTACGTCGGCCAGTAATAATTACTTTCGCACCAGCTTGTGTCATAGCTTCAGCTGCCGCATAACCTATACCACTATTTCCACCTGTGATCAAGGCAATTTTCCCATTCAGTTGTTTCATTGACTTTTCTTTTCTTAAAGGTCGATCTTTTATTTATAAATCTCTGAGCTGGTATCATACAGTATACCAATGTGAGTCAAATTCTAATTCGAGATCTATTTTTAAAATCATTTAAGACATGACTTGTAAATTGATCTCAAATTCCTATAATCAAAAAAGGCCTCCAGATTTCCATCTGAAGACCTTTATTATCTTGCTAAACGTTACCGTTTTTTTAGCGGAGAAAAAGGGATTCGCACCCCCGGACCTGTTACAGTCAAAATTTTTCATGATAAGACCAACAACCCCATCTCAAACTCTCCAAATATCAAAAAAGCCTTCAGATTTTTATATCTGAAGGCTTGCTAAACTTTGAAAGTTTTTAGCGGAGAAAAAGGGATTCGAACCCCCGGACCTGATACAGTCAAAATTTTTCATGATATGACCAACAACCCCATCTCAAACTCTCCAAATGCCAAAAAAGCCTTCAGATGTTTATATCTGAAGGCTTGCTAAACTTTGAAAGTTTTTAGCGGAGAAAAAGGGATTCGAACACCCGGACCTGTTACAGTCAAATTTTTTCATGATAAGACCAACAACCCCATCTCAAACTCTCCAAATATCAAAAAAGCCTTCAGATTTTTTATATCTGAAGGCTTGCTAAACTTTGAAAGTTTTTAGCGGAGAAAGAGGGATTCGAACCCCCGGACCTGTTACAGTCAAATTTTTTCATGATAAGACCAACAACCCCATCTCAAACTCTCCAAATACCAAAAAAGCCTTCAGATTTTTATATCTGAAGGCTTGCTAAACTTTGAAAGTTTTTAGCGGAGAAAGAGGGATTCGAACCCCCGGACCTGTTACAGTCAACGGTTTTCAAGACCGCCGCATTCGACCGCTCTGCCATTTCTCCGCTGCAAAAGTAGGAAACTGGATTAATTTTCAAAAAAAAATTTTCACCCTTCCCCACATCTTCCATGAAAATCCAACCGTAGTCTGCATTTGCAAAGAAAAAAAACCTATTTTTAAGAACTAAATTGTTTACCCGGACGCCTTAAAACATGCTATTGAAGAAATTTTTCCTGTACCAACTTATGGTGCTGGCCTTATTGAAAACCGCTACAGCGCAAACCTGTACCTCCATAGGCCAGACTCCCTCTACCGCCTTCCCGGTGTGTGGTACGAAATCTTTTATTCAAAAATCAGTCCCCGTCTGCGAAACCCACGAAATTCCGGGACCTAGCTGTAACAACCCCTCAGATGGTGGCCATACAGATATGAATCCATACTGGTATAAATTTACCTGTTATACTACTGGTACCCTTGGGTTTACCATCACACCTAACACATTAACAGACGATTACGACTGGCAACTATTCGATATCACGAATAAATCGCCTGATGCCGTTTTTACAAACAGATCTTTATATGTCTGTATGAACTGGTCTGGTGAAGGCGGTATCACCGGTGCTTCGGCTGCCGGCACCCAAAATGATGTATGTGGAGGACCTGGCAGGCCCCTGTTCAGTAAAATGCCCACTATTACCAAAGGGCATGAATACCTCCTGTTAATCAGTCACTTCGATGGCGACTCCCAAAGTGGATACAGCCTCGACTTTGGGGGAGGTACCGCAGATATTACTGATCCAGCTGTTCCTGAACTACTTTCAGCAACTTATCGTTGTCTTAATAATACCATCAAAGTCGCTATATCCAGAAAAGTGGCCTGCTCCACCCTGGCTGCCGATGGGAGTGACTTTACCTTTGTTACACCCGGTGGATACACAATAACAGGTGCCTCCAGCACCCAGTGCGGGGTTGGGTTCGACTTCGATACCCTTACCCTCACACTCAGTTCGATTCCTCCTCCCGGAGATTATATCATTGCTATCCAGGCAGGCACTGACGGCAATACTCTTGCCAATACCTGCGGTAATCCTGTGCCTGTTGGCGATACCCTGCATTTCCGGATCGGTCCTCCGCCAGTCATTACCCTGGTTTCAGATGGCGTTACGGGCTGTGCTCCCAATGAGTTGAAAATTGTCCTATCTGATCCTATCCGGTGCAGCTCAATTTCTGCTAATGGCAGTGATTTCTCTATCGCCGGACCGGAGGCCAATGCCATTACCGCAGCTCATGGGCTTTGTGACAGTGATAACCTGACTGATACTGTGGTGGTAACACTCTCCCACCCTATCTATAGCAAAGGCGATTATACCGTTACACTGAAACCAGGTACCGATGGCAATGTGCTGGTAGGGGAATGCGGGCAACCTGTACAACAATATGCGCAGGCTGTAGTTTTTCATACGGCCGATACCGTAAATGCCGCATTCTCTTATACCTCAGATATAAATTGTAAGGTCAATACGGTCGACTTTATTCACGACGGTGACCACGATGTGAATAGCTGGCAATGGACTTTCGGAGATAGCACCACTGCTACTACACGGGAAGTCGTGAAAGTGTATAGTACCTATGGTACCAAGACCGTTGAACTGAAGGTTACGAATGGAGTTTGTTCTGATTCTGCTAATGATAGTTTCAATTTTGAGCAGACACTGGGTGCCGATTTTATATTGGATCCAGGTCCTTATTGTCCGCTGGATGTCGTCATACCGCAAGACAGCAGCTTTGGAAATATCATCCGCTATTTCTGGGATTATGGCAATGGCGTTACCAGCATCAGCCCTTCCGGAGAGCCACAGCAATACTTCCCGACCAGCAAGGAACAGCAATACCTGGTTCGTTTAATTGTGGAAGACGACCTTCATTGCAAGGATACTGCCGACCATTATATCACTGCCGTAACCAGTTGTTACATAGATGTTCCGACTGGATTTTCTCCTAATAATGACGGAGTGAATGATTATCTTTATCCTTTGAACGCATATAAGGCGGTTGACCTGTATTTTGCTGTATATAATCGTATTGGACAACTGGTATTCGAAACCAATGATTGGACCCGACGCTGGGACGGAAACGTAAAAGGTGAGCCTGCAGATATTGGCACTTATGTGTGGATGCTCAGGTATACAATGAAGGATACGGGAAAGAAAATATTCAGGAAAGGGGTAACCACCCTAATAAGATAGTCTAAAAGATTTTCGGGGAAGGGAACAATTACCTGATTAGAAAGCCTAATAGATTTTGGGAAGAGAACAACTACCAGTTAAGATAGCCTAAATAATTTTCAGGGAAGGAAACAACTACCTGACAAGATAACCTAAAAAATTTTCAGGGAAGGAAACAACTACCTGACAAGACAACCTAAAAGATTTTCAGGGAAGGAAACAACTACCTGATAAGACAACCTAAAAGATTTTCAGGAAAGGAAACAACCACCTGATAAGACAACCTAAAAGATTTTCAGGGAAGGAAACAACCACCTGATAACATAGCCTAAAAGATTTTCAGGGAAGGAACAACTACCTGATATAACCTAAAAAGTTTCAGGGAAGGAAACAACTACCTGATATAACCTAAAAGGTTTCAGGGAAGGAAACAACCACCTGATAACATAGCCTAAAAATTCTCAGAAAGGGAACAACCACCCTGATCAAATAACTAAAATTGAAATCTACAATGAAAAGCCCTTGTTTGCTGCTGGCAGCACTATGCCTGACCATGGCAGCAACTGCCCAAACAATTTGTATTGCCCATGTGAACATGATTGATGTGAAAAAGAATGTGACCCTGCCAGACCAATCCATTATTATCTCAAGGGATCGCATTGTTGCCACCGGCCCAGGAAATAAAGTGAAAGCTCCAGCTGATGCCATGATCATTGATGGTACCGGCAAATACATCATGCCAGGAATGACTGATGCACACATCCACTTCTTTCAAAGTGGTGGTTTGTATACACGCCCCGACGCCATTAACCTGATTAAATATCATCCTTATCAGCTAGATCAGGATTATGTAAGAACTCACCTGAGCGACCTCATGGCCAGATACCTTGCCTGCGGGATTACCACTGTCATTGATGTAGGCGGTCCGATGGCCAATTTTGAAATCCGGAACAAAGCCAATATCGACACCGCCGCACCTACTACCTGGGTAACCGGCCCGCTTGTATCAACTTACCTGCCTCAGCGACTGGATGAAAAAGATCCGCCAATTGTAAAGGTGACATCTCCGGAAGAAGCAAGAGCACAGGTACAAAAAGAATTACCCTATAAACCTGATTTTATTAAAATCTGGTACATCGTTTATCCCGGACATAAAGCTGATAGCACCTTACCTATTGTAAAAGCAGCGATTGCAGAAAGTCATGCCAATGGACTGAAAGTAGCTGTTCATGCCACACAACTGGAAACAGCCAGACTTGCGGTTGAAGCAGGCGCCGATATCCTGGTGCATAGCGTGGATGACGAAGTAATGGATGTAAAAATGTTACAACTCCTGAAAGAGAAACATATTCTGTACATACCAACCCTGAAAGTAATGGATGGTTATTATCGTACAATGATCCAGCAACAACCATTCACCACCCACGAACTGGCTTATGGCGATCCGTTTATGCTGGGTACGCTGACCGATTTAAAACATATGCCAGGCGCCTATGACTATACCAATACCCGTAAATCTATCCATGTTCCAAATAAAGCGGATACCATCATGGCTACCAATTTGAAACTGGCGCAGCAGGCCGGGGTAATAGTAGCAGCCGGTACTGATGCCGGAAATATCGGTACACTCCACGCGGCTTCATTCCTGGAAGATCTGCTGGCAATGCAACAAGCTGGCTTGAGTAATAGTGAGATAATCAAAGATGCCACCTTAAATGCAGCGATCGGTTTCGGTAAGGATAAAGACTATGGGAGTATTGAAAAAGGTAAGATCGCAGACCTTATCCTTCTGGAGAATGATCCCCTGAAAGACCTGCAGGCATTGGGAAATATAACTATGACGATCCATAATGGGAAGATCTTCACTAAAGAAAAATTACTGCCGGTAACACCTGAGATCCTTGCACAACAACAACTGAATGCCTATAATGCCGGTAATCTGGAAGCATTTCTTGCGCCATTCAGTGATAGTGTAAAGTGTTATAATCAAACAACCGGGCAACTAATATTTCAGGGAAAAGAAGCGATGAGAAAATCTTATGCCCCACTGTTTAAAACGGCTCCAGAGTTGCATTGTCAGGTGCTGAAAAGAATTGTTTCCGGCAATACAGTGGTCGATGAGGAACGAGTGACAGGGATCAAAGATAAGGTCCTGACCGCTGTAGTGATCTATACCATTGATCATGATAAAATTGTAAAAGTTGCGATGGGAATGTAGTATTGTTGCAGTCGAAAAGGCTAATTTGAATGCTTTATTACCATCAAAATAACTTTTATGAAAAAGCAACAATCAAAAAAGCTGAACCTGCAGAAAATCCGGATTGCAAATCTGAATGCAACTACTGACAAGAAAGTAGCACCGACTACCACCGTTTGGTTAAGTATCAGAAATCTTTGCTGAGTAATTACTGAAAGAAAAAATTAGAGAGGTTGGCTGAAAGGTCAGCCTCTTTTTATTTGGGAAAGAAATAAGTTTACAACAAATTCAGCTCCTCCGCCGTCAAATCATAAAAACAATTCTGCAATTGATGCACATATACCAATGGCCTTCCGTAAGGCACTAATCCTGCCGGCGACTCGGTCAGCAATTGAAAGGCATACCCTTCATCCCGAATATACATACTATCCTTGTGTGTATATCTATAAGAATACACATTCTCGTCTTCCCCATACTCCTTCTCCCCTCTCACAAAACCCAACCCATTCAATTGCTCCGCCTCCAGTTTCAACGGATTTACTTTTGACAATGGTAACTTGCTTTTAGGCAAACAGGAATTGTAGACATACCCTTCCAATAGCCCTTCAATTCTGAAAGTCGTTTCATTCATGTACAAATCATAGTACCATACCAAATTCCCCACACGGATGTCTGTGTCTGCTATCATTACAACTGTTTGTTATGCAAGTATAGGGATTTTGAGTATTTTACAATCCTATAAATATTAATTATTGATGCCCACGATCAGAACTATTGAACAAAGAGATAACAGCGCACTGGCAAAAATTATCAGAGACATCTTTATTGAGTACGATGCCCCTAAGGTTGGAACTGTTTATGATGATCCAAATACAGATAAATTGTATGAAGTATTTCAGCATCCGAAGAGTACCTATTACCTTGCTGAAGAAAATGGAGAAGTGTTAGGGGGATGTGGGCTTTATCCTACTGAAGGATTGCCGGAAGGTTGTGCAGAGTTGGTAAAGTTTTATTTGTCACCTGCAGCCAGGGGAAAAGGATTGGGAAAAATGTTGATGGAGAAGTCTATCGCCGCGGCGCCGGGATTGGGATATAGGCAGATCTATCTGGAAACATTTGACCAGCTGGCAACGGCAGTTGGAATGTATGAGAAGGCAGGGTTTAGAAAATTAGATACACCTATGGGGAATTCAGGGCATTATAATACCACGCTTTGGATGATCATGGATGTCCAATAAAATTAAAGCGCTTTTGCCATACCAGCAAAAGCGCTTTCTTCAAATATTTATCGCCTGGGGCAGCAAGATTTTGAATGCCTGATAATCACATTTCGCTAGCGGCAGGAGCAACAACTTCTTCAATTAAATATCGCCTGTGGCAGCAAGATTTTGAAGTCTTGATGTTGACATTGCGCTAATGACAAGAGCAACAACTTCCATTCAGTCCATAATTATTCTTTGGGATGCCTTTTCGTATCCGGCACTTTATATGTCTTTTCAGGAGTCAGCGACCAATCCGCCTCAAACTTACACCTCACATTCTCCACCTCACCATCACGTACATCCAGCAGTGCTGATTGCGGGAGCAGACTACCATCTATGATACTCACTCCACATATATGCAAAGTCTCCTTCACCAGCTGCGGATCAGGGATGCCTGTACCCCTGTATTGTAATATATAGTTTGCCATAAGCTAATTATTTATCTTGCAATAGCATCCCTTTTCCTTCATAATTTGCTCCAAACCCAAGAGATTTGATCTTCGTTGAAAGATACTTCAGCATCTCGTCCGCCCTCGCTGATGCCCTTGGCAATGCAAGTATTTCAGGTGCATCTGCCAGTAAACGCGCAGCCATGCCTACTGCCGCCGGACACGCCATACTGGTGCCATCCATAATCGCATACAAATCATCCGGAAAGGTAGATATAATTCCAACACCAGGAGCAGTCAGATCAGTTTCCGTCCCTATATTGGAAAAGTCCGCTATAAAGTTAGCTTTATCTGTGCCATAAGGTGCCTTTACAAGGCCTGTTTGCACTGTATTTTTGGGAAAAGTATTCTTCCGCCCCATGGCTGATACCGCTACTGACAAACTGTAATTAGCCGGAAAACTTACAGGAGACCTATCATCATTACCATTCGCACAGAAACAAAGAATACCTGCATTGTAAGCCTGCTTGATATAACTGCTGATCCCCTCATCTGTTTCGGATTCTCCCAGACTCATATTAATGATATCACATTCATCCTGGATGGCCTGCGCCAATCCTTTCATGATATAAAAATTTGACGCGTCGGTATTCTTCGGGAATACCCTGTAACTATACACCTCCACACCGGCCGCCAATCCATAAACCCCACCATAAGCACTGATGATACCAGCCACGTGAGTACCATGACCTTCGCCATTATCTTTGAAATCAGTTGGATCTTCATTAGCCACGCAGTTCAAACCGCCACTGACCACTAAATCTTTATGCGGACCTACACCTGTATCGATGATACCGATCCGGAGCTTCTGTGTAATTTTAGGCCATTGTGAAGCAGCGTAAAAATGGCGCAAGGAATCTGTGTAACCTGTATCAATTTTTTGCAATTTGATATTGAGACTGGTTGCTGCAAACTTCGTCTTATAATATCCCCAATACGTATGTTCAGGATACACATAGATCCGCTCAATATTTTTGCTGGAAAGCGTTAACGAGAGCTTGCCTTTTGCATTCGTATTACCGGAATCGCCTGTTCTGTTTTCAAAATCAGTAAAGGCCACAATATAAATACCTGCAATAGGATTACCATCTGCATCGGTAACAGTCAGGTTCAGTTTTTTGGTAGTCTTTGTCTTCTTAGCCTTTTGCTGGATCGATTCGCGGTATACCTGTGCCTTCTTATAGAACTTCTCTTTGATAATACGCAGTCCCGGATAAGAGAACCGGAAATCAGCCAGTTCCTCCTGACTTAACTGTACCAGCTTGGCACCATTGTCCTGGATAGAGTCAATAACTTTCATAGGGATCTTTTTCGCCGTCTTTTCAGGTCCACGGGTTTTCAGGCTCACAGCTTCCCTGTTTACCGCGGGTTCTAATACCGCCGTGAGGAAATTTTCAACTTTAGGGTTGGTGTCGGCAGTGGTTTGAGTTTCTGTGACGGGCAGCAGAATGTAATTACCGGTCTTTGATTTGCTCTTTGCCATAACAGGTAGTTTTTTGAGTAAATGGAATTCTCCTAATGGTATATTCAGTTAACACTATGAATTTACTAAACTATACGTGATTCCTAATGGTTACTTAAGCCCAAAAAGCCCCTGCCGGTAACCGGATATGTGGGAAGAAAGACTGGTACTACCTTTCAAATACTCAATAAAATATCGTTAATCTTTTAATGGTGAATGGCTGTTTGAAATAAACAACATTTCGTACCGATTTTAACAATATGACGATATATCGTCAATTTCACAACGGGCTCATTTTCACAAACCACTGATTTACAACAAAATACTATTAGGCACAGGATATGAAGACTATATGCAAAACACAGCTGTCATGAAATATCCTGAATATTTTCCTTTGCAGGAATTTAAACATAAGGAAGCAGATCTTCCTTTTGAGATCCATCCATTCCGGTGGGAGGATGAATCTGTCAGAACCCATAATGCCCTCCCTCACCGCCAGAACTTTATTGAGATCATCTGGGTAACCAAAGGACACAGCACCCTGATTGTAGACATGCAGAAACATGAAATGCCTGCCAATAGCGTACACTGTGTTACTTCCGGACAAATTCATCAACTGATCGGCAACGAAGATACCGAAGGGTACATTTATCAGTTCACAGAAGACTTCCTGTATATGGGAGAACATGAATTTGACCTCATGTATCATTCAGGGTTATTTCAGGCCTTCTCGCGATCGGCAGGCATAGAAGTAGACAGCGAGATAGCCGTGGAAATGGAAGAGATCACACTGAAGATGATACGGGAAGCGGATAACCTGTACCTTCTGCGGACAGAGTTAATGCGCAGGTACCTGAAGATCTTCCTGATTTACCTGACAAGACAACTGAGAGGAACCTTGCAGACCACGATTCAGACGAGGAATATTGAATTGGTAGAGAAGTTTAAGAATATGGTGGAAGCGATGTTTAAGAGTAAAAAGAAGGTGGCTGATTTTGCACGGGAATTGTCTGTGACGCCGAATTACCTGAATGAAATTGTGAAGAAGATCACGGGGTATCCGGCGAGTCATCATATCAGGCAGCGGATTGTATTGGAGGCCAAACGACAGGCTGCCTATTCGGATGTGTGTATGAAAGAAGTGGCATGGAACCTGGGATTTTCCGACATTGCCCATTTTAGTAAGTTTTTTAAGAATTCGACCGGCACTAATTTCTCTGATTTTAAGAAAGAGTGTTTAGTTTTTTCATCCATAACCAATGATATTTAATTCAAAATTGCATCGCTTCTATTGGGTAAAAGCGATGCAATTTTGATGACTAAAGGCTATTTAAATGCCTTTTTGATGAAAGCACCTGCATGTAACATCGCATCCTGTGTACTCGGTACATTTACCAGTGGATTCAACAAACCCCAGTCATGAATGGTGGTGGTATAATCTACCAGTGTAGTGGTCACACCTGCTTCATCCAGTTTACGTGCATATGCTGCCCCTTCATCATGCAATACATCATTGCCAGCTACCATTACCAATGCTGGCGGTAATCCTTTCAACTGCTCTGTAGTGGCCTGTAACGGAGATGCATAAATCTCTTTACGTTTTGCTGCATCAGGCAGGTAGTTATCCCAGAACCACACCATCATACTCTTTGTGAGGAAACGGCCGGTAGCATATTTATTGTAAGATCCGGTTTCGAAGTTAGCATCTGTCACCGGCCAGAACAAAAGCTGGAACTTAATTGCAGGACCTTTCTTCTCCTTCGCCATGAGTGCCACAACAGCGGTCATATTACCACCCACGCTGTTGCCTGCAATTCCCAGTTTCTTACTGTCTACATCTATCTCTTTACCATGCTCAGCTACCCATTTTGTAGCTGCATAAGCCTGATTGATAGCTACAGGATATTTTGCTTCAGGAGATGGCGTGTAGTTTACGAATACTGCCACAGCACCGGATCCTACTACCAGATCACGTACCAGACGCTGGTGTGTTGGAAAATCGCCCAATACCCATCCACCACCATGGAAGAACATAAATACCGGTAACTGCCCTTTTACACCTGCAGGACGAACGATATTTAATTTTACGGACTGACCATCTTCAATAACTGTCTTCTCTGTTACTTCAATACCGGACAGGTCTACTTTTACTGATTGCTGTGCACCTGTCAGTACTGCACGTGCATCTTTTGGAGAGAGGCTCTCAATAGGCGCCCCACCACTGGTATTGAGGGCATGCAGAAACCCTTTTACACGGGTTTCAATGGCGGGGTCTTTGTCAGGATCTACTGGTGTGATGGTTTGTGCGCTCGTGTTCATTGCTTTGAATGTTAGTGCTGTCATTAACACGAATGCAGCCGCTTTGTTCACTCGTTTGATTTGTTTCACTGGTAGTTATTTATTTTGTAAGAATACCTGCAAAGCTATGCCTGTATGGAGCGAGTGTCAATTGATAAATACGGAATACCCTTGTACATTTCACTGTGGTGAAAATAATCAATGGCGTTCGATAAAATGTACAATAGTTGCGATAAATCGTCAATTGGTTATGGTTGTTGTTGCACCTAGCTTTGACACAATATTGCCTCCTGAAAATCCGGGATATAACCCGTGACCCACGTTAGTGTTAAATCGCTTCAGCATTTAGTTAAAGCTTTTTTTAAAAAATTTAAAAATGAATACTTCATATAGATTAGCGCGGCTGATGGATGCTGAAGAACTCACCATAATGTCGATGGAGCTATACTCCGAAATTAGCAGCCGAAAAGACTTTACGGACAATAAGATTGTAGCTACGCTGCGATTCTATGAGCAACACAGCAATATGGGAGAAGTATTGATGATTGAATGTGATGGTGGATTGGCAGGCTATTCAATTATCTTCCGGTTCTGGAGTCATGAATATGGAGGACTAATGGTGGGTGTGGACGAATTATATATCAAAAAGAAATACCGCAGATTGGGAGCCGCCAGGCACTTCATCGATCTGTTGATAGCAAGTGAACGTACACATCCTCAATTTGCGGGTATTGAGTTAGAAGCGCATTTTAGTAATACCCTTGCACATAAATTATTTGCTACTGTTGGCATTCCGAAGAATGATAACGCGCATTTTATAAAACTCCTTAAGAAGTAGTTTTACATTGTAGGGTGTTGCGCTACTAATGTCCAGGATTGTGATGTAAGGTCCTTTTTCTTTGCAGCCAATATTATGTTATCCTCTCCTTGTGTAATGTACAGATCTGTGCCCCTGACCCGGATCAGGTAACTGTTCTTCTCCCCCGGCAGGAATTCGTATTGCTGATTGGCAATAGGTTGTTCTTCCAATGATCCGCCCTCTGCTACGGTTCCTTTAGGCTGCAATGTTTTCCCTGAAAACAGGTTCTTTAGCTGGTAGGTCTGTCCTTCCACATTCTTAAAATCCCAGGTCACACATTTCCAGTTTACCGGAGAATAAGGTACAATAGGTGTGCCATTGGCGGTGTTTGCGTCTTTGATACGAAGTACCATCCCGGAGGACACGTTCTTAATAGCATAAGTGCCTTTTATGGATTGAGCATACGTGGTGACCGTGGCGATGCAGAGGGCCAGTATACAGCATAAGCTTTTCATGACAGATGGATTTTACTATCCCAAATATATAAAAAAAGGCAGCGCCATATGGGGATATGGCGCTGCGGGTTAACAACAACTTATCTACCTATTACAACTGTTATTATTATCATTCATTAGGACTGGTAGCTGTTTAATTTAGCGTTGGCTTTTACTGCCATCCGCCACCAAGGCTTCTGTACAATTCCACTCCTGCACTTAATTGCTGACGGGTGATATCTGCCTGTGTCAGTTCAGCTTGCAGGGAATTTCCCTGTGCTGTGATCACTTCAAGGTAGTTCGCCATACCACTACGGAATAGCAATTGTGCATGACGGGTAGCCAGTTGTGTTGTGGCTACCTGCTGAGAAGCAATGGTCTGCTGAGATTTCAGCTTGTTCAGTTTTACGAGGGAATTGCTTACCTCTCCTACTGCATCCAAAGCCAGCTGGCGGAAACGAATCACAGCCTCTTCACGTTGAATCCTCGCCACTTCCAACTGTGTTTTTAGTTGTCTGTGCTGAAATAATGGCTGAGTCAGGCCCGCACCTGCTACCCCAAATAAGGAAGCCGGAATGGTGAACCAGTCACTTGCCTTGAAGGCATTCAACCCACCCTGAGCAGTGATGGTCAAGGCAGGATACATGCTGGCCTGTGCCACCCCTACCTTTGCGTTGGCAGCTACCAGGGCCATCTCTCCTGCTCTCACATCCGGACGTTTGCTGATCATATTGGCAGGAATACCTACCGGCAATGAATCACGGATAAGCGAAGTACTCAGTCGCTGGCTGCGGGCTATTGTACCCGGTAATTCGCCGGTGAGAATACGCAGGGTATTTTCCTGTATAGCCAATGCCTGCTCCAGCTGTGGTACCAGCAATGCTGCCGTTTGCTGTTGAGCAATCGCCTGCTGTACCCCTAGTTCTGTCACCTCACCCGCTGTCTTTTGCAAACGGATCATCTGCACAATGGTATCACTCAGTGACAGGCTATTTTTCGCAATCTGTAATTGTGCATCCAGCATCAGCAGGTTATAGTATGCATTGGCGATATCTGATACGAGCGTGGTTTGCACAGCATGTGCACCATCGTAGCTTTCCAGATAACTGGCCAGCGCGGCCTCTTTCTGTCTCCTGATCTTACCCCACACATCTATCTCCCAGGATACTGCTGCATTTAATGAATAGTCTTCGATATGATCGGTTCCCAGGAATGTTTTCAAACTCGTACCATTCAAACTATTGTTAGAAGGATTGGTCGTGTTCGCCGCTACATTCAGGGTAGCTGTTGGCAGCCATGCTACCTTTGCAGCTTTTACATAAGCGGAAGCTTCTTCTATCCGCTTTACGGCCAACTGTAAGTCGTAGTTACCACTCAGCCCTGCGCTGATCAGTCTTTGTAAGGTCGTATCTGCAAAGAACTCCTTCCACGGCATCCCAGCAATACTGGAATCTGAAGGGGCTTTGTCGTCGAACTGCTGCGGCAGAACCAGGGCAGGCTGTTTGTAGTCACGGCCCACCCGGCAAGCTGCCACTATTGTACTTATAGCAATGAAGACGATTAAGACACTGATATATTTTTTAGTCATCACTTTTTTTCTTTAAATTTTTTAATACTCTGCTGCTGTTGTCAGATCTTCCTGTCTTACAGGTTTGCCACTAATGCGCTCCTGTATATATTGGAAGATGATGAACAGCACCGGTATCACAAAGATGCCCAACAATACACCTGTCAACATTCCACCTGCTGCACCAAAACTGATGGAGCGGTTACCCTGTGCAGATGATCCTGTTGCCCTCATTAGAGGAGTCAGACCGGCGATGAATGCAAAGGATGTCATGAGGATCGGACGGAGACGTAACCTGGCCGCTTCCAATGCTGATGCCAGCAAGCCCATTCCACTCTTTCGCCTTTGTACCGCATATTCCACGATCAGGATGGCGTTCTTCGCCAGCAAACCAATCAGCATGATCAGACCTACCTGTACATAGATATTGTTGTCTATACCAACCAGATTGATGAAGGCAAATACACCGAAGATACCCAGTGGAATAGAGAGGATCACAGAGAATGGCAGAATGTAACTCTCATACTGCGCAGACAACAGGAAGTATACGAAGATCAGACACAACAGGAAGATAATACCTGCCTGGCCACCTGCAGCAATTTCTTCTTTCGTCATACCTACCCATTCATAAGAATACCCTCTTGGCAGGTATTGCGCCGCTACTTCTTCCACAGCCTTGATCGCATCGCCGGAACTATATCCCGGTTTCGGCTGCCCATTGATGGATACTGCATTGAAGAGGTTATTACGGGTTACGGTTTCAGGGCCATACACTCTTTCCAGTTTTACCAGGGCATTCATTGGCACCATCTCACCCGATTCATTTTTTACATATACTTCATCCAGGGAAGAAGGTTCTGCACGCGCAGGTACATCTGCCTGTACGACTACCCTGTAATATTTACCAAAGCGGTTAAAGTCAGATGCGTAAGTGCTACCGTAAAACACCTGTAATGTCTGCAGGATGTCTGATATTTTCACACCCAGCTGTTTTGATTTGCTCTCATCGATCTGCACACTATACTGAGGGTTACCGGCATTGAAGGTGGTGAAGGCGAAAGCAATTTCTTTACGCTTCATCAGTTCACCGATAAAACCATAGGAGGTATTCGCCAGTTTGTCGAGCGGACCACCTGTACGGTCCTGCAGAATTACTTCAAACCCGTCTACGTTACTGAAACCCGGTACTGTAGGCATATTAAACATGAAGATGTTGGCTTCAGGAATGCCTGCCAGTGCACCTTGCATCATACCCATTACCCCTTTCAGGTCTTTCACCTTTCCACGCTGTTCGAAGGGTTTGAGTTTTACAAAACCTACACCATATGCAGAACTATTGGAACCAGTGATGATGTTAAAACCAGATACGCTCAGGTAAGCATTCACTGACTGGAAGTCGTGCATGATCTTTTCTACCTTACCTACTACCTCTCTGGTACGTTGTAAGGAAGCACCCGGAGGCATGGTCACGGAATATACCACGAAGCCATTGTCCTCTGTAGGAATAAATCCGGTAGGGGTACGTCTTACCAGGTATACGGTTGCAGCGGTAAGGAGGGCCAGACCACCTATCGCAATCCATTTACGTCTTACGAGGAAACGGAGGCTATTAATATATTTTGCAGTCACAGCATTGAAACCTGTGTTGAATGCATTGAAGAAACGACTACCAAAGCCCATAGTGGTATGCTTAGGTTGATGCTCATCTCCATGGTGCTTATTCTTCAATAACAGGGCACAGAGTGCAGGACTCAGGGTCAATGCGTTCAATGCAGAGATCAGGATCGCAATCGCCAGTGTAAAGGCGAACTGACGGTAGAATACCCCGGCAGGGCCCTGCATGAAACCAACAGGTACGAATACCGCCGCCATGACTAATGTGATGGAGATGATCGCACCGGATATTTCCTGCATGCTGGTGATGGTTGCATTACGAGGCGACATATTGATCCGCTCCATTTTTGCATGCACCGCCTCGACGACGACAATGGCGTCATCCACCACGATTCCGATAGCCAGAACAAGTGCGAAGAGGGTGAGCAGGTTGATGGTAAAACCAAACAGCTGCATGAAGAAGAAGGTACCGATGATCGCTACTGGTACGGCGATAGCAGGAATCAATGTAGAACGGAAGTCCTGCAGGAATATGAATACAACGATAAATACCAGTATAAAAGCTTCCAGCAGTGTATGCTTTACCTGATCGATCGATTCATCCAGGTATTCCTTGGTACTGTAGATATTAAAGTATTCCACGCCTTTAGGAAACTGCAGGGATGCTTTCTTCATCAGTGCATTGGCAGCTATCTGTATATCATTTGCGTTTGAACCCGCAGTCTGATAGATAGCTATTCCAATACCGAATTGTCCATTCACTTTGGTGTCACTGCTATAAGTAAAGGAACCGAACTCCACTCTTGCTACGTCTTTCAGGCGCAGCAAGGAACCATCTGCATTTGCTTTCAGGACCATGTTTTCATAGTCCTCGTGCTGGTTCAGTTTTCCTTTATATTTTAATACATATTCAAAAGCTCTGTCGCTGCTTTCACCAAAACGGCCGGGAGCTGCTTCGATGTTTTGCTCATGGATGGAGTTCAGCACATCCTGTGGAGACAGGTTATTTGCAGCCAAGCGGTCAGGGTGCAACCAGATACGCATAGAGTAATCTTTTGCACCGAATACCATCGCCTGGCCTACACCTGTGATACGCTGTAATTCAGGAATGATGTTGATCTTTGCATAGTTCTGCAGGAACTTCTCATCATATTCAGCGGTATTACTCATCAGGTTCACCACCATGATCATGCTGTTCTGTTTCTTTTCTGTGGTGATACCTGCGCTCACTACTTCGGCTGGCAGCAGGGACGTTGCTTTGGCAACGCGGTTCTGCACGTTTACAGCAGCCATGTCAGGATTGGTACCCAGTTTGAAGTACACGCTCAGGGTCATGGAACCGTCGTTGTTGGAAGTAGAGGTCATATAGGTCATGTTCTCCACACCGTTCACGGCTTCTTCGATGGGGGTGGCTACGGAACGGGCTACTACTTCGGCATTTGCACCGGGGTAGGAAGCGGTTACGGCCACGCAGGGAGGCGCGATGTCTGGGAATTGTGTAACCGGTAAGGTTAGTAGCGATAAAATTCCCAATAGTACCAGCAGGATGGAGATCACCGTTGCGAGTACAGGCCTTTCTATAAATCTTCTTAACATAAATCTTTTGTTGAATTGTTTTTGATGGAAATAGCTAAAGAAGGTGTGTCGTTAAAAATGAATGACTGTCAATCAGGTTCATTCCCTTCAACGTTCATTCCTTCCTGAAGCACTCCACTTACAATGGCTTTACCTTCAGCAGGCTATCCATAGACAATGGCTGAGGTGTAATCACCGCGCCATCCTGTAATCTTCCAAATCCTGCATACACAATGGTTTCGCCAGCCTGCAATCCTTTCTCCACAAAGTAGTAAGCACCACTTTTGCCAGAGATGGTAATAGGTTTGCTCGCCACTTTGTTGCTATCTCCTACTGTGAATACAAATACCTTATCCTGCAATTCGAACGTAGCTTCCTGAGGCACCAGCAGTGCAGCGGAGAGTTGTTCCGGGATACGAACTTTACCTGTATTACCAGAGCGGAGCAGACCTGCACCATTCGGGAAAGAAGCACGGAAACTCACTGCACCCATTGTTTTGTCGAACTGACCTTCCATTGTTTCAACATGACCTTTTTCAGTATAGATCGTATTGTCCGCCAGCACCAGTTCTACAGCAGGTAATTGTTTCACTTTGTCAGCGATGGTATTACCTGAGAATTTATTTTTGAATTTGAGGAAGTCGATTTCACTCATGGAGAAATAAGCATACACTTCATTTACATCAGATAGTAATGTAAGTGGTTGTGTTTCTCCACGACCTACCAGGCTACCTGTTTTGAAAGGAATACGACCGATGTAACCGCTTACTGGTGCGGAGATCAGTGTATATCCTACATTGATACGTGCATTGCTTACATTGGCCTGTGCCTGTGCTACGCTGGCTTTTGCAGCCTGGTATGCAGCATTCGCAGTTTTCAATTGTACGTCAGATACCACATTGTTCTGAACGAGTGGTGTGAGACGGTTTACTTCCACCAGTGCTTTTTCTTCATTGGCCTTAGCGGCGAGTAAGAGTGCAGATGCATTGCTCAGTTGTTCCTGATAGGGGCGGTCATTGATGCGAAACAAAGGTTGTCCTGCTTTTACATAGGCTCCTTCATCTACAAAGATCTTGTCGAGGTATCCATCTACCTGTGGACGGATCTCAACGTTTACCTTTCCTTCTAACGTTGCGTTATAATCGCGGGAGGTAGTTGCAGGAACGGCAGCTACTTTCAACACTGGCAATACGACTGCCGGCTGCCCTGCATTTTCCGGCTTTGCAGAAGAGGAGGAGCAGGATGAAAGGAACGCAACAATGATGATACTATAAAGAAGACCTGCTAAAACTGGTCCGTGTTTTCTGTGCGCTTGTTGTAATAAGTGATTCATAAAAAATGTTCATTCGTTTTTAGAAAAGTATGGCAATAGACTGCCACGCCGCCATTGGCGGAAATTTTAGGCAAAAGCCTTCCCATCACGGTAGTCACCGATAAGTGATAACGACAGTTATTGGAAATTGAAAGGTTTTCTATCCCCGACCTTCGTAACCTATTATTGAACGATAATAGCCATTGTAAACAAAAGACCGCCCATTCCGATGGTTTACACCGGGCATTTAATAACGACAGTTATTGGAGATAGAATAGCTACCCCTCCCGCCTGAACCGGGAAGCCAGCTGACAAAGTTTTTTGACTGGTTACTGCTAAGAGAAACTTATGAACAGGTTAGCAGGAGAAATTTAGATACTTCATGTGCTAGTGGTTTTTAAGGACAACATTGTTTCAACGTCATCATGTTATGATTATTATAACCTTACAAAAGTACAATGAGAATCAAGCATGTTCATTTAACTAATTGCGGTATTAATTGTACTTTTCCCGGATACTCTTTTGGAAGGTTGCAGGCGTAAAACCAGTATGCTTTTTAAAGAACCGATTGAAGTAACCATCGTCCTCAAACTTAAGCTCCCACGCGATTTCCTTGATTGTATGTTCACCATAAAACAAGAGTCGCTTCGCTTCCATGATCCTCTTCTCATCAATGATCTGTTTGGCAGTTTTCCCTAAAACAGCCTTAATCGTATCATTCAAATGGCCCGGTGTTACATACAACATATCTGCATAATGTGCTACCTGCGTTTTGTCTTTATAATGAACATCAGACAATTCGTCAAACTGCCGTACAATGCGGTTCGGCAGCGTATCCGTCTGCATCGCAGCAATGTCTCGCTGTGGCAAACGTGATATAGCAGCAATCAAAGAATGCAGCAGGTTGCGGATAATCAGCTCACGCAATGGCTGACTGGATTCCATCTCCTTCAGCATAAGCCGCGCAAATCCCATCAGATCCCTGATCTGCGTATCTGTCAGCTCTATCACAGGCGTACCACATACGCAACCCCAACAGATAGGGCTACCTAATCCGGTTTCATTCACCAGGAACTCCTGAGAAAAAATAATATTAACGACCTCGCATAAACTATCCCCGGTGTGCTGATGTACCTGATCGGGATATAACATCACGACAGCCGGGCCTTTCACAGTATATTTTTCGAAGTCGATATATTGTGTTGTTTCACCTGATAACACCAGCGTTATGCTAAAGTGCTTGCGGCGATGCGGTTCTTTCAAATCTTCTGGTTGTACCAGGTAGGTAGTACGGTTGATAAAAAACCCCTTTAAAGGATTTTGTAAATCAGCGCAATCGTCAACATTATAAACTGGTATGACTACATTAGTCTTCATATCACAAACAGTTTAGTCGTTAAAAAGAAGAGGGCAGTTGTAAAAGTTCAGAGGCAGTGCCATTCTAGCTACAGAATCGGCATGGATTAATTAGTCGGCAGGATTGTAATCAGTAGATGACTTACAGATAATATCTATTACATAGTGCGACAAAAATATAGTATACATTTCATTTTTCATCGAACTATTTTTACATGATAATTATATTTATTATCTGCCATTATAATTAGCCGGCTAATTAAATAAGGAAAAAATATTATTTCCTTAGATTTTCCAGTACCTGCATGAGTAGACGTTTTAAGATGATTCTTTCTTCCATACTGAGTCCTTCTACCATTTGCTGTTCCAATTGGTTCCAGGTTTGTTCTGTGATATGCATAGCGGCTTCCTTACCCTTTTCAGTAAGAGAGACGCGGACGGCCCGCTGGTCATTACAGCATTTTTCCTTTACCAGAAAGCCGTTTTTCTCCAGACGGTCAGCCATACGGGTGACAGTTACCGGGGTCACTTCCATATTGGTAGTCAGATCACTAAGCATAATGCCACCATGACATAATACCTGTTGCAGGAAGATCTCCTGCCCCGCGTGCAGGTTGTATGCAGCGAGCATTTGATTCCCCTTGTTCCTGTGCGCTTTACCGATTTGTACCAACAGGTGACCCAGGGTACTGCACATTAACGGTTTGTTCATGGGACAAATATAATAATTAGCCGGCTAATTATATTAAAAGGTAAAAAAAATAGCTTTCACCCGTGGTAAAAGCTATTTTTTTTGAGCGGGCGGCTTTTTTATGCCGCCACAGCCGCAGAAATACCTGTAATTATTTAGTGGCCGGTTCTTTTTCCTTCGGACGTTCTTTTACAAGGATCAGATCCGCCAGCAACACATTCATCGGGATATTCCCCAACTTCACTATACCACGCTTATCCCGGATCTCCATCAACGTTCCCACCTGGCCATTTGTTTTAATTTTTACAAGGTTGCCCACCTCCAGGTTGCTACCTACTACCTCCTGGAACTTGTCCTGCACCTTCTTCTCCAGCTTGTCATTGATCGCTTTCTCCCGCTTCCTGAACAGCAACGCTTCCGCCTGCTTCATCACCTTCTGCTTGTCGTCAGTGCGCTTCCACTCTATCACAATCTGCTTCATCTTGCGCTCCATATCCTTCAGATAGGCCAGTTCCTCCTCCTTTATTTTATTCTGGAGCTTCAGCAGACCAAACTGCTGGTTCTTCCTTTCTTTATCAGAAAGAATCTCATATTCACGTTTCAACCGTTCGTTTTCACGCAGTAACTGCTGTAATTCCTTCTCTTTGGCCTCCACCTTCTGCAGATCCTGCTCAGCTTTGTTCAGCAGCTTATCCAGCTGAAAATGGCCTTCATCTACCAGATTCCTGGCCCTGTTAATCAGGGATGGATGCAGTCCTATCCGCTGTGCAATGGAGAATGTATACGAGCTACCCGGTTTACCTACAATCAGCTTGTACATCGGTGACAGGTTCTGCTCATCAAAGCCCATGGCTCCATTGATAATCCCCTTCACCTTGTTCGCCATGACCTTCAGGTTCAGGTAGTGGGTCGTCACAATACCAAAGGCATGCTTCTTCGCCAATTCCTCCATGATCACCTCAGCAAAGGCACCACCCAGATTCGGATCAGAACCACTTCCCAGCTCATCGATGAAAAACAGGGTCTTACCATTCGCATTTTCCATGAAATACTTCATGTTTTTAAGGTGCGAACTATAAGTACTCAATTCAAATTCCAGTGACTGAGTATCCCCTATATGGATCATCAGTTGTCTGAAAATACCAATCTGAGAACTCGGATGTACCGGTACCAGCAATCCTGCCTGCAGCATCAGCTGAATCAGCCCCACTGTTTTCATGGTCACCGTCTTACCACCAGCATTCGGTCCACTGATCACGAGGATGTGATTATTGTTGTCCAGCGTGAGGTTGATGGGAATAGTCGGTTTGGTATTGCGGCGGTTGTACAACAACAACAGCGGGTGATATGCATCTATGAGGTGGAGTTGCGCGCCCGGTGTAAGCATCGGGTAGTTACCATCCATATCCAGTGCCAGCTTAGCTTTGGCACGAATAAAATCGTAAGTACCGAGAATAATATGGTAGTTGTTCAACAGCGGTGAATGCCTGGAAAGATCCGCTGTCAGGGTACGCAATATCTTGTATACCTCCCGGTTTTCATCCCTTTCCAGGGCCGCAACATCATTATTCAGTTCAATGGTCTCTTCCGGTTCTACGAAAGCAGTACGACGGGTATCGGATTCTCCGTGAAGAATTCCCTTCACCATACGTTTGTTCTCCGCAAAAATAGCCACTACCCTTCTGCCATTCAGAAAAGCTTCGCCGGTGTCGGCGAGGTAGCCCAGTTTGCTTAATTTCGACAAACTACGGTCAAATACGCGGCGCAGCTCATTCCGCTTGCGGAACAGGGCCATACGAATCCTGGACAACTCCGGAGTCGCGTTATCCCTTATCATTCCTGCCTCATCCAGTATCTCGTCGATGATCAGGACGATCTTCTTTTCGTAGTGGGTATGAGTGATCACTTCGAACAAACCTGCATAAGTAACACGCCTGTCGTGATCAAAAAAGCGCACAATACTGCCCATGCTTTCGGCCAGTTTGCGCAATTGCATTACCTGCTCGCCGCTTAATACGGCACCCTGGATGCCCAGAAGGCGCAGTTCATTTTTCAGGTTCAGTACATAATCATTCGGAAAATGCTCCTGCAGCAGGGTGAGCTGCTTATATTCGTGCGCCTGCTGTAATGCTGTTTTTACGTAATCAATGTGGGTATGTAAACGCAGTTCCTGCGCCATTTCTTTACCCAGCTCCGTTTTACAATGTTCCTCCAACAAAGCCTGTACTTTGTCGAATTCCAGCTGTACTAACGCTGAATCGGGAAAATACTTCATCTTAAAATTAATTCCATACAAAGCCTGTGGTTACAATACACAGGCGGTTAAAATTGGCTTTTGAGCCTTCAAAAGAATGTTAAAGTTAATTAACTTGGCGATCTAATACATCAACATTATCGTAATTTAACTTGTTAGGGGTCGAAGAAGTTACGCGTACAAAACTACTCCAAACAATAAAAATCATGCGAAGATACTCATTATTAAGCTGTTTGCTGGCAATAACCTTTGCAGCCTGTGCCCAAAGCAAACCTTCAAAAGAAAAAGTTCCCGGAGATATGGCGGTGCCTAAAAACGTAAAAGTGGAGACAGCCACCTTTGGCGGAGGGTGTTTCTGGTGCACCGAAGCACAGTTTCAGTACCTGGATGGGGTATTGAAGGTTGCGTCAGGTTTTTCCGGAGGTAACGTGGCTAATCCTACTTACGAGGAGGTGTGTACAGGCACCACCGGCCATGCGGAAGTGATCCAGGTAACCTACGATCCTGCTAAAATCTCTTACGAAGAGTTACTCAAAGCTTTCTGGACGGCCCACGACCCTACCCAGCTGAACCGGCAGGGGAATGACGTCGGCACCCAGTACCGGTCTGTAATCTTCTATCACAACGAAGAACAACATAAACTGGCGGAAGAGTACAAGGAGAAACTGGATAAGTCAGGAGCCTACGATAAACCGGTGGTTACGGAAATTGCACCTTTCACGAAATTCTATGAAGCGGAGGATTATCACCAGAACTACTATAAAGAGAATGGTTCCCTGCCCTACTGTCACTTTGTGATAGCACCCAAGCTGGAGAAATTCAAGAAAGTATTTAAGGATAAACTGAAAGCCGGTTCAAACTGATTACAAACAAATACATTCACGAAAGAGTGACTTCACCAACGGGAATGAAAATTTATTCTCAAAGAATAAGAGCCTGTATCAATAGAACGATACAGGCTTTTTTTATCCCATTATCCGGTGGAATTTTCAGCACCCAAATTGATCCGCATCCTTTTCAACCAGGCCCTCTTGCCACCGCCTGATAAAAAAAATATATATTATATATTAAAAAAATTATTATATTGCTGTAGTACAATCCCAACCTATGCTATGAATCACGTTACTACTCAATCTCTATTTTCCCTGATCCGCCGGGATGTCGTTCTGATTTCATTCCTGGAAACCGGTACCATATCTAAAGGAGAACGATTTCTGAATGATCCCAGATACAATGAACCAGCATTATTGCAAATCATTGCCCCTCATTTTGAACCTGTCTTTACCGCAGCCGTGATCACCTGCCTGCAAATGAAGGATACCAAAATGATGCGTGACCTGATGGCGAACCCTCTCCTGCTCGACGACTGTTACCAGGAAAAAAGCTACACCGCCATTCTGCAATTCCTAAATGAAAGAGAGCGCCAGTTAATGTCTGTAAGACACCAGCTGCAATTGTCACAACCTATCGACGCAGTAGCGCTGGAAGAAACGGCAGACATCGGGTACATCTGTCTCCTCAATCTACTGCCGGATGAATTCCATTCTTTCCGCACAGAATATTGTAAGGAAGTGATAAAAACTGCTCGCATACTGGCCAAGAAACATCACAGGATGGCCCTGATCATGCTCTCCAATATCCTGGAACTGAAATGCGACACCACTTCACACCTGCAGGCCGAAAAGCTCTACCATGAGCTTCAAACAGAAATTCCGGAGCTGAGCAGACAAACTCCTGCTGCACGTACCTCCATATGGGTGGCCATTGGTAGTTTGTATTCTAAGTTATTTTAGTATTTTTCGCAGCGATTTATTTCTCTGCTATGATACACCGTATTTTATTCACGCTGCTCATACTATGCAGCCTGCAAACCTTTGCCCAGGAAGCGGTTGACTACCGCGCCAACCACCCTTATATCCAATACACCGGCCGGATTTTAAAGACCAGTTTCGTCACTTATCGTTTCTGGCAACCCGGCGTTTATATCCGTGCAAAATTCAGCGGCACCTACTTTAATATTGTGATCGATGACGAAGAATTGAACAACCAGCACAACTACCTGGCCATTCAGATCGATGACCAACCTGCACAAAGAATTCAGACAACGAACAAACATAACGTGCTCAAAGCAGCGTCTAACCTGCGTGATGGAGAACACCTCATCACTATCTGTAAAAACACAGAAGCAGGTATCGGCTACCTGGAACTGATCGGATTCCAGTGCAAAAAACTCATGCCTATTACCTCCACACCATCACGGAGACTTGAGTTTATTGGCAACTCCATTACCTGCGGTACCGGTAGCGACCAGTCTACATTCCCCTGCGGACAAGGGCAATGGTATGATCAGCACAATGCCTACATGAGCTATGGCCCACTCACCGCCCGTAGTCTGGACGCGCAATGGATGCTGTCGTCCGTATCCGGAATCGGGTTGATCCATAGTTGCTGCGATATGAAGATCACCATGCCGGAGGTCTTTGATAAGATCAATATGCGGGATAATGCTATGCTGTGGGATGTCAGAAAATATCAGCCACATGTGCTAACGGTTTGCCTGGGACAGAATGATGGCAAACAGGATTCTACTACTTTTTGTAACGCCTACCTGCGATTTATCCGTACGCTGAGAGGGTATTACCCCAAAACTAGTATCGTACTGTTAAGTAGTCCCATGGCGGATAAAGACCTGAGTGCGGTATTAAAATCCTACATCAGGAAAATTGTGACGGCTAGTGGAGATAAAAATGTGTCTTACTATTTCTTTTCAAAAAGATACCATGGCGGTTGTGGCGATCACCCCACACTGGAAGAGCATAAACTTATCGCGAAAGAGCTAACGGCTTACATTAAGCAACTGAAAGGATGGTAATAAAATAAAAGAGGCCGGCTAACCATGCCGGCCTTTATGTTCATATACGTGTTAAACAATCCTGTGAATAAGCTCCAGACACGCCCGGCTATTGTGATAGGGGCATTTCCAGAACCCCGCTTTGTCTTGTCCGGGCATCACCTCCAGGGCCTCTGTAACGCCCCAGAACCACTCTCCTTTTTCCTTGTCGATGATATATTTTTTTACAAACTCCCAGTTGCGAAGGGACAGTTGTAAATATTTATCCTCCCCATTTAGTTGCCAGGCGTTGAAAAATCCCACCATTGCTTCCGCCTGTACCCACCAATGTTTTTCTGTATTGTCATCTTCATATTGCAAACTACCGTCTGTAGCTATGCCTGCTATCGCCGCCTGCGCCATCTCAACCGTATTTTTTTTCACCCGTTCCAATAATGGCCCATCTGCCAATACCTCTGCTGCGTCCTGCAATAACCAGGAAGTTTCTATATCATGACCATAAGAAATCACGGTGGATTGTGGCTCCCAGGTAGTATTAAAAAATAAGATCTGCTGGTGAGTGGCAGAATCGATGATCTTTTCTAAAAAGATGTCTATCAGTCCGTGGATTTTATTGCGCAAACCGGTATCCGGCCATATCCGATACAGATTGGTATATGCCTCCAATACATGTAAATGGGTATTCATGGTCTTGGCAGCATTGTCATCTTTGGGGCTCAGCCGCAGGTCTTCCAATGGTCCCCACTCTCTTGAGAAAGCCTCATAGTAACCACCATATACCGGATCATAACTATGCGTTTCCAGCAATCGGTATACTTCGATGGCCCAATCCAGTACTTCCGGCACATTGTTGATGGCATAAAATTCACTGAGGGCATAGATCAGAAAGGCTTGTCCATACACCTGTTTCCGGGTTTCCAATGGTTCCCCTGTAGCAGTGACTGACCAGTAAACGCCTCCGGAGGCAGGGTCCTGCATATATCTACGGATGTATTGATAGGCCCTTTCAGCCAGGGTAAGGTAACCTGGCTTTGGATTAAATTTATACGCTGCGGAAAAGGTCCACAATATGCGGCTATTCAGCACTGATCCCTTTGGACTGCCTTGCTGTACAACATTGTCATTGTTGATTGCCCCATAAAAACCGCCATCTTTTGTATCGATCGTAAATTGTTCCCAATAGAGCAGGATGTCATATAACGCTGTGGTCAGCTCCTCTCTGTAAGCCACTAATGCCTTATTCATAGTCTTTCGAAAAACGTGGTGCTATTTCTTCAAAGCTAGGGTTATTCTACCTGCAGAAATAATACTTTTTTATCTAAATATTGACTTTATAGACCCTGAAATGCAAAAGGTCCATCCGGGATGAAATTTATCCTGCATGGACCTTTAGGTAATATAAAAAATAATGGTACTACCCCATGTGCTCCTGAATCATATGATTCACTTTCTTGCGGCTCTTACGCAAATGATTTTTGGCAATACGACGACCCTCATCAGCTCTGTTGGTCAGATCATCAACTGTATCATTCAGATTATCCAGCAGTTGCTCTGCCCGGCTTCTGTTAGCCAAATAAAGAATTACACCCGCTGCTGCAGCACCCACGATAGAGGCTGCTATTAATGCCTTTTTCATATCTCTACTTTTTTGGTTCAGTAGAGTTATTACAAGAGTTATACCAATTGATGCCAGATTATTTATTTTTGCTCCTTCAATCAAAATCAAAAATGCCTGAGACCACCATTTCACAGGAGAAAAGTCCTGTTTACAGTATTCCTCTCAAATACCGGAAGATGGAGAATTTACACATCGTTTTCTGGCTGCTCAAAGACATCAGCTGGTGCATGGTATGGCCCGTGCTGGGGATTATTATGATTTTCCCTACCCTCATTATTTCAATCGTGATCGCCTGGCGTACCCGACAGTTTATGTCAGAACTGTGCCATAATCTGGCCATTACCGTGTGGATTACGGCAAATTCCTACTGGATGATCAGTGAGTTTATGCATTTTGATACCCAGATCCTCTTTGGGAGTATTACCTACAAGTACCTGGCGTTGATTCCTTTCCTCACAGGAGTCGCTATTCTGGCATATTACTATTTTTATCATAAGCCCAAACATCCGGAAGAAGAAGAGACGCTGTAACCAAATAAAAAGGTACGTTTCCTTGCAAAAAATGCAGAGAAACGTACCTTTTACAATATTGTTCTTCGCCTATTTCGAAGGCAGGTAAAAATCAAATGGGGCATCCCTGTCACAGGTCAGCGTACCATTTTCAAATTTCAATTCAGCTACCTCGATGCTGGAGCGGCGAATGGAGTAGGGTTGTATTCCATCTTCATCCACTGGACTCTGACTATGTACTTTTCTACCCGGATGGGTGAAATAAATAACGTATGCCTGATCACCAGTCACCACTACATCTCCATGTGCCCCTGTTGGTGTATCGTCTTTACGCTTACCGGGAACGTCTAAGATCAATCCTTGTCTGGTCCATGTGTTCAGGTCTTCTGAACGGTATACACGCATACCATGCCATTCATCGGTGACCATCCAATAGTGGTCTTTAAAGCGGAACACCTTAGGACCTTCATGACCATTGCCGCCAATAGTAGGTGCTGTAGTGGTGAAAGTCCATTTATCCAGGTCCTTGCTACTCGCCATCATGGTATGGGAGCCATGATCCTCGTCTTTGTACCAGATGCGCCAGGTTTTGTCAGGGAGTTGGAACAACGTAGGATCGATGACTTTTTCTGAGGTGAGTTGGGGGAAGCCTTCGAACTTCCAGTCCCACATATCTTTGCTGGTATAATGAGCAATGCGGGCATGCCCTCCCCAGTTTGTACGAACCCCCTGAATGTAGGCCACGAACATGTGGTAGGTGCCATTGTTATATACTACGTCAGGGGCCCAGAAGGTGTTCTCCCCTTTTTCAAATTCGAGATTTAGCGCACCACGGTATACCCAGGTATGGCCGTTATCTTTTGATTCTGCAATGCCGATCTTGCTGCCATAACAGTACGCGACGTTCTCTGCGTCTACGCTGGCGCGGCGTTGGGTGTAGAGCATCCACCAGGCTTTTTCTTTGTCGTTCCAGATGAGGGTAGGATCGGCAGCGCCGTCGAACATAGGATCACGGTAAAGCGGGGCTGGTGCGGTGTGTACAGGCTTTGATTGCGCCTTACATCCTATTATTGGCAGACCAGTAGCCAATACCATAGCAAGATAAAGTTTATACATAGTGGAATGCATGATTATAAGTGTGCGAATTACAAATAATTTGGGAGATATTATAATCCATTATTACCGGAAAGATGGCCAGGCTGTTCTCCATTATCGGTCCCACCATACGGGCTGCATCCAATCATTACTCCCTCCCAGCCGGGCAATCGCTTCCTGATAATGCACAGGATTCGACAACGCCTCCGTAGCAGGATAAAACAACCGCTTCGGCATATGCCCCCCTGTCTCAGACTCGCCCTCTACATCTACTACAGGATTCAATACCGGATACCCCGTCCTTCGCATATTCGCATACGCCTCATATCCATTCGGAAATAAAGCCACCCACTTCTGCATGCTAATCGCTGCTATCGCATTAGCCGGCAATGTATGGGCCGCTACAAATTTATCAATCGACATATCTGACAAAGGCACCATCCCCGGGTACATCTCCAGCTGATGCATCGCCGCCCGCAATCCCGCCTGGTAATGCGCATTCGCATCTTCCCCAATCCACCCTCTCACCGCAGCTTCTGCTAATAACAATTCCGTCTCCGCATATCCCAGGTGTAACCACGCCCCTCCCTGCTGATAAAACGGAGCACTGATATGACAATACTTATCCGCCTGCCCTACCACTTCTCCATTCTCCCCTACAAAATCCTTCCAATCTTCCCACCAGTAAAGCCCCGGCTGTATAGGCAAATAATTCGTTACACTATCCGTATTCACAAAGATCATCCCTAACCTTGGATCATTCTCTTCCTTCAGATAATTAACAAACGTAGTCGTACCAATGGTATATTTATATGCTGCCTCCTCCTGCAAAGCCTGCGCATAGCCGTTTCCACGCAAATCTGGATAACTATAATCCTCATGGATCATCACAAAATTATCATCATTACGCTGCATCACACCACCCGCAAATGCCGCCGCCGCCTGCGCCTTCGCCAGCACAGGGTCTGCACTTGAAAGCCGCATTGCCAGGCGTAATTGAAGTGAACGGGCCATCCGCTTCCATTTGGTCACGTTACCATTATAAACAATATCGTTCGTTATCACCGGTTGCCTGTCGTCGAATTGCTCAACAGCCGCTGTTAATTCGCTAAAGAAGTCTTTGTAAATATCAGATTGCCGGTCATATGCCGGCGTGTAAATCTTATCATAATAAGCCAACCCAGCCTGCGAATACGGAATATCCCCATATGCGTCTGTCAATAAAGAAAAGATATATACTTTCAGTATCCGTGCAGCTGCCACATAATTCACCTGCGTACTATCAGCCTGGTGTTGCTGGAGCAAATCTGCCAGCTGCTTGATGCACTTTCCATAATAATCCGACCACATCAGCCCATTGTAAAATTCATCTCTCACATACTTCCCTCCCGTACGCATACCATACGTACCTCCAACATACTGCACCATCGGCTGAAAAATATACAGATTAGGATACCCCATTTCCCGGCCCCCATCCAACAGGTAAGCCGCTGCTGTCAACTGCTCTCCCGCTGGAATAGTACTGCCATTCACAGGATCAGTATTGATAACGCCAAAGTTCGTCGTACAACTACTACTCAAAATGAACATCAGACAAAAATGGTAAAATCTCATTCGCTAAAATTTTGCATGAACAGTGATACCATAAGCCCGACGGGTAGGCAATGAACCATATTCAAAACCCTGCCCATCCCCACTATTATAACTGGATTCAGGATCTATGTTCGGTACATGTTTACTTATTGTCAACAGGTTGCGGGCAATCACGGACACGGCTACATTTTTCATCGCCCTATATCCCAATGTCAGCTCACGGATTTTCACCATACCCGCATCATATACAAAAGGTTCCGGTATATTCTCCGTCACTCTCGTCCAGTAAGTTTCCGGATTCACATATCCTTCTACTTCCTGGTACTGTGGCCTGTCAGGCACTGCAATCTTTACCCCTTTCATATGCAATCCACCCGTCGGTGTCCAGTCAGCCGAAGCAACGCCTGCCGCTACCCGCGCTTGTTCTGATTTCGCCCAACCGGCTCTCCCTTCCAGCGTTCCCTTCTGCTGGCCATTTTGATACGCCAATAAATTCGTCATGGAAAAAATCTTCCCACCCTGTCGAATATCCAATAATACCGCACAGGACCACCGACGATACGTAAATGTATTCGTGATCCCTCCTATCCAGTTGAATTGTGTACTTCCCAGATTATAATCCGCCGAAGTATATTGTGGTAAATATTTCGCATCCAGGATCAGCCGCCCTTTATCGTCCCGTAAAAATTTCTTCCCGGTGATCATCCCATACGCTGCTCCAGCCTTCGCAATGATGCTGGCATTGCCCCAGCGGGCAGCGGCCAGGGTATAATAATCGGAGACCAGTGAACTAAGAGAAATGATCTTATTTTTATTACGCGCGAAGTTCACATTCACCTGCCAGGTAAAATCTTTCCGACACACAGGACGCAGTCCCAGTGATACTTCCAGCCCTTCGTTCGATACATTGCCCGAATTGATCACCGCGCTGGTATATCCACTGGTGGGCGAAATAGGTGCATTCAGAATCTGGTTACGGGTATTGGAATGATACCATGTGAGATCAAATTGAATACGGTTATTCAATATCACCATATTCACCCCAGTTTCATACGAGCGGCTGAGACTCGGTTTCAGGTTCGCATAAGGTACTTTGTCTGTCGCCACCCCGCCAATAAGATACCCTCCTACACTGGGAATATTCGGATTAGTTGCATATGTCAATGCCAGCTGATAAGGCGCTACTGCATCTGTTCCTGTTTGTGCAATGCTCGCCCTGAATTTACCGAACGAAAGAATTTTATTGTCAGGCAGTAAAGAAGAAAACACAAAACTGGCTGAAGCAGATGGATAAAAATATGCGTTATGTCCTGCGGATAATGTAGAAGACCAGTCATTACGCCCCGTCAGATCCAGGTATAGAAAGTCTTTGTAGCCCACGGTGACAGCTCCATACACAGAATTGATCCGTTTTCGGTACAACTGATGATTACTCAGTTGCGTCTGAAAATTACTGAGGTCTTTACCTCCTCTTACTATCATATCTCTTCCGGTTACATTACGTACCTCTTCTTTATAATCCATTCTATTCGTCCCGGCATTCATTTCCAGGGTAAACCTGTTCCATTTTTTATGATAATTCACTAAAAGATCTGCATTCGTTTCCTGCAGATTCCGGTTCAATTGTGCCATCCCTCCCGTAGAGTAATAAGGGGTAGTATATTGCATGAACTCTGTAAATGCAAAGCGGGAATAATCAGTCCCCATACGTCCCTGGATATACAGCCCCGGCCACAACTGATACTTCAGTAACATGAATCCAATAAACCGTCGCTGTGTACTATTATTAGGTTGTTCATTGATCGCCCAGTAGGGGTTCACCTGGTAAGCATTGTTATTCCAGTTGATATAATCCCCGGTTTCAGGATCCTTATAATTTTTCAACCAGTTTATATCAATATTCGGAGCAATCCCACTCAATACATACCCGATATTATTAGGATTGTCAGAAAGTGCCGGGCGGTTAAAAACATCTTCAGTCAAATACGTTCCCTTTGCATCCAGCGTGAGTTGGGAAGAAAGCTTTACACTACCTCTCAGGGATATATGATTTCTGCCCAGCTTACTCATCGGGATAATATCATTTTGCCTGACATTGCTGTATGCAGCACGTAACTGCACCTTGTCTGTACCGGTGGAGAGCGAAACCGAATTCGTCAACGTCAGGCCTTTTCTAAAGAATTTACTGATCGCATTACTGGCATTTACATAAGGTACATTCCTTCCATCCCAGATCACAACTGTACTATCCTTATTCATCCTGGGCCCCCAGCTTCTCTGCGCGTCTACCCTGGCTGTGGGGATATCTTTTGGCAACAGCCCATCCTGCCCACTCCCATATTCATGCTGAAAGTCATAGTTGTCATTCAGTTTTTCGACCAATGCATTCGCCGTATATTCTACTGACAAACCTTTCGCTCCTTTCTTCGTAGTGATCAGCATTACTCCATTCGCCGCACGACTTCCATACAAGGCGGAAGCAGCCCCTCCTTTCAGGATAGAGATACTCGCTATTTCATCTGGATTGATAATAGAACTTCCATCCCCCAGGTCATATCCCCCATATTTATCTGCCTGTCCCGGAGAGGAATTATTTATTGGAATACCATCTATTACAAATAAAGGCGTATTATCTCCACCTATAATTTTCAGTCCCCGCAGGGTCACCTTGGTGGATCCCCCTACTCCACTATTTACAGGAGTTATATTGAGCCCACTTACCTTTCCCGCTAAAGCATTCACCGGATTGGTCGTAAAGGTCTGCGGTCCCATATCGGCATACGCATATCCCAAAGACCGTTGTTGCCTGCTGATGCCCAGTGCCGTCACTACTACCGGGTTGATATCAATAATACGGGGCGGCGATACAGGTATTACAGCCCCTTTTTTAATGATCACAATCTGTTTGGCTACAGTACGCAGTTCATACTGAGAAGATGGAAAAATAATGTCCAAAATGGTATGCAAAGGCACATTGTCCCAATGGATGGTAATGCGTTCATTCACATCGATCACTTCATTCCTATAAGCAAATAAAACCCCTGATTGTTTTTCAATGAGATGGAGTACAGAAATGATTGGTTCGTTCACCACATGAATAGAGAGTTTATCCTGCGCTTTTAAGCAGTGACACATAACGAGGAACAGGGTGAGTAAACAGCAAATGGTTTTGGTTCTCATAGTTGTCGATACAGTGGTCAGATAAGCTGACGGCCGCGACTACTGCTCCAATATAGCATTGAGTACCTGCTGTACTTCACTGGCTGACATGTTTTGGAAGTTGGCTGTTATCTTTTTCTTCCTGAAAGAGCTGTCTGGCAATGTAATGTTCACCTGGTAATACGCAGACAATGCTGTAGCCACTGTACCGGCTTCTTCGTTGGTAAAGGACAGTCTGGGATGAAGTAGTTTTCCTGCAACTGTTACCTGGGCGGCAACGCCCTTGGTCAGAATGAGGGTATCAGTATGAGTTGTAAGGCGCACCTTGCCTTGCTCAACGACTACTTCTTCTGTTATGCCACTGGCTTTTACATTAAATGAGGTACCGAGTACTGTGACCGTGGAGCGTGGCAGCTGTACAATAAATGTACGCTTTTCATCCGGTGAAATAGAAAAATATGCCACTCCCTGCGTAAAGGTGATGCAACGGGGGGTAAATGAGGGGTTATATCGCAGGATGGTGCCTGGCTGCAACCGGATGGAAGAACCATCTGGCAGTATGATCTTTTGCGTATTTACCGCCTGAATTACAATGGGTTGTTGCCGGGTCGTCCAGATATAACCTCCTGCTGCGAGCACCAATAGCAAACAGGCAGCGGCTACCCACCCATATCGTGTAAACTTAAAAAATGGAGCAGTAACGCCGGGTGCTTCTTCCCGGGTACTGCTCGCAATTTCCCTCTTTAATTCAACAACGTGAGCTGATGGTTCAGAAATCTGGCGGGACAGGGTCTGCCATCCCTCTTCCACATTGAAAGATGTAGGAGGCATGTGGGCTGCGGCATCCCATAACTGCTTCAGTTCAGCATAAAGCGTACGGTTTGCTGCAGATTCCTGCAGCCATTGCCCCAGTGCTGCCTGTTTATCTGCATTTGCAGGGTCTGCCAGGCAGTCGGTTATAAATTCCCTTATATCATCAACACTCATGATTGTATATTAATTAAGACAATTCAGGAAGGAAGTACTTTGATTTGCTACTGACCTTTTTTTTCACCCAGCATATGCAGGCGTAGGTGTTTCAGGGCCATTGAGAGCTGAAAGTAGACAGTATTCAGT